>Ga0255055_10001796_pt1 | contig 15413 bp, 8 predicted proteins | sample JV7_2_27_MG_FD_188633 | JGI IMG/M metagenome (GOLD analysis project Ga0255055, IMG submission 188633) | Seawater microbial communities from Jervis Inlet, British Columbia, Canada - JV7_2_27 | ecosystem: Environmental > Aquatic > Marine > Inlet | place: Canada: British Columbia | collected... | reverse complement strand
AATTATTTCTGTTTCATTTTAGTCTTCAAGAATAATTAAGTAATTTCGGTTGAGTAGAAATTGTTCTCAGTGAACCGCAATTTTTGCCAGATTTTTCTAACCTGAAACTTAATAACAAATATCTATGAAAACAATAATCAAGCTTTTATTGCCGGCCATCCTGGTAGTCAACTCTTCTTTCGGACAGGAAAAAATATGGGATGAAACCCCTGAACAACAGAAAGAAAGAATGTCCTGGTTTACAGATGCCAGATTTGGTATGTTCATCCATTGGGGATCCTATGCACAGGCTGCCAGGCACGAATGGGTAAAGAAAAGGGAAAGGATCGCTGATGATGAATACCAGAAATATTTTGAGGTATTTAATCCGGATCTGTTCAATCCAACCGAATGGGCCAAAAAAGCTAAAGCTGCGGGGATGAAGTATGCGGTTATCACATCCAAGCACCATGAAGGTTTTTGCATGTTTGATTCCGAGTATACCGACTACAAGGTTACCAATACCCCGTACGGTAAGGATATCATTAAGGAATGGGTGGAGGCCTTTCGGGCAGAGGGACTGGGTGTCGGATTTTATTATTCACTAATCGACTGGCACCATCCCGAATATACCATTGACAGGGTACATCCACAGAGTGCATCAACACAGAAAGAATATGATGAATTGAATAAGGACAGAGATATGTCCGTGTACCGCGAATACCTCAAGAACCAGGTTCGTGAGATCCTTACCAGTTACGGTAAATTGGATATCCTATGGCTTGATTATTCATTTCCTGGTGAATTCGGTAAAGACCGCAATGACTGGGGTTCGATGGAACTGGTGAAAATGGTCCGGGAACTGCAGCCCGAAATCATCCTGAATGACAGGGCTGACCTGCTGGATATTGCAGGCGGCTGGGATATTAAAACGCCAGAACAATTCAAAGTAAGTAAATGGCCCGAGGTCGACGGCAAGAAAGTAGCCTGGGAAACCTGTCAGACGTTTTCCGGTTCCTGGGGTTATTATCGTGATGAGCATACATGGAAAGACAAAAAGCAGTTGCTGGTCCTGCTTATCGAGACGGTGAGCAAGGGAGGAAACCTCCTTTTAAATGTTGGTCCCACAGCACGCGGAACATTTGACCACCGTGCAGACAATGCCCTGGCACAGATGGGAGAGTGGATGAAGTATAATAACCGGTCGATTTATAATTGTACGGCGGCACCTGATGATTTCTGGGTACCTGATAATACTTTATTGACCTATAATCCTGAAACAAACCGGCTCTACATTCATTTACTGGACTACCCAATACAAAACTTCTCACTAAAAGGATATGGGGATAAGGTGAAATATGCACAGTTTCTACATGATGCTTCTGAGATCCGTATTACAGCTCCCCGGGGACACTGGATACGTGAGGAGATGTCAGAGAATGACATAAATCTTGGTCTTCCGGTAAACAAACCGGATGTCGAAATACCCGTTATTGAGATCTTTTTAAAGGACTGACAGGGTACCCGCTACATCATTATTTAGTTTACACCTGACATTTACTTAGATTTTATTGAGACCACTAACTCTATTTGCGTCTATAACATACTTATAGATACTAATATCCTTATAACTGGAATTTAGAAGTAATTTATACAGTGATATCAAGCATAGGTGGTGAATTGTCGGTAGCTTTATTAAAGTTGTTTAATGTTTAATTCAAAACCATTTTAAAATTATCTACCATGAAAAAAGTATTGAGCCATCACTTGTTTTTTATTTTTTGTTTTACCCTTGTCGTTACCAGTTGCAGTAAGGATGGTGACGGAATAGCCCCATGTACAACTGCATGGGCGACAGATCTGCAAAGTGAACTGACTGCTGTAATCAATGCTGGAACAGCCTATGGTACGGATCAAAGTGATGCAAATTGTAATGCCTATAAAAGTGCTTACCAAAATTATATTAATGCATTAAAACCTTATGGCAATTGCGCAACGTTGACAGGACAAAACCGTACTGATTGGCAAAAAGCGCTGAGTGAAGCAGAAGCTGATGTAGCTACCTTATGCCAGTGAGACTGCAATTCAGTCTGCAGGATTAGTACTGTCAATAATATTGAGGCCATCTTAGCGCAAAAGTGAGACGGTCTCTTTATTATTCTGTAACATTAATTACTTATACCCCTGCTTAAAAGGAACCACCAACATGAAAAAAGCAAAGGTCATCCTTATCTCGCTAATGATATTGACAGGATTCATAATAGAGAGCGAGTCCCAAATCTTTATCGGAACTACCGAGATCGATACAAATTCGATTGCAACGGGCCTTGATACACCCTGGGAGATCCTGTGGGGACCGGATGATATGATCTGGATGACTGAACGGGAAGGAAGAGTGAGCCGGATAGACCCGGAAACCGGCAACAAAGAGGTCCTCCTGGAGATTACTGATTTGGTAGATGAGGGTAGTGAAAACGGAATGCTGGGTATGGTGCTGCACCCGAATTTCATGCATCCGGATTCTCAATTCGTTTACCTGGTTTATACCTACTATGTTACGGGTAATGTGGAAAAGCTTGTGAGGTATACCTTTGACTCGGACACCCTCATAGACGAGTTTGTTTTGCTTTCTGGCATACCCGCCGGGCAGTACCATATTGGGTCAAGGGTGATAATATTACCTGACCGGACCATTTTAATGTCTACCGGGGATGTTGGATCCGCCAGCTATGCCCTTGATACCAACCGCCTGCACGGGAAGTTTTTACGACTTAACCTGGATGGGTCGGTGCCCGATGATAATCCCATCCCCGGAAGTTATGTCTGGTCCCTCGGCCATAGGAATCCACAGGGACTGGTCCGGGCCCCGAATGGTATTATTTATAGCTCGGAACACGGACCTGCCAATGATGACGAAATCAATATCATCGAGAAAGAACGGAATTATGGCTGGCCTGAAGTGCATGGATTTTGTGACCTGCCTGCTGAGCAGACATATTGCACCGCGAATAATGCAGTAGAACCTATCGCTGCATGGACGCCAACACTGGCTGTCTGCGGACTCGATTATTATGATCATGATGCCATTCCGGAATGGAAAAATTCCCTCCTGCTGACAACTCTGAAAGCACGCCGAGTTGTAGCATTAAAATTAAGCCAGGATGGAAGATCGGTTTTACAGGAAGATGAATTCTTCTCTCAGTGGTGGGGAAGGCTCAGGGATTTATGTATATCTCCCGATGGCAGGGTTTTCTTAGCGGTCTCCAATGCAGATGGCAGGGGAACTGTCCAGCCAGGAGATGACAGGATAGTAGAGATAGTATCCTTGAATGCTGTAGAATACTGTAACGCTGAACGGTTTGCTACTATTTGTCCGGGTGAAACCTACTACTTTAATGGACTCGAAATCAGCCTGCCCGGGACTTATATGGATACAATTCCCGGTGGAAGCGAATGTGATACCATTATTTCCCTCCGGTTGGAAGTTGCAGAGGAATATAATATGGATGATGAGATAGAGATTTGCCAAGGAGATAGTGTATTTGTGAACGGAAAATACCTCTCAGAGGAGGGAATATATGCCGATACATTATTAACTACGTATGGATGTGATTCCATAGTATCAACCCAGATCATTCATTTTGATTCCGGAAGTATTGGTCTTGCGGATTCTGTTATGATGGAATTGGATGATACAGTGACCCTGTCTGCGAATGAAGGTTTTTTATCATATAAATGGAATGCTGATCCCCCTTCCCAAAACAATACAATTACCATTATTGCAAGCGAACTGGGGGAAGGGACCCATTCTTATACTATTGAAGTTGAGGATTCAAATGGCTGTGTGCTCACTGACGCAATAAAAATTATCATAACACCTGTTGTAGGCATCAAAAAATATTCAGGCCTGGAATTCTCAGTCTACCCCAACCCGGTTACTTCGGATGAATTGAACGTAGAATATACGATTACTTCTGAAGCGGTATTGATTATTTATAACCAGGTTGGCATGGAAGTATCCAGGAAGATTCTTTCCCCTATGAACAGCCATACAAGAGTTGCTCTCCCTGAGATAAGTGGACTTTACCATCTTGAAATTAAAAGCAGTGAAGGAACCGGGTATGTGAAAGTGTTGAAGCAGTAGAACTCTCTGCAATCCATGATAGTCATAGAGAATTACCTTATTGCTATCATGGATTGCTCCCCAATAACTTGCTTAAAGAATATTTTTCCGATCTGGCAGTAAACACCAGGGTGGCGATATCATTGCCGGTTACAGGCTTAATTGGAATAAGTATCTTTGTGATACCTGATAATTATAATTGACAGATATGAAAACCAGCCTGCTTCAATTCATTTTTTTACTAACTTCAACAGTAGTTGTTGCGCAAACCCAGACTTTGGATACAGAAACCATCCTTAATGGTTATGAGAAGAAAATTGAAGGACAAGATTTTAGTTATCAATCTTCTATTCCTGTAGCCAAGGAATGTTTGCTCGTCAGAGCGACAAACGGGAAATCGACAATGGAGTGGGAAACCGTTTCAGTTCCATCAAATATTAAAGGAGAGTATGTCACTTTTGCCTGGCTTGCAGGCCTTGGTTCAAGTCCCGGACCAGCGAGATTTAATGTTGCAGTAAACGGAATTCAGAAATTTTCTTTCTGGACCAAAGATATAAATGAGTGGGAAGAAGTAGCTGAGGACGGCTCTGTTCTATCTTTCAAGAAAGATATGATCGACCGGAGCGGAGACCGATTTGGATTTATGTATCTCAAAGTGCCGGGGGATAAAATCAAAAAGGGAGAGTCACTCAGAATCAGAGTTACTGGCGAAAAATTTGAGAAAGAATCCTGGTGTATGACTTTCAAATTCGCTCTTGAGAGTGGATTGAACTTCAGGGCATTCCCGGCATTGATCAATGAAGATGGAAATGAAAAACAGCTAGGAGTAGCAGGAATTATGCATTTCGGAGACCCTGCAGTTGCTAAACTATATATTGACGGGGAATTATTAAAAGAGGCATCCATTAAGTTTGGCTATAATTATATGAATCTGGCACTCCCAAAAGTGGAAAGAGAGAAACAGGTTTCCTATAAACTGGTTGCGGGAGATTATATTGATAAGGGCAAAATAACCCTTAATCCGGTCCCCGAATGGCGTGTTAATTTTGTTCAGCACGCTCATACTGATATCGGTTATACACGCTCACAAACAGAAATTCTAGGGGAACATTTGCGCTATATTGACTATGCGCTGGACTATTGCGATATGACCGACAACTATCCTGATGCTGCAAAATTTCGATGGTCCTGCGAAGCAACATGGCCGGTAAATGAATATTTGCGTTCGCGACCTTCTGAGCAGGTTGAACGATTGAAAAAACGTGTTGCCGAAGGGCGCATTGAAATTACAGGTATGTATTTCAACTTTGATGAGTTGCCCGACGAGCAGATATTGGCCGCATCCCTTCAGCCTTTGAAAAAGATAAAGGAAGTCGGACTGGAGGTAAAAGTAGCCATGCAAAATGATGTAAATGGCATAGCCTGGTGTATGAACGACTACTACAGTGATTTGGGAATTAAATATCTGAACATGGGGACTCACGGACACAGGGCTTTGATTGCCTTTGAGAAACCTACCCTTTTTTGGTGGGAATCTCCGTCAGGGAATAAAATGCTGGCATATCGTGCAGAACATTATATGACCGGAAATTTTTTCGAGATTCATAAAGACAACTTTAACGCTTTCGAAGAAAAGTTATTGACCTACCTCTCGGATTTGAAAAAGAGAGGATATGAATACAACCTTGTATCTATCCAGCACTCGGGATATTTTACCGATAATTCCCCTCCATCCACACAGGCTTCGGAAATGATAAAAAAGTGGAATGAAAAGTATACATGGCCCAAATTGAAAACCGCTACTGCCACCGAGTTCTTTGAGGAAATGGAGTCCCGATATGGGAATGAGTTTCAGACAATACGTGGTGCATGGCCTGATTGGTGGACGGATGGATTTGGTGCTTCTGCCCGCGAAGTGGCCACAACACGCCGGGCACAGACAGATTTGATCGCAAACATGGCGGGACTTACAATGGCAGCAATTTTAGGATCTGATCTGCCGGAGGATATTAACGACCGGATGTACTGGACAAACAATGCTTTGCTGTTTTATACAGAGCATACAGTTGGCTATCACGGCAGTGTGCGTGAGCCATTTCATAAATATACTATGGAACAGCGTGCATTAAAAGAATCCTATGCCTGGGAAGCTGGTCGTCGTTCAAAAATGATTGGTGAAGAGGCACTTGGACTCCTGCAATCGCATATTGAACATGAGAAAGATCCATCACTTGTCGTTTTTAACTCTCTGAACTGGGAAAGAAGTGGCCTGGTTACCGCCTATATCGATCATCAGCTTGTACCGAGATATCAGGAATTCAGTCTTGTTGATGAGAAAGGAAATAAAGCAAAAGCACAGGCAGTTGAAACCCATTCGGATGGGACCTACTGGTCCATCTGGGTCGATAATGTTCCTGCCTTTGGATATAAGAAGTACATCATATTGCAGGGTGAAAAAGAGCAGGTAAAATCGGAGGATGTATCAGAGATTTCTGAACTGGAAAACCAATGGTACAAAATAAAAATTGATGCTGAACGTGCGGCCATTTCAAGTCTGTTTGACAAAGATCTGAACAGGGAATTGGTTGACCAGGATGCAAACTGGAAGCTGGGTGAATTTATATATGAAACGCTGGGTAATCGTTCACAAATGGAAGCTTTTTACCTGGATGATTACAAAAGAGAACCACTTGATTCGGTTTGGTTTGAGCGTTATGAGGAGGGTGAAATATGGAATGCCATTCACTTCAAAGGAAATACGAAAGCAGCCATTAATGACAGGGATTACGAATTTGAAATCAGATTATTTAATACTACAAAACGTATAGATCTTGCATATTCAATTCAGAAAAAATTAGTTACTGATCCCGAGGGAATTTACATAGCATTTCCATTTTTGCTGGATGATGCTGTTTTGTCTTTTGATGTGCAGGGTGGTGAGATCCGTGCTGGAATTGACCAAATTCCAGGTTCATCAAATGATTGGAATGTTGTACAAAATTATGCCAGGATCCAGGATGAAAAAGGTCAGATAATATTAAGCTCTCCGGAGATTCCAATGATGCAATTCGGAGCCATAAATACCGGAAGGTACAAAGCTGGCGCGACACCAGAATCTACGCACATTTATGGCTGGCCGATGAATAATTACTGGACGACCAATTTTAATCCGGAGCAGCACGGAGGAATTAGTTGGGTTTATAATATTAGCAGTTCAAACAATCAATCTCAAATTGAGGCTGCCAGATTTGGTTGGGGCAACCGTGTGCCATTTTTATCACGTGTCTTTACCGGAGGTGGAGAAGGTGAACAATCATGGCAAAAATCCATTATACAGGGATGGCCGGATAATGTAATCCTGGTGAGCTCTATTCCGGATGAGAATGGAAATTCATGCATTTTGCATATTCGGGAAATTGAAGGGAAAAATGCTGATTTGAAATCAATAAAATTGGACAATAACAAACAATTGGTGATCAGACAGGCAAATGTGCTTGGAGAAGAAATAATTCCAGGGTCTGTTCAATTAAAGCCCTTTGAAACGAAATTCATTAAGTTGGAATGGTAGCTGGAAGATCAATTCGGATACTTTTCATATTACTAACCCTGATTGCAACGGTATCTTATGCTCAGAATTCAAACATTACATACCCTGCAGAATTCGCGCGGGGCACACAATATTCATCTTTCGTATCTAAGAAATATGAGCTGCCCTTGCCTTATGATGCCAAGGTCACTGATGTGCCATCACATAGCAATACCCTGGCTACCGGCCTGGCAAATTCAGGAAAACTATCCATCACTTTTCCTCCTGAAATGAAAGTTAACATAGCTCAACCTGTCAACATGCGTGGAGAAAAGATAGGAGACCATATGACTGTGAAAGGTGGTAAGTTAAGTTTTCAGTTGGGCAAATACGCTCCTGCAAGTTTTATTTTAAAATAATTAGCCTATGAAATCCATACATTATTTATTGATCGGTTTGATTTTTTGTTCCTGTAGTAAACCTGCCATTCAAATTTATGATTTGTCCAATACCGCGGTTGGAGCGCATGCAGCTACAGAAATGGTGAAATATCTGGATCGGGTATATGAAAGTGCTGATTTTTCATTGGTTGAAGATGGATTAAATGCAGATATTCTATACTGCTTATCATCACAAGCATCAAAAAATGGAATTGAAATAAGCGACTTGCCTGTAAAGAAAGAAAGCTTTAAAATAGCAATTGACCAGGGAAAGATAGTGATCGTGGCACCCGACGAAAGAGGCCTGCTCAATGCCACTTACGCTTTGCTCGAAAAGCTGGGATGTGGCTTTTATATTTCAGGCGATGTGTTGCCAGAACCCAGAAAATGGGCAGGATTTGATGGTTGGGAAATGGAAGATGAACCTTTAACAGGTGACCGTTTCGTCTTTAATTGGCATAACTTTCTAAGCGGATGCACAGGTTGGAATTTGCCTGATTGGCAATTGTGGATAGACCAGGCTAATAAAATGCGCTACAATGGAATCATGGTGCATGCTTATGGCAACAATCCCATGTTCAGCTTCGAATATTTAGGTGAAAAGAAAGCGACAGGATATTTAAATAATACCGGTTCCGGGCGGGACTGGGGCAATCAGCATGTCAACGATGTTCGGCGCATGGCCGGAGGTGAGATCTTTGATGGTCCGGTCTATGGGGCAGAGGCCTCTATGGCTCCTGAAGAAAATAAAGAAGAAGTTGCGACAGCGCTGATGCAGCAGGTTTTTAGCTATGCAGAGGAGCGTGGGACCAAAGTGATCTTTGCGCTGGATTTTGATACCTGGATGGCCAATCCACGAAATATTATTGAAAAATTGCCCCCTGAAGCTGTGTTTAAACTGGGGAATGGCCACCTGACACCTAACCCGGAGCATCCCGATGGTTTTGCGTACTATGAGCAGGTATTAAGGTCCTTGCTTGAAATGTATCCCGAGATTGACCAGCTTTCCGTTTGGCACCGCAGGCCAAGTAGCCGGCCCGGATTGGGTACCATATGGATGAATTTTCCTTATGAAAAATTACCGGAGCATTGGAAAAAGGAGTACCTGGGTATTCTTAAAGACCACCCGGAAATTACAAATGACCTTCAGGCTTCCGGTATGTTTGCCTATAGCAAAGTTGTGAAGGCCCTGCAGAAAGCCAGGGAATCTATAAAGCCTGATCTGGAAATCAGCAGCGGTTCATGGCAGTTTCATTATGTAAAATATGCTGATTTATTTTTTCCTGAGGATGTGGCACTTTTGCCGTTGGACTGGCAGGTGGTTTTTGACCAGCCGGAAGCGAAAGCAACTTTGGCCAAAGCCGGTGCCAATAGGGATGTCTATCCCATTATTTGGGCGCATCATGATGACCACCGCTATATCGGAAGACCTTATACTCCCTGGGAAAATCTTACTGACATGCTGGAGGAAAGGAATTCAAAGGGATTTGGAATTATTCACTGGACCACCAGGCCCCTGGATCTGTATTTTACCAGTTCTGCAAGACAGGTCTGGAGAAGTACAGTTAATGAACCATTGAAAAATACAGTCGACCGGTACGTAACAAACCTGTTTGGAAAGCAGGATGATCAACTGTACGATTACTACTACACCTGGCTGACAGGCGGTCCGATGTTTGGCAGGGAAACCTCAGATCATTTCATTGATCTCGGCAAACAAAAATTAGGTCATGGACTGGAATCATGGGAGGAAATGAAAGGAAATACCCTTCAGCGACTAGAGCAAATAAGTGCCTTGCCTGGTATCGATGAGAATAAGTTGTTGAAATATCAGAAGCAGATGGAGGAATTCTATTTGTCATTTTTTGAGGACCAGATCCTGTTTCAGAATTCATTTGATCTGGCAGCAGCAGGCGAAATTGATGAACCTGTTGAAATTTTGAAGAATGCAGACCCGGAAAATACGATCCAAAAATATGTTCAGGCCATTGAAAACATTGGATTTACTCCAGGAGAAAAAGCAATGGTTTTTTCAATGAACACCCGTTGGCTGGCAGATTTTTACAATTTGGAGCAGCGTCTTGGTATACGACCTGTTCGATTTCTGTTTTCTCCAACCCAGCATGATCTATTAGCCCAGGCACCTGGACATTTTACCTATTTTATAGATGAAGATAACACCTGGTGGAGATGTCTCTGGAAGCATGAAATGAAAGAACATCAATTCGTAAACGAAGCTGGAAAAATGGCCCTGGTGCTAGAAGATGAATTGGCATTTCAACTGGGTACCATGCATGGGCAACCTCTGCCAGATGGGATTTATCAGATGGATATTAATCTCTCGGTTGATCAGGATGTAGAAGAATTGATATTGAAGCAGGTAGATAGTGATTATGAAAAATCCATTACAAATGAAAAATCAGAGAGTGGATTTTCTGCAGAAATTGATTTAAGCAAGGGAAGTTTGATGAAGATTTCCGGTATTAATGGCTTGATAATCGAAGGAATCGTATTGATGAAAAAATATTAGAAAATTTGTTCGAACAAATGAAAAGTATATCAACAAATTTGAAATATAACTGGTGGATCAAATTGATTTTCCTGATCCTGATATTGTCAAATATCCATGAAGGATTTGCTCAAAACCCTGTGAAAGATCTTGAGGAATTTCCTGTTGTAAATGGAGCCTACATTGATGGAGCAAAACAGGATTATTTGATTGAGAAAATCAGTGAAGAGGCTGATGTTTTCAGAAATGAAAGAAATGATGAATTGATCCTTTCCAATGGATTGATTTCACGCACCTTCAGGCTTTCACCCAATGCAGCCACCACAAGCCTGAAAATTCTTACAAACCAGCAAGAACTGGTCAGGGCAGTGAAGCCAGAAGCAGTAGTGAGGATAAATGGATTCACGATTAATGTAGGAGGATTGACCGGACAGCCAAACCTGGCATTCCTGTATCCGGACTGGATTGATGGACTTGAGGCAGATCCTTTGTCATTTAAATTTTCAGGTTTTCAGCTATCGGAACCTGAGAAACGTTTTGAATGGAAGGAGGTCCGGCATCATGCTCCGGGTACCGAGTGGCCCCCCAGGGGGATTAAATTACAGATGGATTACAAATTGGGAGATCTCTTATCGGAGGATCTCCTGGCCATATCCAACGAAAGCAATATTGGCCGCCAGGAAATATACCATGACGATTTTACCTCTCTTTCACCGGTATGGAAAGTCAGAACCAGCCCATCTCATGAAAGAAGTTCATTTATTAATGAAGGCAAACCGGGAGAGATATACACTCCGAATAATACAGCCGTTTTTGCCGAATATGCATTGCTCCAAGGTGTTGGCCTGGTGGAAACATCCATTGACGCGGGAACAGATTTGAGCGGGCAGTGGGGACCGGGGATTGCATTGTTGTGGGAAGACCGGACCATAAAGTTTAATATGAGGCCGGGCAATGAATCGGGTGCAAAGAATAATGGAGCCTGGAGATTTACCGTATTCGATGGAGAAAAAGAAAATACAAGGGCAGGAGGCAAAGACAATGTTGATTTCAGCAAAACATGGGAGTTGCGCATGAGGATTGATGGAAATAGGGTGTATTGTGAAGCAAAACCTAAAGGTGGCGTATGGAAAACCTATGAGTCTGTTGATTTTGGCAGGCAGGTTGAGGATCCAGTGGCAGTCCGGATTGGAAAACTGGGCAAAAATGCAGAAGGTGAAGACCATCAATTTGTGGGTGACCTGGTACGTCTTAAGATAAATGAATTTGCCGCCTACAGCAGGCTTGACCCGGATGAACTCGATAAATTGAATGCAAGATTAAATGCGCTTAAGAACGTGGTGATATCTGTAAATTATGAATTGTATGACAGGGTGCCGGTCATGTCGAAATGGATATCGGTCCACAATGAATCGAAAGCACCGGTATTGGTTGAGAACATAATTTCGGAATACCTGGGTATTACCGACCATGATCCCTATGGCGGGTATCGCAACCTGGAAGACCTCAAGGTCAAACCCAATATTCATTTTGAAACAGACTATGCATTTTCTGCCGGCCGGGTGGCTGTAGCCAATCATCAAACGGTCCATTGGGAGGCAGATCAGGATTATGTGACACAGATTTCCTGGGTTCAGGATATTCCTTCAATAATGAAGATCTTTCCCGAACATGGATACCATCAGCATGTTAATCCGGGAGAATCCCTGGAGTCAATCAGGACATTCATGCTACCATACGATTCCTACGATAAGGAGAGGAATGGTCTTGCGCTGAGGAAAATGTACCGGACCATTGCTCCATGGATTACAGAGAATCCCATGATGTTCCATATTACCCTTTCCGGTTGGGATGATTTTACAACAGGTGTTAACCAGTGTGCAGAGCTTGGCTATGAAATGCTGAATTTCTCTTTTGGCAGTGGGTTCAATCCTGAAGATGAGAGCGAAGAGAATTATCAGCAAATGAAAAAATATGCCGAATATGCTGATAGCAAGGGGATTAAGATCGGAACATATTCCCTCTTGGCTTCACGAAGTATCAGCGAGAAGGACGATGTAATAAATCCGAAAACCGGTAGAAGAGGTGGTTTTGCCACCTTTGGCAATTCACCATGCCTGGCGAGTGAATGGGGACAGGAATACTTCAGGAAAATGTATAAAATGTTTTCGGAAACCGGATTTATGACATTCACCCATGATGGCAACTATCCGGGCGACATCTGTGCATCAGGAGATCACCCGGGGCACAGAGGGCTCGGTGACTCCCAGTTCAACCAGTGGAAGATCATTTCTGATTTTTATAAATGGTGTAAGGAAAACGGGATTTACCTGCGCGTACCGGACTATTATTTTTTAGTTGGGTCCAACCAGTGTGGCATAGGTTATCGGGAGAACAACTGGTCATTACCCCGAAGGCATCAATTGATCCACACCCGGCAGAATATATTTGACGGTACCTGGGAAAGTACCCCTTCCATGAGGTGGAGTTTCATTCCCCTGTCCCAGTACCATGGAGGAGGCGCTGCAGCAACCATCGAACCACTCCACGAACATCTGGATCACTATGAGATGATGCTGGTGAGTAATATAGGGATGGGGGTACAGTCTGCATTGCGGGGACCACGCCTGTATGATACCGAAGAAACTAAAGATATGGTCAAAAGGGTTGTGGACTGGTATAAAAAATATCGCGATATTCTGGAAAGCGACATCATACATCTCCGCAGATCAGATGGACGGGATATAGACTACATGATGCATGTAAATCCGGAATTGAAAGAAAAAGGATTCTTGATGGTGTTCAATCCGACAGACAGGGTGATCCGGAAAAAGATCAAAGTACCTCTATATTATACAGGGATCAGCGACATAGCTAAATTGCGTGAGCAGGAAAATCAGGCAAATACTTTTGAACTTAATCGCCATTATGAAATAGAGTTTGAAGTGGAGGTTGCTCCTAACTGGTATAATTGGTATGTGATAGAGTAGTTTGCTTTATTTACATAAACAAAATATGATATCATTAAAAAGACGTGACTTTTTACAATTATCTTTTCAGGGTACACTGGGTTTGACAACACTGCCATATCTATCAGCCTGTAAAAGCAAGGTTAATGCGCCCGCCTTCATTGACCGAATATTACCTGCTCCAAAAAACGGGGGATTCCAGGATCCGGATTATTGGATCTGGGGAGCTTCGGTTATTGAGGGTGAGGATGGAAGGTACCATATGTTTGCCAGCAGGTGGACCAGGGATGTTCCTTTTGGAAATTGGGTGACTAATTCTGAAGTGGTCCGGGCCGTTGCAGATACTGCAGTTGGACCTTATGAATTCCAGGAGGTGGTTCTGCCAATACGTGGGATGGATTATTTCGATGGAATGTGTACGCATAATCCCCGCATTATAAACTATGAAGATAAATATCTCCTTTACTATTTTGGAACAACTTATGACTTCCCTTTGCCTGATGTTCACAATCCTAAAGTAAGCCGGGAGAACTGGCGAAAATCGTGGATGAACAAACGGATAGGATTGGCCATAAGCAATTCGGTGACCGGACCCTGGAAACGACTTGATAGACCCGTGATTGAACCTCGCCCAAATCATTGGGATGCCTCCATAACGTCCAATCCGGCACCTGCGGTTAATCCGAAGACCGGAAAGATTTTGCTAATGTATAAGTCATCTACTGTAGGATTGACACCACCATTACTTCTGGGAGTTTCTATGGCTGATAATCCTCGAGGGCCATACCAGCGGATAAGTGAAGACCCCATATTAAGATTTGAGACAGAAGGAAACAACCGGCGTGACGTGGAGGATCCTTACATCTGGTGGAATGGCAGGCATTATGAAGGGATAGTTAAAGATCGTTCCGGTGAGATTTGTGGTGAGGAAGGAGGAGGGATCCACATGTGGTCAAAAGATGGAATTAAGTGGAATATTTTCGAGCAGATCAAGGCCTACTCGCGTGATATAGTTTGGGATGATGGCAGCCGATCACATCAGAATCATTTTGAACGTCCTTTCCTTCTCATTGAAAATGGGGAACCAACACATTTATTTGCTGCTACTGGGACAGGACCAAAAGCCTGGCAATTTGACCGAACTTGGAATATGGTCATACCCTTGAGAACAGATATATTATTATAACTGTGAAAATGAAAACTCACTTTAATCCAGCCAGAAGCTTTGTCTGCCGGACAATTCTTATCTTTTCAATATTGATCTTAAGCACCAATGCCAGGGGCCAATCACCCGTTGATTCTTCAAGGATTATAAGGGTATTGACCTATAATATTTATCACGGGGAAACGATGAGAGGTGATTTTAACCTGGATACGATTGCCGGTGTCATCAAATCTGTAAATCCTGACCTTGTCGCCTTGCAGGAGGTAGATTTCAGGACGAACAGGGCAAAAGAAATGGATCTTGCAATGGAGTTGGGGCAGCGGACAGGGCTGATACCCATATTTGGTAAGGCCATGTCCTTCAGCGGAGGTGAATATGGCGAAGCAATATTATCCAGATATACCTTCTTCAGCACTCAGAACCATGCAATGGGTGGAACGGAAGGAAAAGAGCCCAGGTCTGCGCTCGAAGTAAACGTGGAGTTAAGGAGTGGAGCTATCATTCGCTTCATTGGGACACATTTAGATCATACCAGGGATGAAACTGACAGGATCAGCCAGGCCATAAAACTTAATGATCTATTTACCAAAGATGATACACCTTCTATTCTGGCAGGAGATTTAAATGCAAGACCTGAGAGCAAGACAATGGAGATCCTTTTGAAGGAATGGACAAAATCATCATCAGAGAATACTCCAACTT
>Ga0255055_10001795_pt1 | contig 15421 bp, 14 predicted proteins | sample JV7_2_27_MG_FD_188633 | JGI IMG/M metagenome (GOLD analysis project Ga0255055, IMG submission 188633) | Seawater microbial communities from Jervis Inlet, British Columbia, Canada - JV7_2_27 | ecosystem: Environmental > Aquatic > Marine > Inlet | place: Canada: British Columbia | collected... | reverse complement strand
TCGGTGGGTGTGGTACCCGTGTGTAGAGAAAGCGGACAAATCATCCTGGTCAAGCAGTTCCGCTTTCCTGCGGTTCGCAGTGACAGTGACGGCTATCTGTGGGAGATCCCGGCAGGAATGGTCGACGGGGACGAAGACGCAGCCAAAACGGCAACAAGGGAACTCTTTGAAGAAATCGGCTTGAGGCCGGAGGCTGTTGAGCCTCTCATCTCCTTTTACCTCTCACCTGGTCTGATCGACGAAAAGATACACCTCTTTTATGCTCGCCTGGAATACTGCACTGGTTTGCAGAATGTTGGCGGCAATCCTGATGAACTGGAAAACCTCCTGATAAAGGGGTTTAAGCCTGAAGAGCTTGTTGCAATGATCGGACGGGGAGAGATAATCGATGCAAAAACGATTTCTGCAATACTCTACTATATCAACCTGAAGGGCCGCTAAGACAACTCATTCTTTACTCTCAAATACATGCACATTAAGTTATTAGGACAAATCAGATGAGGAGACAGGGCCATGATGAACAAACCGATTCCAATCGCAAAGAATATTTACTGGATTGGTGTGAATGATCTGGAGACCCATCTGTTCGAAGCGATATGGCCGCTCCCACAGGGAGTCTGCTACAACTCCTACCTCATTGATGATGAAAAGGTTGCACTGATCGATACGGTTAAACGGGGATTCTTTCCTCAGTTCCTCGAGAAGATCAAGGAGGCGATGAAGAACGGGAAGAAGGTCGACTATCTGATCGTCAACCATATGGAACCTGACCACTCCGGTTCCATGCATGTGCTCAGAGAAGTGTTTCCAAAAATGAAGATTGTGGGAAACAAGAAGACTGTTGATTTCGCCAAGGGCTTCTACGGTGATGATGTGCCCTTCCACGTAGTCGAGGATGGCGATACACTGAATTTAGGAAAACATACGCTTAAGTTCTTCCTCACCCCCATGGTCCACTGGCCTGAAACCATGATGACCTACGATGTGAATAACAAGATACTCTTTTCTGGCGACGCTTTCGGAGGCTTCGGCACGCTCAACGGTGGTATATTCGATGACGAGGTTGACCTGAGTTTCTTTGAGAATGAGATACTGCGCTACTACTCGAATATTGTGGCCAAATACAGCCCCATGGTACAGAAGGCGCTTGGCAAGCTCGAGGGCCTCGATGTGAATCTCATTGCAGCGACCCATGGACCAATCTTTCGAAAGGACCCCTCATACATCATCAACCTGTACGACAAGTGGAGCAGGCAGGAAACCGATAGGGGAGCCGTAATCGTGTACGCATCAATGTACGGGAACACGCAGGTCATGGCCGAGGCCATTGCACGTTCAATGGCACGTGAGGGAATTGACATCATCAGGCTCCACAATATCTCCAAGTCCCATCTCTCATTCATTCTGACCGATGTATGGAGGTTCAAGGGAATAGTTCTGGGAAGCTGTACCTATAATACGAAACTCTTCCCACCCATGGACACATTGGTGCGTACACTGGACAATGACAAACTGACTGGCCGCGTACTTGGCATATTCGGTTCATACAGCTGGAGCGGGGGAGCGGTAAAGGCGCTTCAGGAGTATGCAGGCAAATGCCCGAACCAGCATATTGATCCAATAATCGAGGCGAAATACGCCCCAACCGATGAGGATCGTGAGCATTGTGTGGAGCTGGGCAGAAACATGGCCCAGGAAATCGTTAAAGAGGGGTCTGCAAAAAAGTGTTGATCGAGAGTATCGACACGACGAAGTGTAAAAGATGCTCAGGAAGAGGCCTGCTTAGAGGTCCATGTGGTCGTTCAGCACTTCGGAGACGGTGACAAAACGGTATCCCTTTTGCTGGAAATAGGAGATATACTCAGGCAGTATTTTCACCATCTTATCAATCTTTCGTGAAGTACCGAGATGAGCAATGGCTATGGCCCCATTCAGGCCGTGCTCATCCCTCTTCTCCCACTCCTTCATACGAGACAGCATTTCACCCGACGTAAAATAGTTGGGATTTCTTACAAGGGAATACTTGTTCCTGTCATTGTCATAGATTCTAACTGTTCTTTTCTTTTCGTAGTCAAGAAAGTCCAAAGTGCCGATCTCATTGCCGGACCAGAGAATATGGTAGGGATATCCTGCTTTGGCAGCTGTGCTCAGTATGCGATGATCAATGGCGCCATAGGGGGCTCTCCAGAAAGGTGAGATATCGAGTCCTGTCTCCTGTTTGAAGTGCCTTCGTACTAGATCGAATTCGAGTATGAGTGAAAATTCGTCCATCACCTCGTCGGAAATGAATGAGATATGAAGCCTTCGTTTTCTCGAAGTTTCATATATCGACCGTTTCAGATTGTAGTGGGACCAGGTGTGGTTTCCGATCTCACAGCCAAGCTCATCCAACTTCTGTAGGTATTGGATGTTCCTCTCCTTGAAGAGTGAACCATACTGTGTAGAGGCCATCTCATTGCTGATAAACACGGTGGCCCTGGCCTTGAACCGGTTGAGTATGGCATAGACTGCGGGAAGATCTTCTCCAGTACCAAGATCAAAGGTGAGTGCGGTTTCCATGAAATCGGTATTGCCGCGACTGATATTGTAATATTCGTATCTACCTTCTTCAAAGCTCTCGACGTTCTGAGTTACCATCTTGGTGAGGTCCACATCAACGAGTCGGGAATCCTCAATGATGAGGTTGTTGAAAACCGTTTGATACTCGTCGATCTGGCTCTTGTAGAAATGCTCCGATGCGGTGAGCTTCTGTATTTCTGTGTTTAGATGGGTAAGTTCATTGGTGTATCGGTTGATCTCATCACTGAGCTTTAGCAGATGAGTACGGATAAAGGTGAGATATACCAGTGCCGCCAGAATGCCAGTAACCGCAAGAATAGTTAGTATAAGGTGGAATGATTTCTTGAAGAAACCTCGTACCTGAACACGCCTGAAGTCTTTCTGAGACTGGGTATATAGCTCCTGATATATCTCTTCCTCAATCTGATCTTCAATATGCGGCTCTTCACCCATGTGTTTTTAGCCAGGGTTCAGCTACTCTTTCTCTCGCTTTATCTCCATGATTCTGCGTTTGATAGGCAGCCACTTCTTGTTGTACTGTTCAGCCAGTTGATACATCTCGAAATCTTTGCGGTTTTCCTGTATGCGTACTGGAGTGGAATAGTCAGTCGTTTTAAACCCTTTGTACATCACGTTTACAGGACTTGCAATATGCCTGTTGAAGTAACGTCGGTACAGCGTTGTCATGATTATGATGAACGCAATGATGATATCGAACACCATCATGTTGATGAGAGCATATGTACGCTTGACGTCCTTGTTGTCAAGGTACAACACGTATGGCCCCACTTCAACGTTGTAATAGTCATCATTCAGATATCTCTCCTCGAATATGTCCCTGTCGATATTCCGATATATGGTGTTTCCGTCGGATTGGATCATGAGCAGGGAATCCGCATCTGCGAAGAGAAGATTGAAATCAATGTCGTCTTCCATTGCAACGTAGGCAGACAGGACTCGTGCAACCTCTTCGGCCTTCGGCTGGATTATTTTTTCATTCTCCAGAAAGGAAAAGCCGAAAAGAGCAATCACGGAAATGGCAATGACGATGATGATCGGTGCCGCCACGTATCGCGGCGTCATAAGGTAACGTGTTTTTACCTTGCCAAAGAGTTTCATGGCTCGAATGAGACGGAATATGCGGATAATGCGGATGGTTTTCACGATTTTGAGGAATCGAAGATTCCCCACTGCCATGAGACCCACACTGCCAACGACGGGAAGAGTGAATCCCGTGCCGTCGGAGAGATAGGTCATGAATAGCAGAGGACCGGAACTGAAAACGAGAAGCGGCAGTGAGGCAAGAAAATCTATGATACCACCCTCTCTGCTTATGTACTGTCCAATGCCACCCCTCTTTCCTGACATGATGAGTCTTGAAATAAATTCGATGCTGAATATAACATCGAAGCAAAAGCCAGCCAGGAGAAGGAGCTTACGAATTTCAACATTGAGATTTAAGAATACAGCAAGCTCTTCACCGTATGTCTCAAAAATAACCAGTATAATGAGTATGAAGAGCAGTCCTTCAAGGAATCTTCCAAGATTGCTATATTTGTTCATCTACCCAAAACCCCTTTCATGTAAGTGCTTAACCACGAGGTGATTCGAAAGCTTCAACTGTACTTAATCTTTGTATAGTACATATTTCGGCAAGTTGCCAGGTTTAATACAGTACTTGATTGGGGCAGGATCAGGGTTATAGTATGGCTTTGACAGTTGCAACCGCATCCTCAGGGCTGTCCGCACCAAGAATGCAGTCGTCTCTTCTGCCATCAAGAGCCTGATCGATAAACTGCTTCGTAATACCGGGTAGACCACGAAGTATGACAATTGGCTTGTCGTACTGCCAGGCAAGTGCTACTTCACTCAGGGTGCCGCTTCCGCCTCCAATCGCAATCACCGCATCAGCAGAAGAGACAATGATGCTGTTTCGTGCATAACCGATTCCTGTGGCAATAACCAGGCCAACGTAGGGGTTCGCTGCATTTTTATCGTAGCCTGGCAATACACCGATTATGCGCCCCGAACCGCTTCCGACCACTGAGGCTGCTCCCCGGCAAGCTGCCTCCATCACACCACCGAGGCCACCGCATATAAGCGTGAAGCCTGCCTTCATGATCTCAGCACCTGTTTCAAATGCGGCTTGCAGGACGGGCCGCGTTGCGCTGCTCCCTCCAATAACTGCAACGAGTGTCTGCATACATCGTCCTTCGTAAAAATACTCTGAAATTATTTATTTTATCTAATCAAGCCATTTTTGTATAGCTTTCTCTGGAATTGCGTGTGAAATCGTCCTGTGATTGTATATCGATATTGACTTAATTGTCAAAATCGGGTATATTATATCATGCCTAAAAAAACTCAAAAGGGGTTGGTCATGTATTCTTTGGGAGACAAGGTCGTGTATCCTCTGCATGGGGTGGGCGTCATCGATACCATAGAGGACAAAACCGTCCTGGGAGAGACACGTTCCTACTATGTCATCAAGCTTGCGATTTCTGATATGACCGTGATGATCCCAACAAAAAAGTCGGAGGATCTTGGCCTTCGCCTTGTTGTTTCCGACAGGGACGCCAATAAAGCACTCAAAGTAATTGGTTCTGAAACAACAGAGATGGAGGAGGATTGGAAAGCCCGCTATCAGCAGAACTTCGAAAAGATAAAAAGCGGTTCCATCTTCAATGTTGCAGAAGTGGTAAGAAACCTCTTTCACAGAAACAAGGTAAAGGAGCTCTCCATCATGGAGAAAAAACTGTATGAGAATGCCTACAGGCTCCTTGTGGATGAGATCTCATATGTGAAAGACCTCGAAAGGGAAAAAGTGCAAAACCTGGTTGCCCAGGGACTTGAAAGCAAGTAATTTAATCGCGCACGCTCTTTTACATCAAATTCAAATTGACAACCGGGAACAGACAGTCATCATCCCGGTTCAGTGGACGGAGAACAAGGATTGATAATTCGAATACTGTTTGTACTCATTACAACGTCGCTGTCTCTTGTGTTTAGTATTGGCCGTGATAACTTCTATATATACCCCGCTGCAATCCTGCTTATATCAGTTGGTGTCGTTCTGCTCGAGGCATATATAAAACGTTTCAACCGGGAGAATGTCACCAAGATATTCAAGGGCTTCATCATCGGTCTTCTGCTCGGCGCTGGATTTTCGGCCATAGCCCGCTCCTTTGGTTTCGAGCTTGCATGGCTGTACAGGCTCATGATCTACCTCTGTGCTCTGTATATCGGAATAGCCATCATATCACAGCTCGATGTGGGCTTCGGCCTCATTCGTCAGCCATCCTCAAAGGGTCGCTCTGAAGAGTGCCTGAAAATACTCGACACCAGTGTTATTATCGACGGCAGGATTGCCGACATCGTCGAAACGAAGTTTATCGAAGGTGTACTGGTGGTGCCGAAATTCGTACTCGACGAGCTTCAGCAGATCGCCGATTCCTCGGATTCCGTGAAACGGGCACGCGGCAGGCGGGGGCTCGATGTTCTGAACAGACTCAAGAAGGACAAGAATACACTCCTGCGCATCACTGATCAGGATTTCCCCGAAATATCAGATGTTGACTCAAAGCTCGTAAAGCTGGGCAAGCTGCTCGATGCAAAGGTTATCACCAATGATTTCAACCTTTTCAAGGTGGCTGAGATACAGGGTGTGACTGTACTCAACATCAATCTGTTGACCAATGCACTCAAACCTGTGGTGCTTCCTGGTGAAAAGATGAAGATCGTGGTTATCAAAGAGGGGAAGGACCCGGGTCAGGGAATTGGATATCTCGATGACGGCACTATGGTTGTGGTCGACTCCGGCAAGAAGTATGTGGGCGAAGAGGTTTTTGTGACGGTCACCAGTGTTCTTCAGACACCTGCGGGAAGGATGATCTTCGCCAGGTACGAGCATGACTGACAGGATGTCAGGCATGCCGACGTAACCATGGATGGTGGAAGGCGGCGGACTGATGGGGATGTTATGACGGTGGCAGTCGGCGAGATTAACTGGGGTACGCTGTACATTGTCAGCACTCCTATCGGGAATCTGAAAGACATCACAATCCGTGCTCTCGAGACCCTCAAATCGGCAGACCTCATAGCCTGTGAAGATACCAGGGTAACGATAAAGCTGCTCAACAGGCACGACATAAAGAAACCACTCCTTTCCTTACACTCCAAAAGCAATCAATCTGTGATAGAAAAAATCCTTCGTACTCTTCAGAACGGTGCCAGTGCAGTCTATGTAACTGACAGCGGTACCCCTACGGTTTCCGATCCGGGAGCACGGCTTGTGCAGCGGGTTGTGGCCGATGGAGGAAGGGTCGTACCAATTCCGGGGCCCTCTGCAGTTCATGCTGCACTTGCAGCATCGGGTATTCCCTATGGCGAGTATGTATTCCTCGGTTTCCTTTCAAACAAGGCCAGCAGGAGGAGGCGATCCTTGCGTCTGTTCAAAGAGCATGAAAACCTCCTCATACTGTACGAATCGCCCCATCGGCTGCTTGCTTTTTTGCACGATGCGTATGACATTTTGGGGGATATACACTGCATTGTAGCAAAGGAAATGACGAAAAAGTTCGAAAAGTATTACAGAGGAAGCCTTCGTGAGGTCACTGACATGGTTACGCGCGATGGCGTGAGAGGCGAATACACGGTGATTCTTGACAACAGGAATGCATCATAAAAGGGGATCGGCACAACACCATACTGGGTTTTACTGAACCTCAGTTTTGTCTTACAAATATGGCAAAAGCATGCTATACTGTACTATAGGGTTGCAGGACAGATTGTACTTTTTCTCTTGTACGATACCGGGATTTACTTAAGATTACCAAATTTTATTCCGATATATGGTATGTCATAAGGAGTGAAGCGAAATGACTATTGACAAGATCGGACCGCTCAACAAGATTCTCAAAACCCAGAGTGATGTGAAGGTCAACAAGAGCAGCAAGACAGCGAAGAAGGACAGAGTCGAGCTTTCCCCGGAAGCCAAGCGAATGGCGGAAATCTCGCAGGTCGAAGCTAAAGTCAAAGCCGCTCCTGACATCAGGAAGGAATTGACAGCCGAGCGGATCAAAGAACTTAGGGACAAGCTCGAAGATCCCGGTCAGTACCTCACGAAAGAGGTTGCAGAGAAGATCGCCGAGAAAGTTGCTGAATCTTTTGGCATTAAATAGATACATTCTCTTGCCTCTATACTGAAGGGAAATTTTCGGCAGAGGTGAGAGTTGATCGAAGGATTGGAGAGGCGGAGATGGTGCTCCGTCTTTTTTTTGACTCTTCAGGGACAGATCATGAGTGTGTTCGAATTCAGCATTCCCACCAAGATCGAATTTGGTATTGATTCCCTTTCCCGCCTCGGACATTTTGCACACAACCTGGGAGATAGAGCCCTCGTGGTTGCGGAAAATGTGGTCGCATCCTCGGAACTATACGCCAATGTCTCGGGAATACTGAAAGGTAAGGGGATTGAGTCGATTCTCTATGACGCGATTTTTCCCAATGCAGATTCCACAGTCATCGATGAGGTGGCGCTCATTGCAAGGAAGTCTCAGGCCAATATCATAATAGGCCTCGGCGGCATGCGCGTGTGCAATATGGCCAAGATAGTGGCCTTTCTCTGCCGCAATGAGGGGGATATATTCGACTATATTCATGGTAAAGCGGGAAACGGGGAGCGTGTTCCCTGTATCGAAATTCCAACCAGCTTTCGTGAGAGCTATGCACTTGCCTCTTCAGCCTTTTTGACCGATGCCCATGATCAGGCCAACAAGGTCGTCAGCCTGAAGGGTCTCGGAACAGATATACTCATCAATGATCCGGCAATAATGGCCGGTCTTCCCTTAGAGAAGGCGGTATACGTTGCCCTTGACATCCTCTCGCTCTGTATAGAGGGGTATATATCGCTTAAGGTCAATCCCCTCGTTGAACCTGTGTTGTTGAGAGGCGTTGAAACCGTCTATTACAACCTTCAGAGTTATATCAAGAATCCACACGATGTTACCATCAGGGAGAAGCTCTGTACTGCAGGGCTCTTTACTGCCATGACCAACATCATTACAGGCTTTGGTATCAGTTTCGCACTCAGTATGGGGATGAATGGAAAGAACAGGATATCGAGGGCTGTCATTTCCTCCATTCTTCTGCCATTCATGGTGGATTTCAATCTCTCTGTTTCGGCTTCCCGCTTTGCAAAGATTGCACGGGTTATGGGGAAGGACACCTCGACCAAGCCGGAAACAGAAGCAGCCTTCATGGCCATAGAGGCCATAAAGGAGTTCAAGGAAGGTCTGGGAATCGAGATCCACCAGAGAATACGGCAACTGGGCCTGAAAAAGGATGGCCTCGCCGAAGCCGCCGAGGTGGCTATACGCTTCGAGGATATCAATAGCGTTCCGCGGAAGGCCTCATTTGAGCATCTAATGGCCATTCTGGAAAAGGCATACTGATCACACCCTGCCGCGCATACCCGGAAAAAAGAAAATCCCTACCCAGTAACAGATTACTGCCGCTGCTGCGGTAACGAGTAGTCCCGCATTTGACGCCAGTAGAACGGCACCGCTCGATGCGATTACTGAGAAGAACCCGTTTATTGACCATGCCCAGGGCAGTGCACCGACATGGCTCTCCTTCAAGCTGGACATTCCCAGGGGGAAAAAAAATCCCATGAGCAGGCCCAGTGGTGCTGTTGAGAGTATGGGAAGGATGAGTTCAAGGAGCCCGGGCCCACCCATAAGATAGGGGAAGAGCCACTCAATCATGATGAGGAGGATTGCAAAGTAACAACTTAAGGCGCTAAGTGCCAGGGTCAGCGCTCTTTTCCTGCGTTTTATACGATCTGAGAAAAAGCTGGTGACTCCTGTACATATAAGCAGTGTGGCAATAATAAGCGAACTGGAGTAGAGGGGGTTGGAAATGAAACGATGGAATTTCTGTATGAGCAGTATCTCTATGAACATGAAGGCAAGGGCAATCATACTGAAATAGACAAGCACTTCCGTACGTATACCTGTAACCTTCCAACGCAGGCAAAGTGGGGGAAGCAGTATGAACAGAGCGGCGAGCAGAAGTGTGCTCATAAACGTGGCAAAGAGGACGATGTATCCCCCCTCGACCACAAAGAGCCATCGTCTGCCGGTCTCTCTAAACAGATATTGAAGCTTGCCTATTCTGAAAAAGTAGGAGAAGTAGGGTCTGTCATCGGTGGCGGGCATTATGTTGAATACATACTGTTTGATGAATGAAGGCTTCCCCTTGATTATGGGTACAACCGTGCGGTAGTATATTCTGTCGTGTACGATATTGAAGCGGTTCGCCTCTAGAGGATGCATGCCTGGATAGTAGACCAGGTCGAAGCGCATTTCTTCGCAGAATACCCTGATGCGGCTGATCTCATCGGAGGTGAAGGCTCTTTTTTTCACCAGTACAGTTCCCGAGGCCCAGCTTCGTATGACCAGGATGCACTGTGCGGGTGTCTTTCCGTGTCTCTGCAGTGCGGCTATGACTGTTGCGGTGAGCTTAGGGAGGTTTCGCGGAGGCTGCTTCAGTGCGACTGTTGCAGATAGTGTCCCATTCTCCTCAAGTGCATCGAGGTAGTCCTCGAAGGCCTGAACGGTAAGCCTGTAGTCACTGTCCGTCGCGTAGATGCCGCCGATTGACGAGGCGAGAGCATTTTCAGGTATTTCGATAATATCCCACATAGTCCCTGAATCGAAGAGTACACTTCTTGGCGCTTTGGATGTGAGGTTGATCTCCGGTCTGCTGAAGAGGCCACCTGTGAAGTCGTTGAACGGTCCCCTGAGTAGTTTAGGAAGATAGGGGTTTTCCTCGGCTGCCGTTGTTTCACGAGCTTGGTTTCTGATGCTTCTTTCCACCGATGTGCCACCCCCCAGCCCCGCAATGAACACTGCGGGCTTTTCATGCAGCTGATACACCGCCTGAGGTGTGGTGAAGAGCAGATAGTCCATGGATGAAAGGTCTTTAATACGATCGATGGAAGAGAGCAGGTCTCCGTCTACATACAGGGCGTGCTGTTCCGGGAGCTGGCCTTCGAAGGTGAGGGAGAGGCCTGGTGCAATCCGTATCTTTTCTGAACGGATGATTTCAATTGTACCGTGGGGGCTCTGATGCTGTTTCACGATCTGTGCATCGGGCAGATTGAGTGCAATTTCTCTTCCTTTGAAGGGGAGAATATGTATATCGCCCATGAAAAGAAGTATGATTCCTGAGGCTATGAGCGGAATGCAGAGATACCGTTTTATTGCCAGCCTCCGAAAGGCGAGTCCGCTGAAGAGTACGCTGAGCAGTGCAAGAAACATTGGTACGACCAGTATACGTGAAGGGGAGATGAAGTGGAGGCTGACAAGGATGAGCATGATACCGAAGCCCGAGCCTGTGAGGTTGAACGCATAGACCCTCCCCGGGCTGCCGATTGAAAAGGACAACACTATAAAAGCAGAGCCTATAATGAAGGGGATGGTGTAGAGCAGGTAGCGAAGAAGCAGGCGATACAGCTGATTCCTGTCCCACAGGATTCTGAGTGCGTCGAAATCCACACGTGTGGAGCACCAGAACCCGAAACCCAGGAAGAGGCAGAAAAACACGGGCGACCAGAACGAGACGATCTGTTCCCAGCTCCTGATTCTGTCCTTCAAAAGTGAAAGGATTGTTCCGCTTGCACCGAACCCGGTGAGTGCAAGCGCGATTGCACCGTAGGTGAAGTTGCCGAAGCCCTCGACTCTGAGCATGCGCATGAGGGATATTTCAAAGGACAGAAGGGCGGAGGAGATGAAAAACAGGGCGAGGTGATAGGGTCTCCTATTCATCGATTCTTGTGAACGGTACGAATTGAACTGGGATGATGTCCCGCACTGTGTATTCTCCCTCCCCGTTTTTTGTCACAAGTTTGAGTACCTGGGGGTAGTAGGGCTGTCCCACGGGTATGCACATTCTGCCTCCAGGCCTGAGCTGTTTCAGCAGTGGAGGGGGTATGTGATCGGCTGCTGCAGTGACGATGATTGCATCAAAGGGGGCATATTCCTCCCAGCCATAGTAGCCGTCACCGGTCCTGGTGTTGATGTTCTCGTATCCCAGTTCCTGCAATCTTTTGCTGGCTGCGTTGCCGAGTGGCTCGATGATCTCAATGGTGAAAACCTCATTGACAATGACAGCGAGAATGGCAGCCTGATATCCCGATCCAGTCCCGATCTCGAGTACCCTGTCATCTGCATCAACAGAGAGAAGTTCAGTCATGAGGGCAACGATATAGGGCTGAGATATGGTCTGCCCGTAGCCAATGGGAAGGGGCTGGTTTGCATAGGCATGTTTCCTGAGCTCAGGGGGTACGAACTTCTCTCTGGGGACGGTCTGCATGCTTCTGATCGTCTCTGCGTCTCTGATGCCTGCGCCGACGATGTGATTCTTAATGAGGATTTTCCGGTCGTTTCGATAGACCGTTTCCTCTTTGTTTTTCCCGCACATCTGTACCGGTATGCAGAAGAGCAACAGAAGTATGACGAGTTGGAAACCCCTTGTTTTCATGGTAATTCTATTCTCCACGCATACGCAATGACTTGTCAATAAAAATATGATGCCGGGAAATCCCTCACAGGCTCTCTGAAACAGGGCCTGCCTGGCATATGATGCCATGCACTACACAAATAAGTGGTTGAAAACAACTCTCCAATGGTATATTCTTCATTCAAAATCAGGGGTGAGCAGCCTCGAGTACCTGGAGGGATATGGAGCATGAGAGCAATAGTGGTTGGCAGTGCGAACACCGATCTGATAATCCATGTGGACGAGCTGCCACCTGCAGGTGATATGCGTGTGGGAAGGGGGTTCAAGAGCGGGCCTGGAGGCAAAGGAGCGAATCAGGCGGTGTGCCTCGCGAAGCTTGGTGTGGATACCCATCTCATCGCCCGTTTTGGTGGTGATGATTTCAGCTGTGTTCTGCGAAATGGCATAGCTGAGCACGGTGTAGCACTTTCCTCCTCTGTTGTCGACAGTACAGCCACTGGTGGTGTGGTGTTTATTATCGTGGATAAGGGTGGAAACAACACCATGGTCGCTGACTTGGGCGCCAACCTTTCCCTCGGCTCACAGGATGTATCAGAAGCCCGGTCACTGTTTTCAGAATCCGATTTTCTGCTTCTCCAGTTCGAAGTTCCAGATCATGCAAATATCAGGGCCTGCGAGCTGGCGCGGGAAGCCCATGTGCCGGTTGTGATAAATCCAGCGCCAATGCGTCAGTTCGATATTTCTCTGCTCGCTCTTATAGACCTGTTCACACCCAACGTTCAGGAACTGGCCGAAGTACTCGATCTTCTGGGGGGAGAGAAAATAATAGGTCCCGGAGAGCGAGATCTGATGAAAATCGGCAACGCCGCCCTCTCACTCCTCTCTCAAGGGGCGCGGAATATCGTGGTGACTGCAGGGAAGAGTGGAAGTGTCCTGGTGAATGACAACGGCATTGAATGCTTCGGCGCCTATGCTGTCAAGCAGGTGGATTCAACCGCAGCTGGGGATGCCTTCACCGCAGGCCTTGCTCTCAGATATGCCGAAACCGGGGACATTGGGGGAAGCATACCCTTCGCATCGGCCTGCGCGGCCCTTGCCGTGACTCGGGTGGGTGCGATTCCCTCGATGCCCGAACGTCATGAAGTTGAATCATTCTTGCAGAACAATACATTGAATAAACCCTGACCGGGGTCTATGGGGCAGGCGAAAATGGGTATTCAGGCGATTGTGTGGGATTTCGATGGTGTGCTGCTCGATTCTGAGCTCCTGCACATTGAGGCTGAAATTGAAACCTTTGGGAAATTCGACATCAGCCCACCCATGAGTGTCATGAAACAGTATCTTGGTATCAAGCTCGAAGACTACTTCGGGGATATGGCTGAACGCTATGGCCTGCAAGGAAGCTTAGGAGATATGATCAAAGCCCATTATGAGACCCTCATCCACTATTATGGAGAGGTGTTCCCCCTGAATCCCCATGCCCTTGAAGTGCTTGATGATCTGACAAAATCCTATGAAATGGCAATTGCAACGAGCCGGGAAAGGGAACTTGCGCAGCTTGCCATGAAGCGCTGGTCGCTTGGGCCATACTTCAAGACTATTATCTACGGAGATGAGGTAAGAGCAGGCAAACCGGACCCAGAACCATTTCTCCGGGCCTGTGACATGCTGGACGTTCCGCCATCTGCAGCTGCAGCGATTGAGGATGCTGAAGCCGGCTTCGTATCCGCGAAAAAGGCCGGCATGTTTGTTGTTGCACTGAAATGCGAGCATAACCGGGATATGGATTTCTCCCAGGCGAATCGGGTGGTAGGGGATTTGCGGGAAATACCGGGTCTGCTGCAGGGGCTGGAAGGGTTCAGTTCGAAAGGGGAGTAGGGATGTCAATGACAAAACGGGAGAGAGTCCTTTCAGCCATACAGCATAAAGAGGTTGACCGTGTTGCTCTGACATTCAGGGCTTCGAAGTTTTTGACAACCATGCTCATGAAACATTTTGGATTTGGAGACCCTGCTGATTTTGCGGGGAACAGGGAGGAATTTTTACAAAAAATAGGGGCAGATTTCTGGTCTTCCGGCTCAAAGGTGGACAAGTTTTCGACTTTCATACCCTCCTACAGGGGAGAAAAACCGAAACTGCCCTATATTGATGACGGAACCTTCTTTTACACGATCGGCATACATGCAAAGCCGGGCAACATGACATCCTGGGATATCGACTATCCCAATGTCGGTGTTGACCCTCCCCTTGCGTCTGCACAGAGGCCGTCGGACATTGAATCTGGGTTTCTGATGCGCAGGCTGGATGACTACGATTTCAAGAGCATGCACAACAAATACCGAAATGTGAAGCCCGATGAACTGAGCGGAGAAAACGATGCGATAGTCAGTATTGGAACACTGAGCAGCCTGTTCATGATCTGCTGTTATCTACGGGGTATGGAGAGCTTTCTCATCGATCTCGCCGGCAATAGGCCCCTGGCCCAGCGCCTTATCGGTGAAGTCGGCGAGTTCTGTCTTGAGTTCAACCGCCGGGAACTCGAGGTGATGGGCGGGCCTGCGGAGTATTATGGTACCTGGGATGATGTGGCCGGACAGAACGGCATGCTTTTCTCGCCGGAAGTTTTCAGAAAATACTTTCTCCCCTTCTACAAGAGACTTATTGATCAAAACAAGAAACAGGGTCTTGTTTTCGGCTGGCATGTGTGCGGCAGTGTACATGATGTGCTGCCCATGATGATCGACGCCGGAATCGATGTGTTCGACGTTGTGCAGACATCAGCACGGGATATGGAGATTGAAAATGTCTACCGGCTCTACGGCGGGAAGGTGTGCCTGCATGGCGGGCTGGATGTACAGAAACTGCTTGTAGAAAAAAGTGAGGTTGAAGTTCGTGAGGAAGTACGAAAAATCATGGATCTGTGGGGAAATCGAGGTGGGGTCATCCTCGCTCCCTCCCATGAAACACTTCCCGATACGCCCATCGGCAACATACTTGCCATATATGAAACCGTGCTTTCAGTATAGAGCTTTCCACAAATAAAAAAGCCGGTGTGAATTTTTCTCACAGAGCTTGACCCTCTTCACCTATAGATATTAAATTCTTCAATTGCACAATTCCCATTCTCAAGGAGGAAAGTGGTGATAAAGATTGAGAATGTTACAAAGATGTACGGCCCGACCGTTGCCGTGAAAGACGTAAGCTTTGAGGTCGAGAAGGGAGAGATACTTGGGTTTCTCGGTCCAAACGGTGCGGGAAAGACAACGACCATGCGCGTTATTACCGGGTACTTTCCTCCCACCCTCGGGAACGCCTATGTAGCAGGGTACAGTGTGCTCGA
>Ga0255055_10001794_pt1 | contig 15425 bp, 9 predicted proteins | sample JV7_2_27_MG_FD_188633 | JGI IMG/M metagenome (GOLD analysis project Ga0255055, IMG submission 188633) | Seawater microbial communities from Jervis Inlet, British Columbia, Canada - JV7_2_27 | ecosystem: Environmental > Aquatic > Marine > Inlet | place: Canada: British Columbia | collected... | reverse complement strand
AGGGTGAGACGGCCCTGCTGCCAACGCTCGCACCAGTCGGTGCCGAGCGACGGCACGAAGGTGCGCAGCCGGATGAAGTCGGGAGGCGCCTGGTTGAGGACCGCTGCCGATCCCTCGGCGTGCTCGCGCCAGCGCTCGACCCCGGCCACACCCACCATGAGGTAGACGCTGAGCTCGATGCCAGCCTTCATTGCGTGGTTGAACGATCGCGCCGCCTGCTCGGGATCGACGCCCTTGCGGATCTCGTCCAGCGTCACGGGATCGCCCGACTCCAACCCGGAGTGAATGCGCTTGATGCCGGCCGCCGAGATCCGCTGCCACTCCTCCTGGCTCTTTTTGACCAGGAACTTGGCCGAACCGTACATGGTGATCCGTTCGAGGTCCGGCCAGCGTTTTTTGGCCGCCTCTCCAATCTCCACGAGCTTGCCGGTGGGCAGGGCGGCGCTGTTGCCGTCGGCCAGGAAGATGGTCCGCACGTGGTCGCCGTAGGCCTCTTTGGCCATGTCGAGATCCTCGATCACCTCTTCGACCGGCCGCGCACGGAATGATTTTTCTTGATACATCGCGCAGAACGCGCACCGGTTGTGAGGACAACCGATGGTGGCCTGGATGATCAGCGAACCAGCTTCGCTCGGCGGACGGAAGACTTGACCCTCGTATCGCATCGCTACCAGGGTACGGTGATGGGATTCGGAGGGCAAGCTGTCGGACTGCGTGGAGGCCTGTCCGGTGAAAGCATACGAAAATGACAGTGTATAAAAGAAAAGGGGTGATTCATGAGTAAGGTAGACCTCAGCGTGATCGGCCAGAAAACCGAAGAGCGTGTATTCGAATACGACTGGTCGGATGTGGTGCTTTACAACCTGGGGGTTGGAGCGAGCGAAAAAGACCTTGCGTTCGTCTATGAAAACGCTCCGGGTGGGTTCAAGGCATTGCCGAGTTTTTGTGTGGTGCCGGCTATGCGGGCTTTTCCCCATCTCGGTGACAACTTGGAGTGGTCCCTGATGCTGCACGGTGAACAGACGATTCAGCTCCACCGGCCGATCCCACCCTCAGGCAAACTCATCCAGGTTGGTGAATGCACGGATATATTCGACAAGGGCAAAGGAGCGGTTTATCACGTCAAAATTACGGGCAAGACCGAGAACGGCGAGCACCTCTATGACGCCAAATGGGTGATTTTTTATCTCGGAGCGGGAGGTTTTGGCGGTGATCCGGGGCCCAAGGCCGAAAAAATGGAACCGCCCACAGGCGTCGCACCAGATTTCAGTATCTCCGATAGAGTTGCTGAAAATCAGGCCGCCATTTACCGGCTCAGCGGTGATCTCAACCCGCTCCACCTGGATCCGGCAGCGGCCAAACGCGGCGGATTCGATCAACCGATTCTGCACGGTCTGTGCACCTATGGATTTGCGACCCGGGCCATTGTCAGCGGACCGCTGGAAGGCGATGTCGATCGCTTGAAGGAGTTCAAGGCCCGGTTCTCCGACCCGGTCTACCCCGGTGACACCTTGACCACCCAGGGATGGAGAGTCGACGGGGGCTACATCATCCAGGTGAAGGCCGAAGAACGAGTTGTCCTGACCAATGCGATGGCCGTCGTGGAGAGCGCGTAGAGAGCCGCTCGGCCGACCCTAGCCTGCCGCCTTTTTGGCCGCCCACCCCGCAAAGGTGTCGCCCTCATTGGCGAGCTGCTCGAGCAACGGCGCCGGCTGCCAGTGATCACCGTACTTTTCGCGGAACCCGACGATGGTGTCGTAGACCTTCTTGATCCCCTCGGTGTCGGCGAAGTGCATCGGGCCGCCCCGGTACGGCGGGAAGCCGTAGCCGTTGATCCACACCATGTCCACATCGCTGGGCCTGAGCGCGATCCCCTCCTCGAGAATCCTGGCCGCCTCGTTGATCAGCGGGTAGATGCAGCGCTGGACGATTTCTTCCTCGGTGAACTCGCGCTGCTCGACGCCGAACTTCTCCGCCACCCCTTTGATCATGGCCTCGACCTCGGCGGACGGCTGCGGAACCCGTGATCCCTCCTCGTAGTCGTAGTGTCCGGCCGAGGTCTTCTGGCCGTGCCGACCCATGTCGTAGAGATTGTCGCCGACGGCCGAGTTCTTTGCACCGATCTCGATCCCGGCCTCGCGCCGCACCAGGTAGCCGACGTCGACACCGGCCATATCGCTCATGGTGAACGGTCCCATCGGCATTCCGAAGTCGAAGACCGCCTTGTCCACCTGAGACGGTGTGGCGCCCTCGAGGATTATCGAATCCGCCTCGCGGAAGTAGCCGCCCAGCATCCGGTTGCCGATGAAGCCATGGCAGACGCCGGAGACGACGCCGACCTTGCGGATCGTCTTGGCCATCTTGATACAGGTGGCGAGCACGTCCTTGGCGGTCTTGTCGGCGCGGACGATCTCGAGCAGCCGCATCACGTTGGCCGGGCTGAAGAAGTGCAGCCCGATCACGTCCTCGGGCCGCTTGGTGGCGGCGGCGATCTCGTCCACATCCAGACCGGAGGTGTTGGTCGCCAGGATGGCGCCCTGCTTGCAGATGCCGTCGAGCTTTTCGAAGATCTCCTTCTTGAGAGCCATTTTCTCGAACACGGCCTCGATCACCAGATCGCAGTCGGCGAAGTCGTTCATGTCGAGGGACCCGTTGATGAGCCCGAGCAGCTGTTCCACCTTTTCTTCGGTGAATCGGCCGCTCTTGACGCTCCGCATGTAATTCTTCTTGACGACCGCCAGGCCCCTGTCGAGCGGCTCCTGGTCGGCCTCGACGATGGTCACCGGGATGCCGGCGTTGGCAAAGGCCATGGAGATGCCGCCGCCCATGGTGCCGGCGCCGAGGATGCCCACCTTCTCGATCTTGCGCAGCGGCGTGTCCTTGGGCACGTCGGGGGTCTTGGCCGCCTCGCGTTCGGCGAAGAACACATACTGCAGGGCCGCGGCCTGGGGATTCTCCATGCAGTCGTGGAAGAACTCCGCCTCACGCTTCATCCCCTCATCGAAGGGCAGCTCGATGGAGGCCTCGACCGCCTGGATATTGCGTTCCGGGGCGAAGTAGCCGCGGGTCTTCCTGGCGATCTTCTTGCGAAAGTCGTCGAAAAAGCCGTCGGGGATCGACGCAATGTCGACCGCCAGGTCACGGGTCTTGCGCTGCGGCGCCCCCTCGTCGAGTAGACGCTCGGTGTAGGCGAGCGCACCTTCGAGCAGATCACCCTCGATGATCTCGTCGATCACACCCATCTGGTTTGCCTTGGGCGCCTTGACCGGGTCACCCGAAACGATCATTTGTAGCGCATTGGGCACACCGGCGAGCCGCGGCAACCGTTGGGTTCCGCCCGCACCGGGCAGGATGCCGAGCTTGATCTCGGGCTGGCCGACCTTTGCCGACGGAACCGCGCAGCGGTAGTCGCAGCCCATGGCGGTTTCGAGGCCGCCGCCGAAGGCGGTGCCGTGGATCGCGGCCACGGTCAGCTTCGGCGAGTTCTCGATGGAGAGGATCACCTCAGGGAGGTGCGGAGGCTGGGCCGGTTTGCCGAACTCGCTGATGTCGGCGCCCGCATGGAAAGTCCGGCCGGCGCATATCAGCACGGCGGCCTCGGCGCCGTCGTCCGCGTTCGCCTCGGCGAAACGCTGCTCGAGTCCCGACCGAACCGCGTGCGACAACGCGTTCACCGGCGGGCTGTCGACGGTGATCACCCCGATTCGGCCCCTGCGTTCGTAACTCACGACATCGCTCATCACCGGTCTCCCTTCTGCGTGCCCGGCGATCGGTTCCGGCTACCGGGCTGAATCGAAATTTGACTTCGTCGAACACCGCGTCCCTGCGGTGATCGAGGCTCCAGGGGCCGCTGCTATACGACCTCGAACAGGCCGGCGGCGCCCATGCCGCCGCCGATGCACATGGTGGTGACCACGAACTTGGCGCCCCGGCGCTTGCCCTCGATGAGGGCGTGACCCACCATGCGTGATCCGGTCATTCCGTACGGATGGCCGATGGCGATCGCACCGCCGTTGACGTTGAGCAGCTCGTTGGGGATTCCGAGCTTGTCACGGCAGTAGATCACCTGGACGGCGAACGCCTCGTTGAGCTCCCACAGGCCGATGTCGTCCATCTTCAGACCCTGTTTTTCGAGCAGCTTGGGCACCGCGAACACGGGCCCGATGCCCATCTCGTCCGGCTCGCACGCCGCCACCGCCATGCCGCGGTAGATGCCGAGCGGCTCGAGGCCGCGCTGCTCGGCAAGGGTGCTGTCCATGAGCACGCACACCGACGCGCCGTCGGACATCTGGCAGGCGTTGCCGGCGGTAACGAAGCCGTTCTCCCGGATCGTCTTCAGGGAGGCCAGCCCCTCGATAGTGCTGTCCGGGCGTGGGCCTTCGTCTCGATCCAGCGTGACCTCCTCGAAGGTCACCTCCTTGGTTTCCTTGTTGAAAACCGCCTTGGTGGCCGTGACCGGAAACATCTCATCGGCGACCCTGCCCGCCTCGATGGCGGCCCCCATCTTCTGCTGACTCTCCAGCGCGAACTCGTCCTGTGCCTCGCGGCTGATGTTGTAGCGCTTGGAAACCACCTCGGCGGTGTCGATCATGTTGATGTAATAGTCGGGCTTCCAATCCATGATGGTGGGATCTTGGGCGCGGTGGGAGTTGATGTGCTCGTTCTGCACCATGCTGATCGACTCGACCCCGCCGGCGATCACGATCTGCATCTTGTCGACGATGATCTCCTTGGCGGCGGTGGCGATCGCCATCAGGCTCGACGAGCACTGGCGATCCATACTCATGCCGGGCACGGTCACCGGGAAGCGGGCCGCGAGCAGGCTCTGGCGGCCGATGTTGTAGCGCTGGCTCCCCTCCTGCATCGCCGCTCCGATGATGACGTCTTCGACCTCGGCGGGCTCGACGCCGGCCCGCTTGACGGCCTCGTTGATGGCAAAGCCGGTCATGGTCGGTGACTCGAGGTTGTTGAACGCTCCCTTGTAGGCCCTGCCCAGGGGCGTGCGCGCGGTCGAAACGATCACTGCATCACTCATTCTCAAACTCCCTTTCTCGACGCCACCGGGGGCGTCACATAGGCGCTGACGTGGTCCCCAACGCCCGCCCCGAACTCCTCACTCAGTGCCCGTTCACCCCGTTCAGCGCTCTCCATAAGAGGCATGGTCTATTGTCAGGAACAGCTTGTCAATCCCGACACGATGCCGGTGACGAGTATTCGTTGGAGAGCTCTTTTGCCGCATGAATTCGCGCCCAGACAGGCGTCCGATGTCGACTATACTGAGGTTTGTCGACGCATTGTCTCCTCATCCCTGGAGGTCTTCGATCATCTTTCGTTCCCCCTATCCCGACGTCGAGATTCCCGAGCAATCGTTGCCGTCGTTCGTGCTCGAGCGTGCGCCGGAGTGCGCGGACCGGCCGGCCCTGATCGACGGCTCGAGCGGTCGCACCCTCACCTACGCGCAGCTCGACGAAGCCACGCGCAGCTTCGCCGCCGGGCTGCAGGCTCGTGACTTCGCCAAGGGCGACGTCTTCGCCATCTTCTCACCGAATATCCCTGAGTTCGCCGTGGCCTTTTTCGGGGCGGGCATGGCGGGCGGCGTCATCACAACGGCCAATCCCCTCTACACCGCCCGCGAGCTGGCCTTTCAGCTCAACGACTCCGGCGCCCGTTTCCTGCTGACCGTAGCCCCCTTCCTCGAGGTCGCCCTGGCGGCGGCGCGGCAATCGAAGGTCGAAGAGGTCTTCGTGATCGGAGGCGGGGAAGGGGCCACCCCCTTCGCCGAGCTGCTCGCGGCCGACCCGGCGACCGCCGAAGAGCCGACCATCGATCCGAAGCAGGATCTGCTGGTGCTGCCGTACTCGAGCGGCACCACGGGCAAGCCGAAGGGCGTCATGCTCACCCACCACAACCTGGTGGCGAACATCTGCCAGTACCGCGATCTGGAAGAGTTCGACGATCACGAGACCCTGATCGCGGTGCTGCCGTTTTTTCACATCTACGGCTTGACCGTGATCATGAGCGGCGCCCTGTCCCGCGGTTCCACGATCGTCACCCTGCCGCGCTTCGACATCGACGGCTTCCTGGGCGCGATCGAGCGGCACAAGGTCTCCATCGCCTATGTGGTGCCGCCCATCGTTCTGGCCCTGACCAATCACCCGGCGGTCGACAACCACGACATCTCGTCGCTGAAATTCATCAACTCCGGCGGCGCCCCTCTGGGCGAAGATCTGGAAAAGGCCTGTGCCGCGCGCATCGGCAGCGTGATCAAACAGGGCTACGGCCTGACCGAGACCAGCTCGGTGACCCACACGAACCCCTATCCGGGCAGAGTCAAGGTCGCCACCTGCGGCCTCACCATTCCCAGCACCGAGTGCCGGATCGTCGACACCGCGACTGGCAGAGATCTGGGTTGCAACGAGCGGGGCGAGCTCTGGGTCCGGGGGCCGCAGGTCATGAAGGGCTACCTCAACCGACCCGATGTCACTGCCGAGTGCCTCGATGGCGACGGCTGGCTGCGCACCGGCGACGTCGCGATCGTCGACGATGACGGCTACTTCCGCATCGTCGACCGGCTCAAGGAGTTCATCAAGTACAAGGGCTTCCAGGTCGCTCCCGCGGAGCTCGAGGATCTGCTGATGGCCCACGAGGCCGTCGACGACGCCGCCGTCGTGCCGAGCCCCGACGAAGAGGCCGGCGAGTTACCCAAGGGCTTCATCGTGCTGAAGCCGGGCGTCGAGATCGACGCCGAGGAAATCAAGCGCTACGTAGCTGAGCGCGTGGCGCCGCACAAGAAGCTGCGGCTCGTGGAGTTCGTCGACCAGATCCCGAAGTCGGCCTCGGGCAAGCTCCTGCGCAGGGTGTTGATCGAGCGCGAGCGGCAGGCGGCCGCGGACGCCTGACAGCTAAGGTGCCGACAGCTAAGGTGCCACGTACACACTTCCACACTTGTGGCACCCTTCTTGTCTGTAAATGTGTAAATGTGTACGTGGCACCTCTAGATTACCTGAAGGAGAGTGAACGAATGCGATGGTTTTCCTGTTGTGTGGTGATCCTGGTCTTGATGATCCCTGCCGCAGCTGTGGGGACGGAAGAAGACACCGACCTGCAAGCGAGGTTCTCCGAATGGATTGAGGAGCGTGTGAACCTGGAGCGGGAGCAGCACGGTTTTCACCGCGAGGCACATGAGGACAAGCTGGCCGAGAAGCGAGGCATGAACATTCCGGATGGGATGTTTGCCTCCGATGAGCTGACGTTCGACGATCTGTTTCAAGCCCCTGACGATCCGGAACTCTGGCCGCTGTGGCGCAACTGGCTGGCACGGTGGCGCGAGGACAAGCGGATGGCCGTGGAGTACGACGACTCGTACTACAGCGACGAGGCGTTCGCCTGGATCCCGTCGAACTACGTTTCGGGCTTCCTCATGCTGTGGGACATGACCCTGCTGAATCCTGAAGAGGGCAGGTTCATGGTCGAAGAGTTCATCGAGCATGGAAAGAAGGAATTCGGCGGGTACGACAGTGTGGTGCTCTGGCTCGCCTATCCGATCCTCGGAATCAGCGAGAGAAATCAAACCGACATGTACCGGGATATGCCGGGTGGTCTGGAAGGCATGCGTGATCTGGTCGAGGAATTCCACAGACATGGGATCGAGGTCTTCCTGCCTTTCCAACCCTGGGACAGCGCGACCCGGCGGGAAGACGCGACCGACGCGGAGGTTCTGATAGCGACGACGGCGGCAATTGGCGCGGACGGCATCTATCTCGACACGTGGTACGAGGGCGCACCGTTGCGGCTCGAACTGGACGAGGTCGGGCCCGGTCTGGCAATCGACACGGAGCTGCCGATCCCCATCGAGTATGTCGCGGAGCACCACATGTCCTGGGCTCAGAGCAAACCGTGGAGGGAATGGCTGTTCGAGGACAGCCGCGCCCCGGGTGTGTTGAAGAGCAAGTGGTTCGAACGTCGGCACGTGGTTCGCCCGACCAATCGATGGATCACGGACCGTATTGGCGAGCTGCAGGTCTCGTGGATGAACGGAACCGGAACGCTGATCTGGGAGAACCGGTTCGGATGCTGGAACGGATGGAGTGAACGCGCACGTTCGATGCTGCGGTCCATGACCCCGATTCAGCGCCGGTATGTGGACCTCTTTGCCGGGGAAGAGTGGACCCCACTTGTGGAACGCAGGGAAAACACCGTGTTTGCCAGCCTCTGGGAAGGCCGTGGCCTGAAGCTGTGGACGCTCGTCAACCGGGCTGATGAACCCTACAACGGGAACCTGCTTGCCGTCCGCCATCGTGATGGAACCCGGTACTTCGATCTGATCAAGGGCACTGAAGCCAACGTGAGGCTGGAAGGAGGCGCCGCCCGTATCGACGGCGAGATCGAAGCGAGGGGAATCGGCGGATTCCTGGCGATACCCGATGATGCCGTCACTGGGATCCTCGAGGAATTCTTGACGGAGCAAGCGAAGATCTTCGAAGGTCGCAACTGGGATCCCGAGTTTCCCGAGGGAGAGAAACGGCTCCTCAATCCCCCTTCTCGAACGGAGGAATACGTCCCCGCCAACCTGCCCCCGAACATGGTGGCCATCGGTGCTCACACGGTCGACCTCAAACGGAACTTCACCAAAGGCGGGTTCCCGGTAGGCTTCCACGACACACTTCCCTGGGAGGAGCAGGTGGAGCTCTCGGCATACGCCATGGATCTGACCCCGGTCACCAATGCCGAGTACGGGAAGTTCTTGAATGCGTCGGGCTACTCGCCGCGGACTCAACACAACTTCCTCAAGCATTGGGTCGGCGGCAAGCCGCCGGCCGGCAAAGAAAACCATCCGGTTGTCTACGTCGATTTGAACGATGCTCGTGCGTATGCCGAGTGGGCTGGAAAGCGCCTGCCGACCGATGCGGAATGGCAGTACGCCGCCGAGGGGCCGGAGCGCCTGAGGTATCCCTGGGGTGACAGAATGGAAGCGGGCACGTGCAACTGGGAGGACGCCACCACGAGTGTCCGCGCCTTTCCCGATGGGCGCTCGCCATTTGGCTGCTACGACATGTCCGGCAATACCTGGGAGTGGACGGAGAGCGAACAGACCGACGACGGGCGAACACGATACAGCCTGATTCGAGGAGGCTCGTATTTCAATGCCTCAGGATCGGACTGGTACGTGAAGGGTGGTCCGCAGTACGCCAGCCGGCCGACGAAGATGCTGTTGGTGTGGCCCGGTCTGGACCGTTCTTCGACGATTGGGTTCCGGTGCGTCGTCGACATGAAGGATTGAGGTGGGGTTGATTTCCTCACAGAAAGAAGGTCAGGAAATGAGTCGAAGGCGCTTTTTCTTACTGGCGACGATTATTGTGTCGAGCCTGGGTTTGTGGTCTGGCTGGGCCGAAGACGGTAGTCCATCTCTGCAGGAACGTGACAGGTATCTGCTGCTTGATTCGCGCATCGTCGCGAGTACTGAAAACGCAGAGCTCGTGCTGGGCACGGTGCAGAAGTACGAAGGCAACCCGCTGTTTGAAGAAGACAAACCATGGGAGCAGCGCTTCGACAACCTTTACGCCAACGTCATCTACGACGAGGAGGAAGAGGTTTATAAATGCTGGTACAGCCCCTTCATCGTCGACGAATCGGCAAAGGGAATGACCCTTCAGGAGCGTAAAGAGAAAAAATATCGACCGCCCTGGACCCGGGAAATGGCCATCTGCTATGCCACTTCGAAAGACGGCATCACGTGGGTCAAGCCCGAGCTGGGGCTTGTCGAATACGAGGGCAGCACGGCCAACAACATTCTGTGGCGCGGTAGCGGCCCCCCAGGGAACGACAAGGACGAGCTCTGGGGAGGACCCCACGGTAATGGTGTATTCAAGGACCTCCGCGAGCGCGATCCCAATCGCCGTTACAAGGCGGTTACCAAGTTTGGGCAACTCTCCGTCGCCTTTTCCCCCGACGGCATCCGCTGGAGTCCTCCGATACGCTGTCCCGAAGCAGACAGCGCAGGCGACACTCACAACAACGCCCTCTGGGCGCCGACGCTGGGAAAGTATGTGTGGATCACCCGCCAATGGGGCGAAAGGTCTCAAGGGAAATGGGTGCGTCAGGTCGCCAGGACGTCGAGCGCCGATTTCGTGAACTGGGAGAAGGCGCAAATTGTGATGGAAGGTTTGGACACGAACCATCAGACCTACGCGATGCCCGTCTTCTTTCATGGCGGCGTGTATCTGGGCCTGGCGGCCATTCACGATCAGGAAGCTGATCGAGTGTGGACGGAGCTGACGTGGAGTCCGGACACCAAGGAGTGGCATCGTGTTCTTCCCGGAACCCCGCTGATCCCGAACTCTGAGGTCGAGGGTGAGTATGACTGGGGCTGTGCGTACCCGGCGGCGTACCCGGTATTCCTGGAGGACGAGATTCGTTTGTATTACGGTGCAAGCGACGGGCTTCACACCAGCTGGCGAAACGGTTTCCTCAGTATGGCGACGTTGCGTCCCGACGGTTTTGCCGGGTTCACGCAACGAGATGCCCGGAAACCGGCGACAATCACGACGACCCTTGTCGACCCTTCTGAAGGATCGTTACGGATGAGCGCGGATGTCGAGCGGGATGGCTACATCAAGGTCAGCGTGCTCGACGAGCACAACGAACTGCTGGCCGAGAGCGGCGCGCTGAACGGGAGTATGTCTGACGGAGAGATCCCATGGCCAGATGGATTCTCGTTCGCTGAACTCGGAAACACATCAATTCAGATCCAATTCGAGCTCCGGGACGCTACGATCTATTCATTCAGCTTCGCTGGATAATGGCGCATACCGATCAGTTTCTATCAGGAGCGCGTGAAGGGACTCATATGTCGGAATCGGCCAATGTGATTGAAGGGGTCATTGTCCCCCTATTGACCCCTGTGGACGAGAACGAGCGCGTCGACGAACCCGCATTGCGCGCCCTTATCCGCCATTGCCTCGAGGGGGGCGTCAACGGAATATTCGTCGGAGGATCGGCCGGCATGGGCCCCCTGTTGACCGATGACCAGTGGGTCCGGCTCATGGAAATCGCGCGCGATGAAGTGGACGATCCCGTCCCCCTTCTGGGGGGCGTCATGGCGACTTCCACAGGCCGGGCAATCGAGCGCATCAAGATCCTGGACCAGGCCGGGTTCCATCATGTTGTTGTCACGCCGACCTACTACATCACGCCGTCACGACACGAGGAGTTCATGGCCCATTTCGACGGATGTCGTCAGGCAACAGACATGAATATGGTTGTCTACAACATTCCGTCCTGCATCGGGGCAGAGATTCCGGTTAGTGTCATCGTGGAAATAGTGAAACTGGGATGGACCCGGACCATCAAGGAGAGCTCGGGCGACCGCGATTACTTCTCTGACGTGCTGCATTCCACCGCCGACTTCGACACGACAGTTCTCCAAGGGTGGGAGATTGAAATCGCGTGGGCATTGTCTGCGGGCGCAAAGGGGTTCGTCCCGACGTGCGCCAACTGCGTGCCGGAGCTCTTCGCCGCTCTGTGGCGCGCCCACAGAGCAGGGGATGACGTCCAGCGTAACGAAGCGCAAGAGCGCATCGTGGCGGTTCGCGAGGCGCTCATTCTGGGCGACAAGAACTGGATCGCCGGCCTGATGTACGGCATCAAGACGTTGGGCATTGGCCGGGGCAACGCTGTGCGGCCTATTGCGGACATCAGTGATGAAGAGAAGAAAAAAGTAGAAGCTGTCATTGAGGTCCACGGGAACGTAGAGGATCAGGAAGCTGGTGCATGAAGCTCCGTTTGGCTCTAACCGTGTTGTTCTGCGGTCTCGTTTCCGGTGCTTCCGGCCAGGTCGTACTGGAATGGACCGAACTCCCGGAACTCCCGCCACAGTCCGGAGCAACGATCCAGCCCGGCTTAGCCGGTGCTTTCGCAGGCGTCAGCAACAACGCGTTGATCGTGGCTGGGGGCGCGAGTTTCCCTCAACCTATCGGGGAATCAGAAAAAACCTGGCACGACGACATCTATGTGCTCGTAAGAGACTCTGACGTCGATGTGTCCTACCGCTGGATAACGGGGCAGAAGCTCGATAGACCCGTAGCTTACGGTGCTTCTGTTTCCACCGATCGAGGCGTTGTATGTATCGGTGGCAATGATGCCGAGCGATCGTATGCCGACGCATTCCTGCTGCGCTGGGATCCGGGAAAAGAACAGGTCATTCAGGAGTCGCTGCCGAGTCTCCCCGAACCGCGTGCCTATGCGAGTGCTGCAGTCATTGGCGACACCGTCTACGTAGCAGGCGGGGCAACGGGACTCGGCCTCGATACGGCCCAACGGAACTTCTGGTCACTGGACTTGTCCAAAGCTGACGGCAAATGGCAGCGTATCCTTCCGTGGCCGGGCCCATCCCGGGCGTTCGCCATCGTGACTTCCCAGCACAACGGCGTCGAAGATTGCCTGTACATCATGAGCGGGCGGAGAATTGGGGAGAGCGGGGCTGCCGAGTTCCTCACCGACGTCTACGAGTTCGCACCCACCCGCTACCAGGCCGGTGAATACGACCCCGTGACCGGCACTCATACGGGAGATGTCAACGCCTGGCGTCGACGAAGTGACGCCTCACGGTGCGTCATGGCGGGCACAGGTATTGCCATGGGGCAAAGCCATATTCTTGTCCTTGGCGGTGCCGAAGGTGGCCCGTTCAACGAAGTAGACACGCTCGAAGGCGAACATGCTGGCTTCCCCAAAGAAGCCTTGTCGTACCACACCATCACCGATACATGGACCACCGCCGGCGCCATCCCCGCGAATCATGTGACGGCCACCGCCGTTCGCTGGGGAACAGACACTGTGAACGATCCCATCGTCATTGCAGGCGGCGAAACCCGCCCGGGCGTCGGATCGCCGACGGTGTGGCAGGTCCGACTGCTCAAGAGCGAGGAGCACTTCGGTTTCGTCGACTTTGCGGCCATCTTCATCTACCTGGGCGCGATGATTTGCGTCGGTGTGTTCTTCTCCTTCCGCACCAAGAACTCCGACGACTTTTTCCGCGGCGGACAACGGGTCCCGTGGTTTGTCGCGGGTTTGAGCATCTTTGCCACCATGCTGAGCTCAATCACCTTCGTGGCCATTCCAGCGAAGGCATACGCCACCGACTGGGTCTACTTCATGGTCAACATGATGGCGATTGCCATCACGCCCGCGATCGTTCTGATGTTTCTCCCGTTCTTTCGAAAGATCGACGCGACAAGCGCCTACGAATACCTCGAGAAGCGATTCAATCGAGTTGCCCGCCTATTCGCCAGCGCATCCTTCGTCCTCTTCCAAATCGGCCGGATGGCCATCGTCATGTACCTCCCGGCACTCGCGTTGGCCGCCATCACTCCCATGACCGAGCAGCAGTGCATCCTGCTCATGGGCGTACTGAGCATCGTCTACTGCACGATGGGCGGACTCGAAGCTGTGGTGTGGACCGACACCATTCAGAGTTTCGTTCTGCTCGGCGGCGCACTTTTCAGTTTTGTCTTGATCGTCACTCAGGTGGACGGTGGCCTGAGCGGTTTCATGGCCACCGCCTCAGAACACAACAAGTTGCACATGATCAACTGGGACTTCGCTTCAACGAGCTTCGCCACGACGGCCCTCTGGGTCGTCGTCCTGGGCGGACTCGGCCAGAACCTCGTGCCCTATACATCCGACATGGCGGTCGTCCAGCGCTACATGTCCGTTCCCGATATGGCGCGCGCAAAACGGGCGATTTGGACGAACGCCGTTGCCATCCTCCCTGCATCGCTCCTGTTCTTCGGCGTCGGAACGGCACTGTTCGTCTTCTACGCCCACAACCCCGGCAAGCTCGACCCCACCTTCAAGACCGATGCCATCTTTCCGCTCTTCATCGCCAGGGAACTCCCAATAGGCATCGCGGGACTCGTGGTGGCCGGTATCTTTGCCGCAGCACAGTCGACGATATCCACGAGCATGAACAGCACCTCGACGGCGCTCGTTACGGATTTTGTGCGCCCGTTGTCACTGATTCACTCTGAACGCGGCTACCTGCAGCTCGGTCGCGTGCTCACTGCAAGCATGGGGATCCTGGGGATGCTGTTGGCTTTGTCTTTTGCCGCGTCAGATATCAAATCGCTGTGGGACCAGTTCATGATGATCCTTGGACTGTTCGGCGGTTCGATGTGCGGGTTGTTCTGCCTGGGGATCTTAACCACCAGAACCAGTGGACGCGGAGCCATTACCGGAGCTCTTGCTGGGGCCGCTGGACTTCTTTTAGTTCAGCAGTACACCGACGTTCACCTGTTACTCTACGCGCTTGTCGGCATCACCATCTGTTTCGTCTGTGGGTATCTCGCGAGCTGGATTCTCCCTCGATCTCAGAAATCAATCGAAGGATTGACCATTCATACACTTGAGAGGTCTAGTATTCCCTAAGTTCTCTAAAAGGTGCCAGGCACGGGGGTTATTTATGAGTGATTCAGTGGGAGGGAAGAAAGATGTGTAACAAACTACTCCGCAAATCAATCCTCTTGGTTTCTGTTGTTTTGAATTTATGTTCCATTGACAATCCACTCAATGCCCAAGAAAAGTATGACGAATTCAATTCCACGATCATCCAGGACTATATCAACGCACAACACCAGTACCGTGACAGACTTTTGAATGACCGCTACCGTCCTATTTATCATTTTGCCAATCCGGGAATAGGTGCACATCCTTTCGATCCCAACGGTGCCATCTACTGGAACGGCCGGTATCATCTTTTCTATATCATTCAGCCCTCCCGCCCGAGGAAAGGGCACCGTGGTGATATATGGGCCCATATTTCAAGCCATGATTTGGTCCACTGGCGGCATCATCCAACCGCGTTGAAGGCCGATGAAGATGATCCTGAAGTGGCCATTTATAGTGGGAACGCATTTTTGGACAAAGAGGGTACTCCTACGATCATGTATCAGGGTTTAGGCGCCGGGAATTGTATCGCGAAGGCAATCGATGATGATCTCAATACGTGGAAAAAATCAGGGGCCAATCCGGTCATTCCCTATCCTGAATATGTCCAAGATAATGATGGAGACTTCTCCAGATCAATTCTGGATGAGCTGCCTGCGTACGGCAAATATGATGTCTGGGATCCCCATGCCTGGCTGGAAGGCGATACGTACTACTCGATCTCCGGTGACAACGATATCTGGCCTGCTGAAAACTCCACACTCTGGAAATCCGGCGATTTGGAGAAGTGGGAACTCGTCGGCGATTTCTTCCATCACGGTGAGCCGGAAGGGCGTCTGGATTGCCCTGATTTCTTCAAGCTGGGTGATAAATACGTATTGCTCTTACTGAACAAGGGCCTGCAGTATGTGATCGGTGAATTCAAGGATGAACAGTTCTACCCGGAAAAAGAAGGAACAATGACCTGGAGGAGCGGCATTGGATAC
>Ga0255055_10001793_pt1 | contig 15426 bp, 18 predicted proteins | sample JV7_2_27_MG_FD_188633 | JGI IMG/M metagenome (GOLD analysis project Ga0255055, IMG submission 188633) | Seawater microbial communities from Jervis Inlet, British Columbia, Canada - JV7_2_27 | ecosystem: Environmental > Aquatic > Marine > Inlet | place: Canada: British Columbia | collected... | reverse complement strand
GCGGCAACAGCTTCGGCAACTACACAGGAAGATACTGGAGCAGAAGGGTATGCTCCTATCGAAGGAGGGGACCATTACGAAACTGGCGAATACCGTTGGGCAGCAGAAGGTGCTCATCGAGGAGATGAAGCGCAACCGCTGACAACTGTCAGACAGGGAGGAACGATGACGAACACGTACTCACTCAGCATCTTTTGCAGGACCTTCCAGGGGGACCTGCCTTCGATTGTCCCGCCGATGCAGTTTGCCTCGCTCGACGCCGCGAAGTTTCACACCAGGGAAAGTTTACCGCGCCTCGCCGCTGGCGGCCTGCGCATGGTCGCCGCTACGGTCACAACCCCAAGCGGCGAACAGATCGAGATCGGGCCGCTGCACCCGTACGCCAAGTAACTGTCAGACAGGGAGGAAAGGATGCTCGGATACGAATGTGACTGTTCTCAAGAGTGCGACTGGACCTATGAGGAGTGGAGCACATCAGACCGTGTGTCTGACGGCACCACGGTCTGCTCGGAATGCGGCGACACTATCGCAATCAGTAAGCCGTATCAGTTTGGGTCCGGTGTAGCTCAGGACGACTACCCAGAAGATAACGACTTCGAGAATGCCGACTTTACCGAGTTCGCGACATGCGAGGGTTGTCAGCGTATCGCCAAGCGGTTCTGTCCCGGCGGGTATCCTCTCGGGGAACTGCCAGAAGCCGTCAGCCAGTGCCTCGGCTACTACTACAACGATGATCCGTCTGAGTGGGACCAAGAAGACGTAGACGAAGAGGACGCTGAGAACCGGGCAGCGGTGCTCGCCGGTCGCAGGCGCTAGGAACTGTCACACAGCGCCGAAGGGCGCAGAAAGAGGCCAATGACCGGAGTGGAGCTAATCGCCAAAGAACGCCAGCGGCAGCAGGATGCAGAAGGCTACGACGTCGAGCATGATGACGGGCACACGCTCGGGGCGCTGGCCATGGCCGCTGCTCTGTACGCCATCGCCTCGACTGGCGAGAGATTACACAAGGTGTGCGTGCACGAGAGGTCCGTGGATTGGTTCGACCCATGGCCGTGGGATCCCGAGGACGACAAGCGCCCGAAGCGGTACCCAGACACCCCGACACGGCGGCAACAGATGCGTTTGCTCACCAAAGCCGGTGCATTGATCGCGGCCGAACTCGACCGCGTCCAACGGATCAAAGCCTGAGCAGAGAACTGCCAGACAGGGAGACCAGCAGATGGGAAAGCAGTTGCAGCACATCCCCGGGCCGGGCATTGGGCGGCGCTGTCGGCGATGCGGTCTGTCTTACTCACCGAAGACGGCCTATGTGCGATGCTTCGAGGAGGGAGACACTCGCAAAACGTGGCTCGCGCGGCAACACCCCGAAGTCCGGAAGGTGATTGAAAAGCATTCCGGCGTCTCTGTGCCCGAAACCACGTAACTGTCAAACAGGCCCGAAGGGTCTGGAAAGGAGAGTCATGGATCTGACGCCAGAGAACAAGAAGCACATCGACGCCATGAGCTACGAGGGATTGCTGAGCAGGTGGAGGAATGCTCCCGCCGGTGAGCTATGGTTTCAGGGTGAGACCGGTGCGTACTGGAAGAAACGCATGGCGGAGAAGCGTGACGCGGATCCCGCTGGCGCTGTTGCTGCCTCCAAGTCAATCGGCTGGTAGCTGTCACTCAGGGCCGACATGAGACCGAAAGCACTGGAAGAGGCAGAGTTGTTCCTGCGCGCCGCCGTAACGGATGTGGTGCTCGCGCAGTGTCCAGGCGCAGAAGAATCGCATCGGACTCAGGTACAGAACGCACTTGCGAAACTCAACATGGCGCTGGCTTCGCTGAGAGAAGCCGGCCAGTAACTGTCATTGTCAGCAGAAAGTCCTCCTCACAGGGCATAAAAGACGTGAGGAGGATAGTGCTGATGAACCTAAAGCTCTGTCTGATTGTGTTTCTCGCCGCGCTGCTCTCGGGCTGCACTGTTCACGTACATGAACGCCGTGGTGTGCCAATGTCCGTGCGACGGCCCGTAGTAGTGCGGCACTACTCCCCACCCCGACAGTGCAACCGGCCCTGTCGAGTGTGGAGATACAACCGAAAGATCGTCTGGAGTCCTGTGCGGACACATCGCCGTGCAGCTGCGCCCCAGGCCAGAACTCACCGAAGACGCTCTCGTCGTACTCGATGATCCCCATGTGTAGTTAAGCCATACCAGCTGAGTTGGGCTGGAGCAGGCGACGGCTACGCATGTAGTAAACAAGCCTGCTGTTCATAGGCTGGAGAGGATTACAGCAGCCAACCAGCTGTCCTCTCTTTTACCTACAGGTTTCCCGCTGCTCCTTCTCAGAGAGCAACGCCCGGTACTCCCGCCGGCGCCGGTTGTACTTCCCACCCTGGCAACCGTTGGCCTTGTGCGGCTTGCACAGCAGACAGCCTGCTCGGGCAGTCTTCCTACGTCCTCGCTTGTGGTGCATTGGTCCTCCTCGCCGGCATCACCGGCATGGATATGACCATCACACCAACTGAGCGTCTCGACGAGCAGGGAGCTTCTCGGGCAGCGGGCGCATGTCCACACCAGCGTTGGGATCGGGAGACTGAGCGCCCATCTGCTGCATGATCACCGGCAGCATCTCGCTCACCAGCTGAGCGAGCTCGGGTGACTGCGCCTCGAGCGCCTGGATCGCCTGCTCCTGCATCTGGGGATCGAGTGTGGCAATCTGCTTGGCGTAGCCCTCGGCCAGCTGAACGATGTCGACGGGCAACTGCTCGGACTCACCGGGAGCCACACCCAGGTCCTGCCCCGCGGACAGCTGGCTCTGCATACCACTCGGGACGCTCGCGCCGGCGGGGCCCTGAGGTGAGGGCAACATCGGTGGCCCCTGCCCAGGCTGCAGAGCTGCAGTGGCAGGTGGCGGCCCCATCCCCGCAGTCTCCTCAGCTGGAGGCATCCCCGGTCCTGCCGGTGGTCCACCAGCTTCACCCGGGGCGGCCGGCTGCTGCTGCGCCTGCATCATCGCCTCCTGGGCCTTCTGCTGCATCTTCATCATGATCACCTGAGACTCACCCTGAATCTCGGCCTGGGCGATCTGCTGCTTCTTCTGCACCTCGAGCCGACGGTTGAGCTCGCGCTGCATGATCTCGTCCTCGTCGTCCTGACTGAGGTCGGCATCCGCAAGCAGCGTCGTGTCGCTCACCTTCTGCGCCATGTTCAACTGGAACAAGTACGCCTTCCTCTGCAGGTCATCCGCCATCTTGAACGGCTTAAAGCGGATGGTCGGCTTCGGCCAGCCCATGAAGTAGGCGACCATCTGCATCATCCAGTTGGCCATCTGCTTCTGGCGCGTGATGTAGCTGATGAACGCGTTCTCCAACATGCGCATCGAGACGTTGGTGCCGGCGTAGCTCAAGCCGCCCTGCAAGAACTCCCGAGGCACGCCCATCCCCATGATGATCTGCTCCCCCAGCTGCATCATCTCACCCGTGAGCATGAGCGCCTTGCCATCACCACCGACGCTCTGTGTACCGAGCGGCAGGGGCATGATGGGGATGTAGTTGTTGTCGTGACGCCACCGGGCGATCTCCGAGGCCACCTGGTCCCGCCAGTCCACCAGGTTCACCGTCACGAACGGGTCTGAAGTGCCCGAGGCTGCCTGCGGGAACATCACGCGCAGTGGCACGATGTGCTCGAGAAGGATGGCCTCCTGGGCCTTCTTCATCATCTGCAGGTAGAACGCGTCCTTGAGCACCGGCAGGATGAGCGGGATGCCCCACCCACGATCCTGGAACGCCAACGTGGCCCGCTTCAGATGGAAGAAGTTGTTCTTGCTGAAGACGACGCCCTTCTGCTGCCGGATGGCCTGCAGGAAGATCTGCGGCATCCCCTCGACCACGTCCTTCTTGCCGAGCGTGATGTCGGCGCGCAGCGGAGCGGGGATGGTGTAGAAGTAGGTGTACTCACCCGTGATGTCGTTGTAGTTGATCTCGATGTCCTCGACGTTCCACCTGACGGGGCGGATGCCAGAGGCATCTCGATAGTACCAGTCCTTCGGACGAGCAGCTGCTGTACTCCCGCACTTCGGGCAGCTCAGCCGGAACTCGTGGCTGGTGTAGATCCAGTGATTGCGAATCTTGCGTGCCTGCTCACTGAACCCGCAGGAGGCGCAGGTCAGGTACTTCTGGAACGGGAACGAGAGGCTGACCGCGGCATTGCCGTAGCAGTTGTAGTCCAGCCCGCACTCGATCTGAAACGAGCGGAAGCTGGCTGTGTTCTGCATGTACTCCGTCCACTTGCGGACGACTTCAGGGTCCTCGTGGTCAACGACGATGTCGGTGACCGGGTACTCCGCCAGCTTGAAGCACGTTGCGTTGATCAACGGGCTCGTCATGAAGTAGTAGCGGCAGAACTTGAAGAGCTGCTTGACCGTCGTTGGCAGGTACGTGTGCGCAACGTCGAAGAACGGCGACGGGTAGTTGACGCCGTGCGTTGTCCCACCCTGAATACGACCACGGGTCTGACCACCGCTGCTGAACCTCGCCGGGGAGGTGGGGCTGCCGAAGGTTCCTCCGATCATGTCGACATCATATCCTCTGGTGGAAGACCAAGAGCCCGATTGCTGTAGTTGCGCTCCACGTTCATGCCACGGGACCCCTCTTCAACCTGCGGTGCACCTGGATTGTACCCCAACGCGCGCTGGTACTTTCCGGGATTGTTACCGAACATCTTGTCGAACAACTTCCCGACGCCGCCGGTCACGCTGCCAACGCCGCGGCCTACAACCTCGCTGCCGAGGAAGGGGATGAAGGGAGTCGTGGCGTAGCCGAGCCCGGCGCCCAGGGCCTCCCCCATGCGCTCGCCCTTGCCTGGGCCGCCTTTCTCGGTGGGCGTGACCCCCTCGTACCCAACGAAGCCGGCCGGCAGGGCAATCATGGCCTTGCCCATCATCCCCTGCTGCGTCCACTGGGGCTTCAGGCCCAGGTTGTAGACGTCCTTCAGCCCGCCCTTGCGCGTCAGATGGCGCGCGTAGCCCGGCACGCTGGTCAGGCCCAGGGCCTCACCCTTGGCCGCCGTCTCCATGGTGGCCTTCGCCCGCTCGACTGCCTTGGCCGTGGCCGCCGTGGGCTTCAGGGCATGGGACTTCGAGGCGGACTGGAACGTCTTCAGGGCCTCGCCGGAGCCGGTGCCCATGCGCATCCCCTGGACAGCCTTGATGTATTCCGGGTTGACCTTCCCGCTGGCCAACAGCCGAGCGTGGCCGCCCGGGGTGGCCCCGGTCGCGGCGTGGACCTGCCGCTGGCCGAACCGGGCCATGGTCGAGCCGATGCCCTTCTTCCCAGCCACCTCAGCCATGGCCTTGCTGGCCGCCCCGCCCTTGGCGCCCAGGGCGGCGCCCACCGCCGCGCCCCCGAGCATGCCCTTCCAGCCCCCGGACATGCCCCCGGAGATAGCGCCGGCCGCCCCGCTCTCACCCTTCTCCTTGGCTTCCTGGTAGCCCTTCACGGCTCCAGCGCCGGCGCCGCCAACGCCGCCCACGCCCGCCCCGAGCCCGGCGCCCGCGCCGATCCCACCAGCCTGGGTGGCCAGATGCTGCCCGAGTCGAGTGCCCCGAACCAACCCAGGCTTCAGGGCCTGACCAACCTGCTGGCCGGTTCGTTTAGCCACTTCCTCGGTGGCCCCTTGGGCCGAGCGCTGGACGGCCTGCTGCCCGGTACGCTTGGCAGCCTGCTCGGCGGCCTCGCCGGCGAGCTCCTGGGCGCCCTTGCGCGCCGCGCCCGCGGCGCCCGTCTGCGCAGCCTCTTGACCCACGCGCTTGGTGGCCCACCCCCAGCCTTTCTTCGCGCCGTAGCCGAGGATCCTCCGGCCGATGGAGCCCAGGAACGCCTGCTTCTCCATCTCGCTCTCGAAGGAGGCCAGGACATCCGGTGTCACGTACATGAAGTCAGGCATGGTAGATCAACGGAAGTTGTTCATCGACCTGCTTCCGATTCTCCTCCAAGAGATCCCACGCGTCCAGCATACGACGCAGTTGTTCATTCTCGACGGTGGTTGACTCAGGTGCCTTGTGATCCGCACGCACCTCATCCCAACGGCTGAGGATCTCCTCGCAGTTGACGTCGTAGTCCTCAGAGTCGACCTCCACCCACTCGAGTGGTCTGATGGGGCAGAAGAAGCCCTCGTGTAGGAACAGCACGGAGAGGAACGTCTTCATCTCCAGGCTCCACTCAACGTCCTGCCGAATACGGTTGGCGATGTCAGCAGCAACCAACGCCTGCGGAACAGTGGTGTGCTGAACAACGTTGAAGTCAGCAGGGATGCCGTTGAGTGCAAGAGCGGTGGGGATGAACACCTGCCAGTCAGCCCAGAAGCCATCAACGAGATGCAGAACACGAACGGCCTGCAGCTTCTCCATGGTTAGGTCGCTGAGGCTGTTGGTTCGGAAGTCCGTCAGGACTCTGTCTTCGATGGTCTCTGGCTCCCACTGCAGCCACTCTGGCCCGTACTTCCGCAGCAGAGCCAGGTCCAACACGAACGGATGAGCGTCTGGGTGCTGAAAGAGGTTGATCGTGGTGGGGAGCTTCGGGGCTGGCTCCACGTCGGTACGCGTGCGGTCGTCCTCGTACTCCGTGGTCTCCTCGATCTCTGTCGCATCATCCTCAGGGTACTCATCGAGCACCTCCTGAAGAGTGCGGGTGGCCTCTATGCCGCTGCCCTTGAGCGCGTCTAGGAAGCGCGTCTCAGCGTCCTCTGAGCCAGGTTCGGGTCGGAAGTGATCGGCCATGCCGTCACGACGCGCTTGCCCCAAGACCCATCGAGTTCGAGTTGTTCACCAACCGCATGATGACCAACTTCTGAGGCTGAGGCAAGGAGTCGAAGATGGCCTTCGGATCACCCTGAAATTCACTGGTGAAGTCGTCGCCGAATCGAGTCTTGATCATGTCCGGCTTGGAGTTGGCGAACTGAATGAGGTCCTGGACCTTCATGTACTCGTTGCCGATGACCACGGAGTCCTTGGGGTCAGCATCCGCTTCATCCGCGGCCTGCTTGTAGAAGGTGGTCTTGTACGGATCGAGGATGTCTCCATCCCACAGGTGATCGAGCCCGGCCAGCTTGTCCAGGTGCTCGAGCGTGGCGGCGAAGACATCCGGGTCCAGCTTCTCCCGGCTGTCCGCGAGCTCGTCGTACAGCCGGATGACGTTGATGGAGGCCGTCTTGGTCTCCTCATGGTCTCCTTGTTCAGCGTGCGGCGACACCAGCAGCTTCCTGGCATCGATGGCGCTTCTGACGTGTGACTCCTTGGAGATGCCCTCCTGCCCTAGGGTCTTCACGGACTCACTGAGAGGCTGGCCAATGACCGCCGCACGCTTGACCAAGTTGTGGCAGTACTCCCGCCGCCACGCAGGCTCCATCCGCTTCCATTGATCTTGGAAGTAGAGGTCCGCCGTCTTCACCTGGCTGAAGGTGTCGATGGGGTAGCGCTGGATGGAGGGCAACGCGTAGTAGCTGGCCTCCTTCTTCTCGATGAGCTTCGGAGGCTCGTGGCTCTTCACGTCCACGTGCGGAGTCAGGACCTTCTTCACCTGCGGCGCCGCGGGCGGGTTGTCCTTCTCTGGCATGGAGTCGTCCACGAGAGAGGTCTCCTCAGCCTGCTTCACTCCGAATGCCCTGGCCAGCTCAGCATCAGCCGCACTCATCTTGATGGTGGACAGCCGGCTCTTCTTGAAGTCCTTGCTGATCCCCGTGCCCCGGACGGGCTGGTCGGTGGTGCCGATGACCTCGGCGTCCTTCTCGACTTCCCAGCTCTGGTCGTTGTGATGGCTGGTAGTTCCATCCATCTCCTTCCAGACGCGCTGGCGTCCTACCAGAGCCACCGTACCGGTACTGAGCTTCTTCAGGTCTTCCGGTGGCTCGATGTCGTACCAGTGACAAGCCGTCATCAGATTCTCGGCTGCCACCTTCTGAGCCTCCACGGGCAGCTTGTGCGCCACCTTCAGGAAGTACTCGATGTTGAGCGCTGTGTTTCCCTGGTCGACGCAGGCGTACTTGCGAAGTACGTTATCTCCGTCGTGCAGGACGAGAGCGAACACATCGTCCGGTAGAGCATCACGCAGCTCCCTGCTGAGAGAGCCCGCGCTCTTCAGCATCTCCGGTAGTTGTTCGTAGTCGGGGAACATGCCTCGAAGAACTTCGCCATCGGAGTCGTCGTAGGCATCCAGTTTCAGACCGCTGAGTTTGTCCATGAGGCGCCTCGAAAGCAGCGTAACCGCGTACAACTTCAACTGCAAGAGTAGCCGTTGCGTGCGGCATAAGGGAATCGAACGCTATAGGGGGCGATAGCTCCAGGAGGTGAAGGAATGCAGTGTCCCAATTGCACCCGACCAACGGTGAGCCGGCTGTACGTGCCCAATCTCCAGAAGGAAAGGGCGGTCTGCAGCTCCTGCGGATGGACCGGACCAAGGTGCTTTGGCATGAAATGGGAAGCAGCGGAGGTGAAGTGCAGAGGAGGAAATGACCCGAACTACTACGACGAGGGGACGAACTCGCACAAGCGTCCCCCGTGCAGCTGGTACAAGTCCTGCGCACAGGAAACTACAAGGAACAGGCAGCAAGGAACCATGCACCTACCCGTAGCCACCCAGGTTCAACCACCAGCTCAGCAGCCATTCAGGCAGGTACAACCGATGCCGGGGATGCTACCAGGGGCCATGCCGCAGATGATGCCGCAGGTCCCGCACAAGCCCCTGGTCATCCCACCGCCGCATGTACCAGCCCAAGCACCAACTGCAACCAGCCCAATCCAAGCTGCTGTCATGGCCGGACTGAACACAGCGGGACAGCCCAGGGTTGTAATCCCGCCGGCGTGGCAGAAGCCGGGTCAGCCAGCACAACCACAGCAGCCGCAGCAGCAGTTCTACTGGGGCCAGACGCAGCAGCCCATGACACCGATGCAGTTCGTGCCACCAGATCAAGCGATGACCCCAGCGCTGGTGCCGCAGAACCATGTGGCCCCAGGACAACAAGTGGCGTCGTTCCTAACAGTGCCCGAGCCAGCTCCACCTGACCAGTCGTGGCTGAGGATGGCCGGGTGGAGCGCATTCAGAGGAGGCGCCAAGGGAGTGCTGCTATCGCTGGCCAACGTGATCGATCACGTGCCAATAGGACCGCTCATCAGGAAGACATGAAGGTAATCAAGAGGCAACCGCACAAAGGGTACCTGGACTGTTGGCTCTGGGTACCCAAGCAGTTCGTTGACATGGACGGCACCAAGCGTGCCCTCACGTACGAGGTGAACGACTACAACGGAAGAACGAAGTGGTTGTACCTCTGGCAGGAAACCGCCGATCATCTTCTACTACCAAGAGCGTTCTGGGACCCCTCGACTCTGCCGTTCCAGGTAGTGGACTGCAGGCCCACCAAGTTCACCAAGTTCAACATCAGAAGTCGAATCAAGCTCGACCACCTGCCGCAGGACGTCAACGGCATCATCCAGCTGATGCCCACGCACCGCGTGGTGCAGAAGAACGCGTTCAAGGCCCTGTCTGACTCATACGGTGGCGTGCTGCAGCTGGCCTGCGGCAAGGGCAAGACCATCGTGGCCCTGAAGCTCATCGCCACCGAGGGCACGCCAGCGTTGATCTGCCTGGACAACACCAACCTCCTCAGCCAGTGGAAGGACGACATCGAGGAGTTCCTGGATGTACCCGGCGGCGTGGGCTTCATCATGGCCGGCAAGAAGCAGTGGAAGAAGGCAATAGTGCTGGCCACGTACCAGTCCATTGCCAACTGGTCAGCCACAATGCCCGAGGAAGTACGACGGTGGTTCTCCAAGATCATCTTCGATGAGGGCCACCACGTCTCAGCCCCCACGTATGCCAAGGGTGCACCACTCATCTACGGAAATCGATTCTCACTCACGGCTACTCCCGAGCGCGACGACGGATTCCACATCATCAGCGACCTTCACCTCGGCAAGGTGCTGTACAAGGACTTGAGCCCAGAGCTGAGGCCCACCATAGCGTTCTACTGGACCGGGCTCGAGCCAGACATGCGGGATCCAAACGTTGCTGCACGCGTTCTGGACATCAACCAGGAAGTGCACGTCTCCAAGCTGGCTGGGTACTTCGGTCAGTGGAACCCACGCCTGCAGCTGATCATCGAGACGTGTGTGGAGGCCATCACCAAGCACAGGAGGGTCCTCGTTCTGTCAAACTCCGTGGACGAGGTCATCAACCTGATGGTGATCTGGACCCGCGGATGGCCCGAGCTCACCAATGGGGGCATGTACACGGACATCCCTATCCCCACACCGCAGGACGTGGGAGAGACGCTCACGCCTGCAGACCTACCGACAAAGGACCTGAAGAAGATCGTAAAGGCTCAGCTCAGACTCACCAGCCAGCTGAAGAAGGCAACGAGTACGGGTGACCAGCAGCTAATCCAGGCCGAGCTCGACCAGGTGCAGCAGACTCTCAAGCAGTTCGCTGTGCACAAGAAGATCAAGAACTTGATGGAGAAGCGACAGAAGGCGTTCATCAAGCAGCTGGTGAGTGAGTGCAGCAGTGCAGGAATGCTCACCTACGGCGTGCCGCCTGCCACGCGCCAGCAGTTCCTGAACTCGTGCCCGCTCAACTTCGCGGTCACCAAGTACGGCAAGGAGGGTCTGGACTGCCAAGCGTTGGACACCGTCGTCCTCAGCTCCCTGTTCTCGAGCAAGAATGGCCTGCAGCAGGTGATGGGTAGACCAACCCGTCCAATGCCAGGTAAGAAGAGCCCGTTGATCGTGGCCCTGGTCGACAACGTCGGTCAGTGCCTCGGCATGAGCAAGAAGCTACAAGGACACCTGCGGTCCTGGCCCAGAGAGGAGGGCGGACCGTACGACTTCATCCTCGTGAACTACCCAGTGGCATGGACAAATCGAAAGACAACGGAAACGATCCAGGATCTGCTTGGGCGGTAGTCACCTCGGGCGCGCTGCGCCTGATGTGTGAAGTGCCTGTCTCTACTGTACCTGGTGACATCGTCAAGACCGAGGCGTGCGAGTACAGAATCAGCAGCATCCCGGTGCAGGTGTCACCGCACTCCGGGCCCGTCATCATGTTCAAGGCAGAGTGTGCGCCGCTCCACAACATACGAGACCAACCCTTTCAGCTGATCACCGCCAAGGTGGACAACATCATCTTCTTCCGTGAGCTGGAGGATGCGGACAGGGAGGTGTTCGAGCGGCAGATCGGGGACATGAAGGAGAGCATCCGCATGCTGAAACTCAAGCGGGACACGGGCATAACGCTGTAGGAACAATGGAACCTATCCCAGTAACCCCTGACTCCAGGGTGACCCTGGATCAGCTGTACGAAGCGTGGGAACCGTGCCGGTCCTGTGAACTCGGCACGTACAGAGAAGACGCCTGTGGATCCTTCGTGTTCGGCGAGGGGTCCCCGGGATCGATCATGTTCATCGGTGAGGGGCCCGGCAGAGTCGAGGATGAGAAGGGCCGGCCGTTCATTGGTGAGAGCGGAGCTGTACTACGCGCAGTCATCAGCGACGTGTTCGGGAAGGACTTCCCGTACTACTTGACGAACACAGTCTGCTGCCGCAGCTGCGGTCCCTCGTTCGACACCGAGGGCAACCAGCAGTTCAACCGTGGCAAACCTGTCATCAAGGACATAGAGCCGCCACCGGTGTGCATCGCCACGTGCAGGCCCAGGCTGGTGCAGGAGATCTACATCGTTGACCCTGTGCTGATCGTGACACTCGGCAGGTCCTCATCCGAGGCGCTGCTGGGTCACTCGGTCACGATCACTGCCGTCACTGGCAAGCTGCACCAGTGTCAGATCCCCGGCGCAATGCACCTGCCATCACTTACGCCTAAGGGCAAGTGGGGGCGGTGTGTAGGAAAGAAGGAAGAGCGCCGGTTCGTCTGGCCAACCAAGCAAAACATGGTGACGTATGACGTGATGCCACTTCTGCATCCGGCGTTCGTTCTCCGCAACGACAAGGACAACCGCATCGGAGCTCCCAAGCAGGTGTTCGCTGATGGGATGATCCGAATCAGAGAGATCTACTCCAGGTATGTCCAGGAGGTCTATCCAACATGAAGCTGCAGATCACGACAGTAGAGCCTGAAACCATCGAGGAGGTGGTGTCCTACCAACAAGCCATCGCGGGTTGGGAGGCATTCAAGTCGGCCAACCCCGAGCTGTTCCAGCTGATGGAGGCCCACATCAACGACCTCGAGCAAAAGCGTCAGGCTGCAGACAAGGCCGTGCGCACTGCTGATGTCAGCTGTGGTCCCATCATCCAGAAGACCCGCAACTTGAAGGTCAACGGTGACAAGCTGCTGTCTGCACTGGGTAGAGAAGAAGCCATCAAGTGCGGCGCCGTCATCAGTGAGACTCGCGCGGTCAAGGTCGACATGAAGCGCTACGAGATCGCCAAAGCCCAGGGCCTAGTCAGCGACGAGATCGCTGAGGACGTCCAGGAAGTTGGCACCACCTATTCAGTACCAAAGGAGCTGAGACTGCCATGAGTTCACGGATCGAGCCTGCCATCTGGCAGAAGATCATCAAGCAGAACGGATTCGACCAGACCTCACAGGGTGTACTCATCGAGGAGCCGTTTCAGCTGCTGGCGTCTCGAGTACAACAGGCTGTTGCGTCACAGCCGGCGTACCCTGTGGGCAGGGTCAACGTGGGCCTGAACAACGGTGTGGACTACGGGAACACCAAGGTGTGGGTCTCCATCTCCGTCCCAGTACTGCCCATGGAATCGGACATCTCGCTCGCTGGAGAGGCGGCTTTCATCAAGGTCCGGCAGATGGTGAACGAAGCCAGTGCCGCGATGGGGTTAGATCCGCTACCATAGAGCCATGCCGGTACAAGGGACGCTGAAAGCCAACGAGCTGCGCATCGCACAGCTGACGATAGACAGAACACGGGACCCGGTGCGGATCAAAGTGCTGGCGGCGATGGTCGACACGGGCACGGGTGACACCCGTGCCTGGATCCCCGCCGGTGGTGACCTCTGGTCAGCTGAAACGCGGGATGTGATGCTCAAGCTGTTCCAGAGCATGGAGAATGACGTCGCACGAAGTGCGTTGAGCAACACCTCGGGACCAGAGCAGGCCGAGCGGGGCCTGCGACCCCCTGGTGGGATTGCCGAGCACGTTGCGGGCAAGGGAAACGGCAGAGACGAGCCAGAGGCACCGTCCATCTAGCCCTACATATTGGGGAGCAAACTCGGAGCTCCCCAAGGGGTTGTGGTCGACCGCTTTCGATTGCCGAATGGGCCCACCGGGCGTAGTCTGGTTGACCCAAAAACGAGCCCGGGTGGGCGGGCATAACGCTGCAGGAAAGGGATAGCTACGGATGGCAGCGTGGGACTACCAACTACTCTCGAAGATCATACTGACAGGCGACCTAGCTAGATCCATCGATTGGGGAGTCACCGTTGACGACATGCTGTCGTTGGAGACTCGGTCGATGTTCAACCGCATGGTCGGCTACTACAACATGCCGGAGACCGCTGGCAGCGTCTGGGGACCGCAGGCGCTGCAGCAGATGTTTCCCAACTTCCCTCGGTACGACGATGACTCCATGACAATGGAGGCGCTGTGCATGGAGGTACGCAAGGCGAGGGTGGAGGTCTCGTCACGGTCCATCACCAAGCAGTTCGAGGACATGATGGTGAATGACGTCGCCGGCGCCATCACCTACGCGGCCAAGTCGTTCCTCGACCTGCAGAACGACTGCTCCCCACAGAAGGTGGACGTGCAGTTTGCCGATGCCTTCAGCCGTCGTCTGGTGGAGTACCAGGCGATTATCAACGGGGAGCAGGTGTCGGTGGCCCCCTGGCCCTGGGAGCCAATACAGAGGAAGACCTTGGGCATCAGACCCACCGACTACATCGTCATCTACGGACGGCCCAAGTCCATGAAGACGTGGATTCTCTGCTACCTCATAGCCTGGATGTTCGAGCTCGGGCTACGAATCCTCATCTACACGAAGGAGATGGACCCGGACGAGATCTTCGAGCGGGTGGGGTGCATCGTGGGCCAGGTGGACTACGAGCGGTTCACCACCGGCACGCTCACGCCAGAGGAGTACGCGGCGGTCTACGCAGTGCACGAGCAGCTACAGGCACTGCGTGACCGAAACATGATCATCTGCCTCTCAGGACAGGACGCGCGTGGCAAAGACACGGTCCCCTGGATCGAGGCGAAGGTCGACAAGTACCAACCACACATCATCTTTGTGGATGGCATGTACCTGCTGACAGATGCCAAGGGCTCCAAGCGTCGCAACGAGAAGGTGGCCAACATCAGCATGGACATGCGGCAGATGATCCTCCGCAAGAAGCGCCCGGTCATCGCCACGATTCAGGCCAACCGTGATGCAGCCAAGAACGAGGATGCCAATCTGGAGGAGGTGGCCTTCTCTGACTCAGTGGGTCAGGACGCCACCATGCTCATGCGGTGCATCAACGAGTCGAAAAAGGGACAGGAGACCCTGGCTCTGGTCATGGGAGGAGCCACCCGACGCATCAAGCTGAACGGATTCAGGATCAAGGCACTACCTGCCTACGACTTCAGCTACTTCGGTGAGCTCACAGCTCGAGAGGCTGACCGTGCGGTCAAGTCCGATGACTCCGAGGCAGGAGAGGCAGCGGGCAAGAAGAGGAAATCCACGGCAAAAGAACCACGGCCGATTCAAGACCCGAACGTCACGGCCGGAAACATCATGGGGAGCGCGAGTAAGTAGAGGTGTTGGACGTATCCAGAGAGATCTTGTCCATTGCAAGCGCCCATCTCAAGAACATCAGGACGTCTGGCGCAGAGAACATCATGGCCATCTGTCCTTTCCACCGGAAGCCTAGTGGTGGAGAGGAAAGGCGTCCCTCGTTTGCGATGAACATCTACACGGGTGTGTACTTCTGTCACACCTGTCAGTCCAAGGGCAACCTTGGTCACTTCCTGCGCGACATTGGCATGTCGCGACACTCGGTTTCACAGTATGCCGACCTGCTCGACGCAGCCAGGCGCAACCTGCCGCCGCCACCGGACCCCACCAAGCCAGGGGTCTTCGAGATGGAGCCTATTCAGGAAGGGCTACTCGGACTATTCGATGGGTACGACCTGACTGAACTCAAGGCGGCTGGCTTCGCGGAGGAGACACTACATCACTTCGAGATTGGCTACGACAAGTGGCACGAGCGGATCACCTACCCGATCAGGGACATCAAGGGCCAACTAGTTGCTGTCAGCGGCAGGAGCCTGGACGGCAGCTGGCCCAAGTACAAGATCTACGACAAGGAGTATGAGACCTGGAACCTGCCCGCCCGCCTGAACTGGGACAAGAGGAAGGTGCTGTACAACGGAGGAGAGATCTACCCTCCGTTGGTCAAGCTCGCCCCGAGAGACGTTTTCATCGTCGTAGTGGAGGGCTTCAAAGCAC
>Ga0255055_10001792_pt1 | contig 15430 bp, 11 predicted proteins | sample JV7_2_27_MG_FD_188633 | JGI IMG/M metagenome (GOLD analysis project Ga0255055, IMG submission 188633) | Seawater microbial communities from Jervis Inlet, British Columbia, Canada - JV7_2_27 | ecosystem: Environmental > Aquatic > Marine > Inlet | place: Canada: British Columbia | collected... | reverse complement strand
GTGTCGCCAGCTCCGCCTCGAAATTCACCAGCTGATGGCTGAACAGCCCGACCACCCAGCGACCGGACTTGCTCGGGTAGAACCCCGAGAGGAAGGACAGACCGCTCGTGGAGTCGTCCGTCTCGTCGTAGATCAACCCGTCGAGACTGTCCGGGGCGAGTTGGGTTCCGCCGTTGAGGAACCGGTTGGCGTGCTCCCATCGGCGACCCTCGATCGACACCTCCGGGCGGGAGAGCTGGATCAACCCCGCCGGGTTGGCGTAGACGGCGGTCGCGTCGTCCGCCCTGGCCGTGAACGCACCCCCCATGCCCAGGCTCCTGGCGCCGGGATTGGAGAAGTTGAACTGAAGCACCGAGCTGATGTCCTCGTTGCTCTGGGCCATCGCGGAGCCGTAGCCCAGCGTCGAGCAGACCAGACCTGCCAGCACGAAGCGTTTCGTGTGGTTTGTCATGGGTGTGCCCTGTTCATATCGAATCTCTACCAGTTCCGACAGGCGCTCCAGGTAGAAGGCGATCGCCCGACGGACGGCGGATAGCTACGGAGTCTCGCCCGTCTCTTCGGGGTTGCTTAGCCGGATCTGCCAGATCCAGATCCCACTCTTGCTGGTACTGGGTCCGGCGGTCTTGGCGAACATGTCCGACAGTCTCTTGTGCCGCACGCTCGTTTCCTGCAATGGAGATTCGGCCAAGCCGCCAATACCGCGGAGCACGTCGATCGTTTCTTCGCCGATGCTGACGGCGCCCGCCGAACCCGCCCGGGGCAATCCGGCGATCTGGCGCTCCAGCTCTTCGAGGGGTCGTTTGGAGGCAAGGACCAGAAAGCTCTCTTCGCCGCCGACGCTGGAAACCTCCCAGTTCGTCCCGATCCCGGCGACTTGGCCAGGAAGGCGGTGCCGAACGTTGGAGGAGAGCGGGTTTTGCTCGGTGATTCCGGGGAGGGGGAACAGTACGAAGGCCTTACCGCTCTCGTCCTCGTTGAGGACATAAACGTGCATGGACTTGCTGCCCTCGATTTCCAGAAACAACCTGTCGCCGAGTGCGACCCGGCTGCCGGGCAGGAGTCGTTCCTCGCGGCCATCGCTCATCCGAAATAGCGAGGCCTCGACTTCGAGTGGACCGAGCAACAGATTCCACAACGCGATAGCCCCCACCACCGCTAACGTCATCGAGGCGGCGGCCCAGAGCAGCGGACGTTGGCGCCACCACGGCCGCGGTGGTGATGGTTCGGGCTCGACGGGTCGACCGAGCGATGCGGCGAGGGCTCGCTCCAGCTCTCCGGCACTCGCGTATCGTTCCCGCGGAGTGGCTCGGAGCGCCGTCTCGACGACCTGGACGAAGGCGACCGGAAGGTCGGGCCGTGCGTCGAGCAACGGAACCGAGTCACCCCGGCTGTGGCGCTCGCGCAGTTCCTCGATCGATCTGGCCTCGACGGGAAACCTTCGGCTGACCAGGCGGTACAGCAAGACGCCGAGGGAGTAAATGTCGCTGGCCCTGCTGGCCTCCTCGCCCCGAAACAGCTCGGGAGCCATGCACAGCGGCGTACCGGAAAGCGACGTCCTGCCGGTAGCGGGCTCCTGGCCGATCCGGAACGCGGCGACACTGAAGTCGAGCAAGACGGTCCGGCCTCCTCGCTCCCTGATCACATTCACCGGCTTGACGTCGCGATGGACGAGCCCCGCGTTGTGAACTGCCGCCAGAGCATGACAAAGATCAAGGCCGATGGCCGAGGCTTCATGCGCGGCGAACGGTCCATCGCTACGAAGGCAATCCTCCAGAGTCTTGCCCTCGAGCAACTCGGTCCACAATCCGACTCGGCCCTGATGCCGATCCGCTCCGTACACCACGAGCACGTTGGGGTGTCTCACGCGCGCCAGCTTGCGCGCCTCGTCGATAAACCGCGTCGTGTCCGCCTCGCTTTCGGAGCGTTCGGCGCGCAACAGTTTCAGTGCAACCTCTCGTTGAAGTGTGGGATCCCATGCCCGATGTACCTCACCGAAAGCACCCTCGCCGATCTTCTCCCGCAATTCGAGCGGACCCCAGCGAGAAATCGACGAGGCCGGCAACTCGCCGCTCGTGACGGGAGCCGATTCTCGATAGACGCGCGCGATCGCGTCGATCGCGCGGAGTGACCGCAGCTTACCCCCCAGCTCACTGTTGTTGTCGATCTCGAGTTCCCAGTCGATCTCCGCGCCGTCCGTGATCGCCTCGATCAATCGCTTCAGAACTTGGCTCTTATCGCTCATTCATCTTCTCTGCGAGTTGAGCAAGGGCTCGCGAAACCATCATTCTCGCGGCGCTGGCCGATGGACACCCGACCGCGTCCGCGACCTGTTGATGAGTTAGTCCCAGTTCTATCCTCAGCACCACGGCCTCTCTGTGTCGGTCCGGAAGCTGGGTCAACGCAGCCTCGTAACGATCGAGTACTTCACCTCCGATGGTCTCCTCGAGTGGAGAGGGTTCGTCATCGGCAACGGTCTCGTCGAGTTCTTCGATCGCCGGCTTCCGACTGGCACGACGAATGTGATCTCGTATCTGGTTCTTGAGGATCGTCCGCAGGTAGGCGAGGAATGCTCCCTCCCTTCGCGGTTCGAATCCACTCACTTTGTCTAACGCTTTCATGAGGGTGACCTGAACAAGATCATCCGTATCGCTCAGGTCCCGGGCCCAAACCGGGAGTCTTCCTCTGGCCCAGCGCATGAGAATCGGTAGGTATTGTCGAGCCAGGCGGTCTCGGGCCGCCACGTCTCCCTGCCGAGTCAGCTCGAGCAGGGAGGCCGTTGACTCCAGGTCGGTCGGGCTACCGCTGGCCGGCGAGCCCGGGTTCCGAGGGGCCTTCGCCAAAACGACTCCCAGACGTCTGGTCCGGAGGGATCGGATCGGCGCCATGGTACTTTTGCGTCTTTCGCGCTGTCAATCGGGAACCCTGTACAATCGGCGCCCCATGGCCAGCTACGTAGTCAAACGCCTACTCCAGGCGATCCCCCTGCTGCTCGGAATCGCCACCATCACGTTCTTCGTCGTTCACCTCGCGCCCGGCGATCCGATGGACATGTTCCTCGAGCCCGGCCTACGGCGGCAGGTGGACCCCGAGGCCATCGAGCTGATGCGCCAGAAGTACGGCCTGGACCGGCCGATCCACGTGCAGTACGTCAAGTGGCTCGGCAACCTGGTGCAAGGCGACCTGGGAGAATCGTTCCGCTACAAGCGGCCGGTCGCCGGCCTCATCGTCGAGCGTGTCCCCTACACGCTGCAGCTCACGATTCCCGCGTTGCTGTTCGACGCGCTGATCGGTATGGGTCTGGGCATCGTCTCGGCGGTCAAGCAGTACACCCGCACGGACAAGACGCTGACGCTCGGATCGCTCGTCATCTACTCCGTGCCGGGCTTCTGGCTGGCGCTGATGCTTGTGCTGGTGTTCTCCGTCCACCTCGGCTGGTTCCCGACATCGCTGTACTGCGCCACCGACTCTATTCCCTGTGCTCGGTTACGGATTTGAAGTCGGCGTCTGCAATTGAAGACTGCAGGATTCTCCCGAGCCTTCATTATTAACTGCGATCTGTCGCATTACGCCAGGCCGGCCTGGCCCCGGCCGCTTGTCGGTGTAGTCACACTTTCTGGCGATCAACCTGCGGTCCGGCTGCTGCGACGACCAGCGTAAGCTCTTTCCAGTCAACGCGGACAGGGTTACCGCCATGGGCAGGTGAACCAGTACAGGGATTGACAGTCTCGAAGGATGGTAGTATTTTAGTAGGATGAAAGTCAAGACATCTGTAACACTCTCAGAGGATCTTGTCGCGCAGCTTGACACGCTGGTGGGTGAGACGGGCAGCCGTTCGGCCGTGCTGGAGCAAGCTCTCCGCGAGTTCTTGGCAAACCGGAAACGCCGCAAGCGCGACGCTCGGGATCTTCGAATCCTCAACACCCACTCCGACGAGTTGAACCGTGAGGCCCAAGACGTCCTCCAGTACCAGGTCGAGATGTGAATCGTGGCGACCTGTACCGGGTTCGCAAACCCGCGGCGCGAGATCCAAAACGCCAGAGAGTCTTTCTCGTAGTAAGCCGACAGGTACTGATCCATTCACGATTCTCGACCGTAATCTGTGCGCCGGTCTATACGTCCCACGCAGGGTTGTCGACCCAGGTCCCAGTGGGCGTCGAACACGGCCTCAAGCATGACAGCAGCATTCACTGCGACGAGTTGGTCAGCCTGTCGAAAACCATGCTCACAGACTCTGTCGGAAGTCTGCCCGCGGACTTGATGGAACGCGTTGACGTGGCGCTCGGCATCGCGCTTGATCTGCGTTGAATTGGTGATCTCCCAGTATCTGACCGGAGTCCGAAGACCTGGCGTGGTCTCCTCACCGGGCCCGACGGCGCAGTTTGTACCGCTGTACCTTGCCCGTGGCGGTCTTGGGTAGCTCGGGGATGAACTCGATCGAGCGTGGGTACTTGTATTTGGCGATCTTGCTCTTGACGAAGCTCTGCAGTTGGCTGGCCAACTCGTCGCCCGCCTGCGAGGCATCTTCGAGCACCACGTAGGCCTTCGGCTTGACCAGCTTCTCCGAGTCTTCGACGCCAACCACCGCGCACTCGAGCACGGCCTGATGCTGGACCAGGGCGTGCTCCACCTCGCCCGGCGAGACCCAGACGCCGCCCACCTTGAGCATGTCGTCGGAGCGACCCTGATGCCAGAAGTAGCCGTCCTCGTCGCGAGAGTACTTGTCGCCGGTACGAATCCAGTGCCCCTCGATCGTGTTCTTCGTCTGTTCGTGCTGGTTCCAGTAACAAGCGCAGGTCGAGTCGCCCTTGATGAGCAGATCGCCGATCTCACCGTCCGGCACGTCGGTGCCACGTTCGTCTACGATTCTGGCCTCGTAGCCGGGCACGATCTCACCGGTCGAGCCGGGCTTGACCCGGCCCTGTCGGTTGGATATGAAGATATGCAGGATCTCGGTCGAGCCGATCCCGTCCAGGATCTCGACGCCGAAGCGCTGCTTCCACCGTTCGTACATCGACGCCGGCAAGGCCTCCCCCGCCGACACGCACAGTCGGAGACTGGAGGTGTCGTAGCGGTCGGCCGCGTCGTTGATCGCCAACAGGCCGGCGTAACTCGTCGGCACTGAGTAGAACAGGGTCGGCCGGTACGCGTCGATGATCTCGAATACCCTGGCCGGCTCCGGGCGTCCCGGATGGAGCACGGCGGTCGCGCCCACGCGGAAAGGGAAGTACAGCCCGTTGCCCAGACCGTAGGCGAAGAACAGCTTGGCCACCGAGAAGGTGCGATCCCGATCGGTGATATCCAGAGTCGGCCGGGCGTACAGATCTGCCTCGACCTGCATGTCGTGCTGCAGGTGCACGGCGCCCTTGGGAAAGCCGGTGGTTCCCGAACTGTAGAGCCAGAAACAGGCGTCGTCCTTGCCCAGGTCCGCCGGTGGCAACTCCGCCGACACCGCGTCGATCAACTCTCGATAGGAGAGCTGACCGTCGCCGGGCCGACCGACGACGATGATGTGGTCGAGATGCCTCAGGTTGGCCAGAATCGGCTCGACCCGCGGGAGCAACGCTTCACCTGCCACGAGCACTCGGGCCCGGCTGTCGTTGATCATGTACTCGTAGTCGGCCGGCTTGAGCAGCGTGTTGGTCGGGATCGGGACGGCGCCTATCTTGATGGCACCGAAAAAGTTGAAAACGAATTCGGGCGAGTCGAGCAGCAGCAACATGACCCGCTCTTCCCGGCGCACGCCCAGGTGCCTCAGCGCGTTGCCGGTTCGGTTGGTGTGGGCGAGTACGTCGTTGTAGGTGTAGCTCGATCCGTCGTCGGCGTTGATGATGGCGAGCTTCTCGCCCCGGCCCGCTGCGACGTTCGCGTCCACGAAGTCTACGGCGGCGTTCATCCTCTCGGGTAGATCAACGATTGGTGCGCGCATGCCCGACCCTTCAGCGAAGTCACCAAGAGAGGACGAGGTCGTCGCCATCTCTTGTCACGCTCATGATCACCGTCTCGGAGTGCTCGTAAAGGCTGAGCCGCGGACCCGAGGCCGGTGCCTCGCCTTCCAGGCGCAACTCACTACCGAACACGGTATGGTGTTCCTCCGGACAGAGCCGCCACGACCCTATCCGGCAACCCGGATCGAAGGCGGTCCCGACGGGTGGGCTCGGACCGTCGGGGCCGATGACCACGCTCCGGTTCACGGCGACGCCTGGGCACGGCGCCGTGCCCGCGCACTCGAGATCATCGCAGTCGGTGGCACCGTCGTCATCGTTGTCGATGCCATCCGTGCAGTTGCTGCTTTCGGGACAGCCGGGGTGGCCTATGCAATCGGAGTCCTGGCAGTCGATATCTCCGTCCCCGTCCTCATCTTCCCCTTGATCGCAGCGCTCGACCGGATTGCAGTCCTCCACGATCGTGAGGATCTCGTTGGTGAACCACGGGTAATAGGTCTGCAGCGCGCAGCCGGCCGGCCACTGGATCTGTAGACGGTCGACCGTGGCGTGTGGCCCCAGACCGAAATACTGGGTCAGGCTGTCCCCGCTTGCCGCGCCTCTTCCCGAGACCACTTGCCGGGTTTGGATGCCGCCGGGGTAGTAGAGCGTGATCACCGCTCCGATGGCAGCCGCGTTGGCCTGGACGCCCTCGAGGCGCACCGCCAGCCAGTTGGGTATATCGGTCTTGATGGGTGTGTTGGAATTATTGCGGAAAAATCCCCCCACTGTCGTAGCAGCGGTACCGGCGGCTAGATCGAGATCGCCGTCCTGGTCGTAGTCGCACCACCCGGAGCCCCAGCCATTGTCGACCACGAGCCCCGCGGGGTAATTGTCCAGGACGAAATGAGGATCGGCGGGATCGCCTGCGTTGCGGTAGATCTCCGACTCCCAGCCCACGTAGACGCAACTAATGAAGATGTCGAGGAAGCCATCCCCGTCATAGTCGATCAAAGACGGGTCGGAGTGGGTTTCGTTGAAGTAGACGCCCGCGCTCGACAGGCGGTTCGTGTCGGTCAGGCCCAGCAGGTCCGTGAAGTCGAAGCTCGGCGGGCCGCTGTTCATGTAGAGCTTGGTGGTGTCGGACCAGTCAAGCCAGTTCGAATGGGCGAGGTTCGAGACCAGCAAGTCCGGTTCACCGTCGTTGTTGACGTCGCCCCAGACCGCGCCGATGGTGTGGCCATAACGGTCAGGGTCCGGCGATTGTCCCTCCACATTTTTGTCGGCGGCAATGTTGTCGAATGTGCCGTTTCCCTGGTTCTCGAAAAAGAAGTTGCGGTGGAGACGATAGTTCCCAATGTAGACATCGGGCCAGTCGTCCTTGTTGTAATCACACCAGGCCACGCTGCGTCCGTTGCGGTTGGACTCGGAGCGTATCCCCGCCGCGTCCGAGACATCTTCAAACACGAACCCCGGTGGACCCGAGTTGCGATAGAGGTAGTCCTCATAGAAGATCGGGTTGCCACCGTTCCAATCCTCGCTTCCCACCACATATAGATCCACATAGCCGTCGAGATCGTAGTCTCCCCAGCTGGCCGCCTCCGTCGGGTTGGTATCGGTCGGATTGCCCGCCGTCGAGGTCACGTTGGTGAAACGATAATCGGGGGGTCCATCGTTGCGCCACAGGGCGTCGTTGTTGTTTTTCCCAGCGATCGAATAGAAATCGAGGTCGCCGTCGTTGTCGTAGTCGGCGAAGAGACCGCCGATGTAGAGTCCTCCGATACCGATCGCCCCGGTCACGTTGGTGAAGGTCCAGTCCGGTGGACCGCTGTTGCGGAGCATCGTGCGTCCGAACAGAAGAAGGTCCTCGAATCCGTCGCGATCGTAGTCGCCCCAGGCCAGGTGGCTTGCGTGCGGAAAGCCCACCTCGGTCGCCACGTCTTCGAAGCGCTGCTCAGCGACCTCGCCGAAGGTCTCGATCGTGGTCCGTATCATGAAAAAGTGCCTCCTGGGCTCGCCATCCAGGTCGACGGTGCCCTGGACACGCCAACGCTTCTCGTTTGAATGCCTCGAGTCCATCCCTTCTCCATACAGATTGACCCTGGAGACGGACCTTTCGGGCCAGCCGTCATCCAGATAGATATGAGGCGATTGGTTATCGATGTTGAACTGCCCGACATAGAAGGGCCTCGGCGGGTCGATGGTGACCGGCGCCGGCAGGATGATCTCGTTCCACTCCCCGCCCGTCGCGTCGACGACGATGGGCGGCATCAAGTCATTGTCCGGCGGAAAGCGGTCGGGCTTGTGGCCGCCGTCATCCTTCCAGATGTGGATCTCCATCTCGCCGTCGTCGTCGGGGAAGAAGCGAACGCTGAGGATCCGACACGGAGCGGGGGGTGAAAACCTGAGGGCTTCGCCTTCGATGTCGCGGTCGTCAAGGAAGCCATACGGAATCCCGTTGTCGTACTGAAGTTCCAACGTCCCCTCGGCGAGGGGGGCGGCAGGATCAGCCATCGGGGCTTGGAGGGGCGCCGCGATGATGAAGAAAAGAACGATCAGGAATCGCATGACGTCCTCCCTCTGAAATGTACGACAAAGTAAGGACGCGGACAGATCATGGGTAGGAATTCTACCGCTGCAACTCGGATCGTCCAGCGTGTCGAAACCGAACTGTCGATCAGGCTGGCCGTGGCGGTGCGCTGCCAATCACTGGACCGGACGAGACCACCTCGGGCTACAATAGGTCCGGCCATGCCCGATCGAACAAAATCGACGACTCCTCCCAGGCGTCCCAGAGGCGGCCATCGAAAGCGAGCCCGCGCCGTCGACCTGAAGGCGTTCCTCACCGGGGCGTCGAAGCCCGAGGACGCCCTGAGCTATCGCGAGCTCGAGGGGTTCTTGTTCGCCGTCGTGGCAGCACCGGACATGGCTCCCCCATCGGACTGGATCCCCGTCGTCTTCGGCGAGCAAGAGCCCCCGTTCGAATCCGAGGCACAGGCGCGGGGCGTTATCGGCGATCTCATGGCGTTGTACAACAAGCTCAGCGCCGAACTGCTCGCGAACACGGTCGAACTCCCGGAGGACTGTCGGTTCCGGGATGACGCGCCATCCAACCTGTCGGACGATGCTCCCGTCAGCCAGTGGTGCCGCGGATTCATCCGTGGCCATTCCTGGCTCAAGGAGAGCTGGGACGAGACCGTCCCCGACGAGTTGGACGACGAGCTCGGCGCCCTGGTCATGACGCTGAGCTTCTTCGCTTCCCGGCGACTCGCCAACCGGTACTTGGCCGAGTGCTCCGACAGCGAGAAAACTCTGGTCGATCTGGCGGAGTCCTTTCGAACGGCATTTCCTGCTGCGATGGCGGGCTACGCCCACCTCGGCCGATCGATTCACCAAGCCCTGATGAGCCAACAATCACAGCGCTCCGAGAAGGTCGGCCGAAACGACCCGTGTCCCTGCGGGAGCGGCAAGAAGTACAAGAGATGCTGTCTGGCCGCGACAGCGGACCTGATGGAGCAAGCGGCTCGGAGCGTGCGCCGGGTTCAAGACGACGTGGAGCCCCGGGTGGTTCGTTTCCTGCACTCGCTGCACGGACCCGACGCCATGGATCGGGCCTGGGAAGAGTTCGCCTGCGGCCACGACGACCTCGATCCCGACGGGCCCGAATCCCAGCTCTTCCAGCCCTGGTTGCTCTACAGTTGGATTCCCGAGATCGCGGGGCCCGCGGGACGCTCCAGTGCGCGATCCGTGGCCCAGCTCTATCTCGACGAGCACGGTGCTCGTTTGACCCCCGAGGAATCCAAGTTCATTCAGACGACGTGCGACACGCCGATCAGCTTCCACGACGTGGTCGACGTCGAGCCGGGGCGCCGGCTACGTCTGCGCGACATCCTGCTCCAAACAGAGCACGAGGTGTTCGAGCAAAGCGCCTCGGAGACGCTTCGCGTCGGTGACGTGATTTATGGTCGGGTCGTGCCCTACGAAAAGGTGGCGCTGATCATCGGCACGGGAGCGATTCCCTTGCCTCCGATCGAGAGGCGGGGTCCAATCCGGATCCGAGAGCGACTGCGCAAGGAGTTCGGAGAGCCGACGGCGGCGATGATCCTCGCGAGCGCCGAGCAGCTCCGCAAGCTGTACCTGGGCCTGCGCGACAAACTAATGAATCCGGCGCCTCCGGTGCTCAACAACACGGACAACGAGCCGATCGAGTTCCACGCGATCACCTGCGACGTCGAATCGATCGAAGCGGCGTTCGAGGCTCTTGCGCCGCTGGCGAAGGGCGTGGCGAAAGAGGAGCTTCTCCAGGACGCTACCTTCGACGCCGACGGTCGGCTGAAAAGGGTCGAGTTCCCTTGGCTCAAGAAGGGGAACAAGAAGCACAGCTCGTGGGAGAACACGGTGCTCGGACACGTCGTCCTCGAGGGTGCCACGCTGAAGGCCGACGTCAACTCTGCCGCGCGAGCGCGCCGGCTCCAAAAAGAGATGCGCAAACGTCTGGGGCCGACGATGCGCAACCTCACGGTCGCCATCAAGCCGATCGACGAGGCGCTTTCCGACCACGATCGGATCCGTGACACGCCCGAGGAACAGAAGCGGCGGATGGACGAAGCGAGGTGGAGAGCGAGTCCCGAGGCCCGAGAGGCGATGCGCAAGTTTCAAGAGCAGCAGTGGGAAGGGTGGATCGATGAGAAGATCCCCGCCCTGGAGGGACTGACCCCGCGCGAAGCGGTTCGGCGATCAGACGCGCGCGAGATGGTCGACGCGCTCCTGTTGCAGTTCGAGCGGGACGGGGTCGAAGGTGGCGAGGACGCCTACGACTTCAACCGCCTGCGGCGCAAGCTCGGGCTACCGATTCGCGAGGCGGGACCCGACCTCGTGCCGTGACCCGACGGAATCCCCTCGATCAAAACAGCAGAGCCCGATGAAGCCGCTGATGGCTGCGATGTGGTTCTCCTGCCTCTCTGCACGGCGTGCGACCTACTTTCGGATCAAGATCCTCTGAGTCTCCGGACACTACGGGGAGGGATTCAGTGCTGTCAACCAACGTTGCGCACTTCTAACAAGAGAGGTCTCCGAGCAAATACCTCCAGTCTCGATAGACCCTCCGTCATCGGAATGTTGGCTTGGCCTCGCTCGTCAGTCTGGATCTCCACTTCATCTCCGGCACTCGATCTCGCACGCAGAGTCACGTGTCGGGCCACGCTTCCGGTATCCGCCTGCACGACGCGAATCGTCAAGAAGTCCTGATCATTCTCCGAAACGGCGTTGAGCATGAGCCTCAGGTCCCCGGCTTCCAGATGTACAGGTTCGTAGGGGGCCGAATCATCCGATAACTCACGACCCTCGACTCGATCCACCGCCTGCCCTTTCGTCTCCCGCTCTCGCCTCTGCCTTCGCGCTCGCGCCGACGAAGGGTGCCAGTTCCCCGGCTGCTCGAGTCTGCGAACCGGGGCCGGAGAGTCCTCGAAGAGTCGATCCATCTTGCACGCGGATAGGCGCAGGCGACTCTCGCTCGGCTCCGCCGGTTCATGCGTCAGCTTCAATGCCTGTCCGACCCTGCGCAGCCACAGGACGCCGAGATCGACGGGCGACTGCCGCGATGAGAACTGCTGCTGGACACGTTGCATCAGCTCGGGAGCGGGAGAAGCGTAGGCACGTGCCTGGCCGTCTTCACGGAATCGCCTGTAAAGCGCCAGGCAGCGACTGCACCCTCTCACGTGGCGTTGGATGCGTTGCGCTGGCGCGGGCGAGAGCGCGTCGCTCCAAAACGCGGCCAGCTCCTCATGCGACGGGTGCCCCTCCTCCGCCGGTCCGGGAAGCGGCCGTAACGACAGACTCCACCGCACGTCGTCGTAGTGCCGTTGGCACTCCGAACAGGTCGCAAGGTGCTCGCGGACCCGGGGATCGTCGCTTTCGCCGTCCCGGAAGGCGACGATTTGCTGCTCGCTCAGATGCTTCACTTCGGCATCTCGACCTACCTACTCTGAGGATGCTCCCGGAGGACCGGATCTTACCGCAGCCGGTTCTTTTCCGGAAAGTTCGGTGTTTTTATTTCTTTCGCCCACCAAGCGGGCCAGCTGCCGCTCCAGCCGCAGCAGCTTCACGCCGACGTGCCGGACCGTCATCCCCATCGCCTCGGCGATCTCGCGGTGCTTCTGCCCCTCGACGAAGCGCCTCCGGTACAGCTCGCGCTTCCGCTCATCGAGCCCTTCAACCGCCCGCTCGACCGCTCGGCGGCGCTCATCCACGGCGGCCTGTTCTTCCGGGGTAGGCTCCAGGTCCATCGGGTCGTCGCGCGCCTCGGGGCTGTCGCGATCCGGCAACGGGTCGCGCCCGGCGCGGCGGAAATGCTCCAGTGCGAGATTGCGGACGATCGGGCCGAGGTAGCCGGCGAAGTCGCCCTCGCCGCGCCAATTCCGCAGCCGGCGGTAGTCGTCGTCCCACAGCCGGACGAAAACTTCTTGATACAGGTCCTCCGCGATCTCCTTGCTCAGCTCGAAATCGCGATGGAGGATCGAATGCACGTAGCGGGTGAAGCGGACGACGAAGATCTCTGCCGCCAGCCTGTCGCCATCTATGACGGCGCGGACGAGTTCGCGGTCGGTTGAGTAGTCGGCTTTAGCCTCCCTTGACATCAAGATAGCACACGTGTTCTTCGGGCTATTCCCGCCTGCCGGCCTTTCTTCTACATCGCTGTAGGAAAACCTCCGCCCCGCCCGTCCTTTACGTCAGTTCCCGTCGAGAACCGCAGATCGGAAAGGAGGCCGAGGTAAGTGAGCGCCATTGCCCGTACGCTCGAAAGTCTGGAAACAGGCCCGGCCAGCTCGTTTCGTAACCTGACCGTCTTCCCGCTGCTGCACCGCAACGACGAGGAGGCGAACTACCTGACCCTGGACGAGGCGCTGGAGGCCGGCTGCGCCCGCGTCACCGAGATCGACCAGAGCGGCAGCGTCCCCGAACTGAGGTTCGTCAACGAGGGCGAGCGGCCGGTGTTGCTCCTCGACGGCGAGGAGCTCGTCGGCGCCAAGCAGAACCGCGTGCTCAACCTGACGATCCTCGTTCCGCCGCGCACCGAGATCGTCGTCCCCGTCTCGTGCGTGGAGGCCGGGCGCTGGGCCTACGATTCGCCGTCGTTCGCGGCGGCGCAGCATCTCATGTATCAAAGCGGCCGGGCCAGCAAGCTCCGACAGGTCAGCCGCGCGATGGCCGAGACCGGCCGGGCGAGCTCGGACCAAGGGGCGGTCTGGAACGCCATCGGAGAGATGCTCGGTAGTCACGGTGTCAACAGCCCGTCGGGTGCGATGCGCGACGCCTACCGGCGACACGAGACCACGATCGAGGATTACGTGCGAGCGATCCCGAACGAAAGCGACCAGATCGGCGGCGTGTTCGCCATCAACGGCGTCGTGCTGGGCCTGGAGGTGCTCGACAACGCGGAGACGATGCGCAAGATGCTGCCGAAGCTGGTGCGCAGCTACGCCCTGGATGCCATCGGATCGCGGACGGCTCGGCAGCAGCCGATCCAGGCACAGTCGGTAAGCGGCTTCCTGGAGGACGTCGCCGCGGCGCACACCCGCAGCTCGAGGGCGATCGGCATGGGCCGGGACTTGCGGCTCTCGGGAAGGAGGATTGCCGGCGGTGCGCTGGTCGACCGGGACCGCGTGGTGCACCTCAGCGCATTCCGCCTGGACGAGGGCGCGCACTCCGACGACGCCGAGCAAGGTTTGGCCAGGATGCTGCAGTTCTCCCGCCGTGCACTGAAGTTCCGCGACGCGAGCTAACCGAACGGCACGTGGCGGCGGGTCGATCCACGCCGTTCCGCCGCCACGCGCGTTGCTCGTCCGGAACCCCGAGTTCCGGTGGCGTACCGTCCACATATTCGAACGACTCTGTCGTCCGAGGCCGAGGAAGACAGAGATCTCAAGCTTTTATGGTTTCGTTTTCGCGCAAGACTACCGGCTCGGTTACGGATTTGAAGTCGGAGTCTGCAAACGCAGACTGAGCGGATCATTTGCATCGCTGCTCCCCCAGGCCCGCAGTCCGGGGTCTCAGCCGATAGTCTGCGCGGACGCGAATGCCAGCTCGCGAGCCGGTACAACCAACTGCTATTTGGTCTCGATCGAGTTTCCGGACACTGCACCAGAAGGCCGCGCCAAATCTGCGAGTGCTACATTGGGCGTGGCGTGGAGTTCCCTGCTCAAATACGAACACGTCTTGCCCGATCTCTAGACGCAAGAAGAGGAGGGTCGGTGAATCGGGAAGTCGACGAGCTGCGGACGCTGCAGCGGACAGCGGTGATCCACTGGTGGCGCTGGCGCTCGGAAGAGAAACGCCTGCGACGTCGTGGCATCGTGAGGCCGTGGGATCTGCATCTCAGTGAGCTACGTCTTCTTCGGCGGATGTGGCGAGAGATGAGACGCGAGACTGGCCTCCGTCACGGTTGTCGGAGGCCGCCGCCGGCGGCTCGTCGGGCATGCGATGAGATTGCGATTCGGAAGTACCGATCGTTCAAGGCATCCATGCGGTAAACTCGACCTTTCGGCTCGTCGGAGGAGAACGGCAAAGTGGCCATCGAGGCCGGACAGCAACTGCTCCACTACCGCCTGATCGAGAAGATCGGCGAGGGCGGAATGGGTGTGGTCTGGAGGGCAGAGGACACCACGCTCCAGCGTGAGGTCGCGATCAAGATCCTCCCGGACGCGTTGGCCGCAGACGCCGAGCGACTGGCTCGCTTCGGGCGCGAGGCGAGATTGCTGGCCACGCTGAACCACCCCAACATCGCGGCCGTTTACGGGCTCCACCAGGCCCCTTCGGCAGGCTCAGGGCAGGAGGGAGTGAATTTCCTGGCGATGGAGCTCGTCCGGGGCGAGGACCTGTCCCAGCGTATCGCGCGCGGGCCGCTGCCCGTTGACGAAGCGCTGGATATCGCACGAGACGTCGCCGAGGCCTTGCGGGTCGCACACGCCAGCGGGGTGATCCACCGCGATCTCAAGCCGGCCAACATCCGTCTCGGTCCGGAGGGTAAAGTCAAGGTTCTGGACTTCGGTCTGGCCAAGGTGATGTCCTCCGACGGCGAAGGATCGAGCCCCAGCGTGGCGCCCGCGTTGTCCCCAACCGTCACCTCGCTCGGCACGGTGGCCGGCGTGCTGCTCGGCACCGCGGCCTACATGAGCCCCGAGCAAGCCCGAGGTAAGGCGGTGGACAAGCGCGCCGACGTCTGGGCCTTCGGTTGCGTGCTTTTCGAGATGCTCGCCGGCAAGCTCGCGTTTCCCGGTGAGACGATCACGGACACGCTGGCGGCGGTGGTTCGCGCCGAGCCGGAGTGGAACAGGCTTCCTGCCACCTTGCCGCGTGGCGTCAGAAGGGTCCTGGAACTGTGCTTGGCCAAGAACCCGCGGAAGCGGCTGCACGACATCGCCGACGCGGCACTCCTGATGGAGGGCGCGCTCGAGAAGGATTCCGGGCAAGCGTCGACGGCAGCCGCACCGGATTCCAAGAAGTCGCGCCTC
>Ga0255055_10001791_pt1 | contig 15433 bp, 7 predicted proteins | sample JV7_2_27_MG_FD_188633 | JGI IMG/M metagenome (GOLD analysis project Ga0255055, IMG submission 188633) | Seawater microbial communities from Jervis Inlet, British Columbia, Canada - JV7_2_27 | ecosystem: Environmental > Aquatic > Marine > Inlet | place: Canada: British Columbia | collected... | reverse complement strand
TCCTGCCGCTTTATCCGGCCTTCTGGTTCCTGGCTTCGCGCCCTGTAAGGCCGCCGCGAATGCTGCTGGTGTGGGCGGTGGCGGTGCCGTTCATGTGGCCATTGTGGGCTGCTCCGCGGGCCTATCCTCAGCGTCAGAACCATACCTACCGCTACGTCTCATCTGTAGCAGCTCGAATCCTGCCGTACGAGACCACCCAGAGTCATCTGAAACCCGCCGGCAGGTCCGATGTGGTTTTGAATGGGCTCTGGTTCAAGCTCCTATCACCGTCGCTACGGGTGAAGCGGGATGGCACTGCCCTGTTGCTCGATCGCGGCAGTCGTGGGCAGTTGCTGGTGGGTAGCTACGCAGCCCTCCAGGAGCTCGAGCTGCGTACTCTGGATGGTCCTGCAGAGACGATTCGCGTGGTGAAAGGGGCAGAGGTCGTGGAAGAAGAGGTCGGGGACGATGGCAGGCGGCTAGCGCTGGAGTTGCGACGTCTGCGGGCTCGTCATCCCATGTGGTGGACCTGGGACGACTTCTATCTCTACCAGCTGACCCTGGAGTCCGACTCCGACGGCGAGGGCAGACAGACCTTCACCATCGGTCAGGCCGTTGGCCGGGGCGAAGCGCGGAACTGAGATGGAAAAGGACTCTATAGGGCAAGTTGGCAGGTGGCTGGGCTGGGGGACTGCCGTGGGGTGGCTGCTGATTGTCCTGACCTGGTTGTGGGATGTCGGGGGAAGCGGTTTCCCCCGGGGGTTGGCGCAGGCTGTCGTCGGGGGGACGGTCGTTCTATCGGTTCTCGGTTGCCTGTGGGTGGTGGGAAGGATGAGCCGCAGGGGGGAGAGCCAGACCCCCTGGACTGCCGGTCGAATCCTGTTGTTGCTGGTGCTCGTTTCCCTGGCAGTTCACTGGTCCGGGGTCGCCTGGGAGCTCACCGGACGCTACTACCGTGACGAGGGCATCTACTATGCGGCGGCCAACGACATCAACCAGGGTGAGCTACTACCCGAGTCGTTCATCTACGGGCATCTGCCCTACTACATCTATGCACTGGTGTTGTGGATCCAGTCCCTGTTTGCCGCGGCTGTGACCTGGCTGGCGACCTCGCTGTTTGGGCTGAGCAAGGACGTCGACGTCAGCTGGCTCTTGATGCGGGGAATCAACACCACGCTCGGGGCGCTGACCACGGTGCCGGTGTTTGTGATCGGACGTCGGGTCGCTGGACTCGCCGCCGCCACCCTGGGCGCCATTCTCATCGTCCTCTCACCGATCTATAACGAGATCACGCAATTGATAATCAGTGACGTCCCCTCGGCGTTTTTTGCGGCGGTCTCGCTGATGTTCGTGGCCCGCCTGCTCGACGAGGAGCGGACGACGGACTACCTGCTGGCGGGGTCGGCAGCCGGTCTGGCGGCCGCCTGCAAGTATCCGGCGGGAGTCGTGGCGGTAGCCATCTTGGCGATCTGGCTCTACTGGCGCGCTCGCCGTCGCGACTGGTCGTGGGCTCTCATCTGGGCCGGGGTCGCCTCCTTGGTGACCTTCCTACTGGTGATGCCGGCCTTCTGGGCACATTCTGGATCGGCATTCGCCGGCCAAGGCAAAGATCTTCTCTTCGGGCTTCGCCAGTATGGCCGTGGCGGCTGGATCGGTGTGATGCCGGGCAGCAACACCCAGTACTACGGCCGGATGATTCTGGGCAGTTTCGGGCTGCCGGCAGTGGCGTTGGGAGTGCTCGGGTGGTGGCGGTTGGAAAGCCATGATCGGCGACGGCTCTGGCTGATATTGCCCTTTCCAGCGGTCTATCTGGTGCTCATGGTGGCGATGAGCATGGTGGTCAAGCGAAATCTTCTGCCGGTCCTACCGGCTCTGGCCGCGATGCTTGGGGTAGGAATCGCGGGCTGGGCGCAGTGGATCGGGCGCCGAGCGGCGCCGCGATCAGCCGCTTGGTTGACCCTGCTCCTGGTCGTCTCGATCGCCTTGCCGGTGTATCGGACCGCAGTGCAAACGGTGGCCTTCGCCCGGACCAGCACCCGCGAGGAGACCGCCAACTGGATCCATGCCAATGTCGCGCGTGGAGCTACCATCATCAAGGAGTCTTATACCCCCCACCTCCACCCCAAGAAGTACAGGGTGCATCAGATCCGTTTTGCTGCCCGAATGCCGGTGGAGGAGGTGCGGAGCGGGGAATGGGACTTCCTCTTGTTGGCGAGCAATGCCTACGGCCGCTTCCTCGATCCCGAGAACTGGAGCAAGCCACATCACGAGTTCTATGCCCAGAATTACCGTGAGTTGCTGCAGCTCGAGATGGTGCGCGAGTTTGCGCCCGGCCGCACTCGATTGGGACCCGATCTCCAGCTCTACAAGGTCGATCCCAGAGACCTCACCTATCGGGAGAGCTACCGCTACGCTTTCGATGGTCAGGGATTCACCTATCCGCGCGACGATGCCTTCCTGTTGCTCAAGGAGTACATGCAGCCGGGTGAATACCGGTTCACAGTCGCGACCGAGCCAGCGGGTGTCGAAGGCAGGATTCAGGTGGTCACCCGCGATAGTCGGCAAGCCGGCGAATTCCCGGTGGCAGAGAGCCGCGCCAGCGGCAACCTACCCTGGAGCGCCAAGTACTTCTTCTACGTCTACCTGCCCACGGGCACCGAGATACGGGCCTTCGAGGCCGAACGCATCGGCAATTGACCGAGCCGACGGACAAGCCGAGCGCGACGGTGATCCGGCGGCAGGCTCAATTAGCGACGTAGCCGAGCGCCTCGAGCTCCTCTTTCAGCTCTTCGGGGATCTCCTGTGGTGTCAGTCGGTTGGGGAGGTCGGCGAAGCGGCGACGAATGAGCTCACGGAGCTCCTCGACCTTTTCCGGGTACTGCTCGGCGAGATTGCGCTTCTCCAGCGGATCCTCGACCAGGTTGTAGAGCTCGACCGGAGCGACGGGATAATGTCTTTCGGTAGCTCCAGGAAGGCAGATGGGCGAGTCGTGATCGGGATTGTCCACCAGCTTCCAGTTTCCGGACAGCACGGTGTGGATGCGAGTGTCTCCATACTCGGAGAATGCTGGCCTGCCTTCCTCCTCAGTTCCTGGATCGAGGAGATAAGGGACCAGCGAGGAGCCCTGGAGAGAGGGAGGCGCCTCGACACCCAGAAGCTCCAGCACCGTGGGCGACACGTCCAGCAATTCGACACTCTGCTCGACGACATCTCCCGCGGGGATGATCCCTGGAGCCACAAACGCCAGCGGTACGTGCAGGCCCGTCTGATAGACCGAGCAGGCGTGATAGATGTAAGCGTTGTGGTCGTAGAGCTCCTCACCATGGTCTGAGAGCAGGACGATCAGACTGTTGTCGAGCATCCCCCTCTCCTTCAGGCCATCCAGCAGCGCGCCGACAAATCGATCACTCCCCATCACCGCGGCATCGTAGAGAGCGTCGAGATGACGAAGATCGGCCTCGTTCAGGGGGATCTTCTCGAGCATGATCCGGTTCAGCCAGCCCTTTTTCGGCGCCACGGGCCCTTCGTAGCCGGGGTCGAGCCGTTGCGCGGCTCGCGTGCCGCCGTTGTAGTAGGGCGAGTGGGCACCAAAGTAGTGCACCCACAGAAAGAACAGGGGTCCGTCTTCCAAGCTGTCGAGCCACTCCAGGGCTTGCGGGTCGATCTTGCTGTCGTTCCCGCGGCTGCAATAGGTCTGGTCCCAGCCGCTGGGGTTGGCCTGGCACATGTTGCTCAAGAATCGCCCCGTTCGATAGCCCTCGCTCTGCAGGATCGTCGCCAGGGTCGGGAGATCGTCCGCAAGCTTGTAACCGTTATCGGCGACGCCGTGACTTCTGGGATAGAGACCGGTGAGGACCGTGGCCAGAGAGGGCCAGGTGATTGCCCGCGGGGCCGAGGCGCTGGCAAATCGCACTCCGTTCCCCATCAGGTCGTCCAACCGTGGGCTGGGGCTTGAACCCTGAACCGAGTAGCCATGGGCGCCCAGACGATCGGCACGAAGAGTGTCCAGGCTGATGAGAACCAGGTTGCGACCCTTGGCCAGTTGGTCCTCCGGCGGCGAGCAGCCGGCCACTACCGCGCTGGCGAGGCCGAGAGCGGCCAGTGCGAGCCTGAAGGTCGTCATGGGGGGGATTCTACAGGCTGCCAGGAGTGTGACGAGTTACGAGGTGGAGCCGCCCGGTCCTCGGCTACACTACCGAGGGCAGGGCCCAAGATGAACGATTTGCCCAAGGTGGACAATCCCGAGATCCGGGAGGCGTTAGAGGAGATGCAACTCTACCTCTCGGACGAAATACCACCGCTGTTCTTCGCCAACTCGATTCAAGTGCTGTTCAACGCACCGGCCGAGGTCGTGGCGGCCCAGATTGTTGGCTGGGCGATGTCGCAACAGTCACCGGGCGGCCCGTTGCCCACCGCCGACTACATCTTCCACGCCGCCAAGAAGATCCACATGCTCGCCGAGCTCGAGCTGCTGTCCAAGGAGATGGTGAACGCCTACCTGGCCGAGCTCAAGCCCGCCCTGATGGAGGGCTGTCCAGCGGCGGACCGGGCCGGTCTGGCAGCCGATCTGAGTCGTCTCGATCTCAATGTCGCGATGACGGGGCCGGGTGGGGTCGAGGTGGTCTATCGGCGGGCCACCCCTGACGCCGAGCCCCGTCAGCGGCACCGTTCGGGTGCAGGTGGAGCGGATCTTGCCGGAGACGATCTGGATGAGGTGTCGCGCAGCTTCGGCGAAGGCCTGAAGAAGCTGGATTTTCTGTTGCAGCGCCTCGATCTCGACGACTCTGCGCCCGTGGCCGGAAAAACAGTTGCCATATCACCCACCGGGCAGGGTGGCCTTGCCGCAGAGGTGATGACCCAGGCGACCGTCAACGCTGAGAATGCCGAGGAGCTGGACAAGTTCCTGACCGAGCTGAAACGGCGTGGCTTGCCGGCCACGCCGGATGGGCTTCTGGGAATGCTCGCCGCTAACCTTCCCGACTGGGCGCCACCGCCGCAGGAGTCCGATTCGGCAGAGGCGCCACCGCAAGCAGCTGTGCGAGCGATGCATCGCTTTATCTCCTTGGCCAAGGACCAGGAGGAGAGCCAGAGACGCTTCGATGAATTGGTGGACACCGCAGTGGCAGAGTTCAACAAGGGATCGCTGGGTCGTGCGGTCACTCTGCTGGACCTGGCTGGCAGCATGGCAGCCAAGAAGGAAGTGGATGGGGTCTTCTCTCAGTCGGTCCAGCGCCGGGCGCACAGCAAGCTCGATATGGAGAAGCTCCGATCCAGTGCGGAGAACGAAGACAAGCATCATCTTCTACGGCGGTTCCTGGCTTTCTTCCATCAGCTCAGCCCCGAGGAGCTGCTGATCGAGCTCGAAGAGGAAGAGAGCCGTGATCGAAGACGGTTCCTGCTGGATCTGCTGACCGTGCATGGCCCCGTAGCACGGAAAGCCGTTCTCTCGGACCTCTCCGAGGTTTTTGCTGGCGCCGCTGCCTTCCCCTGGTACCACAAGCGAAATCTGGTCCATCTGCTGCGGAAAATCCCTCGAGAACCCGATGCACCGATCGAGAGCGAGATCGACATCCTGGTGGGAATGTCGGAGCTGAATGATCAGCTGCCCCTGGTCCGCGAGGCGCTGACGGCGCTTGGACAGCTCGAGCATCAACGGGCGGTGACCGCGCTGGCAGCCCGGGTCAACGAGATCGAAGACGCCCTTCTAGGGAAACGTGACCTTCCGCATGAAGGCGACCAGCTGCGGTTCCTGCTTGGCAGCAGCATCAAGGCGCTGGTGAGGATGTCCACCGGCGACGCTCGACGCGCTGTCGTCGCCCACGGTCTGAAACGGCAGTTGGAGCTTGGCGACACGGTCGGTCGGATGGCCTGGCTTGCGGGCCAGGATCTCTCAGGTGAGAGGGATCTGGTGGATCGTCTGGTGCGCGAGATTCGGGCCGAGCTGCCCAAGAAGGTCTTTGGGCTCACCCTCAAGACCGGCCGTAAGGAACACGCAGTGGTGGCCATGATCCGCACCCTTGCCGCCACGAATACCCAGGCAGTACGCCACTTGTTGCAGGAGGTCGGAAGGGACTATGCGGGCCAGCCGTTTGCGGATGCTGCCAAGAGTGTGCTGAGCCAGATGACACGGGCCACCCCGGAAGCCAAACCAAGCGGCGCCACGCTTTCGGGGGATCTCGAGCTGTTTGGATTGCCCAATCTGCTGCAGAACTTCGCCGACTCCCAGATTGGCGGCGTGCTGGTTGTCTTTGATCGCAGTGGTGCCACTGCAGCCAAGATGTGGTTGGAAGGGGGGCGGGTTCTAGGTGCCGAGTCGGGGATGCTGGCCGGCGAGGTGGCCATCTATCAACTCCTGGAGGATCCGGCCCCCGGTCGCTTCGAGCTGGCCAGCGCTGAAGAAGAGCCACCGCAGAAGGTGCAAACCGCGGGGCCACTTTCCATCCAGTCGATTCTGTTCGAAGGGATCCGTCGCTACGACGAGTTCAAAAGAGCAGCGGCGGCGGTCCCCGACGAGGCCCGATTCCACCCCACCGGAAGCCAACCGACCTTGGCAGAGGGCGAGACCGACGAGGATCTCGTCAAGGAGGCTTGGCGCCGTGCAGCGGCCGGCTACTCGCCCGCCGAGTGCGAGCAGGAGCTACCCGTCGACCGTTTCCGGATCCGCTGTCTGTTCGAGCACTGGCTGGCCGAAGGTGCCCTGGCGGCTGCCGAGCAGGAAGCACCTGCCGCTGATTCCTGAGGCTGGGAACACGGAGAAGAGAAAGGCCGGGGGTCGGACCCCCGGCCAGAGAGCATCGCTTGTCTAAGCGATGCTGCGATCCAATTACCTCCAGTTCAGCCGCACGCCCAGACGCCAGATCCGCGGGCTCAACGTCTCGAGGAGATAGTTCGCGTTGGTGGAGGCCATGTCGGTCTCCCGCTGCAACACGTAGTTCTCGTTGAAGATGTTGAAGCCGTCGATCGAGAACGTGAAGCCGATGTTACCGCTGGCGGCGAACTCTTTCTCGAGTCGGATATCCGTCGTCAGGATGTCGTCGGCCCGGAAGTTGTCGGTGTCGGCGACGATGGAGACATCACGCTCGATGCCGTCTTGGGTGCCGCTTGGCACGTTGATGTAGTACGGAAGGGGGAAGCCCTCGCGCCCGTACAGGTTGGCGGCGACGTTGAAGCCCCACGCCCGATCGGGAGCGATCTGGTACATACCGTTGACGTTCCAGGACCAGCCACTCTGCAGGAAGACGTTGTTGAAGAACCCCGACGCCGAGGACTGCATGGCATAGATGCAGCCGTCGCAGTCCGACTTGGTGAAGATGGGGTTGGGACCGTTGTCTTCGTCCAGATAGCTGTCCGGCACGCTCCACTCGTCGGTCCAGGCGAAGTTGAAGAACCCGCGCAGCATCCACTGGCTGGAGAGCCGCTTGGTGAAATTCAGGTTCAAGCCCTGGTAGTCCCGCTCGCGACCGCCGTTGGTGAGCAGCTCGCCACCGGTTTGCGCATACTGCGAGAACAGGTTGTACTCGGGCTGCGATACTATCGTGCCATCCGGCAGCTCCGCGTCGTAAGGGCCCACAATCTCGTAGTCGGCGAACCTATCCGGGCGGATCTCGCCGCTCGGCGTTCGGATGAGGCGACGGTAGTCCTGAATATCGGTGCAGTTGCGCCAGGTGAACTGCAGAGCTGAGACGAACTCGGGCAGGAAGGCGTGCTCGGCGCTGAGGATCATCTCGTTGGTCATCGCCGGCTTGAGGCCGGAGTCGACTTCATTAGGACTATCGATCGCTGTGGGGTCAGCTGGATCGAAGCCCGAAGCCCACATCAGATCCCAAGCCTCCTCGGGGCCATCCCACATGCTGTTGCCGTTCTTGTCTTCGAAGAAGATGCCGGCAACGGCGATGTCGAGCGGGTTGACAATTTGGATGTGATCGGCGTTCAGCGCCTCGGGGAACTGGGCGAAGCTGCCCCGGATCAGGGTCCTGTTCTCTGCACCCAACGCGTAGGTGACACCGACACGCGGAACGATCGTGTTGAACTCGACGCCGTTGGCGTCGTTTCCCTCGAAGGTGATGGCGGGAAGTAGCTCGGGAAAAGCCGGGTTGGCGGCAATGGTGTCGGCAACGTTCTTGCCGTCCGAGACATCCCAGCGCAGACCGGCGTTGATGGTCCAGTTCCCCATGCTGAGGGTGTCCTGCACCCACAACGACTGGTAATTCATCTCGGTGAGCGGGAACTTGCCGCGGTAGGCGTAGAGGTAATCCTCGCCATCGGCCCAGCCGATGCGCGCACCGTCAAAGTGACGGAGGTTGCGGCCTGGCCAGGTGTAGGGCGACTCGGTCTCGAAGTGCCGCGACCGGACACCAAACTTGAGCTCGTGGCTGATGGCCGCACCCGTGTTGAGGAAATACGAGCCGTCGAGCTTCAGCTCTTCGGATGGCCGAGCTGACGAGTACAGATAGTAGCTGTTCTGATAGACGCCCTCGGAATCACGGAAGGGCTCGACGCTCAACGGGCAGTCGGTGCCGAAGCAGCCGGCATTGGCCTGACCCTGGGACATCAGCTGGAAGCCGCCGTCGACCTTCGACCAGGTACCGGTTACGAACAGGTTGGAGCCGAAGACATGGGTGTCCTCGACCTTGTAGAGCCCTGTCGGACCGCGCTGGTTGTGAGTCGTCGGACCGGGCCGAATTGGTGAAGCGTTTCGACCTGCCTTCCGCTTGTCACCGTTGTTGAACGAAGCGATAAAGGAGTTCGCACTCGTGATTTGCGCATTCACCTTGATCACTGTGTTCTCCAGGGCGGTGTTGTCAGGTGTTCCTCCAGCGGCGAACTGGCGGATGTCGTTGCGACCCCAGGAGCCCCAGAGCCACACCCGATCGCGCAGCGCCGGGCCGCCGGCCTCGAAACCGTAGTCCTCGATGCGGTCGATCTGATTGCCTGCCAGCTCGTCCTGACCCGGTGCCAGATCGGCCGAAACGTTGGCGTCACCCTGCTCGAGGAGGCCGAAGTAGCCGTTGGCGTCAGTCAGCATGTAGCGGCCTGAGCCACGGAACTCGTTGGTGCCCCGCTTGGTCACCAGGTTGACCGACACTCCGGCCGAGGTCTTGGTGATCTCCGACCCACCCGTGGAGAACTGCATCTCCTCGAACTGGTCGAAGTCGTAATAGGTCGGTGAGCTACCGGTTGCGGCCATGTCGGTGATCTGGACACCGTCCACCAGGAAGTCGTTCTCGTACCGATTGGTGGCTGGTGCCCGGAAGTTGGCCTGCTGACCGCTCTGGTTACCGCCGACGTTGATCCGGTCGACGAGCACCTGCGGGGTCTGGTTCATCACCGACCAGGGATCACGGGCGGTCGGGATCTTCTCGAGCTCCACCCGAGTTATCGACGTGCCCGTGGCGAGCTTGCGCTCGTCCAGCAACGGGCTCTCGGAAGTAACCGTGATCACCTCACCGATGGCCTGCGAGAGCTGCACCTCGATCGAGGTGTTGCGGGCGACGCGGACGTTGATGGTGGGGTACTCGAGGGTCGAGAAACCCTCCAGGCTGGCCCTCAGGCTGAAGTCGCCGGGATCGAGGCCCAGAAAGCGAACCTCGCCGGCGGTGTTGGTCACCATGGTTCGCGGTGCGCCCATACCGGTGAGCTCTACAGTCACCCCCGGTAGAGCCGTGCCCTGGGTGTCCGTGACCTTTACGTAGATGTTTCCGGTCTCCTCTTGGGCCACTGTGGTTGCGGCCGTACCCATAAGCAGCGCGAACGCGACCGCCAAGTACAGCCATTTCGCTGTTCTCATGCTCTTACCTCCTCTGTTCATTCTGGGAGTCGAGGCCGCCACACCATGTGGGATTACCTCCTCCGATACGTTTGGGTCTTGCGATTCACCTCGCAAGAGGTGGATAGAGCAAGTGGAGTGCCAAGCGGGTTATGGCGCCTAAATGTTGGGTTTGCGGTCCCTTTTCGGGGTCGGGCCCACCCTCAGAGGCAGGCTCCCCCTACCCATTGAGGTGGGTTCTCGAGAGGTCTGGCAGCCTGGCCGCGCTGCGGACGCTGCAGAATCTTGAATCGACGACCGTGCAGGTCTCGGAAACCTCTAGGTCCGATTGAGGCCGGCGCTCGAAGTTGTTTATTCTCAGTGATTTAGAGGAGACTGCCAAGAGCGGGCCGGGTGCCGGGTGGTTCTCCAAATCGTTGCTGAAGTGCAGGGAGGTGGAAACATCTGTTGGTTTGGACGCCTTGCAAGGGGGGTGCCGATCTCCATCAGTGGTAGAGAGCCCAAAAACACTGGCAGATCGCGTTAGGATGCCCGGCGATGACGGCTTGGCGAGCGGGATTTCAGATCGCGGCCACCACCTCAGCAGTCGTCTTGGTGGCGCTGCCTGCATTGGCTCAGGAAGAAGCACCTCGCGCAACGGAGAAGGTGACCCACCAGGTTCGGGTAGCAACATCAGCGATCGAGGTCGACGCCAGCCTCGACGAGCCGGCGTGGGAGGAAGCCCTCGTGGTGAGGCTGGCCTTCGAGATCTTCCCCGGGGAGAATTCTCCCGCCCCGGTCGAAACCGTTTGCCGACTCACCAGCGACGAGGACAACTTCTACCTGGGTTGTCAGGCCCTGGATCCGAACCCCGAAGCGATCCGGGCCCGCATAGCCGACCGCGACACGGCGTGGAACGATGACTTCATCGGCATCGTTCTCGACACCTTCAACGACGAGCGTCGGGCCTTCGAGTTCTTCGTCAATCCCTTCGGCGTGCAGATGGACCTGGTGGTCAACGATCTGGCAGCGGACCGCCGCAATCGAGATGACCCGAACTGGGATGCCATCTGGCACTCCGCTGGGCGGATCACCGAGGAAGGGTACGCGGTAGAAATCGCCATCCCGTTCACTTCTCTGCGTTTCCAGAACACACCGGATGATCAGATATGGGGTTTCACCCTGTTGCGGATCTATCCCCGGGGCATCCAGAGGAGTTTCTCGGACCGACCCTGGGATCGCGATCTCAATTGCCGCCTGTGTCAGTACAACAAACTAAAAGGGTTTGCGGGCGCCGAGCCGGGTCGCAATCTCGAGCTCAATCCGACGCTTACTGGATCAAAGGTGGACGAGAGAGAAGAGCTGGAGGATCCGGAGATCGTCGAGGGCGATCCCGATCCACAGGTAGGCCTAACGGTCCGTTGGGGAGTGACCCCGAACATGACGCTGTCGGGGGCTCTCAATCCGGACTTCTCGCAGGTAGAAGCCGATGCCGCCCGGCTGTCTGTCAACAACCAGTTTGCACTCTTCTTCGAAGAGAAACGCCCCTTCTTTCTCGAGGGAGCCGATTTCTTCGGAACTTTTTTCCGCACCGTTCACACCCGGGTGGTGGCCGATCCTTCCTGGGGGCTCAAGCTGACCGGCAAGGAGGGTCGCAACGCGGTGGGGACCTTTGTGGCGGAGGACGAGGTCACCAATATCCTGCTGCCTGGCAGCGAGAGCTCGGAGCTCACCGATATCGAGGAGCAGACCCTGACAGGCGTGGCTCGCTATCGCCGGGATGTGGGCGAGACCTCGACGCTGGGGTTTATTCTCACCGGTCGACAAGGGGATGAGTACAGCAGCTACCTCGGCGGGCTCGACGGTCTTTTTCGGTTTACCGACAATGACAGTATCCGGGTGCAAGCCCTCACCTCGTCGACGGAATACCCGCAGGAGATCCTCGAGGAGTTTGGCGAGGATTTCATGTTGAGGCCGGGTCCGATGGACGACCAGGCCTACCTCTTCGAGTACCGGCACGACACCCGCAACTGGCTCTGGGGTGGCGGCTACCGGAATGTGGGTACCGACTTTCGGGCCGATCTGGGGTTTATGCCCCAGGTGGACTACGTCCAATACGACGCGATGGTCGAGCACACCTGGTGGGGTGAGGACGAAGACTGGTACAGCTTTTGGGAGATCGGCGGTCGGTGGGAGGATCGAAAGAACCAGAGAGACGAGCTACTGAGCCGCCAGATCGAGGGGTGGTTCATGTTCTTGGGTCCATTGCAGTCTTTTTTTCGGCTCAACCCTCAAATCGGTGAACGGGGGTTCGAGGGCAAACAGTTCGATGTGAGGATCTTGGATCTATTCTTCGAATTTCAACCCACCGGCAGCCTGCAGTTGGGCCTCCGCTCCCGCATCGGTGAGACCGTGGATTTCGCCAACGCCCAGCCAGCCGACCAGGTCCAGATCCGCCCCTTTATGGACTGGCGTATCGGTCTCCATTTCCGACTCGCTCTCAATCACGACTACCAGCAGTTGGACGTCGAAGGTGGACGCCTTTTTACCGCCCATCTGAGCGAGGTCCGTGCCGTTTATCAGCTCAACCTCCGTACCTTCTTCCGGGCGATCGTCCAGCGTCTCGATGTGCAGAGAGACCCGTTGTTGTATGAGGAGGAGGAGGACGCTGAGACTCAGAACCTCTTTGCCCAGCTTCTCTTCTCCTACAAAGTCAATCCTCGGACCGTCATCTTTGCCGGCTACTCCGAGGGGCAGGAGGGCAACCAGGACATCCCACTCGTCACCACCGGCCGGGCGCTGTTTGTCAAGCTGGGCTATGCGTGGGTGAAGTGACCGGTGACGAAAAAAAGGCCACTGGGGGAGTCCCCGAGTGGCCTCTTCGATTCCTTGGCGTGGGCTCGAGCTAGCCTTCAGCCTTGGGATGACACTCGTCGCATTTAGTCGGTCCGGCCTCCCCCTCCTTGTGACAGGCGACACAGTTGAGGTGGTACGGGTTCTTCTTCATGCTCATCTCGGAGCACCCCGGTGTCTCGGCCACCTCGGGAGTCGTGTGGCAGGAGCCGCAAACTTCCACCTCCATGTCCGAGTCCGCCGTCAGGCCCTCCTGATTGTGGTGACAGGTGGTGCATTCGATGGTCTCGAAGTGCAACGCATGTGGAAACTCGACGGCCGCCTTCTTGTTGACACAGTCGTCGATCGTGGCCGACTCCGGAGCCTCTTTCGCGGTTGCCGCGAAGAGACCCACCGAGAACAGCATGGCCACCATCATCAGCCCGAATCCCAGTAACGATTTCCGCATAAGCTCTCCCTCCAGATAGAAACTGTGTTTCCCGAAATGTCCGCCATGGTTGGACGGACATTTCAACCAACACGTGTAGCTCATTACTGTAGCATTTTCGATCCCAGGACCTTACTCCCGGCGCCCGGCCACATCCAGAATGACTTTGAGCACCCCGGGCCGACGAGCGTGGTCGAACGCTTCGACGGCTTTGGCCAGAGGGTAACGGGCACTGATGAGGGGCTCGACATCGACCCTTCCCTCGGCCAACAGGCGCAAGGCAGGGGCAAACGGACCGCAGCGGGATCCCACCAAGGTAATCTCATTCACTACCAGGGCGGCGGCGTCGAGGGAGAGGCGGTCGGCGTAGGTGCTTTTCATGACCAGCGTGCCACGGGGACGAAGCGCCCGCTGGGCCAGCTCGAATCCCTCGCTATTGCCCGTGCACTCCACCGCCAGATCAAAACCCCCGAGCTTCACTCCCTCGGCCGATCGTGTCTCGATCCCGCGATCCGCTAGCAGACGGAGCTTGCTCTCATGGCGGCCCACCACCAGTAGACGGCAACCGGCGAGAGCCAGTGCCTGGGCAATGAGCTGTCCAAGCTTGCCGTCTCCTACGACCAGAACCCGATCCTCCGCCGAGACGGCCACCTGCTCCTGGATCTCCAGGGCTGCCGCTAGCGGCTCGGTGAAGGTAGCGACATCCGTACGGAGGTGTTCCGGCAGCGTGTGGAGATTCGCCACCGGCAAAGTCAAGTATTCGGCAAAGGCACCGTGGCGGTCGACGATACCGAGAACCGTGCGATTTGCACAGTGAGTAGTGTGGCCGTTCCGGCAAGCCGAACAGTCCCCGCACACGGCATTGATCTCGCCAACCACCCGACAGCCGACCATCGTGTCCGGCCCCTCTTCGACAACCCCCACGAACTCGTGCCCAAGAACTCCGGTGAAGGGATAGTAGCCGCGCACCAGCTCCAAATCGGTGTTGCAGATTCCCGCCTGGAGGACCCGGACCAGGGCCTCGCCCGCAGGGACGTCCGGCTCGGTAATGTCGTTCCGAATCCGGATCGTGCGGTTTTCGAGCCAGAGTGCCTGCATGGTGATGGCGCGGGAGAGTCACGATTCTGTCACAGCGCAGCGGCTTGCCGAGGTGGTGAGACAAGTGGTATCACTGTCACGCAATAGGAACAGGAGAGAGGCCCATGACCGCTGAGATCAGCTTTCTCACCCAGGTGAACCGCAGTTTTGATCGGGCCGCAGCTTTGACCGATCACGACCCCAATCTGTTGGACCAGATCAGGACGTGCAACGGTGTCTACTACTTCACCTTTCCCCTGATCCGCGATGACGGCAGCCTGGAGACGATCGAGGCCTGGCGGGCCGAGCACAGCCATCACAAGTTGCCCACCAAGGGCGGCATCCGCTACAGCACCCATGTCAACGAGGACGAGGTCATTGCCTTGGCCACGCTGATGACGTTCAAGTGCGCCATTGTCGATGTCCCCTACGGTGGTGCCAAAGGGGGCGTCAAGATCGATCCTCGAGAGCACTCGCCCAGTGAGCTCGAGCGCATCACCCGGCGCTACACCTTCGAGCTCAAGAAGAAGAACTTCATTGGCCCGGGTGTTGACGTACCTGCACCCGATTATGGTACCGGCGCCCGTGAGATGTCGTGGATCGTCGACACCTACAACTCGCTGTCGGCGGGCGAGCTCAACTCCCTTGCCTGCGTTACCGGCAAGCCGATTGCCCAGGGTGGTATCCGTGGGCGTACGGAGGCCACGGGTCGGGGTGTCTTTTTCGGGGTGCGGGGAGCGTGTGACGTGGCCGAGGACATGCGGGCCCTGGGTCTCGAACCCGGCCTGGCAGGCAAGCGCTTCATCGTCCAGGGCCTCGGCAACGTCGGCTACCACGCGGCCAAATTCATGGAGGAGGGAGGTGCGGTCCTGGTCGCGGTTGCCGAGTACGAGGGAGCCATTCACGATCCCAGCGGGCTCGAAGTCGATAAGATCTTTGAGCACCGGCGCGAGAGGGGATCGATTCTCGACTACCCGGGAGCGGCCAACATAGATCCGTCTCTAGCGGCGCTCGAGCTGGATTGCGACATCTTGGTACCGGCGGCTCTGGAGAACCAGATCACCGAGGAGAATGCCCCGCGGATACGGGCCAAGATCATTGCGGAGGCCGCCAACGGCCCTACCACCTTCGAGGCAGATCAGATTTTGAGAGACCAGGGTGCGATGGTTCTCCCGGACACTTTTCTCAATGCTGGTGGCGTCACGGTGTCCTATTTCGAGTGGATCAAGAACCTCTCCCACGTCCGTTTCGGCAGGATGGAGAAGCGATTTGATCAGCAAACTCGCCGGGGTTTCATAGACGCGGTGCACGCGAAGACAGGTAGAGATCTTTTTAGCGAGGAGGAGATCTCG
>Ga0255055_10001790_pt1 | contig 15433 bp, 11 predicted proteins | sample JV7_2_27_MG_FD_188633 | JGI IMG/M metagenome (GOLD analysis project Ga0255055, IMG submission 188633) | Seawater microbial communities from Jervis Inlet, British Columbia, Canada - JV7_2_27 | ecosystem: Environmental > Aquatic > Marine > Inlet | place: Canada: British Columbia | collected... | reverse complement strand
TATAAGCCTCTCCCGGGCCTTTAGGAGACACCTCTGCTATGGATAGGATTCTGCTAATCGACGATGAAAAAGCGATCCTCGATCTCTTGAGCGTCATTTTCAAAAAAATGGGATATCAGGTTGAAACCTCTCTCTCTGCTGCCAGAGCTCTCAAACTTTTTGAAAAGGAGGATTTTGACCTGATCATTTCTGATATCAAGATGCCGGAGATCAGCGGAATGCAGATTCTGAAGAGTGTTAAGAAGACGAAACCGGATGTTCCTTTCATTATAATCACCGCCTATGGGACTATCAAGCAGGCCGTAGAAGCATTAAAGGCAGGAGCCATGGATTACATTGTCAAGCCGTTTGATGTAGAAGAGCTCAAGATCATCGTAGAAAAAGGGCTGGAGCAGGTCCACCTGAGGAAGGAAAATGTCTTTTTAAAGAAAGAACTCAAAGAAAAATACAGCTTCGAGAACATGATTGGCAAGAGCAAAAAAATCAAAGAGGTTTTCGACCTAATTGAGAAGATCGCCGGGACGGATTCCACCGTTATCATATCCGGAGAGAGCGGAACAGGAAAAGAGATGGTGGCCAGGGCCGCGCATTATTTAAGCAGGCGCAAGGATAAATCCTTCGTTTCCATCAACTGCGGGGCTCTTCCTGAAAATCTTCTTGAAAGCGAGCTTTTTGGACATGCCAAAGGCGCCTTTACTGGAGCTGTGGTCCAAAAAAGAGGTCTGTTCGAAGTGGCTGAGAAGGGAACGGTCCTTCTGGATGAGGTAGGAGAGATGTCACCCATGACCCAGGTAAAGTTACTCAGGGCTCTTCAGGACAGAAAGATCCGGAGAGTTGGCGGCACACAGGAAATCCCGGTCGATGTTCGTATCATCGCAGCCACAAATCAAAATTTGAAGGAGAAGATCAAGCGGGAAGAATTTCGCGAAGACCTTTTCTACCGCTTGAATGTCATATCCATGACGGTCCCTCCTCTCAGAGAAAGGAAAGAAGACATCCCCCTTCTTGTCACCCATTTCCTTAAAAAATATTGCCAGAAGATGGAAAGAAGGATGAAACGGATCACTCCAGAAGTGATGAATGTTCTTGAGGCTCATGTATGGCCCGGCAATGTCAGGGAATTGGAAAATGTGATCGAGCGGATGGTGGCCATTGAAGAAAGAGAAACAATAACTCTGGGGAGCTTGCCGGCCGAACTGACGACTCCAGGCCAGAATGAAACAACCGAACAAGAGATTAAGGAAGGATTCGACTTGAATGAGACCATAGATCAGATATCAAGAAAATATGTCCGTTCCGCGCTGGAGGAAACGCAGGGGAATCAAAAGAAAGCAGCGGCACTGCTGGGAATCAATTACCGTTCCTTGCGCTATCTCATTGAAAAATTGGGATTGAAGGAGAAAGGAGCAAGATAGATGAAGGAATGCGGAGAAAACCCAAGAATAATGACAAATTTTGTCATTATTATGACATTTATTTGTCCTATATCTTGCCAAGATATCTGTTGCATCTTGTAACTATAATCATTTCAATGAATTGCAATCTTTGAGCTTGGCATGAATATTGCAAAATAAATGGTATGAATGTTTCGGTGTCAATAAAAAACCAGATAAGGAGGTTTTAAATGTTAAAAAAGATGAGAGGTTTTACGCTTATTGAGTTGCTCATTGTTGTGGCTATCATTGGTATCCTGGCCATGCTGCTCATTCCGAATGCTATCACCGCTATGCAGAAGGCCAAACAGAAAGGAACCATGAAAGATGTCAATACCCTCTCCACCTGTATGATCGATTATCTGACTGACAACGGTACGGCATACAACCAGAATGGCAGCTACACCTCTGGTAGTGCATTTTATACTACCATGGCGCCTTTCTATGTCACCGTTCTCCCAGTCAACGATCAATGGGGCAATGATTTCTATGTTTACGGACGGTCAAACGCCAACAACAAGTATGGTGTTACTGGTGCTTCGAACCAGGATTTCGTTATTGCTTCCCGCGGCAGGGATGATGCTTCAGAAGAATCTTCTGATTTCATTACCACCGCAGGTTCAGGGCTTTTCACGATCAGCGGCATGACAAGCTTCAACCATGATCTCGCCATGTGGAATGGGAACTGGATCCGCGGCCCGCAGACCAGAGGCGGAGGCGGCTCCTGATCTTAGTTTTTTAAGGAAACACACAATAGCACGAAACCGAAAGAGGAGGGCGATGCTTCAAGGAAAGCATCGCCCTTTTTTTATGTCTTGAGCGATCTGTCATGCTGAAATCGAGGAGGGATGTTCTTATCATCCTTGTTCTCATTACCCTGAATTTTGCTGCTTTTCTGCCCTCGATGTCTGGTGGTTTTCTCTGGGATGACAGGCTTTTGATCACAGAAAATCCCCTCCTCCTCGGACCGGATTTCTTGAAGTCATTCCTTGTCAGCCCCTTCGGAGGATTCCTTGGAAAAGATGAAAACAGCATGCGGCTTGAGAAGGCCAACCAGTTCTACAGACCCTTGTCGTCGTTGTCTTATTGGATCGATTTCAAGATCTGGGGGCTCAATCCCGCAGCCTTCCACTTGACGAATATTCTGATCCATATTACAAACGTTATCCTTCTCTTCCTAATACTTTTGAACCTCGGCCTCAATCGCCTTGCATCCTCTGTGGGAGCGGTACTTTTTTCTGTTTTTCCCCTCCACTTTGAAAATGTTTCCTGGATCTCCGGACGGACAGATCTGCTGTCTTTTCTTTTTGTGGGAATATCGGTTCTGTTCTTTGTGCGTTTCTTAAAGCGGAACAGGTGGGCACCTCTCCTTTTCTCAACTTTTTTTTATTTTCTTTCTCTTCTTGCCAAAGAAAATGCCATTTTTCTGCCTGCGATCTATTTTTTGATCTTGTATATGAGAAAATCCCGTTTAAGAGAATGGCTTCTTCCTATGGTTCCTTTTGCTGCCGGATTCGGTTTTTGGTTTGTGCTGCGCGCCATCGTCCTGTCCTCCACGGTGTTTCAGTCTTCAGGACGGTCTGTGTTCGACTTTCTGGCATCGCTTGGATTCTATGTGTTCAAAACACTCCTGCCTTTCCGCCTGGTTTTTACGGTTGATTCGGGAACAGTCTTTCAAAATCTTTTTTTCCTCTCAGCAGGGATCCTCAGCATGATGCTTTTTGTTTTTTCCTTGATCCGTCTGATCATGAAGAAAAGAGCATTCGAGCATGAGTCCCTTATCGTTTCTGCCTTTTTTCTCTCGCTTCTCCCGGCTGTCATCATCATCTTCTCCCAGGCGACCGTTTCATTATTAGCCTGGAGATTTCTTTATCTTTCATCGGCTGTGGTCATGTACTATTTGGCATATTTTCTTGTGACGCGGATCAAAGCCAAGAGGATCGGTTTAGGTATTCTAATATGCATATGTCTTCTGTATGGAGCTGAGATTTATCCCAAGAACAGGGCTTTTGGTCAGAGCGAGAAAGATTTTTGGTTGAATATGAAAAATCCGGAAAAAGAAAATATCCTTGCACGGTATAATATAGGATTGCATACTCTTTCTCAGGATGAAGAGAAAGCGCTGCTTATTTTCAGGGAGATTTTATCGCTCAGGGACCATCCCCTTCATTCTCGGTTCGAAGAACGAATTTTTGAAGAATTAGCCGCCTATTATACCTTCCGGAAAGATCTTGAAAAAGCTGAGGAGTATTTTAACCGTCTTCTTCGTATGAGACCCTCACAATCCCAGCATTTTTATGTCACGTATGCCAGCTTTTTAGCTCAATCTGGACGGATCGAAGAGGGGAAGAAGATCATCGCAGATATGCTACGCCTGTTTCCGGAAAACCATTTGGTCCTCCTCCATGCAGCAAAATTTTATATCGTTCTGGAAGATTATCCCAGGGCTATTGAATTGCTGAATCGGGACTACAAGCTTTTCCCCACCGAAGAGATCCGAACGCTGCTAAAAAAGATTGGGGACGTCCTCCAAAGGGACACCCTTCCGCCCGTCCCTCCCCCTGGTCCATGAAAGGCAATTCACACATCCAATCTTTACTCAAACTATTTCACTCCAGCCTTCTGCCGATCCCCCTTCCACCGTTCTAAACCGGATCTTCTCCTTCCAGCCTCTAAAAGAAGAGAGATTCAATTATCATACCCAATACCTTCTTTTCTAAGATGAAATGATTGTGAGACTTTTTTAAAGGAAATAAAGGGAAGCAGATAGATAAAATATATTTCTCATAAGGACAGGTGGAAGGGGGAAAGGTGATAAAAATAATATTCCTTTAATGGGCAGGTGGGTGGGGGAAAGGCGATAAAAATTATATTCCTTTATAGGGCAGGTGGGTGGGGGAAAGGCGGGAGGATGTTTCTTGGGGGTCTTCCTCATTTATGTTATAATCCAAGAACTTTAGAATGCGTACCGTCATCCTGTTTATTTTCTATGTGATCATGATCCTCATGGCTATCCCTGTCCTTCTTTTATGTTTTCTGTTCAGGATCAGAAAGCCTCTGTTTTGGATAGGAAAAGGAGGGATCTGGATGGCGACTAAAATATTGGGGATTAAGATGGAGGTGAGCGGGCGAGAACATGTGGAGGCCAGGAAACCGTATGTGTTTATGTCGAACCATATCAGTTTCCTTGATGGCCCTTTGCTCTTCTGGTTGATCCCCCAACAAGTGAGAGTCATCATGAAAAAAGAGAATCTCAGGATTCCTGTCATTGGACTGGCGATGCGTCATATTGATTTTGTTCCGGTAGACAGGAAAGGGCTTAAAGCAGGAAAGAGAAGTATAGATCGAGCGATTCACTTAATAAAAAACAAGAAGTATTCATTTTTGATCTTTCCAGAGGGGACCAGGAGCCGGGATGGAAAGCTGCAGGCATTCCGCAGGGGTGGATATTTCCTTGCAATTCACAGCCAGGTGCCCATCATCCCTATTTCCATCAGCGGTTCTTTTGGTCTTATGCCCAGAGGAAGTTTTTTTGTCAGGAGAGGCACGGTGAAGATCAGATTTCACCCTCAAATCGAAAGTAAAGGCCTCACACTTGAGGATATTCCTGCTTTGATGGAGAAGACAAGAGCCGGCATTATCATGGATTTGGCCGATAAGGGACCGGCGACAAGAACATCTTCGGATTCCATGGAGTGATAAGAGGTAGAGATGGACATATCGAAAATTGCTGGTGATTTATTCCAAGTCTTAGATTCTTTTTTTCAAAAAAAAGAAACCCTTTTGGAAAAACTGGTCGTCCGGGTCTGTGAATCCCTTGAGGCCGGCGGAAAGATCCTTATTTTCGGGAACGGAGGAAGCGCGGCTCAAGCACAGCATTTTGCTGCCGAGGTCGTAAACAAATTTCTTCTTGAAAGGGAATCACTTCCGGCAATATCCCTGACGACAGACACATCCATCTTGACATCGCTTGCCAACGATATATCCTTCGATCTTGTTTTCAGCCGTCAGATCGAAGCCCTGGCTGGAAAGGGAGATGTGGCTCTCGGCCTTTCGACGAGCGGTGAATCCAAAAATGTTATGGTTGCATTTCAGGCGGCCAATAAAAAGGACATGATCACGGTTGCCCTCACAGGAGAAAGCGGCGGCCGGGTCGGGCCGCTGGCGGATTTTCTGTTGAATGTCCCCTCAACGCATACACCCAGAATTCAAGAGGTCCATCTAGTCCTGCTCCATATTTTAGCGGAAGAGATAGAAAGGCGTCTGTTCTCGTAGGCGAAGGTTTAGCGGGTCCGGTTGAATCTGTCGCGCCGCGGTCTAGTTTTTGTCTCCCAGGTTCCTGAAGAGATCTCTTCCTCTTTCGTCTCTGCATCTAAACCGACTTTTACTCGGCTCTCGCTTTTGTCGATGCGGAAGGAACGTTCGGCAGAGTAGATGATCTCTGGACGCAAACCCTCCTCGGCGACTTCTTCTGTGAATGCGCGCCTGCCGGCCACGATCTCCTTGATGTAATTCTCGATTTGATCCTGGGAATAGAATTTTCTGAGGTTCCAATCGTCGAGATCTTTTCCCTCGGCCCTGGAGATCTCTTTTGTTCCCAGTTTTCCTCTCTCGTATGTGTTCGTTCTTCTTAAGTCCCCCCTCTGGATCTGGGCCATGAGGTTTATCGGAACCCGGCTGACTTTTTGTATAAGACGTTTTTTCTTAACGCCGTCCTCTTCAGAGGTTTCTATGATCTCGCCGATTCCCCCGGTGTTGTATTGCATGAATTTGACTTTTCCGGGGAAGTTATGGGTGAGAGTCATTATGATCTCGTAGAAACGGTTTACTTTGCGGGCACGCGAACCGATGATGAATGGATCCGTTCCTACGATACGAACCGATTCACCTGCTTTCAGAGGCTGGCTGGCGTAGCTGTGCGTGCTCTCCCCCCATAAGTATGCAAGAACAGCTTGTTCTGGAGTCAATTCCTGGGCAAAACTCATGATTGTGTTCCGCCGAGTTATGAAAGCAAAGATCAATCCATCCAGATCCTCGAGAGGAGGAAGATCGATCGACTTGGAAAATATGGGAACGCTCTTCCCGTTCAATTTGACCGCTAGCTTTCTTCTTTGAAGCACGGATCGTCCGTTTGCTGTAAGACTTTCGTCCAGAAAATCGACCTCGCCATTAGCTTTGATCATCACATTCTCATAAAGAGCCGTCTTGTCCACGAGAGCGTTATACATTGCTTCCTGATATTCTTGTTCCACATCGGTTTTTACGAAGAAATTGTTCTCGGATCCCAATGCCGAGCCGTCCTTCTTGAGGAAGACGATATCATCCTGTGTGACGAGCGTATGTTCCCCTCTTTTGTGGTCGAGACCGAGCTGATGACAGGACCAGGTGGATTTTCCTGTAGCCGTCAGCCCGAAGAGGAAGACACCAAATGTTTTGAGTTTGTCCTCTCTGTCTCTTACGGTCACGATCTTGGTCCCGGCGTGAAGCCCAAGCATTCCCTCCTGGTCTGCCACCCACATTGCCTGCCTGAGGAATCCTTTTTTATCTTCTCCCATATAATCGGTTCCCAGAGCAAGGTTGATGTTGTGTTCTGGGAGAACGAGCACCTGCTGCCGAATAGGGTGTTCTTCTGGGATGTGAACCATGAAGAATTCGGGCCCCGGTCTTTTTTCCGGATTAAAGAGAGTTGTTCCCCACATATATCCCAGCCTGTAATTGATCAGGTCCGCTTCGGAAACAATGAGGTTACAGATAGGATTATAGATGTTGTTGTCCCCCATCTGTCTTCGAATCAGGTAGAAAGGAAGCGTTCTCAGGAGATGAAGCACTTTGTCCAGCTCTTCTGGAGATTTTGCGATTAATGTTTCTTGAACGGATGACAGGTTGGAAAGCCGGATTTTTTCGCTTCCGAGATAGACGGTTTTGGGAGCAATACGGCTTGAGATCGCAGAACGCCACCCGTAGGACCCGAACTCCGTTTTCACTCCTGCAGAGCGGGCGCGCTGTTCTAACCACTTAAGATCTACGGTTCGGATATTTGGGCCCTGGATCACCCGGAAGAATTCTTCAGCGAATTTTTTATAGGCTTCCTGGTTATAGATCCCGTTTTTTTGAGGATTATTCATGGGAGGATTTTTCGGTCTGCCCTTCGGGTTTTTGGGATTTATCAGAGATGATCTTTCTGATCTCATCTGCTCCGGCGGCTCCGCTGTTGAACAGGTAGCATTCAGCCGTCTGTAAAAGAGCCTTGAAGAAGCTTCTCTGAAGTTCCAGGTATTCCGGCGATGTGATGAGAAGGTGTGGATTAAAGAACGGTAGAGTTCCAGCGGGGCCGATCTCCTTACGCGCACCCAGGGTTTCACCGGATTCCAGGATATGGAGTGCATCCTCTTTATCGATCATGACCGAGGGCGGCGAGGTTTTGTCGTTTCTGAGAATGAATATCCATTTCAATGCGGTCCGTTTTTGATGCTTGGCAGAACCTCCTATCCAATAGGGATCGAGCATGGCAAAGGAATCTTTTGCTGCCGTGTAGCAAAAAGGAGATCCGCGGTCCAGCCGGCAGTCGTCCATCTGGAGACACTTTTCATTCTTGCATTCGTCTTTTCTGAGGACCACGTTTTCGCACTTGCTGTTGTCAAAAAGGGAAGCCAATCCACTGTAAGAATCGACCGAATGAGTGGGCATATAGAGTTTTCTTTCAGGCGAATCTGCATAGGCTGTCTCTCCGGACATCCGGATGAATACCATGTCGTTCGCATGCAGCCTGGTCTCCTTTTCTTGGAGCAGGGAGAAGAACAGGTCTGTTTTTTTTGTCCCTTTCGGTCCTATGAGAACAAGCCCGTTTCCGGAAATGTCAACAGTCATTCCACGGAGGGAATGCACATTGAAAAGACGATGAGAAATGTCCATGACCAGTCCAAGAGCCAAGCTTCTCAGAGAGCTGTAAAGGTCTGTATTGACCAGAACACCGGTTTTTGTTTCTGGATTATAGAAAGCACGAGGTTCCCTTCCGGGGAGATTATTGGCTGCATAGATGATTCCATGGGGTTCGAGGTCGGCTTCCAGTTGGGCAGGGTACCAATTTTCCACCCAAAAATCATAGAGATGGGGAACATTTGTTCTTAATTGAATGATAACTCCGTTGATATTCGCATTCCATTCGAAGTAGTTATCGTATGTGAAGTGGTTCTCGACTTCCGCCACGAGAGAGTCTCTCATCTTGATAGATACAGAGGGCTCGCGGGGAACAGATTTATTTACTCTCGTCACGGTGTTGTTGAGTGCTATCCGCTTGTCTTTTTTGGCTGTTTTAAGAAGGGAGAGAGCTTCGATGATCCGGTCCATGCCTTTTTCAAGATTTTCCATGGAAGTGGCATATGATATCCTAATGAAATCATCAGTGCCGAAAGCCCCTCCCGGGACAACGGCCACATTGGCTTCCTTGAGCAAGAAATAGGCCAGTCCGTATGAATTTCGAATGAGGGTGTTTTTATATTCTTTTCCGTAGAAGGTAGAAAAATTCGGATAAAGGTAAAATGCCCCTTTCGGTTTGAAACAGGAGATCTCAGGTATGGATTGCAGGCGCATGTATACGTAGTTGCGGCGCCTCTGGAATTCAGAAACCATCTTGGAGATCTCATACTGAGGTCCGGTGAGAGCTTCGAGGCTGGCCATTTGGGAGATGGTGCAAGCATTGGAGGTCGTGTGGCTTTGGATCCTGTTCATGCCGGTGATGATCTCGGATGATCCCGCCGCGTAACCGATTCGCCATCCTGTCATGGAATATGCTTTAGAGACACCGTTGATTATAATGGTTCTTTTCTTTACGTCTTCTCCCAAACCAGCAAAACTGTAGAATTTAAAGTCGTCATATACCAGTTTTTCATAAATTTCGTCGGCGATCACATACAGCCCTTCTTCAACGATGATGTCTGCCAGGGCTTCCAGTTCATGTTTTTGATATGCAGCTCCTGTCGGATTGCAGGGATTGTTTAGGATAATGGCTTTGGTCGCTGGGGTGATGGCTGATTTTAACTGGTCTGGAGTCAGGAGGAATTCATTTTCTTCTTTGCTCTGGATGAACACAGGAGTGCCTTTGGCGAGGGTGACGGTGTGGGGATATGTGACCCAGTATGGGGAAGGAACGAGAACCTCTTCTCCTTCATTGATCAGCACCTGAAGGAGGTGAAAAAGGGAGCTTTTTGCTCCGGATGAAATGATGATCTCATCCCTCGAGTAAATAAGCCCGGAATCTGCTTTCAGCCTGGCAGCGATGGCGTCTTTGAGAATAGGAAGGCCTGCGATCTGTGTGTATTTAGTATGATTTTCCTTGATTGCCCTTTCACCAGCCTCTTTTATGGAGGCAGGAGTCGGGAAGTCCGGCTCGCCCACACTCAGGTCAATGACATCCAATCCTTCGGCCTTCATGGCCTTGGCTTTTGAGGTGATCTTGAAAGTGGGAGACTCACCGATTTGGTTTAATCTTTCTGATAAAGTCATTTGATCTCTCGGTCAGCCCTTCTTATTCTTTATCTTTTTTGTCTTTGGTGTTGAGCTTTTTTTTGAAATATTCTTTAAGGTCCACACCTGTCAAGGATTCTACCACGTCTGGCATCTGAGCCAGGACTTCGGCGACCTGGGCGGTGATTTTTGTTGTTCCCAGCCCTTTGTCGCCTCCGACCACAACGATTTTGTCAACCTTAGAAAGGGGTTCTGAAACCGCTCTGGCGAGTTCGGGAAGCTTCTGGAGGTAGAGCTCAAGAATAGCTGCTTGGTTGTACTTTTCCCAAGCACCGGCCTTATTCAACATAGCCTCCGCTTCTGCCAAACCGGTTTGCTTCACGCTCTCGGCATTGGCTTGGGCTTCGAGTTTCATGGCTTCTGATTTTCCCTTGGCCTCTTCCAGGATTCGAAAACCTTCGGCCTCTGCTTCAGCCTGGATCTGATATTTTCGGGCATCTGCTGGTTTGATCACACCGGATTCAAGCTCTTTCTCCTTGCGGGCGATCTCGAATTCTTCGAGCTTTATGGATTCTTCTTTTTCAATGAGCTTAACTTGAGCTTCCACTTTTTTGATCTCCTTGTTCAGGCGGAATCGCTCCAATTCGTAGGCATAATCTGATTGAGCTTTCTTCTGGTTGACATCGACCTGGGATTCGGCTTTTTTAGCTTCGTTCTCCCATAGGGTTTTCGCGATGAGGGCCTCAGCCTGCAGCCGGGCGATCTCACCTTCTTTCTTGGCTTGTGAGGATTTGATGATCGCTTCTTTTTCCGTTTCCGCTTCTGCAATAGAGGCGTCCCTCTTTGCTGCAGCTATCTGGGGCTTTCCGAGAGTTTCCAGGTATCCTTGGGTGTCGCTTATCTCTTTGAGGGCGAATGACAGCAAACTAAGACCCATTATGGAAAATTCATCCTGAAGAGATTTTGTGACTTTGTCTGCAAAATTATGTCTGCCTTTGTAGATCTCTTCCACTGTCATTGTCCCTATGATTGCCCTCATTTTTCCATCGATAATGGTGGAAGCGACTTCTCTGATGCCTTCTTTTCCTGTTCCTAAGAATTGTTCGGCTGCACAGAGGATCGCGTCTTCATTCGTTGAGATCTTTACCTGGGCGGAGGCGTCAGCCATGATGAGGATGCCGTTATTGGTGAGCACTTCTGGTGTTTTGATGTTCATATTGATGATATCAATAGGAAGAACATCCACTGTCTCCAGGAACGGCCAGATGAACGCTCCTCCTCCAAGACGGTACCGGTATCCGATTTTTTTCTTGGTTCCGTCTGGAAGCGAAACGCTTTTTTTCCGTCCTCCAGAGATGACGAGGATCTCATTGGGTCCGACTTTCTTGTATTGCATGGCGAAGATAAAAATTATTGCTGTTAGAGTGATAAGTCCTGCCCCGATTAAAATGAGTATGGTGACTAAAGACATGTCAACCTCCTTGAGGTCATATGATGTGATCGAAAAATAGGAAGGTGCTTACAATTATATACCTTTTGTGGAGTTCTTTTCATTTCCATTTTAGGAAAGGATTATGTTAACCCTTAAAAATGTCCATTTCAAGAAGAATTATTTCTCGAATCCTGTCAGTAAAGAGGCCTTTCTTGTATCATGGCGGCGCGATCAACCATAAGCCATGAAAAGAACGCTTTCTTTGATGAGGATTGATTTCTGGATCTGAATGATCTCCTTTATGCCTTTGGTCGCCATGGTCAAAAGCCCGGATAGATCTTTCTTTGTGAAAGGATTTTTTTCGGCGGTTGCTTGGATCTCCACCACCTTTCCTGTATCAGTTTCAACGACGTTCATATCCAGCTCTGCGTTGCAATCCTCTTTGTAATCAAGGTCAAGGAGTTTTTCTCCATTGACGATCCCTAAGCTGATGCCTGCCACGAGGTTTTTTAGCGGCATCTTTTCAATGATTCCTTGGTCCATGAGTTTCTTCAAGGCAAGGGCGAGGGCGACACATCCGGCTGTGATGGAAGCAGTTCTAGTGCCTCCATCAGCTTGGAAGACATCGCAGTCTATGATAACGGTCCGTTCTCCCAGGATTTTCAGGTCTGTGACCGTGCGGAGAGATCTTCCGATCAAGCGTTGGATCTCCTGGCTGCGCCCTGAAATGCGGCCGTGCACTCTCTCTCGAATATTTCGAACTCCGGTGGAGCGTGGAAGCATTGCATATTCTGCAGTCACCCAGCCTTGTCCTGCTCCTTTTAGAAAAGGAGGAACCTTTTCGTCAACGCTGGCGGCAGCGATGATCTTTGTTTTCCCCATTTCGATCAGAACAGAACCATCTGCTTGTTCCAGATAATGGGGTTTAAGAGAGAGGGGCCTTATGGAATCGCAGGGACGCTTGTTTAGTCTTGCCGTATCCATTCTTTTCCTTTCCCAGCCTTGGAGATCCAAGTGTTCGAATATTATAATAAATTCTTGATTTTCTAACAAGGGGACGTCCTCCAAAGGGACACCCTTCTCATTTTCTTTCTTCTTCAGGCGCTAAAAAGAGGGGACGTCCTCCAAAGGGACACCCTTCTCATTTTCTTTCTTCTTCAGGTCCTAAAAAAAATGATGGAAATCAGATTGTTTCCTTTTTACCCTTTTCTAGAGGAACAGGAAGGGTGTCCCTATGGAGGACGTCCCCTTAGGGACGGGACTTCCATCTGTCGTGAAACCACAGCCATAATCCGGGGTTTTCCTTGATTTGGGTTTCGATGATAGTTGTGCAGGCTTGGGTGAGAGTGGCAATATCCTTTTTTTTGTCCCCGGAGAGATTTACGTCTGGGGGAGGAAAGGCCCGGATGTGGTATTTCCCGGATTTTGTCGGATAACAGAACATAGGGATCAATGGCGCGTGCGTACGCAAGTGAAAAGTGGCGACACTCGGTGTTGTAGCGGCTTTTTTACCGAAAAAGTCAACAAAAACAGCTTCGCTGCGCAAGACATTCTGATCGATCAAAATGGCAACTGTTTCGTTGTTCCGCAATGACTGCAGGATTTTTTTTGTTGCCAGTTGTTTATATATGACGTGGACACCGAAATATTTCCGGATGCCAATGAGTTTTTCTTCCAGAAGTTTGTTGTCCGATCTCCTTGCGATGACATTCAGTTTCCCGTATTTCGAGATCAGAAGAGATCCGACTTCCCAATTCCCGAAATGAGCGGTGAAGATCAGGATTCCATTTCCCTGGCTTTTTGCCTTTTCCAAATGTTCCTTTCCGCTGAAGGTGATAAGTTTCTCGATCTTTTCAAGAGGAAAACGCTGTAATTTTATTATATCTGTAACAATACTTCCGAAATGTTTAAAAGATTGTTTTGCGATTCGTGATCTCTCTTTACGGGTTCGCTCCTTTCCAAAAGCGATCTCAAGGTTTTTATGGGCTGTGAGACGGTGTCTTTTGTCAAAAATATATAGCAGAAATCCTAAGTTCCTGCCCACGAGCAGACAGACTTTCCGAGGCAAAAGGGATATGATGAACCCAATGCTGTTAAAAAGCCAGAGCTCCAGGCGCCACCGGTATAACTTCCTCATCCTGATCTTTCCCTGATAGAATTTGCTACGAGATCGAAGAACGCATTGTTGAGTTTAAGCTCGATCCTTAAGTAATATAAGGGGATTTGTTGAAAAAGCGGCAGATCAGACACTTTATGGACATCCTTTTCTGTGGTGATGACTGCTCTGGCCCCTGTCTTCTGAATTTCTTTTTGGATTTTTTTTATAACGGAAGAGGAATAATTGCAATGATCGGAAAAAGATTGAAACCCTGTTAGTTTTATGTCTTTTTTCTCCAGAAGAGAGCGAAATCTCTCTGGCCTGGCGATACCGCAGAAGGCTAAAATCTTCTTGTCCTTAAAATATTCGAGTGAGATCGGCTGACTTTCTTCCAGCCGGAAGATCCCCTCGGAACAAACGTCATATCCAAAGACCTCAGCATGAGAGAAGAAAGGTTTTTTTTCATCCGGAATTTGTGAGTTTGGATGCTTTTTTACGAGAATGATGTGTGCCCGCTTTATCCCGGAGAGAGATTCTCTCAGCTGTATCTTTTCATCCCGGTCGAAGAGAACAATATCCAGGTCTCGGTGAAGGCGGAGGTGTTGGAAGCCATCGTCTAAAATCGCAATTTGAAAACCAGCTTTTTTGGCCTTGATGCATGATTCGAACCTGTTTTTTCCCACAAAGATGCCCGCCTGGGGGATTCTCTTGGAGACCATGAAAGGTTCGTCCCCTGATTCTCTCCATGATCCGCTAGATTTTATTCCGTCATAAAGAACGCCCCCTGTCTTTTCCCATTTTCCTTTATATCCTCTTGTGATAAATGCAGGGCGGAGGCCTGTTCTATGAAAATAGGATACAAGAGCAAGCGAAAGGGGGGTTTTCCCCGAACCTCCCAGGGAAGTGCTGCCTACGCTGATGACTGGAAGAGGAGCTCTTTTGGGCTCTAGGATCTTTTTTGCATAAAGAGCAGACTTGATTCTGCATCCGATGCGATTGAAAAGAGAAAAAAGAAAGAGAAAAAATGCCATTTTTTGGAATATACATGAAATCCTATGGAGAGGCAACCCACCCACCGGTCCTCCACACCTCTCCCGCCTCCTTAAAAAGGTCTCTTGCCTGCCACGCTGAGTATGTTGCATAACGGCCTGTTCTTAAAAGGATTCTTCACTCATCAATCAAAAAGATGTAAACCGGAAAAGAACGGTTCGTGATTCTATGAAATCATGGGGCCCTGAATTCCTTTTTTTTGACATAACAAATTTGTGTATGTTACCTTTGATTATCTCGTTTCGGGATATGATCTTTGTTAGGAGGAATATTTTGAGAAAAAGAAATGGTTCAGTCCGGATTTTACTTGTTTTAACATTGATATGCTGTTTTTGTCTCTTTGCAGGCGCTAAGAAAAAGGTCACAGAATCACCCATTGCACTGGATTCATCGATACTGGAAAACCTGGAGTGGAGATGTATAGGACCGGCTAATATGGGAGGTCGCATCGATGATTTTGCTGTGGTCGAGAACAATCCGAGTATCATATATACCGGGACAGCATCAGGAGGCGTCTGGAAGACGGTCAACAACGGTGTGACCTGGAAGCCGATATTTGATGATCAGGAAACAAGCACCATCGGGGACGTGACCGTTTCAGCCTCTCATCCTGATGTTGTCTGGGTGGGGACAGGAGAGCCCAATAACCGGCAGAGTTCCTCCTGGGGAAATGGGGTTTATAAATCTACAGACGGCGGGCGGACTTGGTCGAATGTGGGACTGAAAGATACCCATCATATCGGACGGATCGCCATCCACCCTGCCGATCCGGATATTGTCTATGTGGCGGCTCTCGGGCATCTCTGGGGGCCGAACAAAGAAAGAGGATTATATAAGACGGAAGATGGAGGGAAAAGCTGGAAGAATACTCTCTTTATCAACGAGAATACAGGATGCGTGGATGTGGCCATGGATCCGGAAAACGCAGATACATTATATGCCGCCGCCTACCAGCGG
>Ga0255055_10001789_pt1 | contig 15442 bp, 14 predicted proteins | sample JV7_2_27_MG_FD_188633 | JGI IMG/M metagenome (GOLD analysis project Ga0255055, IMG submission 188633) | Seawater microbial communities from Jervis Inlet, British Columbia, Canada - JV7_2_27 | ecosystem: Environmental > Aquatic > Marine > Inlet | place: Canada: British Columbia | collected... | reverse complement strand
GCGCTCCGTCTTGCGACGAGCGGTCTTCTTGCGCGCCGTCTTGCGACGAGCGGTCTTCTTGCGCGCCGTCTTGCGACGAGCGGTCTTCTTGCGCGCCGTCTTGCGACGAGCGGTCTTCTTGCGACCGGCGGGTCGGCCGCGCCGGGCCATCTTGGTCCGTGCGACGTCACCGTCCTTGTCGATGAAGTAGAGGAATCCGTCCTCCCGCGTCACGCCCGCCTTGGCGACCTGCTGGGGCTTTGCCCGCGACGGCTTGCCGCCGCCCCGCGCCATCTTCGCCCGGCTGACGTTTCCCCTCTTGTCGAGGTAGTAGAGCCAGCCCTTCTCGCGGCGAATCCCGGTCCTCTCAACCTTTGTGGCCATGGACCATCTCCTTTGTTTTCGATCGGTGTGCTACTCGCCCGCGCGGGGATCGCGGGACTTCGGAGGAGCGGCACCGACGAACCGGGGGAAGCGGCCGGCGGTACACGGCGTGATGATCGGTCCCTCCACCGTCGGTGTCAATGCTTTTTCGGGCCTCTACCGACGGAGGGGGGGTCCGGGGTGGGGCCGGGCCGTCGGTCGAGGGCGCCCACGGCGACGACCCGGGAGCCCCGAGCCCCCCGGTGGCGATCAGCGGGCGACCTCCAGGAGAGCCTCGGCTCGGTCGAAGAAGGTCTCCTCGTAGCGAACGCCGTCGAGCGCGTTCATCTCCTGGAGGCCGGTCGGGCTGGTAACATTGACCTCGGTGAGCAGGTGTCCGATCACGTCGATTCCGACGAAGAAGAGGCCATCCTGCCGGAGCCGGGGCGCGATCCGCTCGATGATCCGGCGGTCGTGCTCGTCGACGACGGCCTTCGCGGGCCGTCCCCCGACGTGGAGATTCGAACGAGTCTCGTCCTCGGCGGGCACCCGGAGCACCGCGCCGAGGGGCTCGCCTTCAACGAGCAGGATCCTCTTGTCGCCCTCCCGGACGGCGGGGATGTAGCGCTGGGCCATGGTCCAGCGGGTCCCGAAATCGGTCGATTGCTCGAGAATCGAGAAGAGATTCCGGTCGTCCTGGCGGACGTGGAAGATCCCCTCTCCGCCCTTGCCGTGGAGGGGCTTCACGATCATCTCACCGCCCATCTTCGCCATGAAATCGATCAGCTTCGGCATCTCCCGGGCCACGCAGGTGGCCGGAATCAGGTCGGGGAAGTTGAGGGCGTAGAGCTTCTCGTTGGCCGCCAGGATTCCCTCCGGCCGGTTCAGCACCCGGGCCCGGCGACACAGCGAGAGGATCTGGGTGACGGTGACGTAGTCCGCGTCCACAGGGGGATCCTTGCGCTGAAAGACGAGATCGAACTCGTCGTCCACGAGGACCTGGCGGGGCGGATCCAGATCCACGTGCCGGCCGGCCTCCCGGCGGAGCCTCGCCAGCTGCACCTTCGCGATCACCCGGCCCCCGTCGATGCCCAGATCCCCCGGATCCACGTAGTAGACCCGATGGCCCCGACGCTGGGCTTCGAGCATCAGGGCGAAGCTGGTATCCGCCTCGATGTCGACCTTCTCGATGGGATCCATCACGAAGGCCATGGCGGCCTTCTTCGTGCTCATTCAGGTGATCCTCCGCGGCTGCCGATTCGTTAGCGCAGTGGGCGGGCTCTCGGCTACGGTGCGCCAGGTATCGGAGATCTCATGGCTCTTCGTCGGTTCCGAGCGATGCGATTGCTCCTCGGCGGGGTCATTGTGGCGGGCCTGGCAGCAGGCGCGGCAGCCGTTGCCTTGTATCTGGCGTTCCTGCGCGACCTCCCCGATTTCAGGACGCTCGAGGACTACCGGCCGGCCCTGACCACCCGGGTTCTGGATCGAAACGGCGTCCCGCTTGCGGAGTTCTTCGAGTACCGACGCCGGGTGATTCCCCTCGAGGAGGTGCCGGAGCTGGTGATCCAGGCCTTCCTGGCCGCCGAGGACGACACCTTCTACCAGCACTCGGGGATCGACTACCCCTCGATCGTGCGGGCCGCCTGGGCCAACCTGCGCGCCGGCGGGGAGACCCGCCAGGGAGCCAGTACGATCACCCAGCAGATGGTGAAGCAGCTGCTGCTCTCACCCGAGCGGACCTACCGACGTAAGATCCGCGAACTCATCCTGGCCCGTCGGATCGAGCAGCGCTTCTCCAAGGAGGAGATCCTGTCCCTCTATTTGAACCAGATCTACTTCGGGGGCGGTGCCTACGGGGTCAGCGAGGCGGCCTACACCTACTTTGGGAAGACGGTCGATGGCCTGACCGCGGCCGAGGCCGCGCTGCTGGCCGGGCTGCCCAAAGCACCCACCCGGAACTCCCCTTTCCTGCATCCCGAGCGCGGCGAGAAGAGGCGACTCTACGTCCTGCACCGCATGCGCCAGGAGGGCTTCATCGACGAGGCAACCCACGCCGCATCCGTTGCGGAGCCTCTTGGCCTGCGGCCGCCCCCGGAGAGGGAGAACTACCAGACGGCGGCGTACTTCACCGAGGAGGTTCGGAGGAGTCTGGTCGATCGGCTCGGCAGCGACCTCGTGCTCCGCGGTGGGCTCACGGTCGAGACCAGCCTGGACCTCCGACTGCAGAAAGCGGCAGTGGAGGCGCTGAGGGAGGGCCTCGAGAACCTCGACCGCCGCCAGGGCTACCGCGGCCCGGTGCGGCTCGTCGACCCGGGGGAGATCGAGACCGAGCGCGTACGTCTTGCCGCGGAGAACCAGCTCGAGCCCGACGAAGAAGGGATCCCCGCCGAGCTTCCCGGAGATCGGCCGGTCCTCGGCGTGGTGCTCTCCGTCGACGCGAAGAGCGACTCGGCGCGTGTCGCCTTTGGCCCGGGCATCGAGGGCAGCGTTGTCCTCGAAGACGTCAAGTGGGCCCGACCCGCGGACCCGACGAGCTACCCGCGGGACGTGGATTCCATGGACGCGGTGTTCGCCGTGGGCGACGTGGCCCAATTCATCCGCAAGCCCGATTCCACGGCGCAAGAGAGGGGCCATGCCGCCCCCGAGCTGCGGGTCACCCTGTACCAGGAACCCGAGGTTCAGGGGGCGCTGCTCTCCTTCGACGTGCTCGACGGGGACGTCCTGGCCCTGGTGGGCGGCCGCGACTTCGAGGAGAGCGAGTTCAACCGGGCGACCCAGGCCCGCCGGCAGCCGGGTTCAGCCTTCAAACCGATCATCTATGCGGCGGCGCTCGGCCGTAATCGCACCTCCGCCACGATCATCTACGACCGCCCCATGGTCTACCATGATCCCGAGTCGGGCTTCACCTGGCGCCCCGAGAACTACGGGCGCCGCTTCCTGGGACGCCTCACCATGGGGGAGGCCCTGGCCCGCTCCGTCAACAACGCCACCATCCACCTGCTCAAGGACGTAGGGATCGACTACGTCACGGAGTTCGCCCGCCTCCTGGGCATCGAGGCGCCCCTGGAGCGGAATCTCGGCATGGCCCTCGGATCGAATCCCGTGAGTCTTCTCGAGCTGACCCGCGCCTATGCCGTATTTCCCGCCAAGGGACGGGAGGTGAAGCCGCGCTTCATCCACCGCGTGCTCGACCCGGAGGGAAACGTGCTCCTGGAAGATCTCGTACTGGGGGAGTTCTCGACCGCCGGCCTGGGAGCCGCAAGCGTCGAAGCAGAAGGATCGGGCGAAGATGAGCTCCGCTCCGCGACCCCGGCCGAGAGGGCCGGAGAGGGCGAGACCGACCCAAAGGCGTTGCCCCCGGGACAGCTGATCTCGAAGACCCACGCGTATCTGGCCACGGATCTCCTGCGCGGCGTGGTCAACCACCCTCGAGGAACCGCCCGGAGGGCTCGCTCGCTGGGCAGGCCGGTGGCCGGCAAGACCGGGACGACCAACGACCAGGGGGATGCGTGGTTCGTGGGCTTCTCTCCCGACGTCACTACGGGGGTGTGGGTCGGCTACGACGAGAAGCAGGTCCTCGGTCGCGGGGAGACCGGGGGACGCGCCGCCCTTCCCATCTGGATCGACTTCATGGAGGTCGCGCTTCGCGGCCGCCAGGCGCGGGACTTCGAGGTTCCCGACGGCATCGTCTTCGCTCGCATCGACACGAAGACCGGACTCCTGGCCTCGGCGCAGAGCGAGACGAGCGTCTTCCAGGCCTTTCTGGAGGGTACCGAGCCGCGCGAGCAGAGCGACGCGACGACCTCCGTGTCCGCGGACCGCCGGCGCCTGCGCCTCGACTTCTAGTGGGGACGTTGTTGAATGTTCAACTTCTCGGGCAAGCCCGAGAAGTTGAACATTCAACAACGTCCCCGCTCGCTACCGCGCGAACAGCCGGACCAGCTCTTCCGGCGAGTTCACGATGTGGTCCGCGCCAGCGCTGCGCAGCTCGGAGGGGCTTCCGATCCCCCAGCTCACCCCCACGGTCGCAAGCCCCATCGCGCGACCGGCCTCGACGTCGAAGTGACGATCCCCCACGATCGCAGCCGGGGCGGGGGCGCCGAGGGACCGCGTCTCGATCCCCAGGACCTCCATGGCCCGCTCGAGCGTCAGGGTCTTCTGCTCGTGATGGCCCGGAACCAGGGGGGGACCGACGATCTCGAGGAAGCAGTCGGCGACTGCGAGCTTCTCGAGGATCGGCCGTGCGAAGGCGCTCGGCTTGGAGGTGACGACCGCGAGGGTGTAGCGCTCGGTGAGCCGCCGCACCATCGGCTCGATACCCGGCATCAGGAGCGTCTCGTCGAGGAAGACCTCGCGATAGCGCGCCCGGTAGCTTTCCACACAGGCTCGAGCCAGTTCCGGGTCCGCCCCCTCTGACTCGAGGATCTCGCGGAAGGCCTGCTGGAGAGGCGGGCCGATGAACCGATGGAGGCTCTCTTCGGGTCGGGGCACCAGCCCCTGGCATTCCAGGGCGAAGTTGATCGACCGGGGGATGGCGATCCTGGAATCCACCAGAACCCCGTCCAGATCGAAGAAGATCGTCCGGACTTCGCTCAGGTCGGACATGGATTCTCCGCCTTCCGCATTGACACGGCCACCGCTGGCACGGTAGCAACCAGGCTTGTGGGAGGACTTGGCTCCGATACCACGAAGGGCCCGCTCGACCCGGGAACGCATCCCAGGCGCGGCACCCTCCGATGGGACGAGGATCTCCAGAGCCTGCTCGCTGCCGCGGTGCAACGACTCGTCGCGGCGACGGGTGCCGGCCGCGCCGCCGCCTGGAGCCGGGGAGAGAACGGCGCACCGGTGGTGCGCGCGGCTCAGCTGGTGGGCTCAGCCCTGCTGGTTCCCGAAGAGCGGGAGTACGCGGCGGTCGCCTCCCTCTCCGAGGCGAGCGACCTCGCCAAGGTGGGACTGACCGGGATCGTCGAGCGCCACGGATTCACAGCAGCGGCTCCGGTCGCGGGAGGCGAGGCGGGCGCCGCGGCGGTGCTCCTCCTGGGCGAAGCAGAGGGGCGCCCGGACTGGGTGAGGCCACGGATCCTCGCCGAGCTGGGGGCCGCGGCCCAGCGCCTGCGGGGTCCGGCCGCCGCGGCCCTGGCGGCGGGTGGCCTGGCCCGGCTGGACGCGGAAGTCCGCCGCCTGGACCGGCTGGCCGCCATCGGGGGCCTGGTCGCGGAGATCGTCCACGAGATCCGCAATCCGCTGGTCTCCGTGAAGACCTTTCTCCAGCTCCTCCCGGAGCGGGAGAGGGACCCGGAGTTCCGCGAGAGCTTCCTCGAGGTGGCGTCGGAGGAGGTCCGTCGCATCGAGCGGCTGCTCGATGCGGTGCTCCAGCATGGGCGCCCGGCGCCACCGGCCCGCGCCGATGCGACCACATCGGCCACGGATGCCTTCGAATCGGCGGCACAGCTCGTCGGCTACCGGGCGACGGAACGCGGCGTCAGCCTCGAGATCGACGCCAGACGGGACCTTCCCGACATCCGCATCGCTGGCGACGCGCTGCGCCAGGTGGTGCTGAACCTCGGCCTGAACGCCATCGACGTGACACCGCCCGGTGGATGCGTTCGCCTGCGGGCGCACGGCGCCGAGGACCGCGTCGTGATCGTCGTCGAGGACGAGGGTCCGGGGATTCCGTCAGAGCTCGCCTCGAGGATCTTCGAGCCCTTCGTCTCGACGAAGGAGGACAGGCCCGGGGGGCTGGGTCTCGCCATCACCCGGCGCATCGTGGAGGAGGCCGAGGGAACGATCGAGGTCGCCGAGCGCCCGCAGGGAGGCTCCGCCTTCACGCTCCGGCTCCGTGCGGCGCGCTGACGGAGCTCCGCTCGCGTCAACGAAGCTCCGGCTGCGGGCTAGGTTCCCAGCCACTCGGCGGCGAGGCGGCTGAGATCCGCCAGACCCGCACCAAAGAAGTGGTCCGCCTCGGGGATCACCTGGAGTTGGACACCGCCCGCGGTCTCGGCGAGCTCGCGCAAGTGGGCCGGTGCCACCAGGGCATCGCGTTCGCCGACGAGCACGAGCACGGGCCGCGCGAGCCGCGCGAAGGCGTCCGGCGGAAGCATGGCGGGCGGTGGAGCGACCAGGATCAGCCGATCGATTCGCTGCCGGTCGAATGCGACGCGGGCCGCGGCTGCGGCACCGAAGGAGTAGCCGCAGGCGACGATCGGTCCTCCAACCGTCTCCCCGATATGGGTGAGGGCCGCCAGGTAGTCCGCATCCGCATCCGCGTCGTCGCCGCTCGTCGCCCCGGCGCTCGCACCGACCCCGCGCCAGTTGAAGCGCAGGGAGGAGATTCCGGCCTTGGTACACGCGTAGGCGATCTCGCTCAGCACCGGTGATTCGATGCTGCCACCGAACAGCGGGTGGGGAGGCGCGATGACGGCGCCGCGGTTCGAGGCCGCTTCGCCGGAAATGAAGATCCCTTCCAGGCTCCCGCCCTCCGCGAGCCCATCCCCATCTTCCACCTCCCGCTCCGCTCCCCCGGCGGCCGGGCCGCCTCTCGGCATGGAGATCGTCACCATCCGCTCATCCCGACGCGGTCGCATCCAGCCTCCCTCCCGCTTCGAGACGTGCATCATAAGGCTTCGCTCGCCTACAGTCGCACAACGAGGTGGCGCATTGCCGAGAGAGAGCAAAGCGGAGCGAAAGAAGCGGGCGCAGCGGATCGCCCGAGCGCTCCGTCGCGCCTATCCCGAAGCGAAGTGCGCCCTGCACTTCGAGTCGCCCTTCCAGCTTCTGGTGGCGACGATTCTCTCGGCGCAGTGCACGGACGAGATGGTGAACCGGGTGACTGCGGAGCTCTTCGCCGAAACCGCCAGCCCCGAAGCACTGGCTGACGCGGAGCCCGGCGAGATCGAGAGGCTGGTGCGCAGAACGGGATTCTTCCGCCAGAAGACCCAGTCGATCCAGTCGGCATCCCGCGACATCGCGGAGAAGTTCGGCGGGGAGGTGCCTCGTACGTTGGAAGATCTGCTGACCCTGCGGGGTGTCGCACGAAAGACGGCCAATCTGGTGCTGGGTACCGCATTCGGCGTTCCCGGACTCGCCGTCGACACCCACATGAAGCGGGTGAACCGGCGCCTCGGCCTGAGCGGGGAAGACGATCCCGTCAAGATCGAGCGCGATCTGATGGATCTCGTTCGCCGCGAAGAGTGGACCGACTACACCCTCCGCGTGATCCAGCACGGCCGGGAGTGCTGCGACGCTCGCCGGCCGCGCTGCGAGGCCTGTCCGCTCCGAAGCCACTGTCCGTTTCCCGGCTCCACAGAAGGAAGGGCAAGATGAAACGGCGGGTCACCTACTGGGGACGTTCCATCACGGTGTACGTCGAGGAAGCGGAGCTGCCCGGTGGACGCCGGGTAGACCTCGACGTGGTGCGCCACCCGGGGGCCGCGGCCGTCGTGCCCTTCGAAACCGAGGAGGTGGTCCTGCTGATCCGGCAGTTCCGGCACGCGGCGGGTGGAACGATCTGGGAGGTACCGGCCGGCAAGCTCGACGGCGACACCCCCGAGATCTGTGCGGCCAAGGAGCTCGAGGAGGAGGCGGGGCGGAGGGCTGGCCGACTCGAGCGGCTCGGCTCGATCTGGACCTCACCGGGATTCAGCGACGAGGTGATCCATCTCTTTTCCGCCTTCGATCTGGAGCCGGTCCCCCAGCGTCTCGAATCCGAAGAGGTGATCGAGGTGGTACCCACCCCCATCGGCGAGGCCCTCGAACTCGTCTGGAGCGGAGAGCTCCGCGATGCGAAGAGCGCCATCGCCCTGATCCACGCGGCGCGGCGGATGGGCGCGCTCCGTTGAGGCTCGCCGTCGCCCTGGGATGGCACTCACTGGCCTTCGAGGAGCTGCTCGATCTGGTCCGTCGCGCCGAGTCGGCAGGGCTCGAGGCGGCCTTTGCGGACGGGGACGTCTCACAGTTTGCCAGCGGCGGGGAAGCCGATGTGCTCGACGGCTGGACCTGCCGGTGGCAGATCTCTCCGGCCTGTCTCATGACGCGGCGCGGCACGTAATCGACGCCTTCGCGTCAGGAAAGGCCCTCGTTGACTCGAATACCCGGTGAACCTACGTTCTTCTGGATAGCGGGATCCCGCGCCCGTCCCGCCGACCCACATTGCTGGAGATGACGCCGAGGGTAGGGGTCGTGCACCCGGTTGTCGGCCGTGCGAGTCAAGGCGATCGGCCGGAGGCCGACTCGAAGCCCGCCGGTCGGAACCGATCCAGAGTGGGAGGAGGCGATTTTGCAGGGAGGCGGGTACCAGACGGTTAGATTCGGGCCTCCCGTGACCCCCCCTGTCATCAAATACCTGATGATCGCGAACGCCGCGGTCCTGATCCTGCAGAGCATCTCTCCGAACGTTTCAGTTCCCGTCGCCGGCGCTCAGCTCAGTATCCCCGCCGACCAGGTCACCGCTTGGTTCGCCGCGTGGCCCGAGCGGGTCTGGACGACGGGCATGTTCTGGCAGCCGTTCACCTACATGTGGCTGCACGCCGGTCTGATGCACGTCGGGTTCAACATGCTGGCGCTGTGGATGTTCGGCTCTCCCATCGCCCTGCTCTGGGGTGAGAAGAAGTTCCTCCGCTTCTATCTGCTGTGCGGCTTCGGCGCCGGTCTGATCATCGTGTGCTGGCCGGCGCTTGCCATGCTCTTCGGAGCGGGCGCTCACAGCTACTTGCTCCCGACGCTGGGCGCCTCGGGCGCCGTCTTCGGCGTGTTGCTGGCCTACTCGCTCACCTGGCCGGATCGCACCATCATGCTGCTCTTCCCGCCCATCCCCATCAAGGCCATCTACTTCATTCCCTTCATCCTGGTGATGGGCTGGCTCGGGGGCCCCGCCAACGTGAGCCACGTCGGTCATCTCGGCGGCGTCGCGGTCGGCTGGATCCTGCTGCGCCGGATGGGAACGACGGGCGGGATCACCTTCAAGTCGCTCCAATATCGCTGGCGGCGCTACAGGATGCGAAGGAAGCTCCGGGCGGTGCGGAGGGAGGAGTTCCGTTCGCGCCGGCGCTCCGACGACGATCATCGGACGTTCCACTAGGAGCCCAGGGGACGATGCCGGAAGCCAATCGCACGCTCGTGATCGGGATGGCGACCTCGTGACAGGCCGATCGACGGACAGGGAGTGCGGCGGCGGCCGCGGTGGCCTCGGGAGGTTCATCGAAACCCTGCTCGCCGGAATTCCCTGGAGCGAACGCGCGGAAGAGACCGAGACGGTTCACCTTCCCCGTCCTCCCGGCGGGACGCTGCGCATCGACAACGCCAACGGGCGGACGCGCGTCGTCGGCGAGGACCGGGGCGACATCGAGATCCAGCTCAAGAAGGCCGCGCGAGCGGAGTCCGAGGAGCAGGCGCGCCAACTGGTCGAGGCGATCCGCGTCGTGCCCAACGAGGACGCCGCGGGAGACCTGAATCTCGAGGTCGAAATTCCCGGTCGCTGGAACCGGCGCGGCCGCGTCGACCTGGAGCTGCGCATTCCCCGCGAGCTCAAGGTCCAGGTGACCGCCGCCAACGGGAAGGTTTGCGTGCTGGGCCTGCGGGGCTCCGTCCGCGCCCGCTCCAGCAACGGAGCGGTGCGCATCGAGGACGTGATCGGCGACATCGAGATCGCCACCTCCAACGCCAAGGTCTCATGCACCTGCACGTGCGGGCACCTGGCGGCCCGCTCCAGCAACGGAAAGATCGAGCTCGACGATCATCGCGGCTCCGTGGATGCGGCCACCTCGAACGGCACCATCCACTGCGGACTCGAGGACATCGGGAAACCCGGGGTGGTCCTCTCGACCAGCAACGGACGCATCGTTCTCGATCTCCCCGACGAGGTCGACGGCGACCTCGACATACGAGTGGACAACGGACTGATCCGCACCTCTCGCGAACTCGATCCCGTCTCCCGGGAACGCAGCGGGCGGATGAAGGGAACCATCGGACGCGGAGGCATCCCGATCCGGCTTCGCGCGTCCAACGGCACCATCTCGATTCGATGAAGCGGCCGATCCGGCCTCACCCGCTGAGATCGACGATCTCGGAGGAGATCCCGCCGCCGCCGACGAGTAGGCGACCGACGGATCGCCTCCGGCCCAGACCCGGCGGACCCGAGTAGCCGGGATTGAAGTAGAGCCTGCCGCTGCGCCGAGTGTTGTCCGCCACGTGGGTGTGTCCGTAGACCAGGACGTGGGGATCCCACTCGCCGATCTCCCGCTCGATCTTGGGGTGGACCCTTCCCCAGTTGTCGTACCAGTGGCAGAGCAGGAAGCGGCTTCCCGCAACCTCCACCCGCTGCTCCCAGGGATAGCGGCGGGCGAGATCCGGATCTCCGTTGCCGACGACGGCGACCACAGGCGCCAGCGCGCGGAGTCGATCCAGGATCGACTCGCCGCCGATGTCGCCGGCGTGCAGGATCAGGTCCGCATCGGAGAGGACATCCAGGGTCTCGTCGCAGAGATGCCCATGGCTGTCCGCCAGCACACTCACGCGAAACGGAGTGCCGCTCACCGCTTGGCGCCGACCCTCCGGTGGAATCTCTCCCCTCCATGCAGGAAGACGACCCCTGAGGGCTGGATCTCCGCGACGACGAGCGTCCCCACCGCATCGCCCTCGTGAAGCTCGAGCGCCCCCTTGCGCCCTTCCACCTCGATCCGGGCCAAGCGGCGCTCGGGAACCGGGTGCCAGATGGTCTTCTCCACCGTCACCTTGGGCGGGCGAACCGTTGCGACGAGAGCGGGCGCGGGGGCCTTCGGCGCCGCGGGTCGGGGCGACGGCTCCTCGATGGGAGGAGGAGGCTGGGTCGCCCGCTCGGCAGCCGGCGGCTCGGCGATCGAGGGAGGCGGTGCTTCCGCAACCGCCACCCGGGGCGCCGGCTTCTCGATGGGAGGAGGAGGAGGCGGCTCTGCGACCGTCCGGGATGGCGGCGAGATGCGGGGCTGCCCCGCCGGCGCGACGGGCCTCTCGGCCGCGATCTCGACCTCGCGCTCCGGCGGGGGGGGCCGACTTCCGGGCCGAGCTGAAGGTTCGGAGGGCAGCTCAGGTGGCGCCGCAACCGCAGGCAGCGAGGACGCGGTTGGCTGGGCGACCTCGTCGGTGGGAATCATCCACCACAGGAAGAATCCGAACACGAGCGCGGCAAGCAGTCCGGTGATGCCAATTCTCCAGCGGGTCCCCCCTTCCCGCACCAGCGGTTCACCGAGCGGAACCAGGCCTTCGCGAAGCCCTCCCGTCTCGCCCCCGCCGCCCTTCTCTCCCTCGAGGCGCTGGAGCGCCTTCAGGATCGTGCTCACCCGGTCTCCTCGTCGCGGTGCCTGAGTCGCGGGATCTCGTAGAACCCGATCGTCTCGTACAGCCTCATCTTCGTCACCCGCCCCACCGTGCCGTCCACCTCGACCTGCAGGCTCGCCTGCAGAGCGCGCACCCCTGCGATGGTGGCGGCGTCGAAATCGCCGGTCGGGGCACCGTCGTAGAAGCCCATGCGACCGAGCGTCTGCTGGAGCCAGACAACCGGGGCGCCGCGGAGCGGCGGCCGCAGGATCTCGGGCAGCTCTTCGAAGTCTCTCCAAGCCACCCAGGCCTCGCCGTCCCAGTGCTCCTCGACCTGGGCGAGGGGAACGCGCAAGGACCGGCCCGTATCGATCCCGGCGAGCAGCGCGTCCCCGCTGGCGAGCCCGGCGAGCAACACGAAGCGCGGCATTCCATCGAGGGCAGACAGCTTGAGGATTGCCGGGTAATTGAAGAGCTCGAGCTTCGCGACGCTCGCCCCCCGCAGCGGCATGACCGCCAGCCCCCTGGCCTCCAGGATCGCAAGGGCCTGGGAAAGGGACATGAACTCGGCCGCCGGCGGCGCCTCGTCCCAGATCTCGAGTAGTGCGTCCAGCGAGGCGGCGGTGGTCACCGCCGGAGAGCTCCGCACGAGCACCGTGGCCAGATCGGCGGGCGCCACTCGGGCGCCCGGCTCCGCGGCGGGAGTCGGGATGGCCGCAGTCCGGACCGGCTCCGCTTCGAGCTCGGGCGACCCTGCATTCCCTTCTCCCGCTGCCTCCCAGGGATCCTGGGCCACGGGAATCTCCTCTGCGAACCCGTCGTCGGACACCGTGAGATCCTCGGCAGCGGGTAGAGCCGGCGCAGGTTCCGCCCCTGACGGCGACTCAGCGAGCTGAGGCGGCGGTGCGGATACCCTCGGGGGCGGCGAGGCCGGATCGACGCTGTCTCCACCTCTCAAGCTCTGCCACGCGACGCCGGCCAGGACGCCCAGACCGACCAGCGCTGCCGCCGGGATCACCCTGCGGAGCGGAGGCAGGAGAATCCAATCGAGGGGAGTGGAGACCGCAGATCCGGGCAGGGAACGGGCGCCGCCGCGAATCTCCTTCTCCGTCTGCGCCACCAGCCCGAGGCCGATCGACCTCGCACCGGCGGCATAGCCGGCCAGAAGGACCCGGTCGCAGAGAACATTGATGACCCGGGGAATCCCCCGCGACCGCCGATGGATCTCGCGCAGGGCGAGCTCGGTAAAGAGATCGCGTGGCGCTCCGGCGGCGATGCGAAGTCGGTGGCGCACGTACTCCCGCGTCTCGTTGGCCGACAGCGGCACCAGTCGCCAGCGCACGCTGATGCGCTGGCACAGCTGGCGCAAGCTCGGCTGTTCGAGGATGACGTCGAGCTCCGGCTGGCCGACCAGGATGATCTGGATCAGCTTCGCCGTGTTGGTCTCCACATTGGAGAGCAGCCGCACCTGCTCGAGGGCATCCGGGGAGAGATTCTGTGCTTCGTCGATGATCAGCAGCACGCGGTGATCCTCCTGCCGCTTGGCGAGGAGGAAGCGATTCAGCTGGTCGGTGAGGTCGCGTCGGGTGAGATCCCCGGTCTCGAGGACCAGCTCGGCACTGATCGCCTGGAGAAGCTCGAGCGCGGAGAGCTGGGGGTTGAAGATGAATGCGACCTCGGTCCCGGGATCGATGCGCTGGAGCAGCGTTCGGCACAGAGTGGTCTTCCCGGTTCCGACCTCGCCGGTGATGGCGATGAACCCCTCCCCCTGCTCGATGCCGTAGAGCAGGTGAGCAAGGGCCTCGCGGTGGGAATCGGCCAGGAACAGATAGCGGGGGTCGGGACTCAGCGAGAACGGCTTTTCGCGCAGCCCGTAGAACTGGGTATACATGTGTGGGCAGGTCCTGGGGTGTAGCTAAGCTCCTGGAACGGAAACAGTATCAGTTGGCACAGCCCACGAACACAGTGATCGGGGTCGACGCAGGCGCGACGCTGGTGAAGATCGCGACTCGATCCACGAAGGGGGCGCTCAGCTACCGGCTTGCGCCCGCGACAGCGCTTCCGGAGGTGGCGGAGACGATCCGGGCCGCCCGACCCAAGAGGGTGGGACTCACCGGGGGCGGCGCGGCGAAGCTCGAGCAGCGGCTCGACGGCCAGACGCTCCGCGTCAATGAGTTCGCCGCGTGGGGCGACGGGGCGGCTGAGCTGCTGCAGGGCCTGGCGCTGGGCTCCGCCAGGCGATACCTGCTGGTCTCACTGGGGACGGGAACCTCCGTGATGCTCGTGGACGGCATGGCGGTGAGTCGGATCGGTGGAACCGCACTCGGCGGCGGTACCGTGGTCGGACTCGGCGCGGCCCTGCTCGATCGCTCTGATTTCTCCGAGATCGCCGGTCTGGCCGAGCGCGGAGACCGAAGGAGCGTGGACCTGCTGGTCTCGGACATCTACCGACCCGGGGAGATCCCCCTGCTCGGAGACCTGACTGCGGCGAGCTTCGGCAAGCTCGCCCGCCTCGACGGTGAACAGGCGAAGCCGGCTCGCGAGGATCTGGCCCGCGCCGTCATGGGACTGGTGGGAGAGAACGTGGCCTTGATCTGCGCGGGCTTCGGAGCCGCGCATCACGTCAGCCGGGTGGTGTTCGGCGGCTCGACGCTGCGGCACAACCGCACGCTCCGGGACGTGTTGCAGCTGATCACGAGCGCACTGGGCTATGAGGCGATCTTCCTGCCGGACGGCGAGTTCGCCGGCGCGCTGGGTGCCCTCCGGCTGGCCTGCGATCGGAGCTAGAGAGCGGCTCAGGGCTTCAGGGCCGGCTCCGTCGCTTCCTCGTCGGGCCGGGTGAGATCGCGCAGAATCCGTTGAGTACGCGCAATGGCGGCGCGCTGGACACGCAGCTCCTCGGTCTGCGCCGCGACCTGTCGCTCGAGGCGCTCCTTCGCTTCGACGAACTCCTCGACGCGGTTGTCCAGCTGAGCGAGACGGCGCTCGAACTCCTGGCTCAGGTCGGGAGCTGCTGCGGGCTCTTCGCCCTGAGCCGCCACCACCACCTCATCCTCATCCATGGCCGCCGCTTCGCCTTCCTCTTCGCCCAACGGCTGCACCGTCTCGACGGGCTGATCGAAGAGCGAGGACCCTTCGCCTGTCTCTTCCGCGACCTCGGGCTGCTCGTCGACGGAAAACGGCTCTCCGGCACCGAAGGGCGTGATCGGCTCCTCATCCCGTGCCGTACCTCGGCGGCGCAGGGCGAAGAAAGCGATCACGAAGACCAGGCCGGCCGCGATGCCGGTGAGGACGAGGGGATCGTCAAACGGCGCGGGCAGCGGGTCCAGGAGACCGCTTTTGGCGGCTGGACGCGGCGGGGTGGCGGCGCGGCGAGGCGGAGTCGAGGGCTTCCGCGCTGCCGGCACCGGCCTCCTCGCCTCCTCCCTGTCCGCCAGCACGGCACTCGGATCCGGCTCGGGGATGATGGGAACGGCAACCGCTTCTTCCCTCTCCACGCCCTCGGCCTCCGCGGCGGCGGGCTTCATCGGCTCAGCGGGCTCTGGCTCCCCCGGCACCTCCGTCAAGGACTCCGGTGTCGAAGAGGGCGGCGTCGCCGGCTCGGGGATCTCCTCCAGCGCGGCCTCGGCGCGCCCGCTCGGCGCCGCGGGCTGCAAAGCCGTCGGAGTCGTCCCGCGACCTTCCTGCAGATCCATGACGATCCGGTGTGGCGCGGTCAGGACCATCATCTTCACGTCCACCGGACCGCGCAGGGCGATGCGAACCTCGCTGACCCCCGCCGCAACCGGCCCCACCGTCACCGAGGTCAGGT
>Ga0255055_10001788_pt1 | contig 15445 bp, 13 predicted proteins | sample JV7_2_27_MG_FD_188633 | JGI IMG/M metagenome (GOLD analysis project Ga0255055, IMG submission 188633) | Seawater microbial communities from Jervis Inlet, British Columbia, Canada - JV7_2_27 | ecosystem: Environmental > Aquatic > Marine > Inlet | place: Canada: British Columbia | collected... | reverse complement strand
GAGTATATTTACGAAAAGTGGAAGGAAGGCAAAATTGATTTTGTAGGTAAAAATGACTCTGAAGAGGGAATATCGTTTACTTATCACGATCCTTGTAGGTTAAGTAGATTTTTACCCGAAGATAACACTATTACTGATAATACGCGAGAAATTTTTGAAGAATTCAAAAAATTAGGTTATATTTTTAACGAAATGGAACATAATAAATCAAACTCCTTGTGTTGCGGTGTGAACTCTTGGATGAATTGTAACGAAAAATCAAAAGCCCTTAGGTATAAAAGAATGCTTGAAGCTAAATCTGCAGGCAGTATTATGTTAACCTCTTGTCCAAAATGTAAAATTCACCTTTCGTGCTTACAAGATGATTACGAGGACATTTCTTCAATCGAAATATCAGATTTCTCAGAGTTTTTGGTAAATCACATTAAAGTTATAGATTCCAAGAAGAAGAGTGAGGTGGAAAAATAATGGAAGGAGCTGTATTGGTCATTGGAGCGGGTATAGCAGGCATCCAAACCTCCTTAGATTTAACTGAACTCGGGTTAAAAGTGTATCTCGTAGAAAAAACACCTTCGATAGGTGGACGGATGGCACAGCTTGATAAAACTTTTCCAACAAACGATTGTAGCCTCTGTATCCTTGCGCCAAAAATGGTCGAGGTGTTTAGAAATCCAAACATCCAATTAATGACTTATCACGAAGTAACAGGCATATCGGGAGAAGCTGGTAATTTTAATGTTACCGTGTTAAAAAAACCAAGGTATGTTGATGAGGATAAGTGTAAAGGGTGCGGAGATTGCGCAACAAAATGCCCTAAAATACAAGTACCTAACATATTTGACATGAATCTTGGTAAACGGAAGTCAGTGTATATTCCTTTTCCTCAAGCAGTGCCTCCGATATATGTAATCGATCCAGAGTTGTGTTTAAAACTAACCAAAGGAGTTTGTGGCGTTTGCGAAAAAGTATGTGAAGCAAAAGCAATTGACTTTGAGCAGAAAGCGCAAGAAATCAATATAAAAGTAGGCGCGGTTGTAGTAGCTACTGGTTTCGATATGCCTGCGGATGAATTATCTCCAAGATGGGGGTATCGATTTCAAAATGTGGTAAACGCACTGGAATATGAAAGGATCTTGTGTGCGTCGGGTCCATTTGGAGGTCACGTTCTAAGACTTAGCGATGAAAAAGAACCTGAAAATATAGCGTTTATTCAATGTGCTGGATCAAGAGATTTACACGAAAATGTTCCTTATTGTTCAAGTGTATGTTGCATGTATACTGCAAAAGAAGCTATAATAACTGCCGAACACTCAGAAAACGCTAAATGCTTTGTTTTTAGACACGACATCAGAGCGTATGGTAAAAACTTTTATGAATTTACCCAAAGGGCTCAAGATGAATATGGTGTAAAGTATTTTCAAACGAAAATAAGCACCATTCAAGAGGATCCAGAAACCAACGATTTGATTATTCATTATGAGGATTTGAAAACTGGAAAGTTTAACGATTTTCGGGCAAATTTAGTTGTGTTAGCAACTCCACTTGTTCCTAAAAAAGACATTGGTGAATTAGCTACAATTCTTGATGTTGAGCTAGATAAATATGAATTCTTTAAAGAGAAGTCTTATTTCAATAAATCCTTATCGTCAAGGGAAGGGATTTTCTTATGTGGTTTTTGTCAAGGTCCAATGGACATTCCAGAAACTGTAGCTGACGCAAGTGGCGTAGCATCTCAGGTAGCTACTTTACTCAATTCCGCTAAATTTACCCAAGTAAAAGAAAAAGTATTTGACGTAGCTGAAAAAGAAGTTAACCCTTCTGATGAAATTCGAATAGGCGTGCTTGTTTGCCATTGTGGGATCAACATTGGTAAATATGTTGACATTCCCAATGTTAGAGATTATATAAAATCGATACCAAATGTAGTTTATTGTGAAGATAATTTATACTCATGCAGTTCTGATTCTCAAGAAATGATTAAAGAAAAAATCAAGGAGCATAACCTTAATAGATTTATCGTAGCATCTTGCACTCCAAGAACTCACGAACCTCTATTCCAAGAAACATGTCAGGAAGCCGGACTAAATAAATACTTGTTCGAAATGGTAAACATTAGAGATCAATGTTCTTGGGTTCACATGACTGAAAAAGAAGCGGCTACTGACAAATCTATGGATTTAATCAGAATGGCAATAGCAAAATCCAGATTAATTAAACCTCAAAAAGAAGAGAAGATCGCAGTTATTCCTACAGCTCTTGTAATAGGTGGAGGTATTTCGGGAATGACTGCATCCTTAGAATTAGCTAATCAAGGGTTTAAAACTTATATCATAGAAAAAGAAAAAAAGCTCGGGGGAAATTTAAACCATTTGAACATACTTTATCCTATCCAAGAGGATGCTTCTATCTTTTTAAACGAAATAGTTAGCAAAGTTGAAAGTAATAACAACATTGAAGTTCATCTTGAGTCAACTGTCAACAATGTCATGGGGTATATCGGAAATTATGATATTTCTATTAATAATTCTAAGGATGAAGTACTAGAACTAAAAACTGGAGCGATAATTGTTGCTACAGGCGGTCAAGAACTCAAGCCTAACGGATTATTTCAGTACGATGGTAAAAAAAAACAAGTAATAACACAACTCGAACTCGAGCAGAAATTACAAGATACAAATAAAGCGTGGCTTGAAAAATTAAAACGTGTTACATTCATTTTATGCGCTGGTGCTAGACAGAAAGAAGGTATAACCTACTGTTCTAATGTATGTTGTGGGACATCAATCAAAAACATTAATATCCTCAAAGAACTGAACCCTAATCTCGAAATTGTCGTGTTATATAGAGATTTTCAAATGGCCAAAAAAGAATTTGAAGAATATTACCGTAATCGAAGAAAAGACGCAATGTTTTTACGATACGATTTAGACCAAATGCCAAAAGTAACAAACATAGGTAAATCACCTGAAAAATATAAAGTAGAAGTATTTGATACTAATTTACAAGATAATCTGGATTTTGAAACCGATTTAATTATCTTAGCTACGCCTATGGTTCCTCCAGACAACCTAAAAGAATTAGCAATGATGCTTAAAGTACCTCTAGATCGAACAGGATTCTTTCTAGAAGCCCATGTTAAACTGAGACCCTTAGATTTTGCAACTGATGGAATATTTCTCTGTGGCGTAGCACAATGGCCTAAAAACATACAAGACTCTATTTCACAAGCAAGTGGAGCAGCCGGTCGAGCAAGCAGATTCTTAAGTGCAGGAGAAATAACTACTTCTGGTTTGGTAGCAGAAGTCACTCAAAGTAGATGCATTGGTTGTGGAGATTGTGAAGACGTTTGTCCTTACAAAGCAATAGAATTAGTAGAAACTACAAAAGAATTTGAGGATGTATCAATTATTATAAAGAAATCATCAATAAATTCCGCTTTGTGTAAAGGATGCGGTACTTGTGCGGCAACTTGCCCCGTAGGAGCTATATCAGTCAAACACTACGACTTCGATCAAATTAACGCAATGATCGATTCATATCTTTTAGAAAAAGTAAAAAATGGAGGTAGCACATAATTTGACTGAAACTAAAAAAAAACTTAAGAAGACCAAAGATTTTGAACCTGATCTATTAGTTTTTTGTTGCAATTGGTGCAGCTACGCGGGAGCTGATTTAGCAGGAGTATCAAGGTTTCAGTATCCTCCAAACATTAGAGTTATTCGCGTGATGTGCTCGGGGAGAATTGATCCTTCCTTTGTATTAAAAGCTCTTAAGGATGGCGCAGATGGAGTGCTAATTAGTGGATGTCACATCGGTGACTGTCACTATATAACGGGCAATGAATATGCGAAAGAACGATTTGAAAAAATGCATAGAATTCTTATTAAACAACTTGGCATAAATGAAAATCGTGTGCGATTAGAATGGGTCTCTGCGTCTGAAGGAAAAAGGTTTTCAGAATTAATTACGGAATTCACAAATCAAATAAAAGAATTAGGTCCACTAAAAAATTAATTTATTTCTATTTCACTTATTTCTGTCTTTCTTTTTTCTTAGTCATGAAAGTTTTTTTGCTAGCTTAGTTAGAATTGTTACTACAATTATTAGGATTAAAGAAATAACTAAAATCGCTCCATATACTAAGGAGATCCCTCCATAATTAAAAAATGGCTCAAGAGTTATGGTAACGAAAGCAATTCCAATAAATTGCCCTGCTGTAGTTAAACCGGCTAGAGCTCCTCTCCTTTCTTGAGATAACGTTTGACTGTAGTACATGAGAGAAGTAAATAATAATCCGCCTGCGAAGCCCATAAAAATTAAACCCGTAGTGGTTAAAGTAAGGGCTTCAAAACTATTATCACCGAAGATAACTAAAATAATGTCAGCTATAATAAGTGAAATCAATGCAATAGACAAAGTAAGCTTAATTCCTTTCTTCTTAATCGTGATTCCTGCTATGTTCGCAGATATAAAACCCATGATCCCAAATAGTAATAGAACCACACCTGAAATACTCTCAGGAATTACATGCGTAAATGATCGCGAGGTCCATATAATCGCTGCAATAGATGTATGGGAAACCAGAAAAGCTGACAAAATCAGAAGCAATACTACTGGTCTTCGAAGTTCTATCCCCAAGTGGGAGAAAAATTCTCGGATTTCCATTTCTGATCTGGTTTTTGGTTGGGTTCTTTTTAGGCTAAAGATTATTATGAAACCTACAACAGTAATAAATACAAAAATTATGTAAAGATATCTCCAACTTAATATTAATATTTGTCCAGCTAGTAAAGGACCAATTCCAACTGCCAAATTAGCAACAGCACCAAGAAATCCAAGTTTTTTAGAGATTTTAGGCCCCGGGGTGATATCTGTAATTAACGCAATTAAAACTGGATTTACAAACCCAAAACCTATTCCGCCTAATACATTAGCTAAAACAAAGATTATTAGAGAGAACGATAAAGAGGCAAGAATCATTCCCATTCCAAAAATTGACAGTCCTAATAAAATTACGGTGTATCTTCCCTTTACATCCGAAATTGCCCCTGAAAATAATTGTACGAAGGCAAATGGGAACATAAACGAAGGAATTGTTATTAACAACTCACTTGGTAAAACGGTAAATTCAGCGGACAGTACTCCAAATAGGACAAGAATGACATTACCCGTTAAAGGACCTAGCGCAAAAAGCAAATAAATTATAAATTCCACCAATGGTGAAGCCTTAACTAGTTCCTGTCTTTTTGTATCATCTTGCTCAGCTTTCATAATGAGATTTACCTACTTACTCTAGACGTAATCTATAGGTAATTGATGTATGATATATATTCTTTCTTAGTTAAAGATATTAAAAAAAAAGAAAAAATTATTTAGATTTAAGATACAAAAAGTGCAATTTGAGAGAAAAACGTGGTTACCATGATTACAAACAGAATAGCGCCGGCTAGAATAAGATATATTCTTCGTGATTTTTCGTCAAATTTGTCATTTAAAGCAAAACTCAGAAATCCTACAACAATGAAAAATAGACCAACATTTACACCTATTCTAGCTATATTTCCAAAAATAATTACCTGATATTCCATCCAATATCTGATTAAATTAGCCCTTTCAACCTTTACAATATAATCGTTATACCCGTATAATCCTTGCATATAGTTCATTTCGTTTTGTTGGTTTTCAAGAAGTAACCACGTACCAGCATTATCTGCAATTGATTTACTAATCATGAGTATCGTACCAAAAATGATTGCTACTAATAATCCATAGATAAGGAATTTAGTAGCTCTTTCTTTATTCATTACTGGTAACATATCATATAAGCTTACTTTTCTTTCTTCTGTCCCCATTTTTAATCACCTTAGATAATTTGCTTTTAAAATTGATACTAAAGCTAACATAGCGTAAGCAACTAGAATGAGTGCTCCTACAACTAATAAAAGATTATTCAAAGACTCTCCTGGGCCATCAACTTTTACGTTAATATCAAAATATACCTCTCTTACTGAAGCTGGACCTGAGTTAGTTCCATAAACTATAACGTAATAATCACCTGGCCACGATATTAACGAATCTCCCGTTCTATCTCCCATAAATTCGATATAGAAATAAATTCCGCTACTCGGTAAGGATAATGCTGTAGCTCCGTTAGTACTTCCAGCAGGCGATGCCCCCCATCCAAATTCAGAATAAACAAAATTTAAACCAGAAATTCCGCCTGGAGTGCTATTCAAACTAAACGCTCGATCGTAAACGCTCTTAGCAATAATTTTTATGGTAATACTTGTATTCGGGTAAAATTCTGAAATCTCTACTATGAGTTTTTGATCTTTACTTAAAGTCACCGGTTGATCGAATGCTTTCGTCAGACCTGAACTACTATCTTCGTATATGAGTTCAGCTTTCTTGTCGTAAAGTGTCACTTTATCTAATAGTAATCCCAATATTGGACCAAGTATCAAACACGCTATACTTATACCTATTATGATGTAAGCGGTTTTTTTTTTCAAAAGACGACTCATTTTTACCATGTCTACACCTTTAAAGTTTTCATTTGTTTTAGTTAGATATTATTGTGTTTAAATTAGGTAAATTCGAAATAAAAATCTGACTTCTATTATTATTAACGGATAATTATTTGAATTTTTAGAAAACTCGAAGAAAATGCGATACAAATAAAATATATGATGAATTCTTAATCGTAATTAATTTTACTAAGTGTAAGTTGAGAACTGGGTATGAAAACAGGTGAATCTTATTCTGATTATATGGTTAAAATCATAGATACTATCTGTCAGAAGTTTGGACCAAGATATTCTTGTAGCGAAGCTGAAAAAAACGCAAATATTTGGATAAAGAAAGAACTTGACCAGTTTTGTGACGAAACCTTCATCGACGAGTTTGAAACACGCCCTGCAATGTATCCTCAAGGCTTTACTAAGGTAGCTGGATTTTTAGGGGGGATTTCTCCATTATTTATGCCCTTAATTTTTCCTTTTCCGATTATATCTTTAATCCTTGTAATTCTTGGTATAGTAGTGCTCTATAGTGAGCTATTCTTAATGAAAGGATGGATTGGATTTCTTTTTAAAACTAAAAAATCAAGTAATGTATTCGGAATAATAAAACCTACAGAGGAAGTTAAATTTCGTATTATTTTCGAAGGACATACTGATAGTGCAAAAGAAATGAATATTGCGAGTTATAAGCTCCGAGCGCGCCAAATAATAGGAAGAGTAGGGCTCTACTTTTTGTTTCACACAATAATTTTTTCGCTATGGAAATTTATCGCTCAATTGGTTTCGGGACCTTCTATCGTAATTATGAATTGGGGTGTTGTTTCTATAACAGGTTTAGACCTCATTTATTTTATTCCGCTCGTTATAATTTATCCCTTTTTTATCTTATTGTTAATGGGTTTCTTGGGAAAAACCGTCGTTTTAGGAGCGAATGATAACTTATCCGCCACTGCCGTTGCTGTCGCTATAGGAAAGCACCTGAGCGAAAATAGACCAAAGAACGTTGAAGTATGGATAGGATCACAAGGAAGCGAAGAAGTAGGTGATAGAGGGGCTGAAGCTTTCGTTGAGAAATATGGGAAATTGAGAGTGCTTGATAATTCTTATACTGTAGTGTTAGAATGTTGTGGAGCAGCAGAGGATATGTTCTTAATTGAAAAAGATATGCACCAGGCAATCTATAATACGGAAATCAATAACCTGCTATTACAAGCTCATACCGAAATAAAAAATGAAAATCCTGATTTATTAAACATTCGGACTGGAAGTCTTAAAATTGGATCGTGTGATGCTTGCCGGTATATTCACGAAGGATTCAAAGCAGCAGCATTAATGGGGATGGAACACATAAAAAACAGAGCAGTAAACTGGCATTCCGTTAAGGACTCTCCAGAAAATATAAATAGTAAGGTTTTACGTGATTTTCTCGATGTTTCACTTAAATTTGTTGAGATAGTTGATAAAAATTTTTCTAACTAAACTAAAATTTTTAAAATTAATAGAATAAAAAAAAAAATAAAAGATGGGTGAAAGCTACTATATCCCCATTTCTTTAATTTTTTGTTGATTTGATTGCACTTTTTCTGGAGTTAACTTGTACCACTTCCAAAAGACAAGAGCTCCTATAATAACAAGGATCGCGGGTATGAGAGCTTGATGAAAGTGTATACCCCAAATTGCTAATTCTGATTGAGGTAAAGATAACAACTCTAAAGATTGGTCGAAACCAGTGAGCTCGTGAACTAGTGCAAATGTGAGAGCCTGGATTATAATTCCCATCCTACCGAAAAATTGTTGAAATCCCGTATAAACGCCCTCTTCGCGCTTTCCCGTTGCTACTACTGCGTTATCAATTACATCTGCAGAAACAGGGAATATCATTATCCAGAAACCTCCCATAGCTAATCCCCATAATAGCATCTCAAAAACAATTAACCAATAGTCTCTATAAAAAGTTATTGGTATTGTAAAAGCAGCCAGGAGTAATCCAGAAATCAACATTACTTTTTTATTATTTTTGACTTTCTTTGAGTATCGCATCCAAAAGGGGGTGGAAATCAACACTCCAATAAGAAATGCAGCAAATATAAAAGTAGAAGCTGATTCGTCCATTCTCAGGGAATATTTAACAGTGTATAGGACGGAAGCTTGCATCATTTCTACTAAAGTCTGATACAGTAGATAGAATATCATGAATGCAATGAATGGCTTTTGCTTTAATGCAGTCCATAGGCTTTTGAAAAAAGGAGTTTTTTCTCGTTCTCCCGTTTGAGAAGCTAAATAAAGATCAATTGTAACCTGATCTTCGCGTGACCCTGGTATGGCTAACACGAAACCTATAAAAGTAATAATAGCTACTATTAAACCTTGAAAAGCAAAAGATGGGTAGTTTGTAACTGCACCTTCTGTGGTTTCAAATAATAAAGGTGGTAATATAGAGCCTAAAGCAACCCCTATAACTCCTATCATAATATAGATACCACTAGCAGTTCTACGCTCCTGAACTGATCGATATTTATCAACGAATAACGACTGAAAGTTAACAAATAAAATTGAGTGAAATGTATCAAACAAACATGTTGTAAAAAGAAGCCATGCGAACAGTATCCACGCACCTCCTACGGCATCATAGGTTGGTGGTGTAAATATAAGCATATAAGTAAAACCCCAAGGTAATCCACCAAGTAAAATCCAAGGGAATCTTCGCCCCCATTTTTTAGTAAACTTGAAGGGTTTATTCGTTAAATATCCAACAAGTGGGTCGTTAAACATATTATAAATCGCAAAAATTGTATACGCTAAAAAAATCAACCAAACGTTTAAGCCGAGTTCAGTTTCATAAAAAAAGAAACCAAAAGTTGTAAAGGCAATTCTTAGAAACTCTCGCGAAAACGAGTTACCTCCATATGAAACCATACTCAATTTACTATGTTTAATATCTAGTTCGTCTTGTACCATATTTCTTACCAATTTTTTTTAATAAAATAATTATGTATTTTTAAATATTAGATAACCATCTTTTTATAGTTTTTAGTTTCTAGTTTCCCACAAGAAAGATAAATTAATTTTAACCCCCCAACTCTAGAAGAATGAGAAAAGATGAAGAAACCTAATATTATTCTTTTCATAACACACGATCAAGGACAATTTTTAGGTTGTTACAATACACCTGCAACACCAAATTCTTTACAAACACCTAATCTGGATAGGCTTGCTAAAACTGGAATTCGCTTCACAAATTATTTCTGTACAGCACCACAATGTAGCCCAAGTCGAGGAAGTATACAAACATCTCTTTATCCGCATCAAAACGGTTTAATGGGGTTGGTTAATCGTGGTTGGTCTCTACCCTCCAAGAACAAAACTATTCCTATGTACCTCAGAAAGGCTGGTTATTCAACCCATTTAATTGGTTTACAACATGAAGCTAGGGATGTAAAGACCTTAGGATATGACTCTATTAGCAAAAGAATGAAAGATTACAGATACGATACGAATAGAATGTTTAGCGAATACGAAAGTTTCTTAGAAAAACACAAAAATGATGAAAAGCCTTTTTATCTCAATATCGGTACAATAGAAATACATAGGCCTTTTGTTATATGGAGCCAAGCTAACGATAATTACTCGGTAAAAGTCCCTCCATTTCTACCCGACAACGATAAGGTTCGTAAAGATCTTAGTTTATATTATGGAATTATCAACCCTGTAGATGAAACAATAGGAAAAATTATTGAAGTTTTAGAAAGGACTGGTTTAAGAGAGAAAACCCTTTTTATATATACTACCGATCATGGAAGTCCTTTCCCAAGAGCTAAATGTACACTATATGATCCGGGTATAAAAACTCTACTCATAATGAACTGTCCTAATCGAAATTTATTTGAGGGTGGAAAAGTGTTTGACCAAATGATAAGCAATATTGATCTTATGCCTACTTTATTAGATTTTATTGGAGCAGAAATACCAGAAAATATCGAAGGGAAAAGCTTTCTACCTGTTCTAAAAAACACTACGATCCCTTTTAGAAGCGAAATATTTACTGAGAAAAACTTTCACGAGATATACGATCCCTTAAGGAGCGTTAGAACTAAAGATTTTAAATACATTCGCAATTTTGAGCCAAGCGAATATCTGTATCAATTACCATTAGATATTGAGAGAGGGTTATCTGGTCAAGGGTTAAAGGATAAAATAAAGACGATGAGAGCCGAAGAGGAACTTTACGATTTAAAAAACGATCCCAACGAAAATATAAATCTTATAAATGATCCGGCTTACGAGGCTGTTTTAATCGAATTAAGACAAGTTTTAACTAACTGGATGAAAAAAACTAACGATCCGCTCTTAAAGGGGAAAATTAAGGATGGACGACGACAACCTCCAAAAAAGTATTAAGAAATTAAGGATTTCTAAATAAAAAGATATCATAGATTTAGTGGAATAAAAAGAAATCAACTTTCTCTGCTGAAAAACACCACTCTTTATAAAGAAATATAAGATAATTTTGAATTGTTCAAATCTCTGAACAGAGCGTTCAAAAAATACTTATTTAAGGTATTAAAATAATTGATTATTTGACAAATATGTCTCACAAATCAATTTTTGGAGAAACTAAAACGAAATCACATCCAAAAATAAATTTTTTATTATAATGGTGAAATCAATATGAAATCAAATACAAGATCAAAAATTATAATTTTAATTACCTTAGGAATCCTTTTCGCTTTCTTACCTATTTTTATCAATAACCCAAGGTTTGCTGTCAGAGATCGCGATATAATTTCGACTTATAATAATGAATTTGATCATGAAAATTTAAAACTTTCAGCTGTATCAGGAAAAATACATATAGACGGTAATTCTGGTTGGACTGCCTTTAAAGCTGCGGGAAATTGTACGGGAAACGGTACTATTTCTGAACCATATGTTATAGAAGATTTAGAAATAGATGGTGAAGGCTCGGGAAGTTGCATCTTTATTGAAAATTCTGATGCGTACTTTAGGATAGAAAATTGCACACTCTACAATGCAGGAGTTAGGGTCCCGCCGAATCCCGATGGTAGAGCGGGAATCCGATTATTAAACGTTGATAATTCTCAATTAATTAATAACAATTGTTCTTCAAATCCGATAGGAATACTTCTCCAGTCTAGTGATAATAACACCATCTCGGAGAATATAGTAAATAACAACTCTTGGATCGGTATACGCTTAGAAGAAGAGAGTGATAATAATATTATCTCTGGAAACACCGTGAATAATAATACTAATTTTGGTTTATTATTGTATTTATGTTTTTTTAACAATATTTCAACAAATGTTTTTAAAAATAACAATATTAATGGGATATATTCTCATACTTGTAGTAATAGCACCATATCGGGAAACACGGTAATTAATAGTAGTAATGGGATATATTCAGCTTTTGATATTTATAACAAAGTTTTGGGAAACGATGTTCACCACAATAGTGAAGATGGAATATTTATAAGGGGAGTTAATTGTATTATTTCGGGAAATAATGCTAGTTACAATGGAGGTAATGGGATATTTTTAGAACCCATCCCGATAAACGTATTATGGTGGTCGTGGGAATACATATGGGAAGGGGGGATAAACAACATAATCTCAGGAAACATCGCGAACTATAATCAAGTAGGGATAAGACTAGAAGGAACTGATAACAATATCATTTCAGGAAATACATTAATTGGAAATAATGAATGCATCGTAGAAATAGATTGCCATGGAAATAAATTTAGAGACAATGAGGGATGTATATACCCAAAAATTACTGAACTACCTTTAGAATATTTTCCAGGTATTCTCATTATAAGTATCACAATCGTTGGAATTTCTGTTTTTATAATAGATCAAAATCGTAAAAGGTTTAGAAAACCTCAAGAAGACTTAGAGTTCTTATGACACCAAGAAGCAGAAAGTATAAAAACGAAAGTCTCGCAATAACATCTATATCCTCGAAATCAAAAAATGAAACCTTACTTGCAATGTCAGATCCTGAAGTAAAAGCAGATGATCTAAAGGATAATAAAAAAAAAGTATTGCAAGGTAAGACTCTCCAAGTATATTGGTATATTTTGACTCATCATCGTGCGGGAGTAAGGGAAATTCAGAAGGCATTAAAAATGGTGTCTTCTGGAACGGTAGCCTATCAATTGGATAAATTAATGAAGGCAGGGATTATTTCAAAAAAAGATGAAGATGGTAAATATTACGTGAAGGAAGGTGTCAAAAAGGGTGTACTTGGGTTTTATTTTCACTTAGGACCTCTTATGATTCCCCGATATTCTTTATACTTAGTTATTAATATTCTAGGTGTTATAGGATATGTATATCTTGCGACTATTTATGGTGATACATTTATTACCAATCCAGCTAGCCTACTTTTTCTGTTTTTTATAATTTATTGCACTTCTGTATTTATTTTTGAATCGATGAAAATTTGGAAACGAAAACAGACATAGAAGAATTAGAACATATTGAAAAAAAATATTTATAGTTTCTGACTTAAAAATACATACAAAACTAATAGGAAATAATATCAAAAAAAAAGATAAGATTAAAATTATTTTTATTTATTCTGTGGTCTTTTCAAAAAAATCTTTGAACGGCAAGGTAAGAAAATCTCCGACAATAAAAAGTAAGAAAACTAGCAATACCGTAATCGTATCAAAACGTACTCCATCAACTACTACATTAGGTATAAAAACTGCAAACAACCAAATTAACTTATAAATAAACTGAAATAGAAGTATAGGCATATATTTGATGGGATCACGCAATCCTAAAATTGCTAGTAATCCAAATGCAGTCCATACTGCTGCTGCAATCCCATAAAGATATAAATCTTGAGCTGGTTGTGAAAATAGTGCCATCGCAAAACTTGGCGAAATAAGCATCATTAGTCCAATGCCTCCTGCTAAAACAATAGTTAGGATATACATTATTTTCAATTTTAATTTAAGATCAATATTATCTAACATGTTCCTCTTTCACTTTTTTGTAATTTTTTTTAGAATTGGATTAAGTAAAAATTTGTCTTTTTTGTATATAAACTTTTTTAATAAATTGATACCAAAATTGTTGTTAAATAATATGTCAATATACATTTAGATAATATAGACATATATCGAATCGATCGTAAAAGAAACGTTTCACGAAGTGAAAAAAACTGACTGAAAAATTATACTGGAAAACTCCTTACGAAACATCGTTTAAAGCAAAAGTTATTGGTGTGAAAGAAGAAGGAGTAATATTAGACAGAACACTCTTTTATCCTCAAAGTGGTGGACAAGTAAGCGATAAAGGAAAGTTAGATAAAGAAGGGTTGATCCTAAGAATTGAAACGGTCTCTAAAGAGGGGGATAACATTATACATCATATCTCCTCTAAAGTTGAGAATAAAATAAAAGTTGGGGATATCGTCACTGGAGAAATCGACTGGGATTATAGATACGGCGTGATGCGAGCACATTCGTCACAGCACATCTTATCTGCTCTTATTAAAAACAAATTTGATATTGATACTGCCCATGCGACTATTTCTTTTGAAGATGTTTCACTCCAAATTGCTCAAACTATAAACGACGATCAATTTAAAGAAGTATTAAACGAATTTAATCGAATATGTACTATTGAAAACCATGAATTTCAAACCCAAGTAGTTCATAGAGATGAAATCGAGAATAATGAAAAGCAAATTCGAGGAAAGATTCCCGAGCGAGGTAAAGTTAGATTAGTAGAGCTAAAAAATTACGATTTGATTTGTTGCGGGGGAACTCATGTGAAAAATACTAACGAAATTGGGCCTATTTTTGTCTATGAATTCAACAAAGGAACGAACTTCAAATTCATAGTCGGATTGAAAGCGTTAAATCAAAATACAACTGACAATTATCGATTATTGAATTATGCTCGAAACTTAAATTTGCCCGCCTTAGATATGGTAGAAAATTTCCAGAAACAATTAGATAAAAAGCTAATCGTTCAATGGAACTACGAAATCCTAGCTATTAGCGTTTTACAACTCGTCTCGCAGAATCCTAAAAAAATCCTAAATGATGTGAAAATTGGATGCATAAGGATGGATTTTGACTATAAGATTATCCAAAAATCTTTCAAAGATTTTCCAGAAGATTACCTATTAATTATATTGGAAGAAAAAAACAAGATTCGAATTCTTTCAAATACTGAAAAAGCGAGCGCTAACGAGGTATTACAAAATGTATTGAAAAAATTTGGGGGAAAAGGAGGAGGTAGTCCTTTTTCTGCACAAGCAACCCTACGCGAAGAGCCAAAAGACGTGATATTGGAATTAGGGTTGTAAATGTTTCATAGCCTTATCTATTGTTAAATCTTTTAGTTCGACTGCTTTTTTATAATGGGCTTCACAAAACCACTCTGCATAAGGAGGATGTCCAACCATTCCCTCTTTTTCCATCCTTTTATCCCATTTTTGATCTGAGGGTCGTTTCTTAAAATATATTAGACCTCCTTCATCAGGATAGTCTAGCCTTTTATCGCATATGCAACAAACTGGAGGCTTCATATTAATTGGAAATTTGTTTAATTTTATCAATTTTACTATTATTTATAAAATGTTTCAAGATTCAGTTCAACTATATTTTAATTTTGAATCAAATTTATTTGAAAAAAGTCATTATTGATATTAAATTTATTTTGAAATTAAGATCAAGTGGATGATGTAGAATGGATACTGAAAAATTCCTTAATGATATTTTAAGCGTAGTTAATGGGCAAAGAGCCTGGGATTGGGTGGCTAAGATTTCCCAATTTAACAGAATTCAAGCATCTAATGGATATCACGATAGTCTTGAGACAATTAAAGAAGAACTGGTGGCTTTAGGGTTTGACGATATAGAACATTTTAAATCTCCCGC
>Ga0255055_10001787_pt1 | contig 15446 bp, 11 predicted proteins | sample JV7_2_27_MG_FD_188633 | JGI IMG/M metagenome (GOLD analysis project Ga0255055, IMG submission 188633) | Seawater microbial communities from Jervis Inlet, British Columbia, Canada - JV7_2_27 | ecosystem: Environmental > Aquatic > Marine > Inlet | place: Canada: British Columbia | collected... | reverse complement strand
GCCGGGCAACAGGCAGAAGACGCCTTGCACGCCGCGGTCAAGAAGTACAAGGGCAAATTCATCTGTGTGGTGGAGGGCGCTGTAGCCACCAAGTACAATGGGGCCTACGGCAAAATCGGCGGCCGCACCTTCCTGGAGATCGCCAACGACGTCTGCAAGCAGGCCGCGGCCACTATCTGCATTGGGGCCTGTGCTACCTTTGGCGGAGTTCAGGCAGCTGCTCCGAATCCGGGTGGTTACAAGGGCGTGGGCGAGGCTATTGGCATAAAGACGGTCAATATAGCTGGATGTCCGCCCAACCCCATCAATTTTGTCGGAACCGTAGTAAACTTTCTCCTCTTGGGCAAACTCCCTGCTCTTGACAGTCTTGGCCGTCCCCTCTTTGCCTATGGAAAAACGATTCATGATCAATGCCCGCGAAGAGGCCATTTCGAAAACGGTGAATTCGTCACCCAATTCGGCTCTGAAGAGGCCAAAATGGGTTACTGCCTCTACGAGATGGGATGCAAGGGCCCAGATACCTTCAATAACTGCCCCACTGCCAAGTTCAACGATGGCACCAGCTGGCCGGTCGAGGCGGGCCATCCGTGCATCGGGTGCAGTGAGCCGGATTTCTGGGATAAAATGAGCCCATTTTTCGAGACTTCGTAAGGCTTAACCATGAATCGATTTCCAGATTCCAGCAATAGAGAGGAGACAATACATCATGGCTAAGAGAATAACCATCGATCCGATTACAAGGATAGAGGGCCACCTGCGCATTGAAGTGGAGGTGGCGGGAGGCAAAGTCGTCAACGCCTGGAGCTCCGGTCAGATGTTCCGGGGCATTGAAATTATCCTGCAAGGACGGGATCCCCGGGATGCACCACTGTTTACCCAGCGTTCCTGCGGGGTCTGAACTTACACCCACTATCTGTCCTCGGTGAGGGCAGTTGAAAGCGCTGTTGGTGTAAAGATCCCTGACAATGCTCGCATCATCCGGAATTTGTTGATGGGCGCCCAATTCCAGCAGGACCACATCGTACACTTTTACCACCTGCATGCTCTTGACTGGGTGGATGTGGTAAACGCTCTGAAGGCAGACCCCAAAAAGACGGCCGCTCTCGCGGACAATGTTAGTAATGCTCCATGGGGCGGCACCGCTTATTACAAACAGGTGGCGCAGAGGCTCCAAACCTTCGTGGACAGCGGCCAATTGGGTCCTTTCACCAACGGCTATTGGGGACATCCTGCTTATAAACTCCCACCTGAAGCGAATCTGATGGCGGCCGCGCACTATATCGAAGCGCTCCGCCTTCAGGCCAAATCCGCGAGGATGCACGCCATCTTCGGCGCCAAGAATCCACATCTTCAAACTCTGGCGGTGGGCGGCGTGACCTGTGTAAAGGATCTGACCCCGGATCGGATTGCCGAGTTCCTGTTCCTGACGAAGGAGACTCAGGATTTCATCGAAAAGGTCTATATTCCTGATCTTCTTGCTGTGGCCAGCTTCTATAAGGATTGGGGAGCCATAGGCGGAACCACCAACTTCCATGCCTGGGGCGAATTCCCGCTGAGCGACAAAGAACCTGAAAGCCTCCTGATGCCCAGGGGCGTCATCATGAACCGCAACCTGAAAGGGGTGCAGATGGCGCGGCAGCAAGAGGTTACAGAGCATGTGGCCCGATCCTGGTATAAGGGGAAGAAGGACAGACACCCCTTTGAGGGTGAAACCGCGCCGCAGCATGGTGACTTCAAAACCAACGGCAGATACTCCTGGCTCAAGGCGCCCAGATATCAGGGCGCGTCGTGCGAGGTGGGGCCCCTGGCTCGGGTGCTCGTGGCTTATGCCAACGGAGACAAGGCAACTCAGCAGTTAGTGAACAAGACTCTGGCGGATTTGAACATCCCGGTGGGCGCCCTGTTCTCCACGCTTGGTAGGACGGCTGCCCGTGGCCTGGAGACCGTAATTATCGGTCAGGCCATGCCTGGGTGGATCAATGAGTTGGTGGCCAACCTGAAGAAAGGAAACGACAAGACCTATACACCCTGGAAGATGCGCGATGGTATGGGATACGGTCTCAACGACGTACCCAGGGGTAGCTTGGGTCACTGGATCCAGATCGAGAAAGGCAAAATCAAAAAGTACCAGTACGTGGTACCCTCCACCTGGAACCTTGGGCCGCGTGATGCCAAAGGAACGATGGGGCCGGTAGAGGAGGCGCTCATCGGTACTCCCGTTGCCGACCCAAAACGGCCACTGGAAGTCTTGCGGACAGTGCACAGCTTCGACCCGTGTATTGCTTGCGCCGTGCACGTCATCGACCCCGACTCCAACCAGGTCTACAAGGTGAGAGTGACATAGAGGGTCAAAGCTAACAGTTCAAGCCCCGTAGCCGCACGATGTGTGGTTACGGGGCTTTTTATTAGCGGCTCAAGGCATAGGGAGGTAATTTCGAATTTCGAATTTCGGATTTCGAATTGCGAATTTGAAGATTCTGACACCTGACACCTGACACCTTGCTTCCCCTTTTTTCCTTCTGTACAGTCTGGATAAAATTTGTTAAATTCTCCGGCAGCCCAGTTCTGTGTAATCAAACAATAACACTGCCAATCTACTTCTATGTCAGAAAGGTTACTTACTAGCCTGTCTAAGCGAGATATACTCCAGGCGATAGTCCACCGCCCTCAGTGGATTATCCTGGCTGTGGCGGTGGTTTCTCTCTTTTTCGCCTGGCACGTACCCAAGCTCTCCATTCGTACCTCCATTTACGACCTCGTGATCGAGGACCTTCCTGAAACAGCTCGCTACAACGATTTCAAAAAGATATTTGGCTCCGACGAAATAATCCGGGTGGTGGTAAAAGCCGAAAATGTTTTCGATCCGGCCACTTTTGGCAAAATCGAACAGCTTGTGGGGACCGCAAGCGAAATCGAAGGGGTAAGGAGGGTTATAAGCCTCCCTGGAATCAAGAAGGACGTGGAGACCGGTTCCACCTGGGATCTCGATAAATTCGCCGCCATGGTGACACCCGTCGCCGTGTTCAACAAGAACCTCATTTCCGAAGACCACAAAGCCACTGTGATGACGCTGGTTCTGGAGGACACCTCCGACAGGACCAAAGTAATCCAGGACGTGAACAAGATGATTGACGGGGCTGATAAAGACCTCTCTCTTTATCAGATAGGTATGCCTTTGGTCTCTGAAGCCCTGGCCAATTTCACCAAGAAAGATTTTTTCCAGCTGCCCCCCATCACCTTCCTCATTATCACAGTCATTCTCTTCTTTCTATTTAGGAATATTGCCTGCCTGCTGCTGCCGCTCACCTGCGTGGCGCTGGCACTTGTCTGGACCTTCGGCCTCATGGCCCTGACCAATACCCCCCTGTCCATGATGACTATGATCGTTCCTGTCTTTCTCATCGCTGTTGGCACGGCGTACTGTCTCCATATAGGCTCTGAATATCTCTCAGTCTCCCAAGAAGCTGAGTCACGGGCAGAGGCGTCTTTCTTGACATTTTCCACTATTTCCTTTCCCACGGTGCTTGCTGTCGTCACCACAGCCATTGGTCTTGGTTCCCTTTTGGTAAACCGAATCGTTGCCATCCGTGAATTCGCCATATTTTCCTGTTTTGGCATGTTCAGCCTGTTGATTCTTGTCTTGACTCTTTTCCCAGCTGCTTTGGCCCTCTTCCCGCTTCCCAAGAAAAAAGCCAATGGCCCCACGGAAACCTCTACTATTATTGATCGTTTTTTGGACTGGATTGTTCATCTCGACCTGCACAAGCAGAAGATCACGTTACCGATTCTGGGTATTCTTGTTGTGTTTTGTCTGTTCGGCATCTTTCGCATCCGGGTGGAGACCAGCCCCATCGAATTTTTCAAGAAAAACACCCCGGTGAGCCGTCACTTTCATGATATCTACAAAGATCTGTCTGGAAGCTTCCCGGTCAACGTGGTCATGGCAAGCGAAGAAGATGACTACTTTGAGGATCCTGACGCCCTCAGTGAGATTGCCAGCCTGCAAGAATTTCTAGAAACACTTCCCGGCGTTGACAAAACTGTATCCTTTGCCGAGTACATGAAGCTGGTAAACTACGCCAGCAATCAGTTCGACCCCAAGTACTACACCCTTCCCGAAGAGGGCTTTGAGGTCAGAATGCTGATTAACAGCTACAGGATAATGCTCGGCGAGGACATGTTTTCGCGGTTCATGAATTATGAGTTTTCCAAGAGCAACATTTTGCTCTTTACCCACATATCGAGTTCTCGAGATTTTCTGAAGACACGGGACAGGATTCTTGCCCACGTGCAAGAGAATTTTTCCAAGGATCTGACCTGGGATGTTACCGGCCTCGGTATGGTTGTCTCCGCAAGCAGCCATCTGTTGACCAAAGGGCAGGTCAAGAGTCTCTCTATCACCGTGGTGCTTGTCTTTGGCATTATGTTTATGCTTTTTATGTCGAGCAAGGTTGGACTCATTGCCATCGTTCCCAACCTTTTTCCCATTGTCGTAGTCTTTGGAATCATGGGATGGCTCGGTATTGAGCTTTCCATGGTCACCAGCTTGATCGCCAGCATTGCCATTGGTCTGGCAGTGGACGACACTATCCACTACCTGGTGCGATACAACCGGGAGTTCAAGAAAAGCCTGGACGACAAGTTGGCTCTCAGAGAGACCATCAAGCATGTGGGAAGGCCCATCGTTTTTACCACCCTTACCGTTGGCGTTGGTTTTGCCATCCTTACCCTTTCCAGTTTCAAACCCACGGCCATATTCGGCGTCATGATGGTGATCACCATGCTTTCGGCCCTGGTGGGAGATTTGATTCTGCTGCCATCACTGATGCTGCACGTGGAGCTGGTGACAGTGTGGGATCTCTTGCGGTTAAAGATTGGCAGCGACCCACATCTGGGCATTCCGATTTTCGGTGGGTTGTCACGTACACAGGTTCACTACATCCTTATGGCCGGAGCTCTGAGGGAATACGAGGCCGGAGAGGTTCTCTTTCGCAAGCAAGATCCCAGCGATTATATGTACGCGGTCCTCTCCGGGAAAATGGACGTGGTGGACCCAATGATGGTTGACGGAGAACCAGATGAGTCAGGCGCGCACAGATTCATAACCCGTTTGAAAGCTGGCGATTTGTTGGGCGAGATGGGTTTTATTCGTTCCGTACCCCGATCAGCCACGGTGATAGCTACCGAACCGGGTGAACTCCTGCAAATCAACTGGAAAATGATCAAGAGACTGCAGTGGCTGTTTCCCCCAACTGCCCATAAATTCTTTTACAATCTAATAACCATGCTTTCTGATCGTCTGGAGAGATCCACCGACCGTCTTACTGAGATAAACCGGATTGACTATCTTACCGGCTTGATAAACAAGAGAGGCTTTGTGGAGGTCCTGGGGCGCGAAGTTCACCGAGCCAAACGGTACGAGGCAAAACTTTCTCTTTGTCTCATGCGGATGGACTTGGAATCGGCCAATCCTGAGATCAGCTATGACGATAGAGATCGGATGATCAAGTATTTGGCTGAAGTTCTTTCACCACGCACGCGCAGGAGCGACACTTTTGGCAGGGTTGACACCCACATGTTTGGCCTTATTCTTCCCCACATTTCTGTTTTAGAGGGTCAGCAGATTTGCGACCGGTTGTTGGACTCTTTTGGAGAGGAGACCGAAGAGGCAGCTGCGAGCCAGGTGAAAGTGTTCCTCAGCCTGGTTGAATTGTCAATTGAGGCCGATGAAACAGAAACTGACCTTCTTGACAGGGCCACTGTGGAGCTTTTGAGAACCATGGAATCTGGGGAGTACCGGTTGTTGTCAATCCCGGATTCTGAGTAGGCAGTAATCAGAGGACGGAAGACAGACGACAGCTGTGAGATTATCCTGTGGGAGCGGCTTTCCCCGTCCTGAAGCTTGCCTGCTCTGAGCTTGTCGAAGGGTCGAAGGGCAGCCGCGATTAAGACTGAGTCTACTATCTATCTCCCTGACGATATGGTAGAATTGCGCTCGCGCCATGAAGCAATTGAGACTTCTGCTGCAATACTGTGGGAGCGGCTTTCCCCGTCCTGCCTGTCCCGGGCGTAGTCCCGGGGAGCTTGCCTGCTCTGAGTTTGTCGAAGGGTCGAAGGGCAGCCGCGATTTGATACTATGAAAATGAAATCCAAACAAATAATGATCCTGGGGGTGGGAAACCTCCTGTTCACTGACGAAGGGGTAGGGGTCCGGGTGGCGGAAGCCTTGCAAGACCGCTACGAGTTCCCGGAAAACGTCAAGGTGTTGGACGGCGGCACACTGGGCATGAACCTCTTGGGGGTTGTTTCTGAGGTTGATCATCTCATTGTGGTTGACGCGGTGCGAAACGGAGGTGAACCTGGCACCCTGTACCGGCTGGCAGGTGAGGAGATCCCCAAACGAATTCTGGCCAAGAACTCCCTTCACCAGGTGGACCTGCTCGAGGCCTTGACATGTTGTCAGGCTCTGGACAAGGTGCCGGAAACGGTAATATTGGGAGTTGAGCCTGAAGATATCACCACCCTCGGGACAGATATGACCCCAACTATCAGTGCCAGAATAGACGATCTTGTGGAAGCGGCGCTAAAGGAACTGACCAGCTTGGGAGGAAGCTATTGCCTTCGAAAAGAAGGGGATAGTTGCGTTGAATCGGAATTTATCAGAAGAATCTGATATCAATAAGAAGCTCTTCCCCTCCCCTGGTGGGAGGGGATAAAGGGGAGGGGGATCACCCCCACCTTAATCCTCCCCCTCAAGGGGGAGGAGATAATAGGGAATTCTAGGAGAGTAATTCATGTGCCTGGCGATACCAGCAAAAATTGTGAACATCGAAGATGGTATGGGTACGGTGGACATGGCCGGAATACAAAAGAAGGTGAGTCTCATCCTGCTGGAGGACGCCCAGGTGGGAGATTACGTCATCGTGCATGCGGGATTCGGCATACACAAGATCGATGAAGAAGTGGCCATGGAATCACTGCGAATCCTCAGAGAGGCGGCACACTTGTTGGACGTTGAGGATCCAGCCGGACCAGACGAAGTTACAGTAACGGGTTTTGGAACTGAAGAGGGGGAATAAAGAGCATAGAGCATAGGGTTCAAATTCCGTAATTAAAAATCCGCAATCCGCAATTCTGCCCCACTCCATTACTCCAACGAAATTAATATCTGTGGGAGCGGTTTTCCCCGACCTGCCTGTCCCGGGCGTAGTCCCGGGGAGCCTGTCGAAGGTTAGCCGCGATAAAACATGGACGTCCCCCTTTTTAGATCGATTTGGGTACTTTCCTTTTACGGTGTGTCTACCGTCGTCCTCAGTGCGCTCTCCCTGTTGGTAAGTATATGGTCCGAAGAAGGGGCGCGGGCTTTGGCTCGAGTCTGGGCTAAGGCGAACTTGTGGGTAGCCGGGATCAAAGTCAAGGTTGAGGGCAAAGAGACCCTGCCTATTGGCAGCTCAGCAGGGGACAATGAGTGTGGGTTCATAATTGCGGCAAATCACACATCAGCAGCCGACATCTTTGCCATTCTGGCGGGTCTGCGACTCGATATCTGTTGGGTTTCAAGGGCGTCTCTTCTTAGAAAGCCCTTCATGGGCTGGCATCTGGGGAGGCTTCATATCCCCCTGGCACGGGGGAGTATTGGTAGCGCCAAAAGGTTCATCCAAGAGGGAACATGCAAGCTGGACTCAGGGGCTGCGGTAGTGGTTTTCCCTGAGGGTACGTGGAGGGAGGATGCCGGGCCAATGCTTCCCTTTAAAAAAGGATCCTTCCTCCTCGCCCGTACTACAAATAGGCCGATCGTGCCTGTAGCGATTATTGGCTCACAAGACCTCCTACCACCAGAAACTCTGATTCCGAAAAAGGGAACAATCATCCTTAGAATCGGCTCCCCCATTGATCCTGAGCAGTTCACAGATCTTGATCAACTGTCGGACGAGACTTATCGAGCAATTACGGAGCTCCTCGAAGGGTGACAGAGATCAGACGACAGAGGACAGAGGACGGAAGGCACAATTCTAATTTCGCGTTTTGAAATTCGCAATCCGCAATCCGCAATCCGCAATAATTTAGCTCTATGCTTCATTTTAATCAAGAGAAAGGCGAGACCATGTCGGACAAAAGCCATGAACCTCAGGATGAGGGCAAACAAGAAAGAGTCGATGTGTTGAGCACATCATCGGGCTTACCCGGTTTAGCCGGGCACTTTGAAACATTCATCCGGCGCTTTCGAAACTTAAGTTTTTCACTTCTTTTATTACCCGTGGTGGTGCTGGTAGGCTTATGTATTGGCGTATCTCTGGTCCCTGGCATTTACTTATATCGCTTCATAGACGGTTGGACCCAAACCTGGCCTCAATTCCTCCACATCTTGGCTCTCGGTTGTGGCTTGGCCGTTGCTTTCCTTTCCTATGGTGTCACCATTATATTTTTGGTCCCTTTGGTAAATTTCCTTATGCCATTCAAGATCAAACCATGGCGAGGAACCTGGTTTTCAATTCAAACAATCCCGTGGTACATCCACAACGCCCTGACCTATATCGTCAGATATACCTTTCTGGACTTTGTCACCCCAACACCTCTTAACGTATTGTTCTACCGCATGATGGGCATGAAGATTGGAAAAGGCGTAATCATCAATACCAGCAATGTTTCAGATCCCTGTCTTATTACCTTAGAAGACTATGTAACCATTGGGGGCTCGGCTACGCTGTTTGCCCACTATGGGCAGAAGGGGTATCTGATCATCAGCCCGGTTCACATAAAGAAGGGAGCCACCATTGGACTGAAGGCCAGTATCATGGGGGATGTGGTGATTGGTGAGAACGCCAACGTGAAAGCCCATTCGGTAGTGATGCCAAAATCGAGAGTAGGGGATAATGAAACGGTGTAGAGAGCATAGAGCATCCTTCGACCCTTCGACAAGCTCAGAGCAGGCAAGCTCCCCGCGACTACGCGCGGGACAGGCAGGACAGGTAGGGCATATAGCATAGGGATAAGGCGAGAAAAGCGGGAAAGGGATCAGAGGACAGCTGGCAGGAAGCAGCAGGCAGTGAACACTAGGCACTAGGAGCACTAGGGACTAAGCACTGGGCATCACCACTTGAGAGTAGTGCTTAGTGTCTGGTCCCTACTGATCGATGGAAAGTGCCCATCTTAGAACAAGACTAAACTTCATCCACATTTGCTATTTTCAGTTCTACACCCACTTTATTGACTTCACTGTTAAAATTTTCTACCAGCCTATTCAAAAACAATTGTTGATCTTCCTGATAAAACAAGAATAGACTCATCATTTTCCGTCGGTGCCCCATCTGCGATCGTTTTTCTACACCGATTTTGTCAGCAAAAGGTTGGAGGTCACGGATGATTTCCCAGGTGGATTTGAATCTCGCGGCCGGATCTCTCCTGGTGGCGCGCTTGATGAAATAGTGTAGTTCGTCCGGTAGATCGGGAACCAAAATTCTGGGGTCTGGGATATCCTCGCTAACATGCAATTCCATGAGCTTGGAAAGGTCATCTTCTGGGTATGGCCTCTGGCCGGTGGTCATCTCATAGGCCATGATTCCCAGGGAATAGATATCAGTTCGCTCGTCAACGGAATCGCCCGTAATTTGTTCTGGCGACATATAGTATACAGTCCCTGGTAAGCCGCAATCTACTGTCCCCGGAGGGCACGACAGCCCGAAGTCAACAATTCTTGCCCGACCGTCGGACTGGATGAAAACATTACCTGGCTTGATATCCTGATGAACAATACCTTGCTCATGGGCGTAACTTAAGCCGTTACAGACTTGAAGGAGAACGTCTAATGCCTTGAATGTGGGCAGCCTTGGCGTTGCATCTAAGATGTGATCCAGGGGCACGCCTTCGAGGTACTCCATGATAATGAAAACTGTCCTGTAAAGTTCTTCAATGTCATATACTTTTACAATATTATCGTGGTTCAAAAGGGCAACGACCCTGGCTTCGTTTTGAAATTTCTCGGCAAATTCGGCGTTCATAGCCATGTCATGCTTCAGCATCTTGATCGCCACCGGCATGTTCAGGCTTGTGTGTATGCCCTTGTAAACGAGGCTCCAACCGCCACGACCTATAAGCTCATTTATCAGGTATTTCCCGACAGTTCTGTTTGCCGTGACTTTTTCGGTAGAAAATCGATGAGTGACAAGTTCAGTAAGAAAATCCAACAAATCTGGATATTTAGAGCAGACAGAGTCAAATTGTTCTCTGGTTAAGCTCCAGAGAATCATATCAGTTTCGGCATCAACGTTTGCTGTTCGGGGCTCACCTGTCAAAAGTGCTATCTCTCCTACTATATCTCCGCCCCGAAGGCGCGTAAGCCAATGTTTGGTGCCGTTCTTCTCTACATTGACCACGCATGTGCCTTCCTGAATAATATAGAACGTATCCCCTTTATCACCTTGGGCAATGAATCTTGTTCCGGTGGGCACGCGCTGTGGAGTCATATAATTCAGCAGAGGACATTTTGCCTCCATGGGGATGACTTTAAGGAGAGGTGTATTGATGAGAAACTCCAAGTCGGCTGGGTACATCCTTCTTTTCCCTTCCTCCACCCCACTTATGGTCCGTTCTGTCAACGAAGCTGGTCCTTGAAACTCCACTCCCAGAAGGTGGGAGTCAGATTTTACAGGAGACAGCTCTGTCCAAATAACTCGCCCTCGGTATGCTTGCCAATCTTCTTTATGCGGAAGTCGCGTCCATAGGTCGACTTCAGTATTAACCTCTAATTTTTGGAGAGATTCCAGGAGAAAGCCGCCCTCACTCATATTGAGCAGGTAAACCAGCAATGTGTCATTCCCATCTCCTGGTGCATGGTCCTGCTCTTGGCCGACATAATGTGGATGGACGATACCAACATCTGGTGTCGGCAAGACCCGTCTGGGATGCTGTCTGCGTTCTGTTTGTTCGTTCATTCTGACCCCTCGAAATTGTGCTCCCTTTGACGTGGAGTAGTTTTCGGATGTGCCCTAACGAGAAGCGAGCAGTCCGGAGCAGGAGAGCTGATTTCGCGAGATGGAAAATGTGATCGAGATTCTAGAACTAGGGTAGTATTGTTCACACCTCCACTACCACCACAGCTAGGTTGTCTTTTCCGCCTGCGGCCAAGGCTGCAGAGAGGAGAGCTTCCAGTTTTTTTTCTAGATCTTTATCGGACCTGAGCGTGGACACTATCTCTTCTTCAGGCACTTCGTCGTGCAGACCATCTGTCGACAAAAGGAGGAGATCCCCCGCCTGTACTTTGAAGTTGCCTGTATCTGCCTCAAATTCTCCAGAGCCACCGATACATTGAAAAACAAATTTATTCCCGGGGTGAATTCTTGCCTCCTCTTTGGTTAATTGGCCTTCTGACAAGAGAAAGCCCGCCATGGTGTCGTCTTCGGTTACCTGGCGCAGCTCATCTGCGCGGAAAAGATAGAGTCTGCTGTCTCCAACGTGAGCCCAGCAGACGGTCTCATTCCCGACCAGGGCAGCCGTCATAGTGGTACCCATTCCTTCCAAGTCCGGCTCCTTTTCCACCGTCTCCATTATCCTCCGATTGGCCTCCTGCATCAATTCTTCTATGTGGGCTTCCACAGCCTGGCAGTCGGGGTTGAAATTGTTCAGGCTTTCTTTGGCCATCTCAGCGGCTCGTTTTCCTCCCACCATTCCACCAAGCCCATCGGCCACCGCCAGAAGGATAGAACCGTCGTCGAATTCCTTTACAAAAAATAGATCCTGATTGTCTTCTTTTACCAGCCCTCGATGTTTCACTGCGAAACTCTTCATAGATCCCGTCTTTTCCCAGTACGAATAAGAAAGTAAGTGAAAATCCTTTAGCCCGGATGTTTCATGAATGGCCGTCGCAGTCACGCCAGGGCGTGAATTCATGAAATATCCGGGTTAACGCTCATTTTGACACAAAACTCAGGACAGTGTCAAAAAAATGGTCCATATTGCCTCGCCAAGCATCAACCGCCTTCAGCAGGCCTGCTCCACGAGGATAAGGACCCTGTCATCGATCGTTTTAGCCGGCGAATGCCCTTTGACCGGTTCCAACATCTTGTGGTAATCTTGGTCTAGCTTGTATGTTGTACACACTTTTCCACTGATCTGAAATGTTTTTCACTTCGATATTCTGCGGTTTCTTGTTCTGCGGTTCTGCTGTTTATATTCTCGAGGTCTTGATAGCTGATCGTTGAATGCTGAGCGCTGCTTGCAATTCAAGGCTAAGGGCCTGCTCACTCTGGGATCTACTGGTTACAGTTTAACGGGGAGTTGAGACCTGACACCACACATAACATAATAGCCGGTGGAAAATTGTCATGACTGGTGATAATCACAGCGACAGCAGCATAACAGTTCCCAAGCCCCTGAAAAGGCTGATGGAAGCACACCAGATTCTGGCGGACACGGAATCAGTTGAAGCACTGTTGCCGCGCCTCTTGGACCTCGCTAAAAATGTGTCGAACGCAGAGGCCGCCTCTTTATTACTGTACAATCAGCAACGAGACGTTCTCGAGTTTGCAGCCGTCAAAGATGAGATTCTGGGTGAGAAAGCAAATGAAATCCTGAAGAGTGCTGTCGAATTAAAAATGGGTGAGGGAATTGCGGGATGGGTCGCTCAAAACCGTGAGTCTGTTCTCATCCAAGACGTGCAGAATGATCCAAGGTTTTTCAGCCAGGCCGACCACGAAACAGGTTTTGTCACCCGAACCCTCCTTTGCGTTCCCCTCCTTTATGGTGGCGATCTCCTTGGAGTGATCAATGTCCTCAACTCCAAAGACAAGCCGGGTTTTGATTCCTTTGATGAGGAGCTTTTGGAATGCTTCGCATACTTGGCTAGCACGGCCATAATGAGATCGAGATTTCTTAGACTCCGGCTTACCCAGGAGAGAATGCAGGTTCAAATGGAAGCCGCAGCCAACATCCAAGCGCTTTTTTGGCCAAGACTACCGGAGTTGGGAGCAGGCAGTCATGTCTGGGCTGTATCCAAGCCAGCAAAGTTTGTTGGCGGAGACGTATACGATGTGATCAGAATGCCCGATGAAAGTTGGCTGTTCTATGTAGCCGATGTATCCGATAAGGGTCTTCCTGCTGCACTGATCATGGCGGCATTGTCAACGAGGATACGGAGCGAAGCATTGTCGTATGATGAGGTGGACACATTGCTCGAGACTGTCAACAATGCCATGTATGATCTGACAGTGGATGAAGGTTTTTTTGCCACTGTAGTTCTCGGTAGATATTGGCCTCCCTACGGAAGAATGCAGCTCACACTGGGAGGCCATTTGCCACCTCTGTGGGTTGTTGGTGATCAGTTACGAGAGGTCTCGGAGTTAAAAGGGATATCATTGGGCGTCACACTGGATGCCAAGTACGAGAAAAAGGAGATTTTCCTCTCTCCTGGAGAATCGATCCTTTTTGTAACTGACGGGGTCACTGAGGCAGAGAATGAGCGGAGTGAGTTGTATGGCCTGCGTCGCTTGTCAGATCATATCAACTCGGCAGGAGGGCCTCCCTACGGAAAGGAGTTACTGGCTGCGGTCAATGCTTGGCGAGGCACAGCAGAGGCAAACGACGATTTGACCATACTCGAAATCTGGCGTGACCCTGTCTGATGATTAACCACCAAGTCACGAAGACACAAAACAGAATAATAGTAAGATTAACCACTAAGACACAAAGATACAAAGAGAGACAATAGTGGACAAAGCAGTTCAGCTAAGCGAGTTCGATGCATGATGTCGAGTTGTTTTTCTATTTCTATTTATTCTTCGTGTCTTTGTGGTTAGAAAGGACTGGTCTACTTCTTAAGGAAGAATTTGCTGGCAGCTTTTATCTTGCTGGCGGTCTTTTTTATTTCCTGGGCTTCCTTGACTCCGGGGATATTCTCCACTTGCTCTTGGATAAAATCCTTTTCATTCTCGGCGCTGGATCCGGAAGACGAAGGAGTCTCTGCGTCGTCCTTTATCCAGGTGGAGATTTCGTCATTATCTTTGCCAGTGGCGCCCTTGAGTTCTCGAATGCTCTTACCCAAAGCGCGGCCGATTTCCGGCAACCGCTTGCCACCAAAAATTATGAGAACGATGACAAGAATTACTAAAAGTTCGGGAACACCGAAAGTGAACACTTTTACCCCTCCAAGGTAGTGATTCGATCCATCTTAAATAGCACGATCCCCCATATCTTTTCAACTATGCGGCAGAACTCGTGGCATAATCACCAGCTGGCACACAGTAGTCGTTATTGGTTATCCGTTATAAGTTATACGGAAAAATCAGGGTTCGATGATCTCAGATCTAAACTGCGACAAAGACTTCAGTGAGAACACCCGAATAACGATTAACGGATAACTTTCCCGTCTCCCTCTGCTCCATGCCTTATGCCCTATGCTCTTTGCCTACTGGCTACCGGCCCGTGGAATCTTGCCGTGTTTATAAACCTTGAAGATAATATTTGATAAAATTTAGTCTTCATGCTATTTTTCAGCCGATTCTAGCTTCACTATTTGCACAAACCCTGAAGGGAGTTTAGTCCGTGATTTTGGATCCTATATTGGGCTGGTTTTCCAGTGATCTGGCCATTGATCTGGGTACGGCCAATACCCTGGTTTACGTCAAAGGCAAGGGCATCGTCCTGAGTGAGCCCTCTGTTGTGGCGGTACGCAAAGACGGTAGGGGTACCAACAAGGTTCTTGCCGTGGGCAAAGAGGCAAAGATGATGCTGGGTCGTACTCCCGGCAACATCGTAGCCATTCGACCCATGAAAGATGGGGTCATTGCCGACTTTGAGATAACCGAAACCATGCTCCGGCATTTCATCAGAAAAGTGCACAACCGCCGTTCCCTGATCAGGCCTCGCATTATCGTCTGCGTGCCCTCGGGAATCACGCAGGTGGAAAAACGCGCAGTGCGCGAGTCTGCAGAATCAGCTGGTGCCAGAGAGGTTTTTCTCATCGAAGAGCCCATGGCTGCAGCCATCGGTGCGGGACTCCCCATCACTGAGCCGACCAGCAACATGGTACTAGATATTGGGGGTGGTACCACTGAGGTGGCGGTAATATCTCTCGCTGGTATCGTTTACAGCAAGTCGGTAAGAGTGGGTGGAGATAAGATGGATGAAGCCATTCTCCAGCAGATAAAAAGAAAATACAACCTGCTCATCGGCGAGCGAACGGCGGAACTTATAAAGACCACCATCGGCAATGCCTTCGCTGGAGGTCAAGCTGATAAGATGCAGATTAAGGGACGGGATCTCGTCTCAGGAATACCGAAGATCATAGAGATAGATTCAGATGAGGTGCGTGAGGCCATAACAGAACAGATCGAGACCATTCTAGAGACGGTAAAGATGGCCCTCGAGCAGACCCCGCCGGAGCTCGCCGCCGACATCGTGGATAGGGGCATTGTCCTCACCGGCGGCGGAGCGCTGCTACAAAATCTGGATAT
>Ga0255055_10001786_pt1 | contig 15448 bp, 27 predicted proteins | sample JV7_2_27_MG_FD_188633 | JGI IMG/M metagenome (GOLD analysis project Ga0255055, IMG submission 188633) | Seawater microbial communities from Jervis Inlet, British Columbia, Canada - JV7_2_27 | ecosystem: Environmental > Aquatic > Marine > Inlet | place: Canada: British Columbia | collected... | reverse complement strand
TCAATTGTAGATTTTACAGATGGCACAATAATTTTTACAACAGTGGATTGTAATACAAATTCTGATTGTCCTCAAAATGTTTGTTTTGGAATGTCTTGTGAAAATAATGTTTGTATTCAAAATACTGGAACTAGTTCTCCTTGTGATGGGGCAGTTTGGCAAGATTATCCAACTTGTAGTTGGGATGAATTTAATTGTAATGGAGAAACTCCCTCTTTTGAATTAGATTATGTATTAATTAAAATAGGAGATTTTGAAATTACTATTTTAATTGCTTTATTAATATTTGGGGGGTTAATGGCATTTTCATTAATTAAATAAAATGACAAAAAAACAAGGAAAAACTTTTTTAATTTTAGGAATTTTAGTAGCGGTAGCCGTATTTTTAGGTGGTGCTGGACTTTTTGTAATTACTGGGGATGAAACAATGACAAGGGACATACCAGATTTGGTGAATCCTTCATCAACATTTCAAGTAACTTACACAGCAGTTGGAACAAGTGGTTCATGGGGAGCTAGCATTGTTGATTCAGTAACTGGTGGATGCACCTTTCCAGATGGTTCAACAGAACTTAGAACAGTAATGTTAAGTGCAGATGGAGATACAAAAACTCTTACAATGACTGCTCCAGCAAGTGGAAGTTGCACCTTTAATGGAGATTACAAATTTGGAACTTTCCCAGAAGTTGATTTTCCATTAGGAACAGTAACTATTTGCCAACCAACTTGTACAAGACCAAATGATTTATGTCAGGCAACAAGTTCAGATGGTTGTGGCGGAACATGTAATTGGGATGTTGTAAGAAATACCGACGCTGACACAGATTGTGATGGAATTGTTGATAGAACTGAATTAGGTTCATTTATTACCCAATGGATTGATGGTCAAGCTACTAGAGATGAATTAGGTCAAGCAATAATGGCTTGGGTAAGCTAAAATTAAAAATGAAACGGAATCAAGTATTCTTAATGGTAGGTTGCTTAGTAGCAATTGTTTTAATTAGTGGTAACCTTGGTTTGTTTGCAATTCTTCCCTCTGGAGAATATAATATTTATGGGGATTGCGAATTTATAACTAATGTAGATTTAAATAATGGAGATAATACTAATAATGATTTCAAAGATGGTGCTTGGATTACAATGGATGTAAATAATGATGGAGAATATGAAAAGTATGGTTTTTTAGAAGAAGCATTTAGTACACAATATCCAACCTATTTGTGTGGGTATGCACGAGATGAAGATACCAGTTATGCTACATTATTGGTAGAAGATTTTAATTTTCATACTTGTAGTGGAGGAGATGAAGATGATATTTATGTTTATGTCCATGAAAATAATGAATATCTTTTTGTGTGTAGCTGTACGGGAATGATATATGAAGTATTTAGAAAAAATTATGGGGTAGCAAGTGGGGCAATTATTCCAGAGGAATGTGAAAATTTGCTTCAATGCAATACAGACGCTGACACAGATTGTGATGGGATTGTTGATAGGACTGAATTGGGTGTAGTAATGACTGATTGGATTAACGGTCAAGTGACAAGAATTAAATTAGGAGAGGCAATACAAGCATGGGTAGGATGAAAATAAATTTATTGAGTTTTGTAATAATAAGTCTTTTTTGTATGGCTTTTGTATCAGCATCTATGGTTAGGAGTGTGCCAAGTTCAGCAGATGGAACTTTCCAAGTGACATATGAAGTTGATAACGCAGGAAATTGGGGAGCAAGCATAGTTGATACTGTTTCTGGGGGATGTAAATTTCCAGGAGGAGTTACCCAATTAAGAACAGTAATGTTGAGTACAGATGGAAATACAAAAACAGTTTCAGTAACAGTGCCTTCATCTGGTACTTGCACTTTTAACGGGGATTACAAATTTGGAACATTACCAGAAGTTGATTTTCCTGATGCTTCAGTAAGTATTTCTGAAAATAATGGAAATGGAAATGGAACAGAAATTCCTTATATGTGGATAGCTGTGGCTGTTGGAGTCTTGTTTTTACTTATAATACTTAAAAAAAAGTAAAATGAAGAAGAAAACAATTGGTTGGGTTTTTTTAGCATTAGCACTTTTCTTTTTTAGTCCTATTCCAGGTCCCGACGATGTAGTTGGACTTAAATTATATTCAATGTACTCTGGAGTTGATGTTAGTCTTGATAATTTATCAGAGATTTATTTAGACTATACAATTTTTACTACACTTATTTCATTAATATTGTTATTTTTAGCTATGCACTTCCTTGGTTGGAGTTGGAAAAAATTATGGAAAAAATTAGACATAGGAAAATATAAAATTGCTTTATTTATTGGTATTGGAATAGTGGGATTAATAGCTTATTTAGATATACAAGGATTAATCTTTTTTACAGAAATGGGAAGAGATTATACTTCTGGAGATTTCCCGCATAGTTATTGGATTGCTTTTAGAAACACTGCTTATATATTAATGGGGTTGGTTAGTTTATGTTATTATTTCTTTGTCAGAAAAGATAAATCAGAGACTTTGGCAGTATTTTTAACACCATTTATTTTATTTTGGTTTGGTCTTGCAGATGTTTTATATTTTGTTTTTCAGAAATTGCCTATCCCAGCAACATTACCTTGGTTAAATAACCACATAATTATTGGTTGGATTTCCAATACCCTTGGTTTTTGCAGTGTTACTAATGTAAGTTTGATTATTTCGGTGTTTATTGGGTTTGTTTTAGTATTCATTATAACAAAGGTTCTGAAAGAGAAGTTTTAAAAAGAACAATACATTTATAAATACAATTTACAATGGTCACTTTTAATAAAAAAGGTAAAATAACTTTAATTTCTTTAATGTTTTTCTTAAATATTTTGATAATAAATCTAAATTTTGGTTGGTTAATATGAAAAGGTCAAAAGAATTTAGGGAAAGAAGAAAGATAATCCAGAAAGAATTGTGGAAAAATCCAAAATATAAGGAACATATGGTTAAAGTTCATAAAGAAAAATGGAAAGAGAAAGATTATAGAAAACATATGAGTGAGGTTCATAAAGGACAAATTTCTACAAAGAAAAATAAAACTTATAAAGAAATTTATGGGGAAGATAAAGCTAAGGACATTATTAAAAAAATGAGCAAACCACGTAATTGGGTTTCTAATAAAAAAGGAAAAACCCATAAACAACTATATGGTAAAAAGAAAGCAGAGGAATTAAGAAAAAAGTCTAGTGAATTAAGAAAAGGAAAACATTACTCTGTAAAAACAGAATTAAAAAAAGGACTTGTTCCTTGGTGGAAAAAAAGGGGATTAGAAAATCCAACAAAAAAGGAACATATAAAAGAAAAAATAAGAGACTTCAGAAAAACACAAGTTCTTCCAATAAAAGATACAAAAATAGAAGTAAAAATACAAAATTTTCTCAAACAATTAAATATAGAATTTTTTACCCATCAACATATTAAAGAAATAGAACACAGTTATCAATGTGATATTTTAATTCCGTCGATGAATTTAGTAATTGAATGTGATGGAGATTATTGGCATAAATATCCTATTGGAAAAGACATAGACCACATTAGAACAAAAGAATTAATTGAAAAAGGTTTTAAAATTCTTAGATTGTGGGAGAGAGAAATAAAAGAAATGTCTGTTGAAGTATTTAAGGAGAGGTTATATGAAAATTAAATTATTTGTTATTGGTTTATTTTTGATGATTTATTTAATGTTTGGTGCTTTTGCAGGAGAAACAAAAGATATAATTTATACGGTGAATGTTTCTTTTGAACCTAATTGCGTGAATGAAATTTGTGTGAATGAAACAATAGTTCAGACAGATAATGTAACAAATATAACAACAAATTATACAAGGGAAACTTGTTCATCTGTTTGTTATGGGTTATTAAAAATTGAAGGTGTAGAGGGAAATACCCTCACGATTTACATAGATACAAGTTTAGAACCGTGGAAAAACGGAAGTTCCCAATTAGTAAATGGGTATAAAAAAACGGATTTAGGAAATTTATCCGATATTTCTGGAATAAGGCAAGAATTACAAAATTTAACTAGTTGTTTTGGACGGCATTTAATTTGCACAGAAAATCTTACAGAATGTTCAACCCAAAAAACAAATTTAGACATGTCTATTAGTTCAAAGAATAATAAAATAGATGAGTTAAATAAGAAGGAAAATGATAAATATATGTGGTTGGTCGGGGGAATTATTTTAGGAATAGTTGGAATTAAATTTATCCTTCCGTCTATCCAGGGTAAAAAAAATCCAAAAGACCCTTCAACAGAGCAATTTCCTTCTAATGCGGGTTATAAATAATGGCTGATAAAAAACCCGAAGAGATAACAAATTACGCAAAAGATGCGTATATAAAATATGGTGATGGATATTCTGCCCAAATTGTTGCCATGAGACCAGCAAAAGATAATGATGGGAATGATGTTTGGGACATTACAATAAGACCAAGTGATGAATTAATTAAAGCATATAACATCCGTTCTGACAGGGAGGACGGAACAGTTATCGTCAAACAACAGCTACCTTTTGAATTTGTTGTTCATTTAAATCCAGACCCTTCTTGGAATTGGTGGTTTTGTTTAAAAACATTTAAAGGAGAGATTACACCCGCTATTCAAAAATTAATGGAAGTAAATTTATTAGAAGAAATAGCAGAACTAAAAAGGGAAAAAGAAATTTTGAGACAAGAAAAGGAAGTGGCAGAGGAGACGGTAAGATTAATGGAAGCAAATTTACCCAAACACATAAAAAGAAACATAATCCCTATCTTGGACCAAGTTGTTCCATTAGCAGAAAAACTAATGCCCACAAAAACCCAACTAAAAAATGACTGAAAAAATTGGAGAAATAATTAAAGAGCTTGAAGGAATTAAGGAAGATTTTGATAGCATAATTAAAAATCCAATTGATAAACCACTTCTTGAATACAGAGAATCAGTAAAATCTTTAATAAGAGACAATAAGGCTGAAACAGAATATTTAGAGAAGAAGGATGACAAATTAAAAAAATTATTGGAAATGGGAATTTATGAAGATTCCAGGATAGCTCAAAGGTATGCAGAGGTTTTAGATGTTTATAAAAGGTTATTTCTTATATTCACAAAGTATACCGAAGTTGCAGACAATTCCATAGTGAAAATGAAAGAAATTGTTAAAAAATACTATATAACAAAAAAAGAACACGAGACGGATATGAAAAACAAAATAAAATATTATTCATCAGTTCCCAAACCAAATGTTAAAAAGGAATTAAAAGATTTTGATAATTTTGTGGAAGAAGTTAAAAAAAAGGGAAGACCAAAAAAAGAAAAGAAACCAAGAAAACCAAATCCCTGGCTTGAACACTTGGCTAAAACTAGGGAAGCAAATCCAGATAAAACTATGTTTGAAGCAGCAACTTTAGCTAAACAAACATACACAAAAATAAAGAGAGATTAAAATGGCAGAGAAATTTTGGGAGAATAATATAGTAATAATAGGGAGTAGAGATAAAACAGAGCAATACATATTTGGAATTATAAAAAAAATGAATCCCTCTGTTTATGATAAAAAAGGACATGAGTGCATTATAATACAAATAAGGGAGAGTTTATTAGATTATTTTGAGTTTATAAAAAGATTGGTAAAGTGGATTGGTTTGAAAGAAACTTCAAGAATAAAAAAAGCAATGGATGTTGGCGATTACACTCTACAAGATGCCTACGAAATTAAATTAGAAAAAATACCTGTTCTTCAAATGATGAGGGCAGATGATGAAGATGGATGAGTATGATAAATATTTAAATGAGCAGGAAAATAAGAGAAAATTCCATTTTAAAGTTTTTCAAAATCTAAAGCCTTTACACATTATTCTTTTGGCTGTTTTATTTTTTGTGGCAACATTAATTGTAAAAAGCAACCAAGCAAAATGGGTTTATTTTGTTTTAGGGGGGCTAGTTATTTTGTTCTTTTTTTCTATGTTTAAACAAGGACAAATAAGGGAACCTATCTCGAGGGCAATAGCACAATCAATAGCACAAAATGACCTTGAAAAGGAAATTCAAGCTGGAAGAGTATTTTCACATGGAACAAAAATAATCCCAACAGGATATTTTCGTGACCAGGCATGGAATGATGGGGATGGACCGATTTTATTTAAATATAATATTGGATTTACAGCAAAACCCCCAAACAAACCACAAATAGACATTGTTTATCAAATGGACCCTTTTACTGGAAGATGTAAGGGTTGGGTTGAGGTACCCCTTGAATTTACAGGAGAAGATATTAAAGATAGAGAAATAATTATCCCAGAGAAAATAATCAAAGAAGATAAAGACAAGACCAAAATTTCTACGGCTTAAAATGGAAAAAGAACCAGAGATGATAGAAATAGATAAACCAAGCATGAAGGTTTTGCTAAATGCAAGAACTTGAAAGATATGAAGAAATGTTGGAGGGTTTGCAATAGATAAAATGGAATGTAAGAAGTGCAATAAAAATTATAAGGTTTTAACAAAAGAGAGATTATGTGCTTATTGTTATAAAGATAAAACAGGTGAATGGTCTTTGGAGTTTAGTGATTATAAAAAAGATAAGGATGGAAGATTAATTTCTAATCAAGGTTATATGAAGTTTAGGAAATCGAACAGGAGCAAGAAAAAATAAAAAATAATAATAGAAAGATTTTTAAAGTCAGGATTATTGATTAGAATACTGTAACAACCGTGAACCTTAGCTGAAAATTAGGAAGCTCACAATCGCTTTATATTTCTTCTTAAATGTTAGGGGGATTAATTAAATTTTTGCCTAGATTAGTGTTACAGATAATATAGGCACAAAAAACAATGAATAAGAAAGCAAAAACAAATCCTATGGTGTGGATTTTAATTGTCGTTGCTGCTGCCCTTATCTTTGGCTTTGTTGACTTCCCAACAGGAACCCCTGATGAAGTTGATGAGAGTCCAATGACTTGTGCAGATTCTACAGGAATTTTAACTGTCCAAGATAGAAGTATTCTTGCTGGTGGAACAGCCCCTTCAAGCCCAACAATTACTTGTGGGATTAATGGTGGTCCCGTTTCAACTAGTGTAACTTCTGGAACAACAACTTTTCCTATTGGAGCAAATTTAGAATGTTTAGATAGTGATGGTGATTCTATTGATAAGTCATTCAAATTTGTAATGCCTTGTGGTGGAAAGACTCTTGATGGTGCATTGTATTATTCTACATCAGATAATCCTGGGGTTAGAATAAAGAATGATGATGGAGATTTTATGACTGACAATATATCTGGTGCAGCAACAAATCAGACAAACCTAGCATTGGGAGAAACTTTGACTCTTGAAGTTGAATTCCAAGGTACTAACACAGAAGCTTCTGGAGATGGTATCTGGGTAATAGAGTTCCCAGCAAGTACTAGTGGGAATATATCAACAGTAGAATTATCAGGTTGTTCAAAGGTTTCAGTACCTACCGTACATACACTTCAAAATGCTGGTTCAAAAGCAGTGGCTTTTAAGGTACCAAATGTTATTGGAGCAGAAAGAAAAACTTATGCTCTACAAATAGTTTTGGGTGCTGCAAAGGACCTCACTGGAGGAGTTTACACAGATTGGTATGGTGGACAAGAGTTTATTGATGATGATAGTACTATCCAATGGGGTGTTGAAGACTCAGATGGTACAGCAAAGTACGAGAACACTCTGGATTACGACTTTTTCATCAACGCAGCTTAAAGTTTAAACACAATAATTTTATTTTTTTTATTTTTTTTATTTTTCATACTCATGGATAAAAGAACTCTAGCAGAGATAGGATGGATAGCCATAGCAGGTTTTATCTTATTTTTTGTAAGCACAAATGTCAATCCTGCATTGGGGGGGATTTATCAGGGTCTAGCAATTCTTGGTGGAGTTATATTAATAGGAGATTTATTATTTGGAAAGAAAAGCCTAAAATTAGTCAGTAAAAAGATTAATTGGGTGACAGCAATATTTATAGCAATAGTTGCCTATGTAATATTAATTTTTAGTTCTTATTTTTTGTCTAGTCTATCAGAAATAGTCCCATTAACAGAAATTCTGAGTTTGCTTGGAGCTTCTGCTCCAGTTTTTTCTTCAAGTGCCCCAATTAATTTTTTAATCTTCGCTATCCTCATACCTTTTGTTGAGACCTACGTAATCTTTGGTTTGGCTTTAGATTTGTTTTCATCAGTGTTTAATATTAATTTGAATAAAGGTTTATTTTCAGGAAAGATGATTCTTTTAATTTTAGCACTTTCAGCAGCTTTTTTATTATTCCATGTAAATGCTAAAGGGATAGAAAGTGAAAGTGCTTTATTACTCGTCGGAGTGATGGGTTTAATGTCTTGCGGTCTGATTATTATTTATAAAGAGTTTAGGATAGCAATTTTATTTCATATAATTGCAAACACCATAGCTTCGCTTCCAGCACTTACGGGGTTTGTGACATAAAAGAAAGGTTTATAAATAAACAAATCGTTAAGATTTCATATTCAATATTCGTGTTATATTCTTTTAAAACTTTATAAAATGAAAAACACGGAAAAATTATTCTCAAATAAATTAAATAGGAATTTTAAAAAATGACTGTTGGTAAATATGACGGTTTAGTCCTTGGTTCAGTTGCTGGAGTTTTAATTGCTTTCCCTGAAAGTTTGGCAACCACCATTAAAGATTTTTTTGTTTCAATAATTCCAACTACTTGGAATTGGTTTGGTGACGTAACTATACCAGTTTTGATAATTGGGGCTGGAGCATTAATCGGGCTGATTGTCGATAGAACAAGATAATTTTCCTTACGGAAACAATTAAATATATGAGGACAAGATGGCTAAAATAGATTTCAAGAACGCCTTCTGGTTAGCAATTCCAGTAACCGCTGCTGTATGGCTCGTTAGTTACTTATTTGGAAAGCTTGGGCTAGGAATCAACCAACTTTTTTCATCAGTTGATGTGACATCAGGTATTACACCTACTGTTGGAAATAAGATTTTATCTTTTGTTGGTGGAGTAATTCCTTTCAATTTTACCTTTCCAAACATTCTAGTGACTTTCCTTTCAGCTTTTGCAGTTCTTGTTGTGGGTGGTTTTATGCTTGCAACTTGGAAGAAAATCCCTTCATTTAAGGGAAAAACTGGACAATTGGCTTCTACAATTTTGTGGGGAGCAATACCAATTTATTTAGTGTTGGTTGGATTTAAAATTCCAGGCATAGCAGTAATAGTTGGTTTAGCAATACACACATTTGTTGTAGCATTCCTGGCTGGCTGGATTGGTGGATTTACAAAGAAAGTTATTTAAGTGGCAGGCAAGTAAAAAGGCGGGGCTTGTCACAAGTCAGCTCTGCTCCTGCCCTTTTTTTTAAAATGAAAAAGGCAATACTAATAATAAGTATTTTAATGATTTCTCTATTAGGAATGAGCTTAGTTAGTGCTCAATGGGAAGGAACACCAAAAGTTGAAGCAAATGCTCCCTCTCTCTGGGAAAAAATATTAAATTTCTTTAAAACAGACGATTTTACTATTGTTGGTCAGGCAAGAAATTGTGATGTTGAACCTTTTTATCGTGGTGCTGGTCAAGTTAGTTATTTTGATAGGGGATTTTTTTTAGGATATTGGTCTTTTAGTCCTGGAACTGTAGGAGATTCATCTCTTCAAGCAAGTGCTTATTGTGATTCTGGACATGGTTTTTTTGATGTTTATTGTCAAACAAATCCTTTTGCTCAACCAGGAGATGTTGGTTTTCCAAGATTTGAAATGGAAGATTGGGTATATTTTACTTGTACAGATTCTTGTGCTAAATGTAATGTAGAATTGTATTGTTGTCCAGACGGGGGATGTGAAGTAGATAATGATTGTTCTTATGGAGAAGAATGCACCACAGAATATAGAGATGACCCTTATATGCAATTAAGAGACCCACAAACAGGTCAAGAAATAAATCAGTTTAGTTATTGTACAGAAGAAGAAGGTTGTACTGGTCCTGATATTCATTGTTGGAGAATAGGAGCAAGTAATACTTGTGAAGAAAATATTTATAATTGTGATTATGCAACTTATCCAAATTGTCCAAGTTCATGGCAATATAATTCTTTAGCTCAATGTCAAGCAAATATCTGTTATCCTGAAACTTGTACTTCTTTAGGAAAAGAATGTGGAAATTGGGCAGATGGTTGTGGGGGTTATGATTTAGCTTGTGGAAATTGTGATTCTGGATATTTTTGTTTAGAGGGTCAATGTGTTGAAGAGGGGAGTTTGTTACTTAATGTTCAAGAAGCAATTACTATAAAACAATTAAAAAGTTTTACAAGTGCAGATTTAGCAAAATCTATGTGTACTTCAACAGACCAATGTAAAGAAGGAACTTGTTTAAGTTTACAATATTTGGAAGATAATGGTGATATAACTTCTGCTAGAACTGAGGCTTTTTTTGATGATACTTCTCAAATAGTATTTACTTCTACAGGGGCGGTTATAGGGATTGGGGCTTGTACAGTTCTTGCTGGAGCAGTTGGATTAAGTACTTTTGGTGCAGGATTTGCTTTATTTCCTATTTGTGCTTTAGTTGGAGGTTATGGTGGGATGGCAGCAGATAATGCTTTTAATGGAATTATGGATGCTTTTGCAGATGAAAATAAAAATGCAGCAGGATTTTGTATTAAAGAAGGTGGAGATTTAGATAGTATTTTTGGTTGGGCTGCTTTTTATGATTTAGATGGGGATGGAGATAAAGATGGTTTAGATGGAATGATTATTGCAGTTGGAGGATTTCTTATTTTAATAATAATTTCAAAGAATATGATTTTTGGGAGGTTTAAATATGTTTATGAAAAATAAAAAAGGGATTGCTCCAATTGCATTAGTAATGGCAGTTTTTATAGGAATACTCTTTTTAATATTTTTTTCTGGAGGAGGAATAGGGACCACTTTTGAAATAACAAAGTTTCTTTCAAGTATTCCAGCTCCTGTTTGGGTTATTGTTGGAGTTTTATTTTTATTAAAATTAATTAGTGGAGGAAAAAGAAGATAATGGGAAAATTTATAAATTTTCTTTTGTCAGATAGTTGGGAAGAATATAAAAGAATACAATTATTTGAGAAAATAGGAAAATCTGTGGAGAAAGAGAAAATAGAATTAAATAATGTGTTTAAAGAAATATAAAAACGAAAATGAAAATAATTAAAAAAGTATTAAATAAAAATTATTGGATTTCAATAGGAATAATTGTCTTGAGTGTAATGCTTTTTACTAGCTTAGTTAGTAGTTTAATCACTAAATATACTGGAATAGGAGATGGGATTATTTTAGATTTTTTTTCATTAACAGTAATTGTTTTTTTAAGTAAAATAATAAGTGAAGAAATTTTGGAGGTAAATATCTAATGGCAAAGAAAAAAAATAATCAAATATATATTATGATAGGGATTGTTGTTGCAGCATTGATACTTGCCCCAAATTTAAATTTTGAATTTTTCTCTACTATTAATACTGATACTCAAAATGCTTTAGATAATCAAGCAGCAGGAGATTGTTATGCTACTTTAGATAGAAGTACGGTAAATGTTGGAGATGTTGTTAGTGGAACTATTAAGGATGGAGCAAATACCTTATGTGAAGTTTATGCTACTGATGGAACAAGTTGGGGGAAGATAGCAGAGGGAACAACCGACTCCAACGGAGAGTTAAGATTTTCAGAGAATGTTATGGTTCCAGGAACCTTTACTTTTAGAGTAATTTGTGGGACTTGTTTAACTAATTCAGTAACATTACAAGTTAATTCAGTTACAGGGGATTTATGTGTGGATTCTGATGGAAATGATATTTTTACTTTTGGATATGTAGATGATACAGAAGCAATGGTTAGTTATCCAGATGAATGTTATGATAGTGATTCTGTAATAGAATATGTTTGTAACCCATTACCTTCTGCAATGACACCACAAGATTGTCCAACTACTCATAAATGTGAAGGTGGAAGATGTATCTTGAAAACAGGGTATAATGTTGGAGAAGAAGTTTTTTATTATGGAAAAGCATTGGATTCTCTTGATGGGGGATATTCTGTGGAATTACATTTAGATAATGCTAATATAGAAACAGGAGGTCCTTGTCACTTGGGAGCAAGAATTTATAGAAGTTGGGATTACCTTGTTCCTGGATGTGAAGGAAGTGTAGGTACAGTTGATTGGGCTTTATTTGATAGTAGTGGATTTAGATGGGGTGTTTATGATACTTCCCCAACTTCTCAAACAGTAGAAGTTTGTCCATGTAATTGGGATGGTAGTACTAACTGGTATTTTGAAGTTGTAAATACAAAATCACCTAACTGTCCAGTTGAATTTGAATACGATTTTACAATTTATGTATGTGAGTGTGATTAAAATGATAAAAATAATAATTAGTTTAATGTTAGTATTTTCGTTAGGAATAGTCTCTGCTCAAGTAACAAATGAAGAAATTAGTGAAGCTGGAATGACCCCTGATAATGTTTTTTATGGATTAGATTTATTTTTTGAACAAATAGAAGAAGCTATTAATCCAGAGTCAAAGTTCAAACATTTAAGAGAAAGAATTATGGAAACTAAAGTTATGATACACCAAAATAAAATACAAGAAGCTGAAAGGGCAAGAAAAGAATTTGATAAAATTTCATTAAAAATTCAAAACCAAACAAGAATAAAAGAACAAAAAGAATTTATGAATAATTTAGGAAATCAAATAAGTCAAATTGCTTCTGTAAAAGGTAAATTAACAGAAAATCAAAAACAAGAAATACAAGATTTAATTTTTCAACATAGAGAAAGAATAAGGAACGAATACAAAGGTATTGAGGTACAAATAAATAATGGGGATTAAAAATGATAAAAAAACTTGATTATAGAAAAATGGGAATAGTAATGATTTTAAGTTTAGTGTTAGTGACAATTCTAAACTCTTTTTTGTCAAGTTTTACAGATATACCTGTCTTACAAACTGGTCCAGCATTCATACTTTTATTTATATCGGTATTTATAATTTATTTTTTCATGGCTGTGAGTGATGGAAAGATAGATAGAAAAGAAATATTTACTATGATATTTGTTGCTTTAGCATTAATCGCAAGTGGTTGGGTGCTAAAAAATTATTTTCCTGAGATATTTAGTATTTTCCCAGAACAAATTAAACAAACTTTTAGTAGTTGGGGGATATAATGTCTTGTAAAAGAAAAAAAAAGAAAAATGAAATTTAAAATAACAAATACAGAATTTAGGAAAAGAATAGGATTTATCTTCCTAGGATTTTTTACATTCTACTTAATAGACCCAGTCAGAGAATGGATAGAATTAAATATAAGTATTAACCCTATTTTAATAGGTGTGGGGGGAATACTCTTGGCACTTTATCTATTTGATTTTTAAAATGGAGAATAAAAAATGAACTGGAGAATACATAAAACCATAAGTTTTGTAGTGATGGCTTTTATAGCAGCAGGTTTGGTTGGTTTTGGCGGATTGAATTTAGAAGAAAAAGTTTTTAATTTAATCCAATGGAAATTTCTTTTAACTGCTGGTGTTGGATATTTAGCTTGGTCCTTCAATAAAATGCTTCACTTTTAAAAATGGAATTATTAGATAAAATACAACCAGGATTGGATGTAGTAAGAAATATTCTTACAAAGGTAGCGGAGTTTATAGCAAATTCTTTTTCATTAGATGTAAGTAATGTTTCTTTAATCCTTTTTTTATTAATTTCAGTATGGTTATCTAAAAAAATATTGGAGTTTTTTTATACAACTCTTGAAGGAAGAAAGATATATTGGGGAATTTTGACTGGAATCATATTCTGGGTATTAAAGTACCTAAATTAAATGGAGAAATAAAAATGGCAAAAAAAAGAAAAAAAGCAAAAAGGAAGAAAAAGAAATAACTAATTAAAATGGCAAGGAAAAAAATAAGTCCTTGGATAATTGTATTGTTGATTATCTTAGTGGGCGTAATTTTAAATGGAATGGGTATTTTAAATTTATCAGAACTTTTTTCTGCGAGTCCTGATATTGGACCAAGTCCAACCTTTATTGGTGGAAGTGGAGGGGGAGGATTAACATGAAAAGCTTTTTTTTAATTTTTGGAATCTTTTTAATTGGTTTTATATCTGCTGGGTGTAACCAAGTTGAAAGTGGGAGTTGTACCCCAAGTTCAGGTTATGATTATTGTGCTCACACAAGTTGGAATTGTGATGGTGCTCTTTCTTATGCAAAGGTTCAAATAAGTAATGTTCAAACAGAAGGAACTCAATATGGTTCTTATTCAACAGGGGATACTTATATAAATTTTAATTTTGTTGGGGATTCTGGGTATTTTAATGAAAATATTAATTCTAATAATTGGTGGGATGGTAATTGTAATGCTTATGGGTGTGCTGGAAGTGATATGTTTGGAGCAAGTAGCATAAAATTAACTAACAATCCAGGAGACCACTATACTAATTGTCCAATGTTTTATGCTTTTGATAGGGCAGATAGTGGGGGATATTTTTCAACTTCTATTGCTGCAAGTGGTTGGTTAGGTAGTGGAAATTGTTTTGATATTAAACAAGTAGAATGTTATGATAATTCTGATTGTGGTTCTGGATATGAATGTGATAAATCTGGAGATTGGACAACTTGGGGTTGTGTAGAAGAACAAATTCCTTGTCCAGATACATTAAATTTTAATCCAACCTTACCATTTGATATTAATGGGTGTGCTGTATGGCAATATTTTATTCAATATAATCATTGTAATGGGGGATGGTTTGTTTATAGTCCAGATGCTCCAAGTTCATTACAAATGAGTGAGGGGCAATATAGAGAAATTGCTCCACCACAATGCTGGCAAGTTTGTAATACCTTTGCTGACACAAATTGTGATGGTCAAGTGACAAGAGATGAATTAGGGGTTGTAATAGATGATTGGATTAATGGTCAAGTGACAAGAGATGAATTGGGGGTAGCAATTTCTGCTTGGGTACAATGAAAAAATATTTTATTTTCTTGATGGTTTTTATGTTAATTTCTTCAGTATCAGCAGCCATGATGGTTCGTTCAATTCCTTCTACTGCAAGTCCTTCATCTAGTTTTCAGGTTACTTATACTGCTAGTGATATAAGTGGAAATTGGGGGGCAAGCATAGTAGATAATGTTCTTGGTGGATGCACCTTTCCAGATGGTTCAAATCAATTAAGAACTGTAATGTTATCAACAGAAGGCAATACAAAAACAATTACTGTTAATTCTCCACCTTCAGGAAGTTGTACTTTTAGTGGAGATTACAAATTTGGAGAAGATTCAATTGTAGATTTTACAGATGGCACAATAATTTTTACAACAGTGGATTGTAATACAAATTCTGATTGTCCTCAAAATGTTTGTTTTGGAATGTCTTGTGAAAATAATGTTTGTATTCAAAATACTAGAACTAGTTCTC
>Ga0255055_10001784_pt1 | contig 15451 bp, 15 predicted proteins | sample JV7_2_27_MG_FD_188633 | JGI IMG/M metagenome (GOLD analysis project Ga0255055, IMG submission 188633) | Seawater microbial communities from Jervis Inlet, British Columbia, Canada - JV7_2_27 | ecosystem: Environmental > Aquatic > Marine > Inlet | place: Canada: British Columbia | collected... | reverse complement strand
TGCGCCGGTTCACCGCGGATGCAAGTCATGAGCTGAAGACACCTCTCACAGTGTTGCGGTCGGGCATCGAGCGCGCAATCACTCATCCGGAAGTCAGGCCAGAGGTGCTCGAGGTGCTGGAGGATATCCTGCTAGAGGTGAAGCGGATGACCGAGTTGGTCGACTCGCTGCTGACGTTGGCGCGTGCCGATGAAGGACGGGCACCGCTGCATGTGGAGCAGGTAGGTCTGCGTGATCTGATGAACGAGACCGCCGAGACTGCCGGCATACTCGGTGAGCAGGCTTCAGTAACTGTTACAGTGGCCGCACCCAGGCGATCGAGGATGCTGTCAGTCGACCGCAACCGGATTCGCCAACTGCTGATGAATCTGTTGACCAATGCAATCAAGTACACACCGGTCGGCGGAACGGTCACGTTCGATGCAACCATCAGAGGTGACGATGTCGTCTTCACGGTGAGTGATACGGGAGTCGGGATCGCGCCAGGTGAACTCCCGCACGTATTCGATCGATTCTGGCGGGCAGACCCCGCCAGGAGCCGCACGGGGCAACGCTCGGGTGCCGGGCTCGGTCTGGCAATCAGCAAGTGGATTGCTGAAGCTCATGGCGGGTCGATCCAGGTCAACAGCCGACCCGGCAAGGGAACGACAATGATCGTCACTCTCCCCATCAGCGGGGAAAACGAGTAGCCCACCAGCAGAGCGCCAAGCCGAGTCGCGTTCTCCATCCACCCCTCTTGCGAACCGTTTTCGGAGGTGTAGGTTAACGCCCGCGTACCACCCTCCATTTGTGAGGTACGTCACATTTTTGTCATCGTTTTGTAATGATTTACCCACGCTGCTGCCAGTCTTGCGCGGGAACCGTGGGGTAGAATTAGTACAAACACTGTCGGAGGCGAGTCATGTTTGACAACCTCATGGAGTCCAATCCATCAAGAGAAGGTCAACTAAAGCGCTTCTTTTCTGGTTCTGGTGTGTCGGTAGTGTTCCACACCGGGCTGGTCTACTTCGCGATAGTCATGACCATGGGTGGCCTGGAAGAGGAGCAGGAAGTGGTGGTCGATACGACAATGATCTTCATTCAGGAGGCGCCTGAAGAGGACGAGCCACCTCCGCCCGAGGTGCTCGATCTGCCACCACCGAAGGGATTCCGGACCCTATCAGCACCCATCAACATCCCGACCGGTATCCCACCGGTCGACTTGAGTCAGCAGTTCGACCCGCGTGACTTCAGTGGCATCGGTGTGGAAGAAGGCGTTTTCGAGGGAGTTGAAGACGGACCGATCGACCTGGCTCAGGTCTTTACCGAGGCAGTGGTCGATGAACCACCTGAGCGGATTTCCAGTCCACCGCTCGAGTATCCTCGCATGATGCAACAGGCGGGCATCGAAGGATCGGTCGTGTTGCAAGGCGTAGTAGACACGACGGGTCGTGTCGAACGGAACTCGGTCGTGGTCATCAGCTCCACGAACCGTGCGTTTGAGGGACCTGCAAAACAGCTGCTCCAGCGGAGTCTGTTCCGACCCGGACGGGTTCGCGGATACGCGGTGAGGGTGCTTATCCAGCTGCCGATCCAATTCACGCTCATTGGTGGTGAGTGATCCAGCAGTTGACTGACATAGATGAGAGTTATCGATCAAAACCCATGACGGAGGCCTGTTAAGCAATGGAAGGATCACTACTTACACTTTGGAACGATGCCGGTACGTTCGCCCGGTTCATCATCATCCTGCTGTTGGCCATGTCTGTCTTGTCACTGTCCGTAGCGGCCGGAAAGTGGTGGCGGTTCCGTCGCAGTCGTAAGGCGACACGCAGGTTTGCACCGGAGTTCGCCCGTTTCCTCCAGGAAGAGGAGCTGGATGCGGCGATCGAGTTGGCAGAAGGTGAGAAGACATCACACGTCGCCCGAGTTCTCGGTGGGGCATTGGCTGAAGTGAAGCCGCTGATCCGTGATCGTGCGACCATCACGGCTGCGGATATCAACTCAGCCGAACGCGCAATCGAGCGTCAGAGCCTGATTCTGTTGTCGGAACTCAAGAAGGGCATGGCCATCCTGGGGACGGTCGGTGCAACGGCACCGTTCGTAGGTCTGCTGGGAACCACGATGGGTGTGGTGAACTCGTTTACCGGTATGGCGTTGACCGGCTCCGGCGGACTGGCCGCGATTTCCGCTGGTATTGCGGAGGCGCTGATTACGACTGCGTTTGGTCTCGGTGTGGCGATTCCGGCGGTGTGGTTATACAACTACTTCACGGCCCGGATCGAGAACATCACGGTTGAGATGACTTATACATCGGCCGAGCTGGTTGACTTCCTGATCAAGAGCGTCGGCAGTGAGTTCGGTCGTTCGATCTTCACCAAGGAGTTCAAGGCTCAGCAGGCCGCATCAACCGAGCCCACTACCTAACGGTCCCGGACCAGTCGACAAAGGAGAGCTGGTCATATGAAGTCGATAAGCACAAAGAGCGACGTAAAGAGGGAACCCAACGTCGTTCCGATGATTGATGTCATGTTGGTGTTGCTCATCATCTTCATGATCGTGACGCCGATCATCTCTGCCGGTTTCCAGGCAACGATGCCCTATGCCAAGCAGATCGAGAGTCGGCCGGAAGAAGATGGTGACATCATCCTCGGTATAGATACCAGGGGGCAATACTTCCTCGATCCCGGCACCAAGAAGATCGGGGTTGTCCCTGAAGGGGCGCTCGAAGGCATGCTGCGGGCCATCTTTGACGCCCGTACCAAGGACAAGATTCTGTATCTCCGGGCACACAACGACTTGGACTACGGGGTGATCCAGGACGCAGTAGAGATCTGCCGCATGGCGGGTGTGCGTGTACTTGCGACAATCGCTGAGGAGAGACGAATCATGCCCGGGCAAGCCCGCGCAGCCAGAGAAGGGGGGGATTGAGCCATGCAAGTAGGCGATAGCGGCGGTGCAGTACTCAACGAGCCCAACGTCGTTCCGATGATAGACATCCTGCTCGTGTTGCTCATCATCTTCATGATGCAGATACCCCTCCAGCGCAAAGCGATGGATACACAGGTTCCTCCGGTGCAGCAAAGAGAACAAGAGGAGGACGCTAGTGACAGCGACCAGATCGTGCTCGAGCTGAGAGCCGATGGCTCATTTGCCATCAACAACGAGACGGTCGCGGAAGCTACGCTCGACGCGAGGCTCCATCAGATCTACGACAATCGACCGGCGAAGTTGATGTTTATGAAGCCGGCCAGAAATCGTAAGTATCAAGAGATCATGCGTATCATGGATATCGCACGCGGGGCAGGCGTTCAGGTCATTGGTCTGACGCCCAAGGAGGCTGAAGAAGTAGCACAATAACCTGTACGCGTTGTGGGGCTGTAGGAATTAGCGGGCGTGGTAGCCGAAACCTGAGGCTTCCGCGCCCGTTTGGTGTATTATAGGGAACATGAGAGGACCGTCCCGCACACCGAATCTCACCTTACCCCGATCGGACAAGCCGTTCTTTGGGGGCGCGGCCACGTCCGTGGTGCTGCATGGTGTGCTCATCCTGCTGATTGTGATTGGCGAGCGGACCACCCACGAGTTGTTCACGGCTGGGGGTGGCTCGGGGCCCGCAGGGGGGGGTGGCGGTGGTGGCGGCGAATTCGTCAGGTATGTTGATATCCCTGCGTTTCGGACAGCGTCCGCGGCCGCTGCAGAGGTTCCCGAGGAACGCACCACAGCGATCTCGATTCCCAAGCCAGAGCTACGGGAGATTCCGCAGGAAGCCCCTCGGATCGCGTTCGCCCGGCCGACAGAACACCTGACGGCGCCGGAGGTGGGTAGCGGTGCAGGCTCCGGTGGCGGTCCGGGCAGTGGAACTGGGACCGGCGGAGGTGTGGGGACCGGTCAGGGCACCGGTGTCGGGAGTGGGGAAGGGCCGGGTAGCGGAGGCGACGGGGGCAGCGGATTCGCGCCCCAGTCCCGTCAAATGCTGCTTCCGCCAGACGCCCCGGAATCGATCAAAGGGACTGAATACAGAGTCCGCTTCTGGATCAACGAGCTTGGCAAGGTCACAAAGGTCGAAATCGAGCCCCGCATTGCCGACGCCAAGTACCGTAAGAAGTTCATGGAGAAGATGCGCCAGTTCACCTTCCACCCAGCCCGCAGCGCTGATGGGACGCCCGTGGCCGCGCATTATGATGTGTTGATTACGCCGTGACCATCCCCTTCGCCATTGCCAACGCCCCAACAGCCGCATCAACCTCCACGTCAGCGATCGCAACCCGTGGTGCTGCCTCGTGAAGCCGGGCCACTAGTGAATGGCGCGTCGAGGTGTCGGCCCTCAATAATCCACCGCCCAGCGCGACCGGCACGGTCGAATCCGGAGGGAAGTGGCGCACGAGTGCGAGCACCAGACTGGCCAAATCCTGGGCTGCCGAGTTCACCAAACGTGCGGCCACGATGTCACCCTTGCCGGCTGTGCGGTCTACCACGGCAGCCAGATCGATGACTGCACGCCGTTCGACCGACCGGGCCCAACGGATGGTTTGATCCGCCGTTTCGGTGCCCGCTTCCTGAGCTAGGACCTCCGTCAGTTCCGTGGCTTGGCCCCGACCGTCGGATGCATGACCGATCGCTGCGAGCGCGGCGCGGGCCAATGCATACCCGCTACCCTCGTCGCCGAATTGCCAGCCGAGACCGCCCGTGCGCCATAACTGGCCGTGCGGATCCCTGCCGTAGGCTATCGACCCCGATCCGGCACACAGCGTGATGCCTGGGTCATCGCCGAAGGCACTCTGTAGAGCGATTTCCCCGTCTGTTGTCACGGCGACTGAGCATTCTGAACACAGGACAGCCTTGAACGCATATTCTGCGGCCGCGCACACATCGGCATCACCGGCACCGGCTGCCCCAACCACGACGGCTGCCACATCACCGTCCAACCGCGCCGACCTGAGTGCGGCTGTGATCGACTCCAAGATCGATTTGATTGAGTCATCCAAGCCCTCTAGATCGAGCACCACACCAGGTCCCCGGAAACGGGCTGCCGGCTCGAGCGAAGCATCGGCGACCACTACTCCCGTGTGAGAGGCTCCCACGTCTACACCCACCAGTACACTCATGACGTCTCCACGAATGATCGGATCCAGCTAGAGAATAATCCTACTCCGATGGCGATAACCGTTCCCAACGGCACGTACCAGGGCCAGGCGAGGTCCGCAAATGGGCCCGGCTTCAGCAGCACGATCAGGAGCATTGCCCCCGTCGCTGTCACGATTGTTACTATTGCGTCGAACTGTTGCACCTTCGGTGAGATTCCACCCAAGATGTACGTGCCCAGGAGACCGCCATATGTGATCGATGCGATCGACAAGGCGAGTACCACGACAGGTTGGTCGTTCGATTGAAATGCCAGCGCCCCACCAGCCAGCACCACGGCCCAACCGAGCGTGGTCCAGCGTCCCACAAAAAGCAATTTTCGGGCATCACGCGTCCCGGTGAGGGGAGCATAGAAGTCGTAGGTCGCAGCCGATGCCAGGGAGTTCAACGAGGAACTCACCGTACTCATCGCGGCAGCGAAGATACCGGCGATGACCAATCCTGAAAGCCCTGCCGGCAGCAGGTCTACGATGAACGAAGGGAACAACTCGTCACTCGACAACGTCCCATTGTCGGCACCTGCAGCCCAGATGAACGTCCCCACCAACAGGAAGATCGCGAATTGGACAATCACCAGTATGCCCGATCCCACTAGAGCCTTGCGGGCGTCGCTCAATGAGCGGGTGGACAACAACCGCTGCACCATGAGGTGGTCTGTCCCATGAGACCCCGCAGATAGGAGAGCGCCTCCGATCAGGCCTCCCCAGAACGTGTACACATTGGAAAAGGAGAATTCCCAATCGAATGTCCTCAGCTTACCTGCCTCGAACGCATCGGAAAGCACGGTTCCGAAACCGCCGGCCAGGCTGGCCGCAACTGCGATCGCCGCAAAGCCGGCCACCACATAGAGTCCCATCTGCATCACGTCGACCCAAATCACCGCCTTGATACCCCCGGCCAGCGTGTATGCAAGTGTCACGGCGGCCACGATCACGACACACCAGAAGATCGACAGCCCCGTTACGATATGGAGTGGTATTGCGGTGGCAAAAACGCGAACGCTGTCACCCATCGCTCGGATCGTCATGAAGACCGCTGACGCGAGCCTTCTCGTACCCGGGCCGAATCTGGTCTCGAGCCTGGTGTAGGCCGTCTCCTGCTCGCCGCGGAAATAGCCGGGCAGGAGCCAGATCGACACGCCGATGCGACCCACCAGGTACCCCAGAGGAAGTTGTAGGAACGTGAGATCACCCCGCGCCGCGATACCAGGAATGGAGATTACGGTGATGGCCGACGTCTCTGTGGCGACCACCGATAGCATCACGGCCCACCATGGTATGTCGCGCTGTCCTAGGAAATAGTCGCGAGCGTCATGCTGCTTCCGGGTGAAGTGGGCACCTATGGCGAGGACGGCGGCGAAGTAGCCCGCCATCACGGCCAGGTCTAGGGCGGTCATGCCCGAGGCCTGGCTGCGAAAACGAAGAGGGCCTGCGAACTAGCAGGCCCTCTTGTTGCCATAGTGGATCTCAACCGGATCAGGCGGTGAACGATTCACCGCATCCGCATCCACCCGTCGAGTTCGGGTTGTTGAACGTAAAACCCGATGCCTGCATCGTGGATACGTAGTCGATCTCGGTACCGTTCAGGTACTGGGCGCTGAATGCATCGACGTAAATGCGCAAACCGTCTTGGTTCACCGTCAAATCGTCATCCATCGGACGCTCAGCGATTTCCAAGCCGTACTTGAAACCGGAGCATCCACCCGGCATGACTGACACTCGGAGCCCAGCTGTCTCCGCAGGAATGTCCTGCTCCTTGATGAACGACTGAACTTGCTCGAGCGCTGCGTTGGTCACCTTGATGTCAACGGTGGCCTCGGGACGCTGTGTTGTACTCATTACTCCACCTCCGTAGCGATCAAGGAACATAGAAGGGGCCCACCAGGTAGTCAACACAGATGATGCAGAAATTGTTCCTGGGTAAGAACTTGCGATTTGCGATTTGCGATTGACGATTTGCGATTTGGGGGCAGGCGTCAGCTTGGCGGTGGGTGACTTCGGACTGCACATCGCAAATCTGAAATCGTCAATCGTCAATCGTACATCAGCCGCTCCCCGCTCCCCCCTACCGACTGACTCCGACGACCACCGAGTCGCTCACCTGTCCCCGAATCCCCAGGATCGCCCGGTTCTCGCGGCTCGGATGCACCCGGTTCGTCAGCAGGATCACGAACAGCTCGGCCTCTGGGTCGATCCAGACACTGGTGCCGGTAAACCCGGTGTGCCCGAAGCTGGTCCGCGACATCATGGTACCTGCGGAGCTGCCGGTTTCCGAGGGCGTATCCCAGCCGAGCGCTCTGGTCGATCCTTCCGGTTCCGGCTGTCGGCTGGCGAAAGCCTGCACCAGGTCGGCGGGTAGGAACGGCTGGCTTTCGGCAGAGAGTCGACCGTGATATGCATCCAGCATCCAGCGGGCGAATTTGGCGACGTCGGGCGCGATACTGAAGAGTCCGGCATGACCGGCAACACCCTCCAGCCTGGCCGCGTTCTCGTCATGCACTTCGCCTCTCACCACACCTTCCCGCCACGGGTCCAGTTCAGTGGGTGTGATGCGATCGATCCACTCCGATGGCGGCCGGTAGCGCGTCCACTCCATTCCCAGCGGTCGGAAGACACGGTCGTTCAGGAACACATCGAGAGACTTGCCCGACACCTTTTCCACTATGAGTCCCAGGGTGATCGCGCCGAAATCGGAGTACAGGTATCTCTCACCCGGAACACTCTGCAGGGTTGCTGCCATGACCGAATCGATCGCTTCATCTTTCGTTTCGGTCTCGAGGTGGAGCGGTCGCCAGGCTTCGAGGCCTGCGGTGTGAGTCAGGAGGTGCCGAACCGTGACATCTTCCTTGCCCGGGCCAGCGAACGCCGGGAGGTAGCCGTGCACCGGAGCGTCGAGGTCGATCGCACCGTCCGCTACCAGTAACATCACGGCCGTCGTGAGACCGATGATCTTTGTCAGGCTCGCAAGGTCATAAACGGTGCTGTCGTCGACCTGACGGGAATCGTCGTCGCCGTAGTGCCCAACGGCGACAAACTCGACGGTATCGCGCAGACCTACAGCCAGAACGGCTCCGGGAAACGCGTCTGCCTCCACACTTGATTGCAGTAATGCGGTTGCGGGCTCCAGGCTCTCGCTATCCAGTACCCAGTCGAGACTGGTTTCCGAGTGACACTGCACTATCAAGAGGACCGGCAGTAACGGGGCCGGCGCCCTGCGAAGCCCGAACCTCATTGACGCATGAGGTTGATCCCAAAGCCTCTTGGGTACTCGTCGGAGAGTGTGATGGGGAGCTTGCCGGTCACAGGTATGACACCGACTAACGCGCGCCCTACAGCCCGTTCGGTTGCTGGGAAGTCGCTCCACGCCAAGAGGTAAGCTCCGCCGAAACCCTCTACTTGATTCATCAGGTAGGGACTGCCCAGCGCGGCCAGTACCGTAGGCTTCTGTCCGTCAGTGCCGGCAATCAGAGCGGCCAGCGAATCGGGCAACTGTATGTGACCACGCCCGGCAATGAACCTCACTCCCATGGCAAACAGGACTCGTGGGCTTCCTTTGATCACTGCCCGGGCCGAGTCGTACGATGCCGCCCCTGATGCGGGATAGAGCCGGAACGAGTTCACCGTGTCACCGTGTGATCTCAGCTCTCCGATCAAGACGTTTCCGGCAGTGAGGTTCGTCTCCTCGGCATATGAGATGACCGCGGTGCGACCACGTTGATCGCGGAATTGGTCGATGGGTCCCCTCTGTACCAACGTGAGCGACCGGTCCGCAATGTCGTTGGCTAGTTCCTGCAGGTCACGCCTGCCCACCGTTGTCGGAATGCTGTCCAGCGATGCCGTCCGCTCACTGAACAGCCCGGCCTCTCGCTTCAGGTCCAACATGCGGCGGACCGATGTATCGAGGCGCTCCATTGTGATACGGCCCTCGGCAATGGCAGCCAGCATTGCGGTGATCGCGACCTTGGGATCGGCCGGGATCAGCAGGAGATCGCTTCCGGCCATGAATGCACGTACCACTGTCTCCCCGACGCCATACTTGCTCACGATTGCGCCCATGGTGAGCGCGTCGGTGACCACGAGACCGTCGAACCCGAGTGAGTCTCGCAGGAAACCGGTCATGATCGCAGGTGAGAAGGTCGCAGGCGGCGGGTCCTCGTCACCGTCAATGCAGGGCATGGCCAGGTGTGCGGTCATCACCGCAGTCACTCCTGCATCGATCGCCGCCCTGAACGGCACCAGCTCGACCGTGTTCAGTTGATCCCAACAGGCGGTGACGACCGGTAGATCGATGTGTGAGTCAGACTTGGTGTCGCCGTGACCGGGAAAATGCTTTGCCGTTGTGAACAGACCGTATTCACTGGCACCGTGCACATACGCTGCGACCAACGCAGCCACCGCGTGTGGGTCCTCACCGAACGAACGGGTGTTGATGATGGGGTTGTCTGGGTTGCTGTTCACGTCGGCGACCGGCGAGAACGTCATGTGGATGCCCGCGGCGCGTGCTTCCAGCGCAGTAGCTCGGCCCAGCTCGTACGCGTCATTCACGTTGCCCGTTGCGCCCAACGCCATCGCCATGGGGAACAATGTGCCGCCCACCAGGCGCATTCCCGAACCCCACTCGAGATCGGCGGCGATCAGCAGGGGCAGGGGTGAACGTTCCTGCAAAGCGTTGAGCTTGGCGCCGGCATCCAGTGGCGAGCCGATAGATATGATGATCCCGCCCAACTCCAGTGAATCGACCCAACTCGAGATCCGATCGAATTCGCGCGAGTCGAGGGCCGTGTAGTTGCCGAGCAGCCACGGCATGATGAGTTGAGCCACTTTTTGTCGTACGGTGAGATTCTCGATGAGCGCATCGACTACATCGATCGGTGTCGCAGCTGCTCTTTCCGACGGCGGTGCGGTCACCGAGTCGGGAATGTTACGGACCGGCGTGGGTGCGACCGGTGGCGTTTCAGGAGCGGATGAAGCACACCTAACCGACAAGCTGACCAGAGATAGCAATGCGACGATCGGAACTACTCTTGGCGCCATCAGTCCTCCACCTGCCACACGGTATCCAGCACTGTGCCATCGGTCCATTTGACGACCGCGACCGGCTGGTCCGTCAGGCGAGCTGGTTCCGGTTTGCCACCCATGATTTTCTCTACCTCGTCTTTGATTTCTGCAATTGGACGGACGGGTAGATCTGAGCCTCGGACCCGTTCGAGCAGATCTTCCCTCCTGGGATTGATCGCGATACCACGTTCGGTAACGACCACGTCGATCAACTCTCCGGGACCGGTCATCGTCGTTACCTCATCGACGACCACGGGAATGCGATCTCTGAATGAGGGGATGGCGAGGATGGAACAACCGGCAAAGAGACAGTTCTGCCAGCCCCCGATCCCGTGCAACAGGACACCGTCTGAATGAGTGTTGACGTTGGCGTTGAAGTCGAGGTCCACCTCTGTCGCTCCCAGTATCGACGCGTCTACCATTGAAGCGAAGTTGCCCTTGCCGTGGTAGTTGTATGACGTGAACGGAGATGTAGACACGTGACGCGGGTCGGATGCAATAGACGCCACGCCGGCGAGGTCGAATGTCTGACCGTCGAGTATGTAATCTGTTAGGCCTTCCTGCAGCAGATCCACCAGGTACTGCGTCGATCCGCCCCGGACGAACCGTGCTTTGACACCTGCCTGCTGCATCATCTGCTTCAAGAACTGCACGAATGCCAGTGCAATCCCGCCGGCACCGGCCTGGAACGAGAACCCGTCGCGCATGATGCCGGCGTCTCTCATGAAGCGTGCGACATATTCTGCAACGAGCAGGCGATCGGGACTGCGCGTGATCTGTGTGGTCCCGGAGACGATCTTGGACGGATCGCCGATCGAGTCAACCTCCACCACGTAGTCGATGTTGTTGCCCTGGATCTGCCAGGGAATGCAGGGGAACGGGACCAGGTTATCGGTCACCACGATTACGTGATCGGCGTATAGCGAGTCGGCCAACGCAAAGCCGAGCGAACCACAGGCCGACGGGCCGTGCGAGGCATCGGCATTACCGAACGGATCGGCTGTCGGTGCCGCAATCACCGCGATGTCGACCTTTACCTCTCCGTCCTGGATCGCCTGCCATCGTCCTCCATGTGACCGCAGCACTCCCAGTCCGCGCATCTTGCCGGCGGAGCAATACGCACCCAGAGGGCCATTCATGCTGCCTTCGATGTGATGCACGATCCCTTCGTCCATCAGATCGACGACTGGTGCGTGGCACGGAAACGACGCGCTGGGGAACCACATCAGATCCTTCGCGCCTAATTCCCCCGCAGCCTGCAATGCCGCAAGCGCTACACGGTCTCCGTTGCGCAGGTGATGATGTGACGAGATGACCATCCCATCGCTCAGCCCGCACCGTTCCAGGGCTGTCTTTAGATCCGGAACGCGTTTGTCGCCATTGTTGGGATAGTCTTTGCACGACCTGATCGGGGGAGCGTGCTTTGTTCCCTGCGGTTCGTGAGCCGCTACGCCCTTGAAAGGGACTTGCTCCCGTCCATTCACGATCTTGGGAACCTTGCGTCCGGCCTCGTTGACCAGGAGTTCGTTACTGCTCATCTGTTGCCTCCTGATCCGGTTTCATCGCCCTGTACCAGACCAGCTCTCCTGGCCTGGTCGACCAAACGCTGTGCGCGGAGAACCACTGGTGGATCGACCATGCGTGTTCCCAGGCTCACGACACCGAGGCCCTTGGCCTCGGCATCCTCGAACGCCGCGACGATCTTCAGAGCTTTCGCGATCTCTGCCTCCGTCGGAGCGAAGGATTCGTGGATCGGTTGAATCTGTCGGGGATGGATGCAGCCCATCCCCTCGAATCCCAGCGCCCGGGAGCGGGTTCCCCAGGCTCTGAGTCCGGCTTCGTTACCCACGTCGCCGAACACAGAGTCTATCGCCTGTACTCCTGCAGCGTGGGCCGCGTTGGCCACGCGAGTCCGTGCGTACAACGACTCGGTACCTTCAACGGTCTTGGGCACACCCAAGTCGGCAGTGTAGTCCTCCAATCCGATCGTTATGGCCACGACCGACTCGGTGGCCCGCGCAACGTCGAACGCGTGCTCTACGCCAAGTGCGGACTCGATGATCGGCATGAGCCAGATCGGCGCGTCGTCACCCGACTTCTGGATCTTCTCGATTCGTGCTTGCACCTGGCTCACCTGATCGGCGTGTTCCACCTTGGGAACCAGAATCAGGTTGGGTGCCTCTGGTACGACCTCATCGAGATCTTCAAGTCCGAGCGGCAATTGATTGATCCGCACCATCCGCTCTGTGGCGTGGAAATCGACTGAGCGCAGGGCGTTTCGTACGAGAATCCGTGCGGCATCCTTCTCGTCCGGATGGACAGAGTCCTCCAAGTCCAGGATCACCGCATCGGGACCGTGCAGTCCGGCGTTGATAAAGAACTTCGGCTCGTTGCCAGGAAGATAGAGCCGAGAGCGGCGCAGCCGATCGCGCGCCGTTGGGCTTGCAGTGAGTGTCCGGCTGGGTGGGGCTGTCCCCGCGGAGCCGGCGCGACGAGCCGCCGTCTCGATGCGAGCCGACACGACGAAGGGCAGGGCACCCTTGTCATCGATCTCGACAACGGCGTGCTTGATTTTCAGCTCGCTTAGGACGGCAGTAGCTGTATCCTCGATCGACTTGCCGTAGAACGCCGCGACCTTGGATGCCATGTCGACCTGCACCCCACCGGAGCTGCGGATCTCAACCGAGACATGGAGGTCGGAACGGACGTCGTCGCCCCGGCGGCCCGCCTCTCCCCGTTGCACCGGTTTCTTACCGCCCTTCTTGGGCATGCTTGAACCTCCCTAGACGAGCTTCTCGATGATCGCGTCGGTGATTTCGCCTGTGGTTGCCGCACCCTGCTCGATGACGTCAGGTCCGCCCGGCAGGCGCATCATGTCATAGGGACGGACCTTGCCATCTGCGACAACCGCTCCCACCGCATCGCGTACCTGCTTTGCCTTCACCACGTCGCCAATGTGATCCAACAGCATCGCGGCACTCAGTATCATCGCGACCGGGTTGACGATAGGTGGATCGAGTTTTTCGTACTTCGGCGCTGACCCGTGGGTTGGCTCGAACACCGCAACATCGTCACCGATGTTGCCGGAACAGGCAAAGCCAAGGCCTCCAACCAACCCGGCAAAGGCGTCGGACACAATGTCGCCAAACATGTTGCCCGCGACGATGACTCCGTAGTCTTCTGGGTTCTTGGTCAGCCACATCATCTGGGCATCGATGTTGGTGGAGCGGATCCAGGTATCGGGATAGTCGAGCTGCACTTCGCGTGCTACTTCCTCCATCATGCCCGAGGTCTCCCGCAACACATTTGGCTTCTCGCAAATCGTGACCGACGCATAGCCGTGTTTCTCGGCGTACTTGAAGGCCGCGGTGAGAATGCGTCGGCATGCATTGCGAGTAAACAACCGTATTGAAATTGCGAGGTCCCGACCGGGAACATCCTCGAACGGTTTGAACTTGGGGTGCGTTGCCAGCGACGCGCGGACCGTAGCCGGCGGATCGGTCCATTCCAGGCCGCAGTATAGACCCTCGGTGCCCTGCCGGAAGATGACCGCGTCTACCTCGGGTTCCTCGACACCGCCGCCAGCGGCCTGACGCACGAAGTTCAGTGGGTTGCCCTTGAACGATCGGCAGGGCCGAAGGCAAATGTCGAGGTTGAATAGTTGACGCATGCTCACGATCGGGCTGAAGTAAACCAAGCCCTTGTCCCTCAGCTCCGGCTTGAGTTCAGCCGCCGCTTCGTTCTTTGGCTTGGACGTAATCGCCCCGAACAGACCGAGCTTGTACTTCTTCAACAAGTCAATGGTTCTGTCAGGTAACGGGTTGCCCTCGTTTACCCAGAAATCCCAGCCGATATCGGCATGTACGTACTCGGCATCGAATCCCACCGCGTCCAGCACTCGAATAGCTTCGGGAAGCACGCTTTTGCCGATGCCGTCACCTGGCATTGAGACGATTGTTATTGTCATCTTCTAGTTCGTCCTCAGTCTTGATTGTCAGTCTCAGTTTGTTCTCAGGTCGTTCCTCAATTCGCTGCACGTCGTCCGCACCCTGCACCCTGCACGCTGCACGCTGCACGCTGCACGTCTCTTCCGTCCCCCTCCTAGCTCCCCGCCAACTTCTCTCTAACCAAGTTCTCGATCCCCCCGGCCACGACGAGAGATTGCGGTACCGATCCCAACGCCGGGAACCCGAACTCCTGTCCCCGGTACGTCACTCTACTGCTGGTGAAATCGATCTCGATCTCGTCACCCGGTATCACTGTCAGTGCTCCGGAATCTACTTGCTCGCGCATTTGTTCTTTTACCGCGGTCACTAACGTTGGACATTCGATACAGATAAAGCCATTGTTGTACGCGTTCCGCAGATATGTTTGTGAGAAGCTCCCCGCGATGACCATCTGGATGCCCTTCGCCTGTAACGCGGTTGCCGCCTGTTCACGGCTCGAGCCCGTGCCGAAGTTACGGCCACCGATCAGTATGTCACCCGCCTTTGTGTTTCCAGCGAATTCGGGATCGTAGTTTTCCATGACTACACGCGCCATGTCCTCGCGGGTCATGTCGTCTTTGTACGTGTAGTCTTTGCCGTAAATACCGTCGGTGTTGAGGTTGTCCTGTGGTACCAACACCAACCGGCCGCTGGTTTTCTCGGGGAATCCTTCCTTGATGGCTACGGTCTCACTGGCAGCTTCAGGTGGCGCGAACTCGTTGAAGGACCTCTCGGGGGTTCTGCTATCCGAAGGTGTCGCACTACTGATGTAACCGGACACGGCGGACGCGGCGACGACCGCGGGGCTTGCCAAGTACGCTTGCGCGTCGCGCGAACCCATTCGGCCCTTGAAGTTTCTGTTCGTTGCCGAGATCCCTACTTCGCCGGGTTCGAGCAGTCCGGCTCCCAGTCCGATACAGGGCCCGCAACCGGGCGGCAGCGGTTTCGCGCCTGCCTCGAGCAACGCACTCCACGCTCCCGAAGCCTCCGCCTGGTCCTGAATCTCTCGGCTCGCGGCAGCCACGTATAGTTCGACTCCGTCAGCGACCTTCTTACCTTTCACTACAGCGGCAGCAGCTTCGAGATCCTCCAGCCGGCTGTTCACGCAGGACACGATGTACGCTTTTTGGATGGCGATCTTGTCGCGTTCCATGTCCGCAACCGATCTCATGACCTGAACCGAGTCGGGGCCGGCAACGTGCGGACTCACTTCACCCAGATCCAGCGTGATCTCTCCGGCATACACCGCATCAGCGTCGGCCTGGATGGGGTCGCGACTCCACT
>Ga0255055_10001783_pt1 | contig 15452 bp, 17 predicted proteins | sample JV7_2_27_MG_FD_188633 | JGI IMG/M metagenome (GOLD analysis project Ga0255055, IMG submission 188633) | Seawater microbial communities from Jervis Inlet, British Columbia, Canada - JV7_2_27 | ecosystem: Environmental > Aquatic > Marine > Inlet | place: Canada: British Columbia | collected... | reverse complement strand
GGTGACCTGCGACTTGCCATCGGGACGCAGCCATTCAATCTCGCCCGACTTCCGAGCCTGCGCCAGGCGGCGTGTGAGCCGGTGCGCCAGGATGATCGGGAGGGGCATGAGCTCGGGACTCTCACGGGTGGCGTAGCCAAACATCATGCCTTGATCGCCAGCCCCTCCGGTGTCCACGCCCATGGCGATGTCACCCGACTGCTGATCGATCGAGGTTATCACCGCGCAGGTCTTGTAGTCGAGGCCGTGGCCGGCTTCGACGTATCCGATCCCCTCAATCGTCTGCCGCACGACCTCGGGGATATCAACATAGGTCTCGGTAGTGATCTCGCCGGCAACGAAAGCCAGTCCGGTCGTCACCAATGACTCGGCAGCCACTCTGGCGGCCGGATCTTGCTCGATGATGCGATCGAGGATCGCGTCCGAGATCTGGTCGGCGACCTTGTCCGGGTGGCCCTCGGTGACACTTTCCGACGTGAAGAGGCGTCTTCTCGACAATTCCCCGCTCCTGACTTCAATGATGAAATGGAGGCCGGTCGATTATCACCGGCTAACGCACTAAGTAAATCGATCGAAGCTACTTTTTCAATCCGGGCGTGACAAGCTTGGACTGGAGTCGAGGCTTGGGAGGTCGATACCCGCGCTCAGGGCCACGAGAAGTCGCTCGCGTATTTCGGCGCCGGTTTCCGCTTTCATGAGCTCCTCCACGAACGGGATCAGCGTGCCCAGGTCGAGCAGGCGTACCAGCTTCTTCTGTTCCAGGATCGCCGATGGGGTGCAGCTCAGACTGCGGACGCCGAGCCCGATCAGTAGCGTGGCACCCAACGGATCGGAGGCCGCTTCGCCGCAGACACAGATCGGAACCGCGACGCGCTCGGCCGCCTCCACCGCCTCCCGGATATATCGGAGCAATGCCGGGTGGTACAAGTCGAAGTACGCCGCAAGCTGAGCATTGCCCCGATCGACCGCCAGCATGTACTGGATGAGGTCGTTGGTACCGATGCTGAAATAGTCGACGTGGCGGCCCAGCATCTCAGCTATTCCAATCGAGGCGGGCGTTTCGAGCATCGCGCCCAACAGGACCTCGCCGTGATCGACGCCCTGGCTCGAAAGCTCTGCCCTGGCCTTCTCCATGACCGCTCGCACCGCTCGGATTTCCTCCACCGAATTGACCATGGGCACGAGCATCCGCACCGGCCCATGAGCGGCGGCCCGGTATATGGCGCGAACCTGGCTTTGAAAGAGCTCCGGCATCAAGTCGTAGATCCGCATGCCGCGCCAGCCCAGAAACGGGTTCTCCTCCACAATGGGAGGCAAGAAAAGCGGGAACTTGTCGCCGCCCAGGTCGAAGGTGCGAATCACCACCGGTCTTGGTGACAGGACCTCGACAACGCTCCTGAAGGCCTCGTATTGCTCCTCTTCGTCCGGCGCAGCCGCCTTGCCCACGACCAGGAATTCCGTCCTGAACAGCCCGACGCCGTCAACATTTAGCGCAACCGCTGCCTCGGCATCCGCAGGAAGCTCGAGATTGGCATAAATCCCGATGCGCGTTCCGTCCTTCGTCCGCGCCTCCTGGCCCGCGATGTGCGCCAGATCCCTCGCGGTCTCCTTCGCCTTCACTTCGCGGTCTTGGAATTTGTGCTTTTCGGACTCGGTGGGGGAGATCACCACTCTGCCCCGTTTCCCGTCGAGAACCAGCTCCACACCGTTCTCAACCCGCAGCGAGAGATTACCGAGCCCGACGACCGCCGGGATCCTGAGCGAGCGCGCCAATATCGACGCGTGGGCGGTTCGCGTGCCCGCATCGGTGGCCACCCCCAGGACTCGATCGACATCGAGCTCGACCATGTGGCTGGGCGTGAGCTCTCTCGCAACCAGGATGACCGGATCGGTGGTACTACCTTGAAGCACATCCTTCTCGGGCAAGTTGATCAGTCTGGAGAGGACGCGAGCCTGGATGTCGCTGAGATCGGCCACGCGGTCCATAACTCGGGCGTGGGTAGCGTCGAGCCATTGAGAGCGGAACTCTAGGACCCGCAGCGTGAAGGCGCGCTCCGCCGTCAGGAAGCTCTCGGAGATGTATGTGATCGTCCCTTCGATGAGGTCCGGATCTTCCAGCATCATCAACTGTGGATCGAAGATCTTGGCCTGGACGGCGCCGAGGCGTCCCTCCGCCCGGACGCGCAACTCACCCGTGCGCTGGATGGCCTCCTCGCGAGCCACGTAGAAGCGCTGGATCTCGATCTCGACTCGATCGGGCGTGACGGTGGCGTGGGGAACATCCAGGCCGGGCCAGCGAACGACGCAGGCCGGGCCGATCACGATTCCCGGCGATGCCGGGATCCCCTGCACGAACTCACCCACCGAACCTACTCCTCCCCAAAGCCATCGGAGACAAGATTGACCAGAGCCTCGACGGCTTCCCTCGCATCGATTCCGCGAGCCTTGATCTCGATGGTCGAGCCTTTCTCCGCGGCGAGCATCATGACGCCCATGATGCTCTTACCGTTCACCTCGAGACCGTCTTTGTTCACCAGGATCTCCGAGTCGAACTTAGCCGCGAGCTTGACGAACTCCGCCGCCGGCCGCGCGTGCAGACCATACACGTTCGCGACGACCACGTTCTGACCATACTCGATATTCTCTACGCTCACCATATGGTCTTCTCGAGGGCGACGAATACCAGCGACCCTATTACTAGGCCGAGGGCGGCGAGGCGACCCGCGAAGGCCGGGCGCCAGTAACCTACGACCGTGAGAGCAAGAGCTACACAGATGACGGGGATCGGGCCAACGCCGGAAGCGCCACCCACGGCCAGGGCCAAGGGCGGCAACAGGGCTCCACCAATAACTGCTATTGGTATGGTAAGCCGATCGGGCAGCCGCCGCAAAGGCGAACCCATCAGAGCGCGTCCGACGTCCCGGCCTTCCTTCCAGCCCAGACTCAGCCCCCAGGCGCGCAGAGGCATGGCGACGACGTTGTAAAGTACCACGAAAAGGCCACTTGCGACCCACCAAGATGCGCCCACCGCAAACAACAAGAGTGCCAGCAGCGAACAGAGTGGCCGCCAGCGCGCCCATACCAGCCGGTCACCCAAGCTGCCGAGCGGGCTAACGAGGGCCGCTTTGAAGCGCTCGATCTGCTCGGCGTCGGCCCCCTCGCTCTCCATACGCGCGATCGACGCGATGGCCACGGTTGAGAGATAGGGATTAGCGTTGAAGAACCCGGAATGGCGCCCGACGGCTTCATCGAGGTCGGCCGCCCGATCTCCCCGGTACCAAAGCCTGAGCACGGGGATGAGGGCGAAACCCAGCCCCGCTCCCTGCATGGTGCTGTAGTTCCAAGAGCCTTGGATCACCAAGCTCCTGAGCAGGAGCCTCAGACGCATGATTCGAGTTATCCGCGCCATAGTGCAATCATCGAGCTCACGATAAGACCAGCGGCAAAAGCTATCGCCACCGGCCGACCCTTCGCGATCATTCGTACGTCCGCACTCAAGGTCAGACCCACGAAGGCCAGCAGGACTACCGCGGCAGCACTGCTCGCAACCGCCGGGGCGGCCTCAGACCCCGCAAGCACGAAGCTACCGCAGACGAGGGCGACCAGGGTCAGACCGGCGGCGCGAAAGAAGTCGATCGCCAGCGCCGATAGATGACGAGCCGAAAGAGCCCGCGGCGTGATCGAACGCCGCCGCTCGTCGCTTACTATGCGAGCCGTACCCTGTCGCATCACGTGCACGGTCCAACCGCCAACCCAGCCGACGAACACCCCGAAGCCGGCAGCCACGATCCAAGTGACGGGCCCGGACGAAGCCTGAAGGGCCACCACGGCGCTGGCGGCGACCGTCGCGGGGCCCGTATCCCAACCCCGGCTAGCGCCAATGGGCAGCTGATTCAGGCTGACGAGCTCGAGCAGCACGCCGGCGTACATGCCGGAGACGGGATCTCCGAGCAAGGCCCCCGCCAACGGTCCAACCACGATGGGGCGCGAGATCATGGACTGGACACAGGACACTGTATCGAGGCCCATGACACCGCCCAAGAGGGCCAGCCAAAGCAAGCTTGTGGTTTCCAGTTCTACTCCGACTTCAGCTTGAGCAGCTCTTCGAGTCTGATCTTGCGAGCGCTTGGAACGTCCTGGGCGCTGACCTCAGCCCGGGTTCGCCGTAGGCGATCCAACTCTTCGCGGTCCTCCACACCCAAGAACAGGTACGGCAAGACGCGCCGGCGTCCCGGGGCATCGTGGAGTCCTCCCAAATTGATCTCGATGTCATCGAGGACACCCTGTTCCGCCAAACTGCGCATGGTCGCGAGGTCACGGGTCAGCACGAAGCCACGCTCGGCGTTAGCCGCCCACTTGGGAATTAGATGGGCGGCCTTTTCGACACCCACGAAACGAGCATCGATATCTTCCGGGAGACCGGCATGGTAGAGGTCCTGCTCCCATTCGCTCTGCGACAGCTCGTCGTCGACGACCGCGATGAAGTCGAGACCGAGATGCGCTCCCCAACCGACGACGACCTGGCCGTGGATCAGCCGGTCATCGACCCGGCACAGCAGAATCGCCATCTGTCGGTTGTTCTATCGAGATCCCCACATGGCTACGGAGTCGTTCGATCACCTCTTCGAGCGGCAATGTACGGTGGAACATGAAGTCGAGGAGAAGCGGCAGGTTGACGCCGCAGACCAGTGCCATTCTCGAACGCCGATGCTGAAGTCGCCGCGCCGCAAACGCACAGCTCCCGCTTGGAAGGTCGACAAAGACCACACTGGGACCCTCCCCGGTCAGCTCGCTCAGCCGTTTTTCGAGAGCCTCCGGGGTTAGCCCCTGGTTGTCGACAGGATAGAGTCCCTCGCGCGAACCGGTGATTTCCTCTATCGCGTTCAGCATCCCCTCGGCCAACTTGCCGTGGCCGACAAGGATGCCCTGCACTTCGTTATTACTCATAGTCTTCTTCGAGGTAGTTCTTTACAGGAGCTAGGGCATCCTTCAGTCGTCTATCGAAAACCTCCGCGGAATCGACGCCCGAATACCTGAGAAGGTGGTTCATCGCGACTACTTCGGATATGACGGTAATGTTCTTGCCCGGGTTGAGCGGCACAGTCACTCTACGGATCGGCACGTCGAGGATCTCCGTAAAGTCGGCGTCGAGCCCTGTGCGATCGTAGTATTCCTGTCTGGTCCAGTCCGCCAGCTGCACGATTACCTCGACGCGCTTTTGCTGACGAATCGCTCGAACGCCGAACAGCGCCCTCACATCTATTATACCGACGCCTCGGATCTCCATGTGATGCCCGGCCAACTCGAGGCCCCGGCCGATCAGTACATCGTGACCCTGTCGCGCTATGCGCACAACGTCGTCGGCGACGAGACGGTGTCCCCGCTCCACCAAGTCCAGGACACACTCGCTCTTGCCGATTCCACTACGCCCGACATACAAAAGGCCGACGCCGTAGACGTCGGCCAGCGATCCGTGTACATGGGTGTGCGGAGCAAACCTCTCGTTGAGGAAGGGATGAACGCGGCGATAGAACTCCGCGGTTCCCAGTTCGCTGACCACCACCGGCGTGCCGAGCCGCTCGGCGACCTCCAGCAGGACGGGTGGCAATTCTTGTCCCTTGGTAATGATCACGAGCGGCAAGTCGAAGGCGAGCAGGGTCTCCACGGACTTTTGCTGCGCGTCGGGCGGCAGCGATCGCAGATAGCTAACCTCGGTTGCACCGAAGACCTGCACCCGGCCGGGAGTGAAACGCTCGGTGTATCCCGCCAGTGCCAGCCCGGGACTGGAGATCTCCGAATCGGTGATCTCTCGATCGAGAGCCTTTTCCTCTCGGGTGGCCAAACGCAGGCCGAGGCTATCGCCGCGCAGTTGCAAGAATTCCCGAATGGTCAGACTCACGATTCGCCGTCCTCTGTCACCTCCTGGGGTTGGATCTCCTCGTTGAGTCGCGGCGCCTGGTGGTTTCGCCGCAGGTCATGCCTTCGCTTGAGTTGGCGGGCCAGTTTATCGGAGACCTTGTTCACCGCCGTCCGGAAATCCTCGGCGACGGCCTCCGCGTGTATGTCCACATCTCCGTCGACCGCCGCGTGCGCCTCCACGCGCTTGTCGCGTTTCTCGTCTGTGAGCTTAACCTCTACGCGGGACATGCGTTGATTGAAACGCTCCAATCGGGTGAAACGGGTCTCGACGTGCTGACGCAACGCGTCGCTCATATCGAAATGACGAGCGGTCATGGAAAGGTTCATGAGTCCTCCGACACAAACGTGGTGAAGTGGTGTTGGCCCCGGACGGAGCCAGCGGAAAGTACCTCCTGAAGATGGGCCTCGGTCTCACGCGCCGCACGGTCCCAGCTGAATTCGCCTGCGAACCTAATCGCGCCCGCCCGCAGATGCTGGCGCAGTTCGCCGTCCACCGCGACGCGCTTCAATGCCGCAACCCAAGCATCGACATCTCCATGACGAACCAGCAGGCCGCTCTCCTCGTGAGCCACCGATTCCCGCAAGCCCGGCGAATCAGAGGCCAAAGCCGGTGTGCCCGAGGCCGCCGCTTCGATGTTCGTGATGCCCCAACCCTCCTTAGGGGATGGGTAAACCGTCGCCCAGGCCCTGCGCAATAGGTCCACTTTCTCAGCCTCGGCTACGAAGCCGAGAAACTCCACTCTGCCGGGCATTCTTGTCTCGGCGTAGTCTCGGAGCGCGGCCTCATGGTCCCCCTTTCCGGCAAGAAGCAACCGCGCCTCTATCCCCTGTTCGGCGAGCCGGGCGAGCGAGTCCACCACGAACTCCAGTCCCTTGTAGCGTTTCAGTCGCCCGATGTAAGCGAATGTCGGCTCCGCATACGGGCGTACTGCCGGATCGGGATGGAACTGTGAGTGGTCGATCCCCGGGTAGATCACCTTGATGCTCGATCGCGACAGGCCCCGAGCGCTGAGATCGTCCGCCGTGGATTCCGATATCGCCTGGAACGTCACGCTCTCGTAGAAGTGCGGAACCGGCCGTTCCGCCAGCCACACGGCGGTGGCAAACGGTACCGTGGCTTCCTGGAACGCCGTAGCGCCGAACAGGTGCGGTATCAGGGCCACGACAGGCGCTTGCACCCAGAGCGGGCTGTAGAGTGGAATCTTGTTGATATCCTCCACGACGAGGTCGAAACCCTCATCTCCTAGATAGCGCCGATAGTAAAGTGGGGCAAGAAGTGTGAAACTGTGACGACCCCCAACACGGTGAACCGCCATGCCGTCGATCTCGTCACGGGCTTCCCCGCCCGGCCAGCCCGAGCACAGTAAGGTGACATCGTGGCCCATCTGGACGAGCCGGCCGAAGATCTCATGCAGATGTATCTCTGCGCCGCCCGCCTGCGGATTCTCTATGTCCTGCCAGTTGATGACGAGTAGCTTCAACCGGTCGCTGCTCATCGGGCGTCGGGGAGCTGTTCCGTTTCCAATTCTCGCAGGAGCGCGTCGAGCACGCCATTGACGAAACGCGCGCTTTCGCCGCTCCCGAACCACTCAGCCAGCCGGATCGCTTCGTGGACAGAAACTCGCAGGGGAACGTCTTCGACGTGGACCATCTCGGCGGCCGCGATTCGAAGGATGTTGCGATCGACCGCCGTCATCCTGGAGAGACGCCAGTTTTCGGCGAGGGCTTCGATGCGGGCGTCGACGTCGGGACGGTGGCGCTCGAGGCAATCGAGCAAGAGGTCGGTGTACTCCTGTACGTCGGCAGCCGTGGGTGAATCAGCGGATTCGATCGACTCGCGATCCACGATGCGCAACGGCTCTGCGCCTCCCCGCATGTCCCAAGCGTAGAGGACCTGCAGCGCCCGGACTCTGGCCTTAGTCCGACTCCCCATCCAGCTGGTCAAGAAGGTCGGCCATCTCTATCGCGGCCAGCACCGCCTTCCAGCCGTGGTTGCCGGCCTTGCTACCGGCGCGTTCCAAGGCTTGCTCCATCGTATCGGCGGTCAGCAAGCCAAACGACACGTAGGTCTCCGAGTGAGTCGCCACATTCGCCAGGCGCGAGCTCGCCGTGGTAGCCAGGTAATCGAAGTGGGGCGTGGCACCACGAATCAACGCCCCCAGGGCCACGATGGCGGCATGCTGGCCCTTTCGGGCTAACCGAGCGACGACCGGAGCCAACTCCCAGGCACCGGGCACCCAATAGACGTCGACTTGCTCGTCGCTGGCACCGTGCTGGCGCAAGCAGTCGACCGCTCCAGCCAGAAGCTGGCGCGTAACCAGCTCGTTGGTCCGCCCTACGACCAGCGCGAACCTGCGACCCTCGGTTCGGAATTGTCCGTATATCTCTCGCATCAATCTATCCCGGGACTTTCTCATCGGTTGGAATCAAGTGGCCCATCTTCTCCCGCTTGGCCTTCAGGTAGCCCTTGTTGTGACGGTTCGGCTTCACGGTGATCGGAACCTGTTCGGTGACGGACAGACCGTAGCCCTGGAGGCCGATGATCTTCTTGGGGTTGTTCGTCATCAGACGCATCGACTTGACCCCGAGATCTAGCAACACCTGGACGCCGATCCCGTAATCGCGCAGATCGGGAGGGAACCCGAGCAGCTCGTTGGCCTCGACCGTGTCCACGCCCGTCTCTTGCAGCTGGTAGGCGCGGATCTTGTTATTCAGACCGATCCCGCGCCCCTCCTGCTTCATGTAGACGACGACGCCCTTCCCTTCCTTCTCGATTCTGCGCAGGCTGGCCTGCAGCTGTTGGCCACAATCGCAGCGCTGCGAATGGAAGACATCTCCGGTCAAGCACTCGGAGTGCATCCGTACGAGCACGTCGACTTCGCCGGCGATCTCACCCTTGATGAGCGCCACATGCTCACGCTGGTCCACGTCGTTTTCGTATGCGATGACGCGAAAATCGCCGAATTCAGTGGGAAGGCTCGCCTCGGCGACACGGTGGACCAGGCTCTCGGTCTTCAGACGATGGGAGATGATTTGGGCGACGGTGACGAACTTCAGTTCGTGCTGGCGAGCGAAAACTTCCAGCTCGGGTCGCCGCGCCATCGTCCCGTCGTCGTTCAGGATCTCGCAGATTACGCCCGCCGGCTTCAATCCCGCCATCCGCGCCAGGTCGACCGAGGCTTCGGTCTGGCCGACGCGCTGCAGGGTGCCACCCGGCCGCGCGCGCAGCGGGAAGACGTGGCCCGGTCGACCGAGGTCCTCGGGCCGGGCGTCGGGGTCGATGGCCACCTGGATCGTTTTTGCCCTGTCCGCCGCGCTGATGCCGGTGGTCACGCCGTGTTTGGGGGTAGCATCGACGGAGACCATGAAAGCGGTGAAGTTCTTATCGGGCCCATGGTCGCCCATGGGATCGAGCACCAACTCCTCGACTCTCTCCGGCGTCAACGACAGGCAAATCAGGCCCCGCCCGTACATGGCCATGAAGTTGATGATCTCCGGAGTGACCTTCTCCGCGGCGCAAACGAGATCGCCCTCGTTCTCCCGGTCTTCGTCGTCCGCGACGATGACCATATCGCCACGAGCGATGGCCGCTACAGCCTCTTCAACGGAATCGAATTCTATTTTGCTCATCTCTAAGATCGCTTAGCCAATGCCCCAATCCGACAGCTTCTTCAACAAGTCGCCCGGAGTCTTCCCCTCCTGTACTTGACCGACTACCCGGGCGACGTACTTCCCGATCATGTCGGCCTCGAGGTTGACCCGGCTCCCCGCCGACAACCGTGAGAGGTTCGTATGTCCATAAGTATAAGGGATCAAGGCAACTTCGGCAGTCCCGGAGTCTGGCAAAGCGTTGACCGTCAACGAGACTCCATCTATGCAAATGGAGCCATGCAGGATGGTGAACGGTGCGACAGTCTCCGGCAGGCTGAAACGGACCAGCCACATATCGCCTTGCCGCGTCACGGACTTGACGGTCCCAACTCCGTCGACGTGGCCCTGAACAAAATGACCGCCGAATCGCTCCCCTGCCGCGATCGACCGCTCCAGGTTCACCTTTCGGCCGCGCCGGTACTCTCCCAGGGTCGTGCGGGAGAGCGTCGTGGCGATCACCTGCACCTTGAAGATGCCCCGCCCTGTGGACACCACCGTCTGACACACACCGTCGACGCTGATGCTATCGCTGATCTTCAGGTCCGCCATCACCGTCTCGGCCCCGACGACCAACTCGCGACCGTCGCCGACGTCCGTCGCCGACTCGATCGTGCCTATCTCCTCAACTATCCCGCTGAACACCTCGACACCTACCCATCAGGCTGCCGCCGATTCGGGACTCAGCACCAGTAGGGTGACCGGTCCCAACGGCTTCCTTTCCACCAAGCGCCAATCCCGCTCCGCCTGGCCCCTCTCCAGCCGGAAGCCAGGCACCCCCGGATCGCCAAACAAACGTGGGGCGATGAACGTGTAGAGTCGATCGACGCACCGCGCCGCCAGCAGGGCGGAGCCCAGGGTCCCGCCGCCTTCGCAGAGCACCGAGCGAACCCCGCGCTCCCTGAGACGTGCAAGAACTGGTCCAAGGTCGAGGCCGCCCGAAGCAGAAAGAGCAGCCACGCGGGAGACCTCCACACCCCGCGTTTCCAGCTCTTTCGCACGCCCCGTGTCTCGGCCTTCGGCTGTGAACACGCAGACCGGCATGTCGGCCGCCGATCGCACGAGCATGGAGTCCAGCGGGGTTCGGAGGTTCGAATCCAGCACCACGCGCAGCGGCGGCACCCTTGGCGCCTTCCACTCACGCACCGTGAGTCGCGGGTCGTCCGTCATCACTGTATCGATGCCAACCATCACAGCGTCATGGCCGGCTCGCAGGCGGTGAGCCTCGGCGATCGCTTCGCCGCTAGTCACTTCCGTGGATTCGCCGGGAAGCTGTGAGAGCCGAGCATCGATGGACATGGCATACTTCACGGCGACGAACGGACGTTCCGATCCGGAACTGCTGTGCAGGTGAACGGCGATCAGGTCCCTTGCCTCCAGCTCGCACACGCCCACGTCCACCTGTGTGCCCTGACTTCTCAGCCAGCCGCCGCCGCCATCGGCCGGCGGGCTGACCTCGCCGGTTCCACATACCACCCGCCGGATGCCGGATTCAGCTATCGCGCGTGAGCATGGGCCGGTTTTCCCCGTATGGTGACACGGCTCCAGGGTCACATAGAGCGTTGCGCCCTCTGCCTTCGCTGCCGCCGCCTCCAAGGCCACGACTTCCGCATGCGGTCCACCCCACTCGGCATGGTAGCCCTCACCGACCACCTCACCCTCCCGAACGACGACGGCTCCCACCATCGGGTTGGGCGCCACGCGCCCCCAGCCTTCCAGGGCGAGCTCCAGAGCTCGGCGCATGTGCCGCTCGTCGTCGATTCTCGTCAAAGTGAGAACCTTATCCCTAAGGAAGTAAACCACTTACCCGACTCCAGCTCAGTCCCCCTCGAGTCCGTAAGCGTCTGCGTTTCCTGCCACCCCAGCTCTCCCACGATGTTGAAGAAGAGGACGATGTACGAGACATCGAGGAAGGCCGACCAGCGGTCCGAAGACAGGTTGGCCGGTGCGCTCTCGGGGATCACCGGGAGCAAGTCGCCGCTGGAGTCCGCGACGCCGAAATCGACATCGCTGGAATAGTGGTCGTAGCCGACGGTGAGGGCGATCCCGATGGCAACGAAGCTCTTGCTGATGCCGGCGCGAAAGCTGGACACTCCCAGATCGAGGCCGAACTGGGCGTCATCTCCGGTTCCGACATTGCCGTACTGGATGCGACCCGCCCACTGGTACTCGCCGGAAAGCGAGATACCGGGGGCCGTGAACGATTCCCTCAAGATCCCAATCCGGGCGCCTAGCCCGAATCCCGTCACATCGTTCTTGAACCCTGCTCCAGCCGGAAGGATCAGCGGCCCCAGGGAGCCGAGCAACTCCACGGAAGCGAAGCCGCCCAAGGTCGTACCGAGCTGCAAGCCGTCAAAGATGCCGACCGACACATCCAGCTGAGGCACGGTGACGGAGAAGTCCACCTTCCCCACGGGTTCGCTGGGCAGCTCCGGGTAGTTCAGGACATCGGGCATTTCGCCCCAGCCGACGCTAAGCCGAGCACCGAGGTAGACTCGCGGGATGAAGCGGAATTTCGTCCCGATCGGACTGGCGGTACCGAGCACGGGATTGCCCCCGGCCAGGGCGAGGCCCAGCTCCGGCTGGGTCAGCTGGACGGCCGTGACGACATCGCGGCAGAGCGCCAGGCCCTCGACGGGGAGCCCTGCGGTCGCGCAGCGATCCGTCAAGCCGGAATCTTGGGCCGCGAGCCGATCCGACATCCCAGTCGCCAGTAGCGCGACGAGCGCGAGCGGTCCAAGGAAGCGTTTCATTCGGCGTGCCTGATTCGTGCCCTCACATTCGCTCCGGCGCTTCGATGCCGAGGAGGCCGAGCCCGTTACGCAGGACCACCTCAGCCGACCTTACCAGCAGCAGACGAGCCTTCGTCACGTGTTTCTCAACCCCTAGGACGCGCAGAGACGGATCACGAGTTCCGGAGTGGTACCAGCTGTTCAACTGATTGGACAACTCCTCCAGGTAGGAGGTGAGGCGGTGAGGCTCGCGGTGGTGTGCCGTGCCGTCCACGATTTCCGGAAAATCGAGCAGCGTCTTGATCATCTCGAACGCCGCCCCCTGAGTGAGCGGCGAGAGGTCGACGTCGAGATCGATCTTGGCGGGATCGATCTCGCCCCGGCGGTAGAGGCTGCGGATTCGCGCGTGCGCGTACTGTACCTTGTATACCGGATTCGTCTCCGAGCGCTCCTTGGCAAGGTCCAGGTCAAAGACCATCTGCTGCTGCGGCCCGCGCTCGAGGAAGAAGTAGCGAGCCACATCGGTGCCCACTTCCTCGACTAGGTCGCGCAGCGTGACGTATTCGCCCGACCTCTTGCTGAACTTCACCTCTTCCCCACCCCGCTCGACGCGGACCAGCTGAACGATGACGGCCTCGAAGAAATCGCGGCCCAGGCCGAGCGATTCCATTGCCGCGGTCATTCGAGGCACGTACCCGTGATGGTCCGCGCCCCAGACGTCGATGGCCTTATCGAAGCCGCGCAGCGACTTGTCCCTGTGGTAGGCGATATCCGGCAGGAAATAGGTGAACGCACCGTCGCTCTTCACCAAGACGCGGTCTTTGTCGTCGCCGAACGCGGTGGTGCGCAACCAGGCGGCACCTCCCCGCGGGTAGATCAGTCCCCGATCGGCAAGGTCGTCCAGCGTGGCGCCGATTTGCTTCGACTCGTAGAGCGAACTCTCGGTTCGGAACTCATCGAACTCGACCCGCAACAACTGCATGGTGTTGCGCTGTTCGCCTTCTACCTGCTCGACACCGTAGTCGCGGGCGAGCTTGCGCTCCTCCGGACCCCATTCTCCGTCCAGCTTCTTGCCGTACTTCTCCCGGAGCTCCTGGGCAAGCTCCCTGACGTAGTCACCGTGATAGCCGCCCTCCGGGATATCGAGCTCGTGGCCCTGCAACTGGCGATACCGTGCCTCCAGCGAGTCCACCAGCTTGTCGATCTGGACACCAGCGTCGTTCACGTAGAACTCGCGTTGGACCTCGTGCCCGGTGAACTCGAGAAGACGGGCGACCGTGTCGCCAACGGAGGCGCCGCGACCGTGTCCTACGTGTAGCGGTCCCGTCGGATTGGCCGAAACAAACTCGACGTTGACCTTGCAGCCTTCGCCCCAGTGGCTACGGCCGTATTCGCTACCGGCTCGGGCAACCCCGCGCAGCAGCTCCAACAGATAGTTGCGGCTTACCGTGAAGTTGATGAAGCCGGGACCGGCGATATCCGCACTCTCGATGTGAAGTGACGGGAGGTCGAGCTCGGCGAGGACCGCCTGAGCGAGGTCGCGAGGTCTTTGCTTCAGACTGCCGGCCAAGATCATGGCGACGTTCGAGGCCAGATCACCGTGAGTGGACTCCCTCGGTCGCTCGAGTTGCACCGTAATGTCGTTCGCGGCACCCAGATTCTTTGCCGCCTGCGCCAACGCCTCGGCAAGCTCGGGGAAGTGCATCTATTTGGAATCCTCTTTGGGTAACTCTTGCTTCTTCGCGCTGGAGGGCTTGGAGGTATCGGATTTGGAGTCCCCTGACTTGGCCTCGCTCTTGACCGGCTTCTCTTCCTTCTTGGCGCCTTCCTTATAGGAGTCGCTTCGGTAGTCCGTTGTGTAGAATCCTGACCCCTTGAACACCAGGCCGGCCCCTCCGGAGATGAGTCTCTCGGCCAAGCCGTCGCACCTCGGGCACTCCATGCTCGAGGACTCCGTGATCTTGGTGAAGAACTTCTCAAAGCGATGCCCGCAGTTTCCGCACTTGTATTCGTAAGTCGGCATGTCCTCAACCTATACTGATTATCCGAGAATCCGCGGCCGAAAGCTATCCGAAGCAGCGTTCGCCTTCAACTCGCCGCCCGGTACTCACCCCACAACGCGCGAAAGGCATCGCTGATCTCGCCCAGAGTGGCCCGGGCCTTGACCGCTTCAACTATTGGAGGAAGGAGGTTCTCGTCTCCCTGGGCCATCTCGGACAAGCGCTTCAGGGCTCCGCGGACGGCCGCCTCGTCGCGGCTGCGGCGGACCTCGGCCAGGCGCGCTCGTTGCTGTGCCTCCAGCTCCGGGAAGGCCGGCTGCTCGATGCGGACCTCGGCCTCCTCTTCCTGATACTCGTTGACTCCCACCACCACTCTCTCGTCCGACTCGATCTCCAACTGGAAGGCATAGGCGGCCTTCTGGATCGCGTCCTCCATGAAGCCGATGGAGCCAGCCGCGCCTCCACGCTCTGCGACCTCTTCCAGATAGCCTCGGGCGCGCTCCTCGAGCTGGGCCGTGAGCGTCTCGACGTAGTAGCTTCCGGCCAGTGGATCCGCCGTAACCGCAGCGCCCGACTCGTGCGCGATGACTTGCTGTGTGCGGAGAGCCAGCTTCGCTGAATCGGCGGTGGGAAGCGCCAGCGCTTCATCGTAGGCGTTGGTGTGGAGCGACTGGGTCCCGCCGAGAACCGCTGCGAGGGCCTGGACCGTGACGCGCACGACGTTGTTCAACGGCTGCTGAGCCGTGAGCGTCGAGCCGGCCGTCTGAGTGTGGAAACGCAAAAGACAGGCACGATCGGAGGCGTTGTATCGCACGCGCAGGAGAGTCGCCCACAGCCGGCGAGCGGCACGGAACTTGGCCACTTCCTCGAACAAGTCGCTGTGGGAATTGAAGAAGAAGGAGAGTCGGGGCGCGAAGTCCTCGATCTGCAATCCCCTTGCGAGCGCACGTTCGACATACTCGAGCCCGTTGGCCAGCGTGAAGGCGATCTCCTGGGCGGCCGTGCATCCCGCCTCGCGCATGTGATAGCCGCTGATCGAGATACTGTTCCAGCGCGGCAGCTCGCGAGCGCAGTAGTCGAAGATATCGGTGACCAGACGAAGGCTCGGTTCGACGGGATAGATGTAGGTACCCCGGGCGATAAACTCCTTGAG
>Ga0255055_10001781_pt1 | contig 15458 bp, 14 predicted proteins | sample JV7_2_27_MG_FD_188633 | JGI IMG/M metagenome (GOLD analysis project Ga0255055, IMG submission 188633) | Seawater microbial communities from Jervis Inlet, British Columbia, Canada - JV7_2_27 | ecosystem: Environmental > Aquatic > Marine > Inlet | place: Canada: British Columbia | collected... | reverse complement strand
GCGTTATAAATAAAAACTAATTTATTATCATTATTTTCGCTCATTAAGTATCCATTACCAAATTATAGATTTTAATCTGTGCACTATTATTTATAAATTTCCATAGTTTAGAGAAAGAAAATATAGGGATTCTCTCTAAAAAACTATTAAATTATTAGATGAAATCAGATGTATATAACAATCATACAAACTTCTTTCTTATAATTCCCATTCTCTTTCTATTCACTCCCATGTCACTGATTCCAAGTCTTGCGCGTGAGCGAAAATGGATAATCTTTTCGCTATCATCAAAAAGAAACTCGACATCATCTACAAATCTGAATGTAGCTGTTCTAAACTCGGCGTGAATGTAATTTTCTTTATTCGTTATAATCTTTGATCTCTTTAACGAGTTTATAATTTTAACGATTTTTTCTTTTGCTTCGCTTAAAGACCCCGAATATTGAATGGGGTCAATTTTGTGTTTATTGTCTGCAGCTTGAGTAGAAACACAATTTGGAGTATCTGGACATGGGTGAAATTTACCGTCAACAATTCCAATAGGTTTTTTCGATTTTGTCATAAAGCTTTCACTCTTTCAAGTTATTCTATAATATCATAGGGAGAATTAAATTTATATTAGTTAGGATTTTAATCTAAAAGAAAATAGAAAGAAACAATTAATAACAGGATAGAGAAAGCATTATTTTTTTATTTTTTATACACTAAGAATTTCTTTTATGAGCTCAACAATTTTATCCTTATCGAAGACCGCAGTGTTACCGGTTTTTGTAAATCTTAAAATTTGATCGTGATAATGCTCTTCAAACTGATGTAACAAGTATGCAAGCCTTTCTTTTAAGTTTTTATGCGCGGGTTTAGATAAAAATAACGCAATTTTAATGAATTGTCCGTAGGCGGCATGGACATAGAATCCTTTGTAGTTTATTTCGTTCATTGAAGTTGTGCCCCCTATTTCCGAAACGAAAGAATCCATCGCTGATAGAAACCCCGAAATCAATTCTTTTTCCATAGATATCTCTTCACTGGAATGCGATAATATATTTAAGCCAGAATCTTTATCTATAATCATTAAGTTTCTGAAGGTTTCTTTAAATTTTGGCTTTACAGTTACGGCGTGGTCTTCTAAAATCAGCTCTTCTTTTGGAAAAAGCTCAAACATAACGAAATTTTTAGGATTATACGACTCGCTTTCCTTGAAATGATATTTAGATATCTTTACTATCTGAGAGGGTGTTCTTACTGGTTCATGTGGCAATTTTTTTATAAAATCGTCTCTGATTGAAGTGTCATGAACTTTCGATTTTTTACCCTTCATAATTCCTAAGATTTTTTGATGTATTGGATCGATTACATACATCCACGCGTTTAAATTTTCCATATCTCTTTTCAGCCTTTCATACCCAATATTGCACACGCCTCGAGGAGTTGTTACAAAGACAGTCCAGATAGCGAGTTTTGAAGCTTCATTAATAAGGTAGAATGTATTCTTATAATTTTCTTCAGTCAATTCTGCTCCCGTCCTTACAAAAACAGCTTCAGTTCTTAGGAATGGCTTTTTCTTAATTAAGTATAAATCTATATTATAGTCCTTGATGTTCTCTGTACTGTACACTGATATTCCAAAATCAGCACAATAATCAGCAAACGCGTCAATTAGTTCTTGTTTGGATATGAAATCAAACCTTTTTAAATAATCACTTAAACCTTCGTCTGTAATTATGAAATTTCCTATATACATAATAGGCGTTTTGAATTGCTTTTTAAGCGTTGGACTTTTTTGATATTGCTTGTAAAAAAAGATGCTAATGTGATCGAGAAGATCTAATTTTGACAAGTCTTCTCCCTCCGGAAACGGAATATTGTGCCTACTCAAAAAATCGTAAATTTCTTTGAACCTGCTTCTTACCACAAAGCAATTTAGGCAAATGATCCCAAACTTACCCTCAACATCCCTCCTTATTATCCTTAAAATTTCTTCTCCTTCGGATAAATTTTCTGGAGTCATTATTGATATTATATGACTTAAGCTTTAAAATACTTTTATAATAAATTAGAAAGGATAGGTTCGAACAACTACCCAATTACTTAAATAATTTATATGCGTCTCTCAATCTTAACAGTGATGTGAAAAATACCAATAGTGCAAAAATCCATAATACGAAGGGACGCCATGGGATAAAGATTATTGCGGCCAACAAAAAGAAAAACGTTTCAGAACGTTCCATGAGTCCACCTTGATATCTAATTACTTTTGAATTCTTATCTAACTCATCCCTTTTAATAATTCCTCCTACAATAAGGAACATGGAAATACACAATACCGTAGCTGCTAAAGTAAATACCCCTGGCCAAACGAGATTCGAAGGATCGGTTGCTACAATTGCTATTATTATGGATACCTCAACTAAACGATCGCAAAAAATATCTAATATCCCACCAAAGATCGTAGGGCCATCAAATCGTGCTACAGACCCATCCAAGGTATCAATTAAAAATGAACATATCGTAAAAGTCATGGACAATACAATTAAGGTTATCGTTAGTTCCGTATAAACGCTGCTCAGATAGATAAATAACGAGCCAATCAATCCAATGACCAATCCTATAATGGTAAGTTGATTTGCAGAAATTCGACCTAAAAATATTTTCCTTACAAACTTCTCGTATCCTTCTTTAAATTTCGTTTTAGAAAGCCACTTATCAATCATATTGAAATCGTTTCCTAAAACAATTATAACGTAATTGATTTATTTATTTTTCTAATTTTACAGGTGAAAATATTTGATTTTTATAGGCTTCTATTTTTTATTTATGCATTGTATATTATATATATAATAAGAAAAAAGACAGAGAGACTTCATGAAAGAGTTTAAAATCAATGAATTCCTCACATTAAAGCTAGAAGGGGGAAAGACATGTTTTTATGTGAAGAATCAACTTTTTAATCATTGCAAATGTCTGTTGCTGTACAAATCAGTTGAATCAAGAAGCGATCTTGACGAAATCGAGTCGATCGATGAAGTTGCTGACATTATAAAATGGAAATACTATATTTCCAGTTACCGTATACAGTATAACAATATTGATCCTGAAACCGAATTCTGGGGGCACTGCTCGAATATGCAGGTATGGGCTGAAAATGACTATGATACACGCTTGCTCCATCGCCAATTATCTTTTCCCCTACTTAAAAAATTGGTTGACGTTGGAGACCCTTTAGCAAAGAAGGTATTTAAAGAAGAAATCGCGAAACGTTTTGTAAGAGGGTATCATAACGTAATTACATATCTTTTTGAGCAAAATTTTTTAAATTACTTAAATGAGGAAGAACTGAGGGATTTAATCAAACAAAACTCTGAGAGATTTGACTTCTCATTGATTTATCTTTTAGACCACATTGAAAAGATCCGGCAAGAGAAATATGGTACCACTAAAATAGGCGCTCTCTATCACAGGTATGGCTTAAAAAGATGGGATTCAAATCTATTAGATATAGAATATGATAGAGAAAATCCAGAGCCTTCGTGTTCCATATGGAGAATGAGAGAACCCCTTCGGGAAGGTCTCAGAAGCAATCATGCGGGTTATAAAAAAGAAGCTGAGATGTATTTATTAAAAATTCTGAACGAGTTACACGATCTCATTAAAAGTGGAGAAGAATTTAAATTTAAATACAGGAAATACTGGAAAAACAGATTTAAGATCATATATATTTTAGATTTTATTTTTAATCGATATGAATATCAATATAAGAAAAAGGAAAAGAAATACTATTTAGAGGAAAAATTCGAGAGAGACATTGTTATAAGAGATATTTTGAACCTATTGCGGTCAATAAATGCTCACACATTAACATCCCTTATTAAGCTAAATACGTCCTTACCAAGAAGATATATCAATCTGATAACAAAAGGGAAAAGAAATACTATTTAGAAGATAATTTCGAGATAAATGCTCACACTTTAACATCCTATATTAAGCTAAATACATCCTTACCAAGAAGATATAAAGTAGTGATACATATCACTACTAAAAGAATTGTAATTACAATACATAGTATAGTTATACTATATATAATTTTGTCATTAATATCGAATTCATAGATATAGTTTTTCAAGTGGTATCTAAAGGTAAATTCAGAGTCTGATTTCAATGAAAATTTGTTAAAGTTAGATTCAAAGTATTAACCAACACAGAAAATACGCTGAATGATTTATTTTCATTTAAATTTTTTGACCACAGTTTGAGCAATATATTGCTCCATCATTATTTTTCTTTCCACAATTCGGGCAAAATTTATGCTCTTCTTTCGGAGTGAAAAAACTTCCAAATTGTAGTGGTTTTTGTACTCATTGAACCTGTTCTTGTCCTGAATTTTGAGGTTGAGACCTACTCCTTTTTTTTAATCGTCGATTTATATAAATATAAATAGAAAATATTAGAAGAAGAAGAAGAAGAGATATAATAATATAGAGTCTCCAATCACTAATTAGGTATCCGAGGGGATACACAGTAAGTCCAACGAGTACTAACACAATTAATGGAAGTACATTTTTTTTGAAATCAGGCATTATCCCTTTAACGAAATATTCCATAAAAGTAGGCATTCCTACTTTCTCAGGGAGTGTTTGCGATTGAGATTCCACCAAATAATTCAATATGTGATAAAATTTATCTTCGAGAGAGATAGATGATAATCTCACAATGGATTTAAGTATTCCTGGAAGCTCTGGTGCTGGTTTATTTAAGGATACAGTTATCGAGTAAGTATGATCTTGATGTATTCGTTGGCCTACTGATCTAATGGATTCAATTCTTATGGATATTACTTGATCCTTATTTACCACTAACAATTTGTCAGGAGTAAGGGTATAGCGTGATTTTTTTAAACGTTTATTCAAAGATCGTTTTGAAAGCCCCCCCATAGTGAAGAAAAAAGCGCCGGTAAAAGCTCCTATACCAATAAACATGAGAGGAAATAAGCCCAGATAGAGTAAGAATTCTGGAAGAGGGAGATACAAAAACATTACTAATGATATGCATAAAAGGATGCATGCAATACCCGTGATAAGTTCAATAGTTGCTTTTTTTGATTGAAATACTGGTTTAGTAGTAGCAATAATATTATCATTTGGCTCAAGATATTTTTGTTCCGTCTCTAGCTCAGCAAGTTGAGCCGGTGATATCGGTTTTTGAATCTTATCTTTAATATATTCTTCAAGGAGTTCTTTTTTTCTTAAATCACTGGTTCGAGCATCCATCATCTCGGGAGAGAGGGGGATTTTTCCTTTAAGCAATGCGTCGCGAGATAGTAATAAATTATTTTTATCCTTCCATTTCAGATAGATTGAAAAGATTTGGCTATAAATTCGCGGGAGATTTTCGATAGGTCCGAAATGAATCACTTCTTCTTTAGGTTTAGGAAAATCATAGATTTTTAAAATATCATAATTCTGTTCTATTTTTAAAGGAAGGGATAAAATTCGGCGACTATTTGAGAAACTAAATGCTAATGTGGAGCAGTATTTAAGGATTTTTTGCTGTGAATCTTCGCGAAATACAATTTCGTTCTCAGCAATTGATAAAGATGATCCAAGTGGTTTCATGCGATTCATTGAAACAACTATTTCTATAAAAAGCATTATTAAGAATAAAACTAATACGGAAATAGTAGCTATATTTACAATAAATTTAATGTAATCCTCTATCATCGAAATGAGCGTGAAGTATATTACTAAGAAAGCAACTCCTATCGAAACAAAAATGTATATTAATAACCTTCTTTGACTTAATTTCGCACGGGCTCGTTTTTGAGCAGAGATTTCTAACGAAAGAGGAGGAGCATTATGCGGGATATTTCCAAACCAATAAAGTAAGGATTCTAAAATGGGTCGAAATTGTGAGAAGTTTGGTATATTGTGGATTTTGACTTTTTTTGGGATAGCCTCATTTGTATATAAATGTATTGTCCCATAATCACCACGCGAATCATATAAAAATTTACGTACTGAGAAGCCGAGGAGTTTCTCATAACTATAAATAGAGGTAACACTTAGGTTTCTTTTATTTCCAAAAGTATCTCTGTATATCAATTTATAGAAATGAACATTTCTATCTGTTAACACCAGAAAAAGATCTTTTTTATGATGACGAGGTATACTAAACATTGGGAATAGGGGAAATACAAACCCAATCGGGATCAGGATAGATAGTATGAGAAAATCGTCTAATGTAGAGGATATAAGAGAGTATATAGGAGCGTATAAGAAAAGAAAGAACCCCAAAAATGCAATATAAATCTCGAATTGGGCAGTGTGAATCTGCTTCCGCAATTTAATGCGTGGTGAGCGATATAATATAGTCTCTTCTTCTTTAATCCCTGTTAAAAGCTCTTTTGGAATCTCAGATTTATAATCCTTCCTATTTCGCTTTTCCTCTAACCGTTCTTTAATATTATGAGAAATTTTTAAGTATAGACGATAAAGTGAGCCAAGCAACGCTATGCTAAATATGATTAGTACATAAAAAGAATATAAATCATACAAAAAGTAATTAACAACCATTTTTCTAATTGGATACTAATAATATTTTTGTCATTATATCACAATTTTCCATTGATGTATATATTAACTTTGCTAATTAATATTCGTTTGGCATTTTTTTAAGTTCTGCGAGTGAAAAAACAGGACCGTCGATGCACACAAATTTCTCACCGATATTACATCTTCCACATTTTCCGATCCCGCATTTCATTCTCATTTCTAATGAATTAAGAATCTTCTCGTCTTTCCAACCGATCTTAACTAACTCGTCTACGGCAGTTCTTATCATAATAGGTGGCCCGCAAATAATTGCTACTGCATTATCTGGAGAAGGAGCAACTTCCTTGACTATAGCAGCGACAAAACCAACTTTTCGAGTCCAGCCTTCCTCTTCGCGATCGATGGTTAAAACTACATTTATATCGTCTCGTTTTTCCCATTCTTCAAGAACATCTCGATAGAGAACTTCGCCCGAATCTCGATTTCCATAAATTACCGTTATATCACCGTAATCTTTTCTGTGGTTATCATCTAACACATACAACACGAGCGATCGTAGCGTGGAAAACGCAAACCCACCTCCAATAACGACGATATTCTGTCCTTTTAACTCTTCCATCGGCCAACCGTTCCCTAACGGGCCTCTCACACCAATTGTGTCTCCAATATCACTGTTGTGAAAGGAAGAAGTCACAGTTCCCATTTTTTTAATCGTGAATTTGATCGTACCCTCTTCAGTGGGAGAAGAAGCAATTCCAATAGGACATTCTCCTTTACCAATAATGCTAATTTCAGCAAATTGACCCGGAATATAATCGAAAGCTTTATAATCTTCTTCCTTTTGGAATTCTAACTCAATCGTTTTTATATCTCGCACTTCATTTTCCGATATTATAGATTTTATTTTCGTTAACATTGGAATATAAGGATTAGGCACTAACTTTCTCACCACTTTTTTCTTGAATTTCAAGTATTTTATCGATTATTAATCTTAGTTCGTTATTAACGGGACAGGCAGTAATGCACCTCCCGCACCCCACGCACCCTAAGCAATCGTAATTAGAGGGATAATAGCTAAACTTGTGCATTATTCGATTTCTACACCTTTGTATTTTAGCTGGGCGAGGGTTGTGACCGCTCGTTTCGAGCGTATAAAGACACGACTGACAAGTGTCCCAAATTCTAATTCGCCTACCCCGGTTATTGTATTCGTCATTTTCGTCGATTACATCAAAACAAGTACAAGTAGGGCAGAGAAAAGTGCACGAACTGCATCCGATACAGCTTTCGCTAATCTCTTGCCAGACGGGGTGTTCAAAATTTTCGTCTAATACTTTAGTAACTAAGTCAAAATTAAATTTTGTCGTAAAGGAATCCTCTGCTAGCTTTGCTAACTCTTTAGATTTTTCCATATCTGCTTTTTTAGCGTCAGCAAGCCAAGATAACTTTTTTACCAGTTCCTTACCTTTTTCGCTTATGGCCTCAACTAAATAAGTATCTCCTAAATCTGATAAAAATACATCTGTACTCTCTTTTTGGAAGGGATGACCGCCTACAGACGTACAGAAGCACGATTGTCTTGGACTATTACAACCAATACCGATAATAGTCGCATTTTCTCGTTTTTTTAGAAAAATGTCGTCCTGAAAGTCGCCAGATGCGAAAAAATCTTCTAATAGCTTAAAACTATACGCATCGCAAGGTCTGACTCCAAAAATTAACAGTTTATCATCGAGATCTTTTCTCTCTTCAATAATTACTTCCTTACCTTCGTATCTATACTCAAAAATAGTTTCTTTTTGAGGGAAGAGCACATCTTTCGGGGGAACTTTTGAGTTCAAGTAGTCTAGCTCGATTTCCTCCGCATTCAAAATGTGCTTGAAAGCAATATTACCTTTTACTTTTGTAGGAGCGTAAAATTTGTATTCTTTTTCTAGCTCGCTATAGAGTTTGCCAATGTCATCTTTTTTCAATATTTTTTCTACCATATTTTAACCACTCCTTTTAATCCTCTTCTAACATAAATTCTTGGGCATCATCCATCTTGAAATCTACCATGGGTGGTAGCACATCTGGGTCGAGGCCTGAAGTGAAATCAAATCGTTCCTTAACGATTTTTTCTAATTTTCTATTAATTTTATTTAAATCAATGCCCATAGGGCAAACAAGTGAGCACGCACCACACGCAACGCATCTTCCCGCCATGTGCATTGCTCGAATCAAGTGATAGACGAATACATCCGGTAAATCGGTTGTCTTCCCGAACCAAACTGGCTTATTTTGATCAACAAAACAAAGATTACAATAGCACATCGGACAAGCTTCTCGACACGCGTAGCACCTGGTACATACGCTTAACTCTTCCGTGATCTGGTTCCATTTTTCTTCGGGAGTTAACGCTTCAAACTCAGCAATGTCGCTAAAATCATCTACAATGTTTGAATATTCTTCGCATTCGCCAACACATAAATCAGGCGCTTTAGAAACGAGAGGAGGCTTTCGAATTTTACATCCCTTACATAAATCGTTCATGTATTCGTCGAAGGGAAATTCTTTTTCAAAATCTTTTCCCTTAACAATTATGTTGTCGCCAGACACGGAGACTTCAAGAATTTCTTTCTCTCCAATTTCCATCTCAATCCGTTGCCTATTAATAACTCCGTTGCAAGGGATTCCTATAATCGTTATCTCGTCTAAATTTATCTTATTTTCTGAGGCTAAGTGAATTAAAGCTCTTCCAACACAACCCTTAGATACGACTCCTACCTTTAAATTGCCTTTTTCAGAATCCACAAACCTCGGAACTCTTGGTACCAAATATTTAGCTAAATTTACGTAACATAAATTGTTCCAGATCAACTTATCGACTTCCTCTTCGCTGTCGATTATAATTGGTTGGGAGAGCAAGGGCAACGTACCTTTCTTATAACCAATAATCACATCGACTTTTTTATCTTTAAGTAATCCTCTAGCAATTTCTCTTAGATTAGTCTCAATATCCTTATTTACTGTCTCAAGTCCCATACTCTTCACCACTTCTTTTCAAATTTTGTATTTGGACCCAATTTTTTTACGATTTCAGTTGCTTTTCGAACTAACACGGCAAAACGCTCACCTTCTGCGGCAGAAGCCCACATAAAGTTAACTCTACCGGGTTCGATACCAAAAAATTCTAAAAGTTCTTTTAATATCGCAAATCTTCTTCGGGCAACTAAATTTCCACTAATATAATGGCAATCGCCGGGATGACATCCAGAAATAAGAACACCATCCCAACCGTCAGTTAAACTTTTAATAATAAAATAAGCGTTAATCCTTCCAGAGCACGGAACCCTTACAATTCTAATGTTTGGTGGGTATTGAATTCTACTTACGCCCGCTAAATCTGCTCCGGCGTAGGAGCACCAGTTACATAGAAAAGCGATAATTTTTGGCTCCCACTCTTTATTTTCAGACTGTTTAGTTTCTACAATTGGTTCTGTCATAATTATTGCCTCTTAGTTATCATTGAATGTAATTGTTCGGAAGAAAATCCTATTATATCGATTGCTGAGCTTCTACAATTACCAGAGCACGCACCACATCCTTTACAGAGCGCTACATTGACTGAGGCTATCGTTCCAAACCTTCTATCATCAACATATTCAATAGCTCCATACGCACAGTTTTCTATACACATCCCACAACCACTACATCGATCAGCATGAATTACGGCGAAAAATGGCTCAATTTCTACTTCCCCTTTCGCCATTAACGCAATTGCACTAGCAGCAGCTGCCTTCGCTTGAGCTACTGAATCAGGGATGTCTTTAGGTCCCTGAGAAACTCCTGCTATGAAAATACCTTCGGTTAAAGTATCTACAGGTCTTAATTTAGGGTGAGCTTCTAAAAAGAATCCGTCAGCTGATTTTTGAATCCTTAAAAGGGTAGTAATGGAATCTGAGTCCGCTCTAGGCTCGATAGCCGCTGAAAGGACAAACAATTCAACTTCTACTTCTATCGGTTGTTGGAGCAAAGTATCTTCGGAACGAATAATTATATTGTGATTAAGAGGGTTTTCTCTTACTTCAGCAATTCGTCCTCTCACGTAATTAATACCGTAATCCCTTGCTGCCGATTCGTAAAACTCTTCGTATCCTTTTCCAAACGCCCGAATATCCATGTAAAATATGTAGATATCCGCTTCTGGGTGCTTTTCTTTATATTGCCTGGCCTGTTTTGTAGCATACATACAGCACACTCGAGAGCAATATTTATTTCCACCTTCTCTAAAATTTCTGCTTCCAACGCATTGTAGGAAAGCAATACTATGTGGATCTTTAAGATCAGACGGTTTGACGGGCTTTCCTATAACTGGACCAAACGAACTAAGTAATCGTTCCATTTGAAGTCCCGTAATGACGTTATCGTATTTACCATAACCGTATTGTTTTAACCCCGACGGATCGTATTCGTCGTATCCCGTCGCTACTATAATAGTGCCTATATCTACTGTAATATATTCTGGTTTGTCATCGTAATTTATAGCAAGAGGCTCACATACGCTTTCTCTGGCGCAAATCCCGCATACAACGCAGCTGTCCATGTCGATAGTATATTCGCTTGGAACCGCTTGAGGAAATGGAACGTAAATGGCTTTTCTTGTAGCCAATCCTAACTCAAACTCATTACCAACCGAAATAGGACATGAATCAACACAGATTCCACAGCCATTACATTTCTCTTGATCTACATAATGAGGTTTCTTTTTAATCGTAACTTCAAAATTGCCTACATATCCTGTTACTTCTTCTACTTCAGAATAAGTTAACAATTCAATATTTTTGTCTCGTGATATTTCAGACATTTTAGGTGTGAGGATACAAGAAGAACAATCCATTGTTGGAAAAGTCTTGTCAAGTTGGGCCATATGGCCTCCAATCGTCGCAGATCTTTCCACCAAGTACACCTTATATCCTGCAGCGCTGAGATTTAAAGCGGAATTCATTCCCGTAATCCCAGCACCGATAATTAAAGTTGTTGGTTCTACTTTTACTTTTTGTACTGCTAAAGGTGCCAATTCTCTTGCTTTCGCGATTGCTAGCCGTATGTGGTCTTTTGCTACTTCATAGGCGCCTTCAGTATCTTTCATGTGAACCCACGTAGAATGTTCTCTTATATTTGCCATTTCAAACAAAAACTGGTTTAATCCTGCTTCTTTACAAGCTATTCGAAACGTAGGCTCGTGCATCCTCGGAGAACAAGCTGCTACTACAACCCGGTTAATTAGTCCCGCTTCGATATCTTCTTTTATCATTTTTTGCCCGACATCTGAACAAAAGAATTTGTATTCGCGACCCACCGTTACATCCGGTAGCGTTTTAGCATATTCCACTAAATCTGGAACTGAAACTACTCCACCAATGTTCACGCCACAGTGACAGACGTAAATTCCTATTCTTGGTTTTTCGTTTCCCATGATTTCTATTTTTTTATCTGTTTCTGTCAATTTACCGATCCTCCTAAGTTAACTGGCTTTTTACTTTTTCTAAAAATGATTCTATTGGAATAAATGGAGTAACTCCTTTCAAGTCGTGATTTTTTATTAACCCTAAAAGATTAGGATCAATTCCAAAAGATAGGCCTAGAAGCTGCGTCAAGTAGACTACAGGGATTTTATATGGTTCTCCAATCATATCCTTATAAATGCTATTAGCCTCCATTTGGCCTAGATCTAATTGTAAATGGCAAAAAGGGCAACAATCTACGATAATATCGGCGCCTGCATCCCTCATGTTTTTTAATTTTTCCCGGGAAAAGTCAGCTGAAACTTCTTTTACAGCAGTCCTTACAGCGCCGCCCGCTCCACAACACATAAGTTTATCAACATAATCGATGCTTTTTGCCCCTGTTATCTCTACGATTTCATCGAGAAAAGTCGGGTCTTCGCATTCTCCCCCCCAAGGTCTTTTATCGCTTGGTTTAATAATATGACATCCGTAATGAACTGCCACTTTTAAATCCTTAAATTTATGTTTTACAAAACCTCGTAAGTAATCTAAGCCCATGTCTTGATAGAGTGCTTGAACTATGTGCTTAGGCTCAATTGAACCCTTAAATTGTCTTCCAATTTTAGCGAGATGTTCGTTTACCATTTTCTTTAATTCGGGTTCGTGTTCTAACTCAATCCACGCGTCTCTAAGCGTCCCATAACATCCATTACACCCCGTTATAATATCAACTCCCAGCTCTTCTGCTATCGTAATATTTCGAGCCGCAATTACTAGCCACGTAGGAATGTGGAACGCTCGAAAAACCCCTGGGGCAGGACAACAAGAGGCTCCTTCTAATTCAAGAATCTCAGCACCTAAATGATCAAATACTGCCCTGATAGACGACTCAATCATGGGATAGCGATTAGGGGCTACGCAACCAAGAAAAAACCCGTATTTCCACTTATTTTCTTCACTCATTATTATATACCACCTTATTTTTCCTCTTCTTTGTCTTTTTCAGCTTCAGCTTTTTCTTTTTCCTTTATTTTTTCGATTTTATCCAACAAATCTCTAAAACCAACAGACTTCATTAATTCTTGACATTCTTTAACAGCTTCAGGATGCATGTGAACGGTCGGAGGTAATGGGGGTAATCCATAAGATTCACGTAAATCTTGCCATTTTTTATTTGCTTCTCCATTGGCAGGCACACCATGACCAGTTACGTAAAATATTTTATTAGCTAACCCAAAATGAGCGTCTAAAATATTTCCTTCTTCAACAGCGATATTTCTTAGCTTAATAATCATATCAGTTACCGGAATGTCTCGAGGACATCGCTCGTAACAATTGTAGCATGTACTGCAAAGCCAGATATCGATATCTTCTAAAACAGTTTCGTCGCCAGTTAATGCTCGGCGAAGAACCGAGCGCGTTCTGATTGCTGTGCGTCTACCCGACGGACAAGAGCCTGTACATGTTCCGCAATTAATACACGCTCTAAGCTTCTCTAAACCGGCGTCAACGAACTTCTGGGTTATCCTAGAACTGGTGACCTTATAGACCTTTCTTTTTATGTATTTTTCTACATTTTCGCTCATAGTTAATTCAAATCCCCATTTTCAATTAGATTTAATAAAACGTAAAAAACTAAGTCTTCACATAAACGTGTTTGATCAAATGATAATCTTATAATTGAAAAAGAACTTTTCTTAAAAAAATTTATTATGATATAATAAAAACCAAATTCCTAATATTGGCTATTAGATATATCGATTATTTTTATAAGGATTGAATAGAAATATTGAATTATACTCTAATTTATTATCAAAATTAGAGTACAGAGGTGCTACTCTAAAAAGAAAGAAGCAATAAATAATATCTAAAGAAAAAAGGTTGGATTTATTATTAAGAAATCAATTGGGTGCCACAATTTGGACAGAATCTAAAGGGTTTTTCCGCAAGATTAAATCCACAATTAGTGCAAAATTTAGGATTCGCATAAAAAACTTGTTCTTTCGTCAGACTTGGCTCAATTTTCTCTCTCTCTTGGACTAAAGGAGGGCCATATATAAAATTACGCTTAGTTACAAGGTTATAAAAAAAGTTACCTAAAATAATTATTAATCCCCCTACGAGTCCAGGCTCGTAGAAAAAATAGAAAGTTCCAAATCCAAATATAGAGAAAATCGACAGACCCAAAGAGACACTAACAACTAGCCATGAAAAAACTAGAAGCTTTTTCTTTTCTTCAAATAAAGTTGTTTTCCCATTTTTCATTTTGACTGCAGAAACTATCATTAATATACCTAAAACTAAATCTAATATAACAGGACCAAAAAAGATGATAATGATTAAAAAAGGAAATCCAGCTAAGAAATAAATACTCCCCGAAAGAGACAAAGATAAAGATAATAAACTATTTCCAAAAATAGCATAGATACATAAAATACCCCCGATAAGAGGAACCGCGTAAAAATTATTTCTTTTTTTATTTTCCATGATACATCACCAAGGATAAAACTCAATTAATGCATAATTTATATTATAAAAAAGAGATAACATTAAAATAGCAAAATATAAGCCACAAAACATGGTTAGTAATGCATTATTTTTATAAATAGAATAAATGAAAATAAAACAAAAGCCTACAACCAGAATAAAATCGATTATAATATATGCTATTGCTTCTACATCGATGAGTATCTCGATAGTTTCGAGCGAAGCAAAATCAAACCAGTCAATAGAGAGTAAAATAGAATAAATAATTGTGAGAACACATAAGCGGATAATATTTCCGAGAAGGAATATAGCAGGACCTATAAGAGATTTTCTATTATATTGGAAAGATATATTATAAAAATATAGTACTAATATAATCGCAAGAACAGTATGGAGAAATGTTGGAATGAAAGAGTATAGAAAATAAATTGTATTAATCATAAAAAAATCAGATTCATCAGGAAAAGAAAAAAAATCAATACCAACGCTAGGGAGAAAAACAGATATAACATTCCAAGATAAAAGAATTATGCCAATAACAAGAAGTAAGTTAGTATATTTTGGTTTTAATTCTCTTTTCTTAGTAGATCGTGCCCAAAGAACTAATAATACGGCTTGAAATATCCAAAGAGTGGAATATAAAATTGAAAATAAATTAGGTACCCAATTTAAAATGAGCGTCATATTGATGAATAACTCCTTTAGAAGATTAGTTAATAAAATTGTTGCTTTAATTATATCTTTTGATTGAAACTAATTATACTCGATCTTATTTAAACTTTAGAATACTATAGGGTAAAAAAAATAAAAATAGAAGTATATAAATCGATATTGGATAAGATTCCTAAGCTAAGAAGTTTCCTTTTTATCTTGATATCTATGCCCTAAAGTGCTTGCTGCTAGCGTGAATCGATTAAATAAGCCTGCAGGATCTTTA
>Ga0255055_10001780_pt1 | contig 15467 bp, 13 predicted proteins | sample JV7_2_27_MG_FD_188633 | JGI IMG/M metagenome (GOLD analysis project Ga0255055, IMG submission 188633) | Seawater microbial communities from Jervis Inlet, British Columbia, Canada - JV7_2_27 | ecosystem: Environmental > Aquatic > Marine > Inlet | place: Canada: British Columbia | collected... | reverse complement strand
TCGTTCTCAACTCGGTAGAAAAAAATCAAAATAGCATAAATACCACCGGGATTTATTCGGTTGGCTTAATTTGAGATAGTATTAAATTTATTTATAACTATAAAATCTTTTAAATATAAAAGTGGATTTTGGTAGTCCCGGCAAATTGATGGGGAAATATTAGCTGGACGAATTCAACCTATGGCAATCAGTATATTCGAAAAAAATTTTATATATACTATAAATTCAGATGGTTATAAAATATTCACCTAAAATGAAGAAATGTTCTTCGATTCAGTACTATTTCCAAATTTAATTTTAAAAAGGGGTGGTGCGTACGGGTTGGATCAAATTTTAGCTTGTGCGGAAATAATCAACGGCATTTTGCAGCATCTGGATGCCGACAGTCGGGGCCGAATCCAGAAGGCGGTCTTGCCGCCTGGCTGCCTCTTTGCGGCGAGTCCAATCGGGATGATTGGTCCAGTGATTGTATGCTTCCGGATGGGGCATCAGACCAAAGATTCGTCCGGTTGGATCACAGATTCCGGCGATGTCGAGCAACGATCCATTCGGATTGCAAGGAAAGCGGCCTTCCGCCAAAGCCCCGTCCGGCATCGCATACTGCAAAGCGATCTGATTTGTGTCAACCAGGCGGGCCAGCGTGGCATCATCGGCGTAAAGCTTACCTTCTCCGTGGCGCACCGGATACTCAGCCCGATCGATTCCTCTGGTAAACACACAGGGGCAAGCCGGATTTGACTTCAAATATACCCATTGGTTTCTGAAATTGCCACAATCATTAATCGTCAAAGCCACGCATCGCTGGGTATAGTCTTGGTTAAAACCCGGCAAAAGGCCGAGATTAACCAGGGCCTGAAATCCGTTGCAAATACCAAGAATCAGGTTTCCCCGATCGACAAATTCAAGAATTTTGACACCGATATTGGTTTTAAGGCGCAGGGCCTGAATCACACCGGCACCATGATCGTCGGCCCAGCTAAACCCGCCGATAAACACCAAAATCTGAAAGTCCTCCAGGCGAGCGCTGCCGTCAATGAGCGAATTGATGTGCACAGACCGCGTTTTGGCACCGGCCAGCTCAAATGCATAGGCCGTTTCAGTATCGCAGTTTAATCCAAAACCGGACATGACCAATACGTTGACATCACGCATAGGTGTTCTCCCATTAAAAGCTTGGTGCATGGGGCCCGGAGCATGGGGTTATATAAAAAACATTCGGGATTGATTGCCCCATGCCCTATGCACCATGCCCCTGGCCTATATCAAATCTCCAAAAGGCTTTTTCCAGGCCGCTTTCAGCTCGTCAACCGGGACTGAAACAATGGATCTTTGATTTAAACCGTTAATTTCAAACTGGGGTGTTTCGGTCACGGTTCCGATACAGCCGCAGGCCAATCCCTTAAACAGGTTTTCAAAAGCCTGCCGATTGTTTGGGTCAATCGTCACAATAAAACGACCGGCCGACTCTGAAAACATCACCGCATCCTCGCGATCCGCACCATCCACCGGTGCCTGATCCAGTTCGATCTGCATACCCAAATTGCCGCCCATTGCCACCATTGCCAGATGCACCCCCAAACCACCGCGGTAAATACCGTGTACAGAGGCAACCAAGCCCTGCGCAATTGACTGACTTAATATGCGGTAACTTGCTAAGAATTCTGGGTTGCGAACCTGCGGAACATTCAATCCAACGTCGCCTAAATGAGCATAATACTCCGAGCCGCCAAGTTCATTAAGCGTTAATCCCAAAACGTAGATCAGATCCCCTGGAAATTTACTGTCCATGGATACACACCGGCGAACATCTTCAATGACCGATATGGCTGAAAATTGAAGCGTTTCTAAAGCCGAAACCTTATGTATCTCTCCATATTGATCCGGCAGGTAACCATCTACATACATACTGTCTTTACCGGAAAGCAGTGGTATTTCATAAGCCTGACACGTATCCCGTAAGGCCCAGCACGCCCTAACCAGTTGGGCGGCTTTTAACTTGCCATCCGGATTATTCGCGGGATGGTATTGAATACTGGGCCAGCAGAAATTATCAACCCCGCCAATGTGATCCGGATTGGCCCCCACTGCCAGCAGCCGCCGCACGGCTTCGTCGATACTGCAACTGGCCATATGGTATGCATCAATAGCCGAATAGGTCGGCAACAAAGCCTGGGCAAACGCCAGGCCTTTTAAAGAGCGCAGCACCGGCCGAACGACAGTCGCATCGCTGTTGATATCTCTCTCAGCTCCCACCAGCGGTTTGATCACGCTGCCGCCCTGCACTTCATGATCATACTGCCGCATAATCCACTCGATGGAGCATATATTGGGACGCGCCAACATATCCTTTATTAAACGATTATAATTATCCGGCGCGTTGACCTGCGGCTCGACCAGCCCCCTTTGTTGGGGGGGAGTCCATTCGGCTTCAAATTCCCACTGGGGAAAACCGGATTCAAGCAGGTCCATATCCATATGCGCACAAGTTTTACCCTCGTAGGTGATATGGAGTTTGCCCGAATCCGTATAGCGGCCGATAACCGTGCTTTCGACGGCATGTTTTTGTGAAAGACGCATAAATTCATCCAGGTCTTCGGGCCGGATGGCTACCGTCATGCGCTCCTGAGATTCGGAAACCCAGATTTCCCATTGGTCAAGGCCTTCATATTTAAGCGGCACCTTTTCAAGCTCGATGTCACACCCGTTTGAAAATCGGGCCGACTCTCCAACAGACGATGATAGACCACCGCCACCATTATCGGTCATAAACTGAATCAACCCGTTATCGCGGGTTTCCAGTAAAAAATCATGCATTTTTTTCTGGGTATACGGATCTCCAATCTGCACGTGACCTGCGGGTGTGTTTTCTGAAAAGGTCTCAGAAGCGGCGGTGACTCCGTGAATACCGTCCTTGCCCACCCGGCCGCCGCACATAATGACCAGTTCACCCGCAGAAGTCCGTTTTTCTTCGGCCGGCTCTCCGTTTATCTGGGCCGGCATGATACCGACAGCCGTTACAAATACCAAACATTTACCCAGATATCCCGGATGAAATACGACCTGACCAAATGTCGTCGGTATACCGCTTTTGTTGCCACCATCTCGCACGCCTTCGATCACCCCATCCAGGAGTCGACGGGGGTGTAAATGCGGTTTGAGTTCCCCGTTATAATCCCGCGGGCCAACACAGTATCCGTAGCTGCCCATCACCAGTCGAGAACCCTTTCCGGTTCCCAACGGGTCCCGGTAAACTCCAACAATTCCTGTAATGGCACCTCCGTAAGCTTCCATATTCGATGGAGAATTGTGAGTTTCGCCGGTAATTACATAATAGTGATCATTATCGAAGCGCCCGGCTCCGGCATTATCCCATAATACGGAGACGACCCAAGATTTTTTCGCTTTAAGCGCCAGGGTCGGAGACTCGATGCAGGTCTTAAAGAGGTTGTCGACAATTTCATCCTGACCGCTGGCAACGTCCCGGTAATGAAACAAACCGCGAAAGGTATTATGATTACAGTGATCGCTGCGCGCCTGGGAAATAAATTCCAGTTCGACGTCGGTCGGATCTGAAAGCTCAACCCGTGCGCGGTCGGCCTGAACTTTTTTATCTAAAAAATAGGCCCGGATGGTCGGAATATCATTTGGGTTTAAAGCCAGGTTGCGTTCATCGCTGATCCTTTTTATCGTTTCATCGGTGTCCACCGGAATCGTGCTAACCGTCGGAACGTGGTCAAGCTGAACCTTGGGAATGATAAATCCGACACCGGTTGTCGCATCCCAATCTGTCGCGGAGACGATCTTCCATTGTTGAATGATGTCGTTTGCGAGCAGTTCACCGGCAATCTGATCAAGATCTGCGACAACCAGATCCGCGCCCTCGATGCAGTAGCGTTTAGAAGTATAAATGGCTTCTTGCGGAGCCAGCTGGATTCCGAGCAGGTCTTCAACAGCCTCAACTGCCGTGCTGCCCGGGTTATCACGCACTCCCGGCCGGTATCCAACCCATATCGTCCAGTCAAAAGGGAAATTAAGCGGTTCAAATGCAGAAAGCTGCGTAACCGGATTGGTAAAAATTTCAGTCTGGATTTGCTTAAGCTGTCCAGGATTTAAGTCCGCATCAATCGTAAGAATGTGAATCGAGCGCACCCGCAATAGCTGTATACCGAAGTAATCGAGTGCTTTTTGGCGAACCCCCTCCCCTTCGGCATCCGTCAGATGATCCTTCAATGCAATTTCGAGTCTGGCCGGCATAATCCTCCACTCAATTTCTAGAATTAAAACTGGAAAAAGAGCCTGTGATAGACAGGGCTAGCTAAAAATACCTTGGAAAAATTTCAGAATATCATCTTTATATCTGAAAATGTCATTATAAAAGACCAGGATAACAAGCAAAAGGATGATAAATAAACCAATTTGCTGGGCGACTTCACGGACCTTCAAGCTGACAGGGTGTCCTTTGATGGCTTCAATAAAAAAGAATAGCAGGTGGCCCCCATCAAGGATGGGTATGGGTAGCAAATTGATGATGGCCAGATTGACACTGATCAAGGCAATAAAAAATATCAGATTCCCGATGCCTGATTTGGCCTGATCCCCGGCCATCTTAGCAATCATGATCGGTCCGCCAATGGTGTCCGTGGATATATCGCCGGTGATCAGCTTGCCGATGATGACCACCATCAGCTCGGTGATCTGGTAAGTCTGTTTCAGGCTTTCGGCAAATGCCTGAAAGGGATTTAATTTTACAGTATAAAAATCCCCGGCACTGGAAATGCCGATGATATAGCGGCGGATATCTTCACCGAATACATTTTTGGCTGGAATCGATTCAGGCGCAATTCGAAAAACGCGATCGGTGCCTTCCCGTTTAACTTTTATTTCCAAAGGGTTACCATTACTGGCGCCGATGATTTCGGTCATGTCATTCCAGCTTGATACCGGAGCTTCATCGATAGCCGTAATCTCATCTCCCTTTTTTATTCCCGCAACGAATGCCGGTGATCCGTCTCTAACTTCGCCCACCGAAGGCTTTAATATAAACAGACCCGAAATTAAAAAAATGCCGAAAAAAATTAAGATAGCCAGCAAAATATTAAAAAATGGTCCGGCAGCCACAATGCACATCCGTTTCAGCACATGTTTGTGGGTAAAGGAAAACGGTCTATCGGCCGGTTCGATCTCGGCATCCGGTTCTTCGCCGACCATTTTAACATAACCGCCTAGGGGGATAGCTGAAATGCGGTAATCGGTTCTGCCGATTTTTTTGCCAATCAAGCGCGGGCCAAAACCGAGTGAGAATTTATCAACCCCGACCCCAAACAATCGGGCAATCAAGAAATGGCCGAACTCATGGAAAAAAATGAGAACTCCCAACACAATGACAAATGATAATAATGTAGTGCCCATTACAATTATAATTCCTATAATTAGCTATTAAGCTCATAAGCTAATAAGCTCATTGGCTTATCAGCTCACCGGCTGTTCTCCTTGCCCACTTATCGGCGGTGATTATATCTTCAAGGTTTGGATTCGGATTGACGCCATGGGCCTGCATGGTCATGGAGACGACTTTTGCAATTTCAATAAAAGATATCTTCTTCTTTAAAAACGCATTTACCGCCACCTCATTGGCAGCATTTAACACGGCCGGCATGGTTTTACCGACTTTACAGGCTTTAAACGCCAACGCCAGGCAGGGAAACTTGTCTAAATCCGGCTTCTGGAAGGTCAAGTCTTGTTCCCCGGAAAAATCCGGCAATGGTTGATTCAGCACGAGACGTTCCGGATATGACAGCGCATAGGCGATCGCCGCTTTCATATCGGGTATTCCGAGCTGAGCAATGATGGAGCCATCTTGGTATGCCACCATGGAATGAATCACACTTTGAGGATGGATAACGACTTCGATCATGTCATCGGAGACACCGAAAAGGCATTTCGCTTCCAAGACCTCCAATCCCTTGTTCATCAGGGTAGCAGAATCAATGGTGATTTTCGGCCCCATCTCCCAGTTGGGGTGATTTAAGGCCTGGGTTTTGGTAATTTCTGAGAATTCAGCCCGGGGGCGATTTAAAAAGGGACCACCGGAGGCCGTCAAGATAATTTTAGCTAAATCCTCTTTTCGCTGTCCCTGAAGACATTGAAAGATGGCACTGTGTTCGCTGTCGATCGGAAGAATTTGAACCCCTTTTTGGGCGGCCTTATTTACGACAATCTCACCGGCCATAACGAGCGTTTCCTTGTTGGCCAAGGCGATGGTCTTGCCGGCTTCAATGGCAGCCAGCGTCGGCATCAGACCGGCGGCGCCGACCACCGCGGTAATTGTCATATCAATGCCACCGGCTGAAGCCGCTGTCAGGTAGCCATCATGGCCCCAAAGTATGTCTGCTTTAGTCCCCGGCGCAAGCTTGCTTTTTAATTGGGTTGCACTATCTTGGTCATAAACCACAGCAAGCTCAGGGGCAAACTGTTCAATCTGATCGGCCAGGAGGCGTATATTGGTTTTCGCAGCCAGCGCTGTCACGCTAAATCGCCCGGGAAACATTTCTACAATCTTCAATACATTGCAGCCGATTGAACCTGTAGATCCTAATATGGAAAGGTTTTTCATTAATATTTCTATCTAAGAGTTACTTAATACTAAAGTTCTTGCTTTTTGTGGCCAGCATTATTTGAATATCGAATCTATAATATTGATGATTCCGTAAAAAGTCCGAATTCGTCATGCCGGACCTGATCCGGCATCCAGAACATACTGAAATTACTGGATTCCGGCTTTCGCCGGAATGACAAAATATGCATTTTTTGACTTTTTACGAGACCGTCAATATTGAATACTGAACGTCGAAGTGAGGCATTCTACCCGTCGAGAGCCTCTGGGTCGAATGATCATTTTTTTTCATAAAAAAAGACAGAGCAAAGCGATTCCACACTTCGATATTTCCGCCTTCGGCGGATTCGATATTAGATATTTATTTTTCTACTTGGCTATTGGGTAACCGTATCTCCTTTATAATTCAGAATGGCTTTATTAAAAAATAAACCTTATAAAAATATAAGCCACCGGCGCGGCAAATAAAAGGGCATCGATCCGATCCAAGATACCACCATGGCCGGGTAGAATCCCGCCAGAATCTTTTATGCCTGATGATCGCTTCAACTCAGATTCAAACAGATCTCCCACCTGACCGGCAATACCAACGCTAAGAAAGAATAATAAACTTAAGCCCCAGGGCAGCCCGGACAGGAAAAAGGTTTTTCCAAGGCCGCCAACAACCAAATTGGCAGCCAGGCCGCCAATTGATCCCTCGATCGTTTTACCTGGACTGATCGCTGGACTCAACTTGTGTCGCCCCAAATAAGACCCGACATAATAAGCACCGGTATCACCGGCAAAAATAACAGCCAGTAAAACAAATACCCAGATCATACCGGAACTGCCTTCCCGGATAAGAATCAAAAATGAAAGCAGGACCGGAATATAAATTATCCCCTGAAGCTGTTTGATCACCATTTCTAAAACCGTTTGGTCAGTTTTAAACTGAAACAGAGAAATGAGTGCGACAACGAGAAGATTCAAACCGATAATGCTAATGGAGAGATCCGGTCCCACTAAAAAGGTTGACCAGATTATCGCAAAGTTGATCCCATAGCCCCATAAAAGAATGATATTGGATATCGGCCTGGCCTGGCTATTAAACACCAGGCGGTAATATTCCCACAGAGCGACCAAACCGGCGATACTGATCAGGATTGTAAAGAGTAGCCCACCCTTGTAAACCAGGAAAATGAGAAACGGCAGCGCAATAAGTCCGGTTATCCAACGCTTAAGGTGCATCAGGCGACCCTTTCACCTTCAGATCTCTTATAGTGGTTGTCAAAAAAACGTTCCGGTATTCAAACGTTTTTTTTCTACAACCACTTATGCCCCAATTCGGAACATTATTATGAAAAGCGGTATAAAAGTTATTTTTTTAATTTTAACTGCAAAACTTTTTGCACCACGAAGAACTCGAAGTTCACGAAGGGTCTTAAAAGTCTTTCTTCGAATTTCATTCTTTATGTTCTTCGTGATCTTCGTGGTGAACAACAGAACATAAACTGCTTATAGACGAATCCCCGTGTGCAATCGATTAAACCGTTTTGAATAGCAGGATCGACTGCCGTTAGCTAATAATAGATTGATCGATTGAAGATTTGTCGAGCTTACGAAACCCCGCCAAACCGGCGTTTCCGCCCTTGGTAGGCCATCATGATATCCAGAAACTCGTCTTTACCGAAATCGGGCCAATAGGTCGGAGTCACATAGATTTCTGAATAGGCAATCTGCCACAATAAAAAATTGCTGATTCGCATCTCCCCGCTGGTTCGGATCAACAGGTCCGGATCCGGTATCCCTTTTGTATATAGATGTTCCGCCACGATATCGTCGTCAATGGCATCCGGATCAATCTCTCCACTTTTGGATTTTTGGGCAATTTCCCGGGCCATATGGACAATTTCTGCCCGGCTGCCATAGCTCAGCGCCAGATTTAACTGCAGGGCAGAATTGTTCCGGGTTAAATTTATGGTCTCGCGCAATGCCTGTTGAACCTTTGCCGGCAACCGCTCCATTTGCCCGATGACATGTAAGCGGATGTCATTTTCTGCGAGTTCCTTCTGTTCGGATTTTAAGAATTTTACGAGGAGCATCATGAGAGCATTGACCTCACTTTTAGGTCGCTGCCAGTTTTCGGTGGAAAATGCGTAAAGCGTCAGATAAGCGATTCCGATTTCACGGCTAGCTCGCACAATAGCTCGAACCGCTTGGGAACCCTTTTCATGTCCTTTAATGCGGGATAATAGGTGCTTTTTCGCCCAACGGCCGTTGCCATCCATGATAATAGCAACATGTTTGGGCAGCTTGTCTTTATCGAGGTCTCCTGAAGCGGCGGAAGATGTCCTAGAATTCAAGGATTTCTTTCTCTTTTTCGGAATAGCATTCATCGATGAGCTTAATATGCTCATCGGTTATTTTTTGGATCTCATCCTGGGAGCGGAAAGCCTCATCCTCTGATATCTCACTATCCTTTTTGAGGCTTTTTACTAAATCATTTGAATCGCGTCGCATATTGCGAGCCGTCACTTTGTGGTCCTCGCAAATTTTATGGATAACTTTAACCAGCTCTTTTCGCCGCTCTTCAGTAAGCGGGGGTATGGAGATCCGCAAAATCTTGCCATCATTGGAAGGCGTGAGGCCCAAATCTGATTTTAAAATTGCTTTTTCGACCTCTTTGATAGCCGATACATCCCAGGGTTGGATCGTAATCAGACGACCCTCCGGCACCGCAAGCGTGGCCATCTGATTAAGCGGTGTCGGGGTCCCGTAGTAATCCACTTTAATACCATCGAGGATGGATAGAGAAGCACGACCCGTCCGGATGCGTTGTAATTCATTTTTCAGAGCCGCAACCGTCTTGCCCATACCTTCCTTGGCCTCTTGATATATTTCATCAATCATAAGAATCCACCTCGAGCCTGTATTTTTCGTATATTTAAATTAATCTTTGTCTTATGAAATCATTATATCAAGAATTTGTACCGCTTTCCATAATAATGTTCCGGACAACGGAATTGCGGCATAAGTGGTTTAGGAAATGCGCGTACCGATGTCCGCCCCGCAAATGATTTTCCTTATATTCCCCTTTTCCTTTAAATTAAAAACGGCCAGGGGAAGATTGTTATCCATGGCCAGAGAGATTGCAGTCATATCCATAACCTTGAGTTGTTTTTTTAAAACTTGCATATATCTGATTTCTTTAAATATTTTTGCACTTTTATTTTTGACCGGATCGGAATCATAGACCCCATCAACCTTGGTGGCTTTTAGAAGAATCTCTGCGTGAATCTCCTGAGCCCTTAAAACTGCGGCGGTGTCGGTCGTAAAATAAGGATTGCCGGTGCCGGCGCCAAAAATGACCACGCGCCCTCTTTCCAGGTGGCGGGTGGCACGGCGCAAAATGTACGGCTCGGCTACTTCATGCATGGAAATTGCGGTCTGCACCCGTGTTTCAAGACCATTTTTCTCCAAAGCATCCTGCAACGCCAGACTGTTGATGACCGTTGCCAGCATCCCCATATGATCTGCGGAGGCTCTGTCCATACCATAGGAGCTTGCGGCAATACCCCTAAAAATATTGCCGCCACCGACAACAATGGAGGTTTGCACACCCAGATCAACGCAGGATTGAATCTCCCCGGCCACGTACTTTATCATGTCCGAACTGATGCCGAAATCCTGGTCCCCCATGAGCGCCTCACCGCTCAATTTTAGCACGACGCGTTTGTATTGCGGTTGATCCACGATTTAAGATTCTCCAATCTGGTAGCGAATAAATCGTTTTATGGTGATGTTTTCACCGATTTTAGCGATCAAATCATTCATCAGATCCGCGATCGAAATTTCAGGATCACGCACAAATGGCTGGTTCAGCAGACAATTTTCCTGATAAAATTTCTTGAGCTTACCCTCGACAATTTTATCTATGATGCTTTCAGGTTTTCCCATCTCAAGGGCCTGGGCCTGGTAAATACTTTTTTCATTTTCAATAATTTCTTCAGGAACGTCTTCCGGTTTAATTCCCAGGGGATTGCTGGCGGCGATATGCATGGCAATATTTTTAGCAAATTCTTGAAAATCTTCATTTTTTGCCACAAAGTCCGTTTCACAATTCACCTCGACCAATACGCCCAGCTTGCCGGTCATATGGATATAGGATTCAATCATACCTTCGGTCATTGCACGGCCGGCTCTTTTTTGGGCGGTGGCCAGACCTTTCTTTCTCAGGAACTTAACCGCTTTTTCCATATCGCCCTCTACTTCCACAAGGGCTTTTTTGCAATCCATCATTCCGGCACCTGTTTTTTCCCGGAGCTGTTTTACGATTGCTGCGTTAATCTCTGCCATTTTTATTCTCCCGCTATCTCTTCTTCTGAACGATTTTTTGGTTTCTCGGTTTCCAGTTCCGGATCCTCAACAGTCTCACCTTCCTGCGGTACAGCTTCCTGATCTTCCTGGTCTTCCTGGTCTGCTTCTGTCTTTCTGATGATTTCCACCACCGGCCCCTCTGTTCCATCCGAAATCACTTTGCGCTCACCCGGTTTCAGATCGGCGCTGACGACAGCAATCTCGGATTCCTCCTCAACTTCTTTATCAGCTTCCGCCTGCATTTTTTCTTGATAACGTGCTTTTCCGGCCAAGCAGGCATCGGCGACTCTGGCCGTTATCAGCCGAATGGCCCGAATGGCGTCATCGTTGCCCGGAATAATATAATCAATCTCATCAGGATCGCAATTCGAGTCAACAATAGCCACAATTGGGATATTTAGCCGCCGGCCTTCTCGAACCGCAATCGCTTCATTTTTCGGATCTACGACAAAAATCACCCCGGGCAGACCGTTCATGGTTCGAATGCCCCCAAGGTTACTATCCAGTTTTACCCGCTCCTTGCCCAGCTTCAACCGCTCTTTTTTGGGGAACATGTTAATGGATTCGTCATTTTGGATATCATTGAGATAATTCAAGCGATCAATACCGTGCCGAATCGTCTGGAAATTCGTTAGCATGCCACCCAGCCAACGATTATGCACATAAAACATTTCGCATCGATTGGCCTCTTCATAGATGGATTCCCTCGCCTGTTTCTTGGTACCGACAAAGAGAACCGATTTGCCTTCAGCCACCGTATCCTGAACAAAATCATAAGCTGTTTTGAACATGGAAACAGTTCTTTGCAGGTCAATGATGTAAATCCCGTTTCGAGCCCCAAAAATATAGGGCTTCATTTTAGGGTTCCAGCGTTTGGTCTGGTGACCGAAGTGCACCCCGGCCTCAAGAAGTTCTTTCATCGTTACATAAGCCATTTTTTTCTCCCTTCATTGCTCGGTTTTTCCTCCGCCGCCGTCAATCCTGCTTCTAACTTTCAATGAAAGCACCGGGAAGCAGATCCAGCGACGTGTGTGATAAAAAAATCCATTCCAGATAACAAATTCTATCTGGCTCCGCAACAGTTTTTTCTTTTAATTTTGATGCTTACGGATTTAGCCGTTTTAATAAGAAGGCCTTAAGGCTACCCCATACAAGTCGGCTTTAGCTCTTTTTTGTTTCCGCAATCCTGCATCGTACACGGTGTAACGATATCAGGTTTTTTTGTTCATTTGCAATACGCGATCATAACCGCTGTAATCTTGATAAAAACTGACCCGCTCATATTCACCGCATTCGGCAATCATTTGCTTTAAAGGCGCTTTTTGATCATGTCCGAATTCCAGGACAAGCGCACCCCCGGGTTTCAGAAAGCGATATGCTGAATGAATAATGTGTCGCAAACAGCCCAAACCGTCTGCAGCGCCGTCCAGTGCTGGAAGAGGCTCATAGGCGTGTATTTCCGGCTGAAGTTGGGCCAGATCACCGGATTTGATATAGGGCGGATTAGAAACAATCAAATCAAACACACTCGTTTTCGAACCCAGTGGCGCAAACCAATCCCCGGTGATAAACTGAATCTTTGCATTAAGGTCATTCTGCAACGCATTTTGACGGGCAATGCGAGTGGCATTTACGGAAATATCGGTCGCCCAGTATGAGTGTCGGGGATTTTCTGAGGCCAGGGCTAGAATTACCGCTCCGCAGCCGGTACCCAGTTCCAAAATGAGTTTGGATTTCACATTTGCGTCCAGCGCCAGTATTTCCAGTGATTTTTCAACCAGGCATTCGGTTTCCGGACGAGGTATCAAAACGTCCTTCGTAACGTGCAGGTCCATCGACCAAAATTCCTTGCGCCCCAAAATGTAAGCCACCGGCTCGCGACTCATCCTGCGCTTGATCAACGCTTTAAATCGTTCCAGTTCATCTGACGTTAGCGGCTGATCGTAACGTAAATATAGATCAATACGCCTGATATTTAAGACATGCGACAGAAGGATTTCAGCAGTCGTCCGGGGGCTGTCGATTTCGTGGGTATCAAAGTAGGTTGTCGCCCACTGAACCAGCTTGATAATCGTCCAATCACTAGGCCTGAGTCTGATTTGATTCTGCATTTTGCAACGCCTGAGCCTGGAAATAGATGGTCAGCTCATTAATTAACTCGGAAAGATCTCCTGCCAGGATACCATCCAGTTTATAAAGGGTGAGGCCTATCCGGTGGTCGGTTACTCTTCCCTGGGGGAAATTGTACGTTCGGATCCGACCGCTGCGGTCCCCGCTTCCCACCTGACTTTTACGCTCTTCGGACCGTTTTTCGTTCTGCTCCTGTACTATTTTATCTAGCAGCCGAGCACGCAACACTTTCAGGGCCTTGCTTTTATTTTTCAATTGCGATTTTTCATCCTGGCAGGTTACCACCAGACCGGTTGGAAGGTGCGTTATGCGAACGGCTGAGTCAGTCGTATTGACACTCTGTCCGCCAGGACCCGTCGAACGATAGACGTCGATTTTAAGCTCGGAAGGGTCAATTTGCACATCCACATCTTCCGCCTCCGGCAAAACGGCAACCGTAACAGCTGAAGTATGAATTCTTCCCTGGGTCTCGGTGGCCGGAACCCTTTGAACCCGATGGATGCCGCTTTCATATTTAAATTCGCTATAGGCACCTTTGCCGTGAATCATCGCGATAATTTCTTTTATACCACCTACTCCGGTGGCATGATGCGTCATCACTTCCACTTTCCAATTGTGGTTTTCGGCATAGCGGCTGTACATTCTGAAAAGATCGCTGCCAAAGAGAGCTGCCTCCTCCCCGCCAGTACCGGCGCGAATTTCAACAATCACATTCTTCTCATCATTGGGATCCTTGGGCAAAAGCAGTTTTTTGAGATCGTTTTCAAGCCGTTCTTTTTTCAAGTTTAAGTCAGAAAGCTCGTCTTGCGCCAAATTTTTTATTTCCGGATCCGAATCCTGCAGCAGTTCTGTGCTTTCTGCAAGCCCTTTAAGGATCTCTTTGAATTCACGGTAAACGGTTACGATCTTATTCAGGTCAGCATGCTCCCGAATAAGGTCCTGGTAAATCTGCCGATCATTTACAACCTCCGGGTCGCTTAAACGCTTCTCGATTTCTGAAAATCGTATCTCAACCCCTTTTAATTTTTCAAACATGGTATCTACAACCTAACCCGGACAAGCCGGAATTGACTATTTGTGGATGTCGCTTCGCTTCGTCATTTTTATGATCGCTTTTTTCTAAATGATCCGCCGGAGGCGGACCTTAAATATTCAATATTCAATCGGAAATATTCAATTCCACGATTGCCCCAAATGATAAGTATACCGGCGGTGGGTAAAATGGTGCCGGCGCAAGCACGAAATCTTGTTTCGCTGGTCTTTAGTATCGTGCCTTCCTGATAAGTTAATACCTGAATCTTGCATGAACATTAATGAGAAGTTGAAATTAATTTTAAAGACAGCCAGTTAAGCAAATTGGAGTCGTAAAACAAGTTACCTACCAAGTATAATAAGGATGAATATCATTTTATCTCATTACTTTTCACCCTGCGGACGAGCCGGAGGCGTCCACCTGCTGCGTTATTAAGGACTCGCAATAGTTCACTATGGCTTCGCCCTTAAGTGCCTTGCATATGAACGCCTCCGTGCCGTGCAAAATTCAGGTAATATTTTTGGGGGAAATGTCCCGGTCTGTTCTCGTAATAATAAGACCAGAAAGGCGTCTAGTGTCGTGAAGCCGATGCGGACCGGTTTTAGGATCTGCTTAAAAACGCAGCAATATTGCAGGCGAGAGGCTACTGACTTGGTTTTTCTTTCTGTTGAAATTTTTCATATTTCTTGCGGAACCGCTCAATACGACCCGCCGTATCAATTAATTTTTGTTTCCCGGTAAAAAACGGATGGCATTGGGAGCAAATTTCAACGCGGATATCCTTTTTTGTGGATCCGACCTCCAACACGGTTCCACAGGCACACCGAATGGTGGTATCATTATACTCAGGATGGATGTCAGTTTTCATTTTATTTCAACCCCTAGAATTCATGATTTTAAAGACCGTCTTCTATATATGAATAATTTTGATTTGACAACAATTAATTTGCATTTAGGAATTGCAATAATAAGGCCAAATCCTCCCCTTCTTTTAAGTATTCATTGAATTTAAAAAATCTTTATTCTTTTTGGTCCCGCTCATTTTTTCCAGCAAGAATTCCATGCTGTCAACCGAATTTAACGATGTGAGCAGCTTGCGCAATATCCATACCCGAGTTAAGGTTTCATTATCCAAAAGCAGTTCTTCCTTGCGCGTTCCGGAGCGCTTGATGTCAAATGCCGGATACACCCGTTTATCGGCCAGGCGGCGGTCTAACTGAATCTCGGCATTGCCGGTGCCTTTAAATTCTTCAAAAATAACTTCATCCATGCGGCTGCCCGTATCAACCAGGGCGGTGGCAATTATGGTTAAACTGCCGCCTTCTTCGATATTTC
>Ga0255055_10001778_pt1 | contig 15481 bp, 8 predicted proteins | sample JV7_2_27_MG_FD_188633 | JGI IMG/M metagenome (GOLD analysis project Ga0255055, IMG submission 188633) | Seawater microbial communities from Jervis Inlet, British Columbia, Canada - JV7_2_27 | ecosystem: Environmental > Aquatic > Marine > Inlet | place: Canada: British Columbia | collected... | reverse complement strand
GGGGCAATGCCATGCAGTACCACGAGTGGAGCGGCTTTACAATCTTAGCCCTGCTCCTGTTCCGGCTGGTCTGGGGGGTTGTCGGCAGCCGCGAATCACGCTTTGTGACCTTTGTCCGCGGTCCCTCTGCCGTCGTTCGCTATGCAACGACTCTTTTGAGCAGCGATTCGATGCAATTCCGCGGTCATAATCCGCTCGGCGGGTGGTCGATCATTGCCATGCTGTTGGCCCTGTTGGTTCAAGCCGCAACCGGATTATTCGCCAACGATGACATTACCACCGAGGGCCCGCTCTTTGACTGGGTCAGCAAGGCGACCAGTGACGGTCTCACCCGGGTTCACAAGCTAAATCAAGAACTGATCATCGCACTCGTATCCATCCACGTTCTGGCGGTGCTCTTTTACCTGTTCTACAAACGCGAAAATCTGGTAAAGCCGATGATCACCGGTGTTAAGGAGTGGCCCGGGACCGGACCCGAATCTGCAACCGACCGCAGCTGGATCGCCGCGGTGATTGCCGGGATGGCTGCGCTGGCGGTCTATCTGCTCGTGCGATAGGGTTTAGGCTTAACAAATGACCTGTCAGCCTGCGAGAATAGCCATGGGCCGCCCGGGTGCCTATTTGGTGCGAAACTGGGTATGACAGGCCTTGCAGCTCTTGCCAACCTCTCCAAACTGCGTTTTGATGGCGCTGAAATCGCCGCTTTGGGCGGCGCTGACCAGTTTGGTTGCCTGGGTTTCGAATGTTTGGGCCACTTCTTTGAATTTGGCTTGCTGAACAAAAACCGACGCGTTCAATGTGGTATCGCCTGTGTCGGTTCCGGGCACCATAACCGCCTCCCAGGGAAGACGTGACAGCGTCTCCACCAGTATGGCATTGCGTGCGAAAACCTCCTGGTTGTATGGAATCTTTTCTTTTACCATTGCCCCCATGCGTCCGAAATGCTGGGCGATCAGGAACATGACCGATTTGCGGTATTTGATGGCATACTCGGGCTTGGCAAACTGGGCGTACGCGCCACCGATTGTGCCTGCGATGAAAACAAGACCAACGAAAATCATCAACAGTTTTTTCATTTTTCCTCCTTTTGTCGAAAGGGCTCACTAAATTTACAGGATAAGTTTGAAATTAAGCAGGAATTTCCGTTGAGTTATATACCACTATGTGGTATCTGTCAAGCTCTTAACATTAGACCCACGATCCAAAATAAATAGCATCTGCGAAATGTCGTGTTCGCCAGATGGATTTAACACTGAAAAGGATGGGACGCGAAGGTCTGAGAGCAGGCACGCAGTCGTATATTTTTAAAACTGTGAACCAGGGGATATTAATATGCAAATTGCCGGAGGTCCGCCTTTACTTTTAATCTGATGAACTTATATTAAGTCATTAAATAAATATTAATGATTACGATTATTTGTCTCAAAACTTTGATGACCGTATACGCTAAAAAGTCGAAAAGAATTTTTTAATCGACAAGGAAAAATATAAGGCATTAGCGTGTGAAGGTATCTGCTTAAATTCCTGCAAATATAAGGGAGATCATTCCAGTGCCGCCAAACGAAACCATAGAAGCCGAATCATCTGACGGGGGCCTTCCGCGTAAAAAGTCGCGGGTCTATCTAAGTATCGTCCTGTCCATTGCGGTGATAACGGCAGGTGTTGTCGGCACCGCCTATATCGGCAAATCGGCACCCAAAGCACGCAAGCGTCCACCGGCAAAAATGACCCCCCTGGTTCAGGTGACCCGCGTGCAGCCCAATACCCACCAGGTTGTGGTTGCGGCAATGGGTACCGTGATTCCGGCCCGGGAGATCATTCTTGAATCGCGCGTATCCGGGAGAGTTGTGGCCCTTCATCCTGAGTTCACCATCGGGGGCTTTTTAGATAAAGGATCAGAAGTTTTACGCATCGACCCGGAGGATTATGAATTGGCCGTAACGCTGGCTCAGGCCAAAATCAAGGATGCGGAAAGCATTTTAAAAGTTGTCGAGGAGGAAGCCGCTGCTTCCGAGGATGAATGGCGCTTGCTTAATAAGGCAAATCCTGAAAGCCAAAAAATACCGGCATTAGTGGCCAAAAAACCGCAATTGGAAGCGGCTAAATCCAGACTGGCCGCTGATCGGGCTGATCTTCAGAAAGCGAAACTGAATCTGGCAAGAACGCGGATCCGCGCACCCTTTAATGCCCTTGTCCGGGACAAACAAGTGGATGTCGGCTCTCAGGTATCCGGCCAGGAGCATCTCGCAGAGCTGGTCGGAACCGATACGTATTGGATTCGGGCATCCATTCCGATAGATCGTTTGCGCTGGATTTTAATTCCAGGCAATCCCGCTGAATCCGGCTCCAGGGTGCGTATCTCTCACAGAAACGGACATGAGCTTGCCGGCACGGTCATCAAATTGCTGGGCGATCTGGAAACTGAGGGCCGTATGGCGCGCATACTTGTCGAAGTCAAAGATCCATTGGGATTAAAGACAAAAGAAAAATATCAGCTGCCGCTATTAATCGGCGAATATGTAAGAATTGAGATCGAGGGACGGAAGCTGCAGAACGTTTATCGCATCCCGCGCAGCGCGCTGCGCGACGGCTCCAACATCTGGATGGCCACAGATGACGGCAGACTCGAAATCCGCAGCGTTAAAACCCTGTGGCGTGATGCCCAGACAGTTCTGCTGGGGGAGGGTCTCGAACCGAACAGTCGCTTGATTGTTTCCGATCTTGCTGCCCCGGTCAATGGCATGCCGGTGCAAATCGCCGAATAAGTCCCTGCGTTCACCTCTCCAAATTCGATCCGTAATTGACGCGAATGAAAACGAAATCAGATAAAGATATCTATCGAGGTCCGATAGCCTGGATGGCCGGTCATTCTGTGGCCGCCAATCTTCTCATGGCGGTTTTTTTGATTGGAGGACTGATTCTGGCCAGCCAGATTAAAAAGGAAGTATTTCCCGATTTTGATCTCGATATTGTCAATATTACCGTGCCCTATCCCGGCGCCAGTCCGGAGGAGGTGGAAAGGGGCGTGATCCTGGCGGTTGAAGAAGCGGTCCAGGGTCTTGAAGGCGTGGAAGAGATCACGGCCTCCGCCAACGAGGGCGTCGGAAGAGTCCGCGTTGAAATTATCGAAGGTGAGAGCATCCAGCGTCTGGCCCAGGAAATCCAGAATGAAGTGGACCGGATTACCTCTTTTCCGGAAGAAATCGAAGAGCCCCAGGTGGTGATCGCGCAGCGCAGACGTTATGTCGTTTCCCTGGCGCTTCACGGTGATCAAAGCGAATGGATTCTGCGCGAAGTGGCCGAAGATATTCGTGACCGCTTGATCCAGGATCCGGATATTAACCAGGTGGAGTTGGAAGGCGTTCGCAATTATGAAATCAGCATCGAAATCTCCCAGTCAAATCTGCGGACTTACAAATTGACGCTCGATGAGGCTGCCCAGAGGATCAAGCGGGCATCGGTGGAATTGCCCGGGGGCGCCATCAAAACTGCGAGCGGCGACATCCTGGTGCGCATGAAGGAACGGCGCGATTACGGACCTGAATTTGGCCGGATTCCCATCATCACAGCCAACGACGGCACCGAGGTGCTGCTTGAAGATATCGCGGTCATTAAAGACGGGTTTGAAGAAACGGACAATCTTGCCACCTATAACGGCAAACCGGCGGTGATGATCCAGGTCTATCGGGTGGGCGATCAAACGCCGATTTCCGTTTCCGATGCGGTTCGGCGACAGGTGGAAATCATCAACCAGATTCTGCCGCCCGGATTATCGCTGGACGCGCGCAACGACCGGTCCAAAATTTACCGGCAGCGCATGAACCTCATGCAGCGCAACGGATATCTGGGGCTGGGGCTGGTGTTCATTCTGCTGGCTGTTTTTCTGGAAGCCCGCCTGGCGTTCTGGGTCAGCCTCGGAATTCCCATATCGATTCTCGGGTCCTTTCTTTTCCTGCCGAGCATGGATCTCAGCATCAACATCATCTCCATTTTCGCCTTTATCATTACGCTGGGAATCGTGGTGGATGACGCCATCGTGGCCGGTGAAAATATCTATTATTATCGCCAAAGGGGGCTGGGATGGTTTGAAGCGGCTGTACGCGGAGCCCGGGAAATCGCCAAACCCATCATCTTCAGCGTGCTGACCAACATGGTGGCTTTTATGCCCATGCTTTTTGTTCCCGGGTTTATGGGCAAGGTGTTTCGGCAAATTCCGCTGGTGGTGATTAGTGTTTTTGCCGTCTCGCTGATCGAGAGCCTATTGATCCTTCCGGCCCATATCGGGCATCGCAAGCGGCCGGATCCCTCCGGGCTTATCGGCTGGCTAATTGCACGGCAGGCAGGTTTGGGACGCTTATTGGAGCGCTTTATTCGGACAAAATACGGACCGTTTCTGGATCGGGTCCTGCAGTACCGGTATGTGACGCTGTCCATCGGCATTGCCGTTCTTTTGATAACGGTCGGGTATGTAAGGAGTGGCCGGATGGGATTTGAGCTGTTTCCCAAGCTAGAATCCGACTACGCCATGGCCACGGCCAAGCTCCCCTTCGGCAGCGCGGTTCAAAAAACGGAGGGGGTGCAGCAGATCATTGTCGAAGCGGCCCAACAGGTGGCCAGCGAAAACGGCGGCACAAATCTGGTGCAAGGCGTCTATGCGGTGATTAATGCGAATCAGGCCGTAGTGCGCGTGTATCTGACGCCACCGGATGTCCGGCCCATTTCAACCGCAAAGTTGACCGAATTATGGCGTGAGCGCGTCGGTGCCCTGGCCGGATTGGAATTTCTCAAATTCGAATCGGATGCCGGCGGGCCGGGCCGCGGTGCTGCTATCGCCCTCGAGTTGAGTCATCGTCGCATAAACGTTCTGGAACAGGCCAGCGCCGAACTGGCCAGCGAGCTTGGATTTTTTCCCAACGTCAAGGATATCGATGACGGCTTTGCACCCGGCAAACAGCAAATCGATTTTCAGATCAAACCCGAGGGACGCAGTCTGGGATTACGCTCCCAGGAAGTGGCCCGGCAGGTTCGTTATGCCTATTACGGTGCCGAAGCGTTACGTCAGCAGCGCGGACGCAACGAGATTAAAGTGAAGGTGCGACTGCCTAGAGAGGAACGCGAATTCGAGTACAACCTGGAGCAAATGATTCTCTGGACGCCTGCGGGCAAGGAAGTTCCCTTGCGTGACGCGGTTTCTTTGAAGCGCGGCCGGGCGTATACGACCATCGATCGCCGCAACGGCCGACGCGTGGTTACCGTATCTGCAGATGTCAAACCTCGCAGCAAAACCGATCAGGTGATGCAGTCTCTGACGGCCGACACGCTGCCGGTCCTTCAACAAAAATATCCCGGTCTGACCTACAGCTTTGAAGGCCGGCAGGCCGACAGACGCGAGAGCATGCGCGGTCTGTTAATCGGTCTGCTGATGGCGTTAGTGGTCATCTACGGTCTGCTGGCGATACCCTTTAACAGTTTTGTGCAGCCCATGATCATCATGATGTCGATTCCTTTCGGGATCGTCGGCGCGGTCGTCGGCCATCTGATCATGGGTTACAGCCTGAGCGTGATGAGTACTTTCGGCGTTGTGGCCCTGTCCGGGGTCGTGATCAACGGCGCCCTGGTGCTCATCGATTTTGCCAACCGCAGGCGGCGGGAGGGGCAAAGCAGCAATGAAGCCATATACGACGCCGGGATTCAACGATTTCGGCCTATCGTTCTGACCACCCTGACGACCTTCGGTGGGCTGGCGCCCATGATTTTTGAAACATCCAGACAAGCCCGGTTCCTGATCCCGATGGCCATCTCCCTGGGATTCGGGATTTTATTTGCCGCCTTGATCACCTTGCTGCTGGTTCCGGCGCTGTATCTGATCAACGAAGATCTGCACCAATTGATCGGACAGGGGGCGAAGTATAAAGCGCCTTACGATTTAAAGACCCATCAGTAGATCTGTCCCCCGTAAGTTCTTATAAAACACTTCCCAACGCAAAAAAGTTTCTCTTGACTTTTTTAATCCTTGAAATTCATACTGGTCCCGGCCTTCACGCTCGAAAAAATAACGGGTTATTGGTTATTTGTTATTGGAAAATGGTTTAATCCCCAACAGAACGAATACCCAATAACGAATAACTATTAACTAATAACGATCATTTGAGGGGGGGGGTATGGCGCTGAACCTGGATGCCATCGGCAAAAAAATCGGACCGTTTACCAAAGACTACACCTGGAAGGACACCGCGCTTTATGCCCTGGGGGTGGGCGCCGGTTTTGCGGATCTGGATTACTGCTATGAAAAAAATCTAAAGGTGATACCCAGCTTTGCGATTACCACGATTTATGATTTAATGCCGGAACTGGCAACTGCCAGCAATGTAAATCTGGCCGGAATTTTACACGGCGAACATCAAATTATCTTTCACAACCCCATCCCTCCTGAAGGCACCCTTTCCACTGAAGGCGCCATTCGCCATTACTATGACAAGGGCAAAGAAAAAGGCGCTCTGATCATTGCAAAATTTGAGACCCGGCATTCAAATGGCACCAAATTGTTTACCAGCATCGCCACTGTTTTTGCACGTTTTGATGGTGGATTCGGAGGTGATGATGCGCCCAAAAAACAAACGCATTTTCCGGACGGCGAGCCGGATTTTAGCGTGGAGGCCACGCCATCATCGGATCAGCCTCTGATCTTCCGGCTTTCAGGTGATATCTTCCAATTGCACGTGGACAGCGAATTTGCCAAAATGGCCGGATTCGAAAGACCGATCATGCACGGCCTGTGTACCCATGGGTTTGCCTGCCGGGCATTGATCGAAGCGCTGGTTCCGGGTGAACCGCAAAAGGTCCGGCGCCTTGATTGCCGTTTTAAAAGACCTTTGTATCCCGGCAGGCCGATTAAAACGTTGATCTGGAAAATTGATGACAGCAAGGCGCTCTGGCGCGTCATTAACGCCGAGTCCGGTGAGGTGGTGATGGATAACGGCATTTTTGAATACGGTGACATTGTTAGAGAAAAAATTCGATTTGATGGCCGGGTGGCGATCGTCACCGGCGCCGGTGCCGGGCTCGGCCGGGTTTATGCTCTGGAACTGGCAAAGCGTGGCGCCAAAGTGGTCGTCAATGATCTGGGTGGTGCCCGGGACGGTTCGGGAAAGGGATCAAAGGCACCGGCCGAAAAAGTGGCCGATGAGATCAAAGCCTCCGGCGGTGAGGCGGTGGCAAACTACGATAATGTGGCCACTGTCAAAGGCGGGGAAAATATCATTAAGACCGCTTTAGATGCATTTGGTACGGTGGACATCCTGATTAACAATGCCGGGATCCTGAGGGACAAAACCTTTTTGAAAATGGAACCGGAAAACTGGCAGGGCGTCATCGATGTCCATTTAAACGGGGCCTATAACGTCTCGCGTCCGGCCTTCGGCGTAATGAAAAAAAAAGGATACGGGCGGATCCTGATGACGACATCAGCAGCGGGTCTTTACGGCAATTTCGGACAGACCAATTATTCGGCTGCCAAAATGGGTTTGGTGGGTTTAATGAACACTTTAAAATTAGAAGGCGATAAACACAATATCAAGGTGAATACCATCGCACCGTTGGCGGCTTCGCGGTTGACCCAGGATATTTTACCGCCGGATGTGATTGACGAATTAAAACCGGAACTGGTAGCTCCCATGGTGCTTTATCTGGTCTCGGAACAATGTCCGGTGAGCGGCAATATTTACAATGCCGGAATGGGGTGTTTCAATCGGGCCGCCATCGTAACCGGAGCCGGTGCTGTGGTGGGCGATGGCGGGGAAATTCCGACCCCCGAGCAGCTTTTGGGTCAGTGGGAAAAGGTCACCCATCTTAAAGGTGCCAAAGAATACTGGAATGCCGCTGAACAGGTTGGAGATGTTTTGCAAGCGTTCACTAAACCGCTTTAGGGGTTTAAAGGTTTGGGGCTTCGCGCTATGCGCTACGACCCCACAAGCAGGGTTCAGAGGTCAGAAGTCAGGGGGCAGAAAACAGAGAACCGCAGAATATCGAATCAAGAATGTTGAATATCGAAGGCAAAGAAAACTACATCATTCAAAATTCTTGCCCATAGGTCACGTCTTTAGCGTGATTCGATATTCAAAACAAATACGAATGACCAAAATAACAAAATTCAAAACAACCATATAACAAATAGAGGTAATAAATTTGTTCTTATTGTTTCGAAAATTTGAAAATTCGAATTTCGAAATTCGTGCTTCGGATTTCAGTCATATCAGCATGGAATTTCCGTTTTCTTAGTAAATTTTTCGCACTGAAAGCAGTTACCCGAGAGGAGCAAAGATATGATCGGTATCACTTCCTATGGTGCCTATATTCCAAGGCTGAGATTGGACCGCATGGCTATCTTTCAAGCCATGGGCTGGTTTGCACCGGCCCTGATGATGGTTGCCCAGGGGGAACGGTCCATGTGTAACTGGGATGAAGATGCCATTACGATGGCGGTGGCCGCCTCGCGTGATTGTCTGCGGGGTCAGGGCAAACAAAAGTTAGACGCCCTGTTTCTGGCGTCGACGACCCTGCCGTTTGCCGATCGACAAAATGCCGGGATCGTATCATCGGCCCTCAATCTCAAAGATAACCTGATTACGGCGGATTACACCTCTTCCCAGAAAGCCTCGACAACCGCGATGATAACCGCCCTGGAATCGGTCAAAAGCGGTGAAAGAGACCGTATCATAGTATCCGCCACCGACCGCCGCGAAACCAAAGCCGCTTATTTTTACGAAATGTGGTTCGGTGATGGTGCGGCTTCTCTGATGGTCGGCGCTAGCGATGTTATTGCCGAATACAAGGGGTCTTACTCCGTAACGCATGAATTTGTCGATCACTACCGCGGTTTCGATAAGAAGTACGACTACATGTGGGAAGAGCGCTGGGCCAGAGATGCCGGATACGGCCGGATCATTCCAGAGGTGGTCAATGGCTTATTTGAAAAACTGGGCATCACCATGGATGATGTCGACAAACTGGTTTATCCCTGTATTTTTAAACGAGACCACCGCAATATCGCCGCCCAGCTGGGGGCAACTTCTGAGAAACTGGTGGACAATATGCATGAGGTTTGCGGTGAAACCGGCACGGCCCATCCATTTATCATGTTTATTGCGGCCCTGGAAAAGGCCCGGCCGGGCGATCGGATTCTGATGATCGGTTTTGGTCAGGGTGCCAATGCCCTGCTTTTCGAGGTGACCGAAAACATTTCGCATCTGATCGAAAGAAACGGCGTTGCCGCATCCCTGGCAAATAAAAAAACTACAGATAACTATCTGAAGTGGCTCAAATTCAGGGATCTGATTCAGACGGAGATGGGCATTCGGGCCGAAGCACCGACCCAGACCGCCACCACCGTTTTATGGCGTAAAAATAAAATGATTCTCGGTCTGGTTGGCGGGCGATGCCGGGAATGCGGCACGCCCCAGTTCCCGAAGATGGATATCTGTGTGAATCCTGGCTGTGGAGCCTTTCATAGCCAGGAAGATTATGAATTTGCCGAGGTGCCGGCCAGGATTAAAACATTCACCGCCGATATGCTGTCCGTATCTGTGGATCCTCCGGCCATTTACGGTATGGTTCAATTTGAAGACGGCGGCCGGCTCCTGGCTGATTTTACGGATTGTGAACTCGATGATCTAAAGGTTGAGCTGCCGGTGCAAATGGCCTTTAAACGCAAAGGTGTCGATAAAGAGCGCGGCTTTGTGAACTACTTCTGGAAAGCCGTTCCGATACACGCTGCCGTTGAAGAAGGTGGCGGGATGCGCTTTAAAGATCGGGTGGCGATTGTCACCGGAGCCGGAGCGGGTCTGGGCCGGGCATACGCCCTGGAGTTGGCCCGGCGCGGCGCCAGGGTAGTGGTCAACGATTTAGGGGGTGCCCGCGATGGCTCAGGCAAAGGATCGAAAAGCCCTGCCGATCAGGTTGTTGGAGAGATCAAACACGCGGGCGGCGAAGCCGTGGCAAACTACGATAATGTCGCCACTGCCGAAGGCGGCAAGAATATCGTACGGGCTGCACGGGATGCTTTCGGTCGGGTGGATATCCTGATTAACAATGCCGGCATTCTCAGGGATAAAAGCTTTTTAAAAATGGAGCCCGAATACTGGAAAGCGGTTATAGATGTTCACCTCAATGGCGCATTTTTTGTTACCCGGCCGGCGATGGCCGCCATGAAGGAAAACGGTTATGGGCGGATCGTGATGACCACCTCGGCGGCGGGCCTATACGGCAATTTCGGCCAAACCAACTATTCGGCCGCCAAGATGGCTCTGGTGGGGTTGATGAACACCTTGAAGCTCGAAGCCCGGAATTATAATATCAAAGTGAACACGATTGCGCCGATTGCGGCTTCGCGGCTGACAGAAGATGTGATGCCTCCGGATCTTCTTGAAAAGTCAAAACCGGAGTCTGTCTCGCCCCTGGTGATGTATCTTTGCAGCGAGGCCTGTAAAGAAACCGGTGCCATCTTCAATTGCGGTATGGGTTATTTTAATCGCGCAACGGTCCTGACCGGTCCGGCGCTTCAACTGGGAGATCAGGACCATCCGCCAACCCCTGAACTGATTCACGCGAATTGGGAAAAAATTAACGCAATGGACGGGGCCCGGGAGTTTAACGAAGCCAATAGCGCTATCTTTGCGCTCATCGCTCCGCCAGGCACAGCGGCCGCTGAAGCAACGCCAACGCCAGATGGGCAGGGCAGCGTTGCCGCGATATTTGATAAAATGCCCGACACCTTTAAAACCGAGGCGGCCGCCGGTGTCGATGTCATATTTCAGTTTAACATCTCGGGGGAAGGCGGCGGTGACTGGCATTGCATGATTAAGGACAGTATCTGCACAGTTGAAGCCGGGGCACACAAAAACCCGGCCTGCACCCTCAAGATGGCAGATGCTGATTTTCTGGCGATGATGGAAGGAACCCTGCCTGCCATGCAGGCTTACACCTCCGGCAAGCTGAAAATCGAAGGTGATATCATGAAGTCGCAATTACTCGAGAAGCTTTTCAAAATAGGTTGAAAAGCAACCGTTCAGGGTTCAAAGGTTCAAGGGTTCAGAGGTTAACTAACGAATCACCTCTACCTTGGAGGAAAATATTATGGCTACGGGGATTAAGGACAAAGTCGCCATTATTGGAATGGGCTGTACCCGCTTTGGCGAGCGTTGGGATATGGGCGCTGAAGAATTGATGGTTGAGGCTTTTAAAGAGTGCCTGGAAGACGCCGGAATCGAAAAGAACGATATCGGTGCTGCCTGGCTGGGTACCTGCTTTGACAGCATCAATGTGGGCCGAAGTGCCCTGCCCATGTCCTTGACTCTCCGCCTTCCGATGATTCCGGTTACCCGGGTGGAAAATTATTGTGCGACGGGAACCGAAGCGTTTCGAGGCGCCTGTTACGCAGTGGCCTCCGGTGCCTACGATATTTGCCTGGCCCTGGGCGTGGAAAAACTCAAGGACACGGGCTACGGCGGCTTGCCCAGTTTCGTGGGATCGGATTCCGGAAGCCTGACCTGGCAGTGGTCTCCGAACATGACCGCCCCCGGTGCTTTTGCCCAGCTGGCCACGGCCTATGCAGCTAAATATAAAGTGCCGGATCAAGACCTTAAACGTGCCATGGCCCATGTGTCGGCTAAAAGCCATGCCAATGGCGCCTTGAATTCCAAAGCACACCTGCGCAAAGCGGTTACCGAAGAGCAGGTTATGGCGGCCCCGATTATCGCCCACCCGCTGGGCCTGTTTGACTGCTGTGGCGTCAGCGACGGTGCTGCCTGTGCGATTGTCACCACACCTGAAACGGCAAAAAAAATGGGCAAAAAGAATTTTGTGAGCGTTAAAGCGCTTCAGCTGGCATTGAGCAGCGGAGAGGAGATGGGCTATAATGAGTGGGACGGCGACCATTTTATCACTACCAGCAAATGCAGTACCGAAACTTACAAAGAGGCCGGCATTACGAAACCACGGGAAGAAATCAACATGATGGAGGTCCATGATTGTTTTTCGATTACCGAGCTAGTGACTATGGAAGATCTTCATATTTCTGAAAGAGGACAGGCCTGCAAAGATGTTATGGACGGCTTTTACGACCGGGACGGAACGATTCCCTGTCAGGTGGACGGGGGGCTGAAGTGTTTTGGCCATCCCATCGGGGCATCCGGGCTCAGAATGCTTTACGAGCTTTATCTGCAGTTTCACGGCCGGGCCGGCGAGCGTCAGCTTGAAAATCCCAGATATGGATTGACCCATAATCTAGGCGGCTTTCCGGCCATGAATGTGTGCAGCATCTCCATTGTCGGCAAATATAAATAATAAGCGAGCGGCCCATTGAAGGCCTTTAGGAGCGGCTCTTCGAGCCTTGAGGACCGTTCCTCCAGAACTCGAGGATTAAGGCCAGAAAATGTAGACCCCGAGTCCTGCCCGGGCAGGACGCTCCTCAAGCGAAGCGCTCCTAAAATGTAATGCTCTTAACGCGCGAACCATGTGAGCTTAACTGATGGAGATTTTGAAATACACCGAAGCACACCTTGATTTCAGAAAACGATTGCGTCGTTTTCTGGCAAAAGAAGTGACGCCCCATGCGAATCAATGGGAAAAGGACGGTATTGTCCCCAAAAGTGCATGGAAGAAAATGGGTCAGGCCGGTTTTCTTTGTACGGAAGTCGCTTCTGAATATGAGGGCCCGGGAGGGGATTTTCTATACGCTGTTATTGTAACTGAAGAGATTTCACGAACCTATCAAAATGGTTTGGCCGCTTCTTTGCATAGTGATATCGTGGTTCCGTACATCTCGGCTTATGCCTCGGATGATATCAAGAAAAAATATCTTCCAGGGTGTGTATCCGGAGATATCATTACCGCTATCGCCATGACCGAGCCGGATGCCGGCAGTGACCTTGCGGGCATTTCAACTTCTGCGGCTGAAGAAGGCAATGCGGTGATCCTGAACGGTTCAAAAACGTTCATATCCAACGGCATTATTGCTGATCTGGTGGTGGTGGCAGCGCGGGATCTGACGGAGAAGGATCCGTACAGGGCAATTTCACTTTATCTGGTCGAATCCGGAACTCCCGGTTTTGAGAAAGGGCGTCATCTGGAAAAAATGGGGTTGTGGAGTCAGGACACCGCCGAACTGTTCTTCTCCAAATGCCGCATACCCAAATCGAATCGCCTGGGTAAAAAGGGAGACGGGTTTTTGATGCTCATGGAAAAACTGCAGCAGGAGCGCCTGATTTGTGCTATCTGGGCGGTTGCAGCTGCAGAGCACATATTGGAATGGACCATGGCGCACTGCCGAAACACCCGCGTATCGGGAAAACCCATTGTAAAATCTCAGGCAGTCCAGTTCGGGTTGGTGGAAATGGCGACCGAGGTCAAACTGGGTCGAACCTTCGTCGATAAATTAATTAGGGAGCATGTGGAAGGTCAAAATGTGGTGATCGAGACGTCCATGGCCAAATATTGGACCACCGATATGGTCAAACGGATTGCCGATCGGGCACTCGATTTCTGCGGAACTTTCGGAATCCTGGAAAGTTGTCCGCTTGCCCAGGCCTGGCGGGATGTGAGGGTGATGTCCATATTTGCGGGAACCAATGAGATTATGAAGAGTATCGCGGCCAAATTTATGAACCTCTAAAACCAGTTTGGTTTTTGTTAAAAAAACCGGCTAACCTTTTTCTATTCATTTTCAATTTATTCACAAAATGTTAAATAGGCTGTGAGGTAATCTAAAGAGGTGGCTTTTTTAAAAGCCGCAGGAGAAATAAGTTGGCAACTGGAATCAGTCGAAGAGACTTTCTAAAGTATTCCGGGACAGCCGGTGGCGCTTTATTACTAGGTATTCAAGGAGATCTGGTTATGGCGAATCGTAAAAGTCCAGTAGCGTTTGTAAGCACCGAAGATCGAAAAACAGGGGTTTCATTATCCATAAAAACGTTGGGTATAAACCCGGTCAAAAACAAAGATGTCCTCATCAAACCCAATTTCAATACCGCGGACCGCACCCCGGGATCAACGCATAATGACACACTGGTTGCCCTGGTAGAAGAGGTCTGGGATATGGGGGCCAAATCGGTCAGGCTGGGTGAGCGAAGTTATCCAGCGACCCAATCAGTCATGGAGCAAAAGGGTATCCTTCCGCTGATGGAAGCGCGGGATGTCAAAATGATCGATTTCGATCAGCTCGATAAAAAGGATTGGGTCAAAGTACAGCCCGAGGAGTCTCATTGGGAGGACGGATTTCGGGTTGCGCGCCCCATCCTGGAGTCCGAATGTCTCATTTCCACCTGCTGTCTGAAGACCCACCAGTATGGGGGTGTTTTTACGATGTCACTTAAACTCCATGTCGGCGTAGTTCCGACAAGCCGGCATGGCTATAATTATATGAGTGAACTTCACCAATCACCCCACCAGCGCAAACTGATAGCGGAAATAAATGCGCCCTTTAAACCCGATCTTGTCGTGCTGGACGGAATTGACGGTTTTGTGGATGGTGGACCTGCGACCGGCAAGCGCGCCAAAGGCAATGTCTTTTTGGCTTCCCGCGATCGAGTGGCGATTGATGCCGTCGGCTTGGCGATATTGCAATCACTGGGAAGTAACAATCAAATTATGAATACAAAAATTTTTAAACAGGAACAAATTGCCAGAGCCGTAGAAATCGGTTTAGGAGCGGCATCCCCATCAGAGATCGAACTATTATCAGCCAACGCGGAGAGTCAAAAATATCGGGACCGCGTTGTTGAGATATTAAACAAAGGTTAATGTCATACGAACATGTTTTCAGTGTCTCTCAGATGGACCCTCATCGATTAGCGAATCAAATCCACAACAAGAACGATTCCATCCCAATTTTATCCTCAGGCACGCCATCTCCAATTTGGGCGCTTGCGAAATTCGGCTTGAAACATTTGAGGGCAACCATCAGGCAATCAACTTCTACCTAAAGAACGGTTGGTCCATTACCGTGAAGCAAGAAGATAAGGAACACGGGTTCATTAGGGTATTCTTCGAGAAGAAAGTATAATACCATACACTCCGGCGGGAAATCGGTTGTGACTTCATTCCCGGCGGTATTGATCGGCTTTGGTGTCGAGGGCTTCGACCATTAGTCTTCGGTTTCCGGTAGCTATTCGAATTGCACAATACGGCTATCGAGTTTGAGTATTCTCATTCTGTTCATCGAAAGAATACTAAACCTATTCTTGAAATTTGATGATTGATTGCATTTATGACAAACTTGTGGCAATTATTTATTTCAGATAGCCATTACATATCTGATAATATTCCAACCTTGTATGAAATAATGAAAAGCCCTGCATACCTGGGCTTAAAGACGAAACGGATAAAGAGGCACTACCATGACCCTTCAAATTGACATCAATTGCGACATGGGCGAAAGTTTTGGGCTTTACACGTACGGTCACGACACCAATATGCTGCCGCTTATTAG
>Ga0255055_10001777_pt1 | contig 15482 bp, 12 predicted proteins | sample JV7_2_27_MG_FD_188633 | JGI IMG/M metagenome (GOLD analysis project Ga0255055, IMG submission 188633) | Seawater microbial communities from Jervis Inlet, British Columbia, Canada - JV7_2_27 | ecosystem: Environmental > Aquatic > Marine > Inlet | place: Canada: British Columbia | collected... | reverse complement strand
CATAATTCAAATACTTCAGCAGTATCTAGAAATGGTATACAATTTGGTGTACAAGTAGATTTAGGTACATCTGGTAATATTAAGATGATTGAGCAAACTAAAAAGAAGTTTCTTAACCCACAGGATTATAATATAGTTGAGTACGATGATGTTTGGGAAGGAAGTGGTAGAGATGGAAAGATAGGGTTCTTTCTACCTTTCTATTTAACTTTGAATCAATATAAAGATAAGAATGGTAATACAGATTTTGAGAAGGCATTTGATTATGTAAATGGAATTAGAGAGAAAGCAGCTATATCAGAAGACCCTTCTGTATTAAGAGTAGAGAAGATGAATAGACCTATAGTACCTTCAGAAATGTGGATTACTGATAATGGTCATTATCTACCTTATGAAGAGTCTATAGCCAGAGAAAAAGAGTTGTTAAAAGGTAATTTATATCAAAAGATAGGTACAGCAGTCACATTAAGGTGGGATACTAAACAACCTAATAGAGTATCTTATAATGTAAATCATCAAGCTGACCCTTTCTATGAGATAAATTATAAAGGTAAGATGTCTTTAGAAGGAACTACAATGATTTATGATTTCCCTAGAGGCCAAGGAGGTATGGTTCCTGGGGATAAATATATAGCTACATATGATCCTTATGTCTCTGATAATATAGAGAATGGAGGTTCAGTAGGTGTAACTTATATATGGTTACATCCTAGATATTGGGATTCTGAGATGCCTAATACAGGGCCAATGGTAGCTTCTTATATAGGTAAGAATTCAAGTGGGCTAGAAGGGTATCATAAAGTACAAGAGCTTTTATTATCCTTTTATGGAGATCCTATAGGTGGATTATACTATGAGAAGAATAGGGGTAGACCTTGTAGAGATTTTTATATTAAAAAGAAGAAAGGTTATTTATTAGCTCCAGAACCAGGTAGTTATCAAAATGATGGAGGGACTACTAAGAAAATAGCTCAATATGGTATAACAATAGGTAATAAAATTATTAAGATACAAATGTTAGATATGACTGCTGAATTATTATTGAAAGATAATGAGCATCTGGGGAAAATACTAATAGAAACTATACCTTGTATCTTTTTGGTAAGACAATGTATAAGTTATAAAATAGATGGTAACTTTGATGCTGTATCAGCTTTAATGTTACTACCTGTAGCTTTAAAAGAGATTGAATATAAGATGATAAATGAAGTGAAGAAGAAAAACCAACACAATCCATTAACTTTTTTATCACAAAATAAAAACTTATTTAGGTAACACCTAAAGAATATTATGCAAAAAGATACAATTAAACAAGATGTAATTAATCTTAAAGTAGCTGATTCTAAAAAAACTAAGGAATGGTACGAAGCAGTAAGGGATTACTATGTACCTACCTATAGTAATAGTATTATCCAGTATGAAGAACTTAAAAAGGCTTACGAGTTTGTAAACAATGATTTAAGTGGATTTAAAGCTGAAGTTAATCTATTCTGTAATCCTTTAGGTGATGACCTAGTAGATGAAATCTATGAAGAGTTAAAACCTTTTAATAAGATACCTAATAAAATAGCAGCAGCAGGTGGAGAGCTTTTAAATAGCCCCAAGAAGAATAAAGTAATACTCCTTAGTGCTAAAGTATTGGCTAAAAAAGATAAGCTGATGATAGATGAAATTAAAGCATCTGTAGAGGAACTAGTAGCTTTAGAACTTGAGTCTGTACAATTTGATGACCCTAAACAGCAAGAGGAATTTGTCCAACAACAAAGATCTTTATTAGAACCAGCAGATTTAGCACAAAAAACTTACCTTACTGAGTCTGAGATATTTTATAACAAAGCTCTTAAATTTGCAAGACATGACCAAGATCAAGATAGTTTAGAACAAGAGACTCTACAAGATGCTATGATAGCAGATAGAGCATTTGTATATAGTGGTTGGAAACATGGTAAACCTTGTTTAGAAGTTTGTAATACTTTATATACAGGTTTTCACAAAAGTCCTAATGAGAGGTGGATTCAAAAGGGGGATTATGTATGGAATAAAAAAGCTATTACATTATCAGATGCTCAACAAAAATATGGCAGTCAATTAACTACAGCTGATATTGAAGAACTAGTAACTTATAGTTATAGTTATGGAACTAGAGTAGATAAAAGACATGATATATTTGATACTAGAGGGAGTGCTTCAGTAAGGAGTTTACCCTCTACAGAAGTTTACCAATCTTTATTAGATGATAAAGATACTGGAGCTGCTGATAAAAGAGTAGGTAAACACCAAGGACAGGGTTTAGAAAGATATTATAATTATGAAACATTGTTATGGGAAACTCATTTAGAGTTTAAAGGATTTAAAGAAATTATCTTTATGTCCTACAGAAATGAATATAATAAAAAGGTTTATGATATAGTTTCAAAAGACTTTGAAATTCCTAAAGATGCTAAGAAAGAAAAGTACATTAATAAGTTTGGTGATACAGCTACTAAATATATGTGGGAAGAGCAGGGGATTTTATTTGAAGCAGAAAAGATGCATATTCCTTGGAGACATGAATTAACTACATTGGGAGATAATATTATAGTTGATTACAGAGAAGTACCTATGCAACCTGTACACTTATCTAACCCTTTCACTAATTTTGAATTATCTTACAAAGGTTGTATTTTTAATTCTAGGAATGCAAAATCTATATCTCCTGTATCTAGAGCTATACCTGCTCAATTACAATATATGTTTGTAAAGCATATTCAATTGAGAGAATTAGCTAAATATCAAGGGTATATGCAAGATGTAGATGTAGATCAAATTCCAGAGAAATTAGGTCAAGATATAGATGGAAACCAATTGAGGGATCCTATTTCAGCTTGGTTAAAGATTAGAAGATCTACTTCTATAAACTTTTATAGTGGTTCACAGAACTCTTTAGGTGGATTACCACCTTCTACTAGAAGTCCAGGATCTAGAGGTTTTATGTTAGGTACAGCAGCAGAACTTATTAACTTACAAATACTTTTAGATCATTTAGATAGAGAGATTAGTTTATTAATGGGATTTTCTCCACAAAGGGAAGCTCAGTATTCACAAGGTTCTAATGTATCAGATAATCAACAAGCAATTAGTCAGTCTTATAATATTACAGAACCAATGTTTTTCATGTTAAATCAAATCTGGAAGTATGCTTTAAATGATTATTTGTATAATTTTAGACAATGGTGTGAGATGAGAATGGCTGAAGATGAAGAAGTAGTGTTTCATTATTTCTTACCAGATGGTACAGAGGAGTTATTGAAAGTAACTTCAGATATGTTAGATTTAGAAGATATAGGATTATTTGTAACTGATTCTAGTGCTTCTAAGAAGTATATAGAAATGATGGCTCAAATGTCCCATTCTATTGCTCAAAATGCAGGTGAAGGTATGGAAGCAGTTTCTACTATTATAAAAGCTATCACTTCTGGTGCTAGTCCAGAGGAAGTTCATAAGATGATTAAAGTAGAAGGTGAAAGACAAGCTGAAAGATCTAGTATGGTACAAAAACAACAAATGGAGTCTCAAGAGAAGATTGCTCAGATGCAACAAGCAGCTATAGAAGACAATCAAGAACATGAATTAGAAAAAATTACATTAAAAGAAAGTTTACAAAAAGAAAGAGAGTTAGCTAGAGAAACTATCAAAGCAATGGGTTATTCTGAAGAGAAAGATGCTGATAGTGATGGTCAATTAGATGTAATTGAAGTTATGAATGCAGAGCTTGAAAGAGAGAAACTAGAGTTAAATAAAGCTGAATTTGAGCATAAAAAGACTAAAGATCAAGCAGATACAGAAATCAAGAAAAAAACTCTTTTACAAAAAGAGAATAGCACTAAACAATAAACATTAAATAACAAATAATCATATAAATTACAAAAACACTTTTGTATATTTGTAACACTTAAAAATCTAAATAATGAATACAGAGCAAGAAACGCTTGAGCAAGAAAAGCAAGACTTATTTCCAGATTTTGAGGTACTTCTAGAAGATGTAGAAATGCCAGAGGATAAGGAAGAAACACAAGATCTAGATTTGGATCTTGAAGATGATGATATTGAAGAGGAGGAAGATGCTCCAGAATATGGAGAAGAAGCAGATGATACTGCAATTGGAGTATTTAAAACTTTACAGGAAAAAGAGATTTTATTCTTAGATGATGAAGAAAAGTTTGATGGTACTTGGGATTCTTTAGAAAAACACATTGATAAATTACCAGAACAAATAGCTAGTACTATTATACAAAATATGCCAGAACCATTGCAAAAATTAATGGATTATGGTATGACCAAAGGTGATGTATCATTTGAAGATCTTAAAGAATTTTTTGATTTACAAAAAGAGGATGTAGATTCTTCTAATCTAGACTTTGAAACTATTGAAGATGCTAGGTCTTATTTATCTAAGATTATGCAAAAGCAAAACTATGATCCAGATGTAATTGATACTACATTGGATGCTATGGAAGATAAAGGTGAAGATTATATTAAGAATAAAGCTAAAGGTTTTGCTGAGAAGCAACAAACTCAGAAAGCTGATCAAAGATTGCAACAAGAAAAATTAGAAAGAGACCAGCTGATACAAAGGCAAAATCAATTTTTTACTAATATAAATAATGAATTAAGTACTCTTAATTATTCTAATCAAAGGAACCAAGCTATAAAATCAAACTTGAATCCTCAAGTAATTGCACAGAAAAATGCATCTATACAAGGCTCACCCAAAGCTATTATCCAACTAGCTGATTTTTATAGCTACTTTGATGAGAAAAGTGGAGAATTTAATTTAGCAGCTTTTGCTAAGATGGCTTCTTCTAAAGAAGTTAAGAAGATGAAAGAAAAATTAATATCAAATAACTTTAGCTCAAGTGGAGCTAAGAACAAGAGTAAAAGACACATCAATAACTCATCTAAGGGAGATGATTTTGAACCTGTGTTTTAACTCATTTTAAAACTAAATAATTAATGGAAAGAAAAACAGCTTTACAGCTAGTAGAGAGAAAAGCATTTGGTGGTAGTTACCAAGATAGTTTGTCACATGCAGCTATGTTTCGTAGCTACAAACCTCATAACTTTGGTATGGTAACTTCGCAGTTATTTAGCTCTAAGTTAGGTGAACATATGATTAACAAAAAGTTCACTTATATGACAGCAGCTAAAGGAAATGTTTATTACCTACCAGGTGGAGTAGATGATTACCAATGGAATTTGGAAGCTGATGGTGAAGTAGACTTTAGAATTACTGAACTTTTAGTATCACCTTCTTCTCAACCAGGTAAAGGTGGAGCAAGATTTAAGATTGCTTTGAATAGAGAATGGTTACATGAGCCTGTTTTAATTAAAACAGAAGCAGCTAACTTGCCTTTATTGAGAATTATAGGACACCCTGTACAAAGATCTGCTAACTCTTTTGAGTATGAAGTTGAACTTCAAACAGGTGATTTGAATGCTTGGATTCCAGTATCTTTCTTACAACCAGATAGAAAGATTATTGATGCATCTACTATGACAGCAGATGAATTGAATACTAAGTATGCAGGTGATCAATTTGGAGAAATGTTTAAACTACAATCTTGGGTAGGTAACTTTGCAAGAAAATGTGAATTTTCTGATAAATTTATTCGTACAGAGATTGCATGTAAGCAACAAGGTAGATCTATGCCTAAAGGAGCTAACATGGGTTATACATCTGGTAATAAAAGACACTATGAAGCAATTGGTGTTGGTTATAAGTATATGAAAGACTTTAAAACCAAAGGCAATAAGATTGTTTCTAAAGGAGTTTATATCTCAATGATTGAAGCACGTTTGTTGGAAAGAATTGAAAGAGATAGAGAATACAACATGGAATGGGGTCAACTTCAAAAAACTGAAGATAATGATTCTAAGAGAGCTATTAAAGTAGCACCAGGTTGGAGACAAATTGTTAAAGATGGTCATTATAAACAACATAATGGTTCATTGTCTTTGTCTGATATTTATGAATATTTGAATGAAATCTTTATCACAAGAAAAGGTTTCTCTGATAGACATATTAAAATTGCATCTGGAGAAGGTGGTATTGAATTTTTGTCTAGATTACTAGCACAAGAAGCTAATGCCTTTACTACTGTAGATACTAATTTCATCAGATCACGTAAAGATGGTGGATTGGGTTATAATGAGAATGAATTGGTATTTGGAGCGCAATTTACTAAATGGGTAGCCCCTAATGGTATTGTAGTTGAAATGGTTCATGATCCTATGAAGGATGATAGACACCTATTTCCACAAAAAGCACCAGGAACTAATAGAACATTAGAATCTTTTACATTTGATATTTTTGACTTTGGAGCAACAGATCAAAAGGCAGATGATGCACGTAGACCAGAAAATATCACTTGTGTAATGCAAGATGGAGTTGAAAGTTACTACACAGTATCTAATGTATATGATTTCCAAACTGGAGCCATTAAAGATGGTGGTAATGCATATAGTAACAACAAAGAAGCAGGTATTTATAGAGATATGTCTGGTAGTCTTTGTGTATGGGATGTATCACGTGTAGGTAGAATGGAATTTGCACCTGCAAATACTATTTAAGAATATTAATTTAATTTTAAGCAGGAAAAACTTAAAGACATGAAAAGTCACAAAACAGTATACATAAATCCAGTAACACGTCAGAGTGTTCAAGGTAGAGATAAACAGGTTTATTCTTTTACACTTTCAACTGGTCAAGTAGTTCAGACCAGATCAATGGACAAAACCAAAGAATTTGGTGTAGGAAGTGAATATCAGTTTTTAATTGATTTTAATTCAAACAAATTAAATACGGGTTTAGATAGTTTAACTATCAACCCTTTTTATGAGTATGAAGTAGAAGCATTAAGAAATGAACTTTCACTTTCTTCCCATTGGTCAACAGAAAGACTAGGAGAGATTATTGCAGCGAAGCAGTTAAAAAAACAAACTTATTTTGAACTCCTAGCTAATGTGAAAGAAGGGTTTTATACATCAGAAGCAGGAGCTACTATCTTTACTTTTAGAGATTTAAAGAATGCTCCAGAGCCAACTTTCCTACAGAAGTTCAAAATAGTTCTGTATGATGGGCCAAATAAATTTACTACAGAGACCCCTAGAGGGAGATTAGCAATTCAACTGATTAAAACTTTGCCTAATATAGCTAAAAATAGATTAGCTGTAAACTCTGCATATCATGATTTTTATATTTCAGAAGAAAATGAAGCAGAAATGGAGAAGCAAGCTAAACAAGAAGTTGTTAATAAAGGTATCTATAATTTGTATAAACTTAAACAAGAATATACAGATTATCAAAGGTATTTAGTAGCAGTTTTATTGAAGTCCAAAGATGGAAAGAATTTGGTTAAAGGAGATGTTAATGCTACCACTATAACAACAGCTTTAAACAATTATGTAACTTACCCAGGTTCTAATCAACTACGTAACATACAAGAATTTCTTGAGGTAGTGGAATTACTAGAAGATGCTAAAGGTGTAGAAACTCTACATATTAAGTATCTAATACAACAAGCTATCAATACAAATGTAATGTCTGTAAGAGATGGTTATTATGTATGGCATAGTAAATCCGAAGCACCAAATGTTTACAAGTTTACAGATTATAAAAAACTATTCTCTTTAATTAAAAAAGAATATGAATTACATAATCCAGAAGATGAAACTGTAACTAATTGGTATGGTATTTTACTAGCTGAGGTTAGGTCTAAAGGTATTAAAATAGAAACAGCATGATAATAAGAGAAATCCATTGGGAGGTTAAACAGCGTTACAATAAGTTAGACAGTAATTTTAAGAAAGATTTAACTCCAATGGAGATTGATGCTCTTATTTGGGATGTAGTAGTAGATTATGTAGATATTTTTTATAGTGGTAACAATTCTAAACAATATAAGTTTGGATTTGAAGTTACACAACAAAGAATAGATATGTTATCTTCTTTGGTTATTTCTAAACCATTACAACCTAGTCTAACTCCAGACTCTATATCAGATGATAAGTATGAATTTTATTTATCAGAAGAAGGTCAGCTTGTTGCTCCTTATTTTCATCTTATACGAGCATATGCTACTACAGATTGTGGCATAGTTAATGTTAAGATAGAAAGGCATAATGATTTAAACTATGTTTTAGAGGATGCTTATAGAAAACCCAGTAGAAAATGGAAAAGACTTGTAGGTGTGATAGAAAGTTCTACAAATAGTTTAGTAGAATCTAGTTTATATGTACATTCTGAGCCTGGATTTGTAATAACAAGTTTAGATTTAGAATTTATAAAATGTCCTGTTAGACCTTACTTTGGTGGTTATAATAGTATAGAATACAATAACTGTGTAGCAACTAGTGGAGCTAGTTGTACTACAAATTTTGATAATGTCTCCTTACCTACTTTAGCTAGAACTATAGATATCCCTTCTAAGTATCACCCAATTGTGGTTGATATGGCAGTTCAAGAACTGTCTAGAAGATTAGAGGATGGAAATAGATTTGGTTTGAGAAAAGAGAAGATACAAACAATAACATAATTTAAATAAAAAATGGCAAGAACAAGAAAAAGAACTAATAAACTTGATATGGAGCAAGTCTTGGTAGGTTATACTGATGTAGCTTTGGCTGCTGGTACTTTAACTACCACTACTCCTGCCCTTAACATCGTAGATGGTCAATTAGGAGTTCTATCTGAGGATACTGATAGTACAACTGCACCATCTAGTACCTTTTTAACAGCAGGTCAAACTGTTGCAGATGCAGATAAAATTAGTTTAAGACAAGGTACTCCTTTGTCAGCTACTACTAATTTAGTAAATGCATTCCAAGCTGGACATCAAGGTACAGTAATAGCAGGAACTATTCAAGCAGGTAAAATTCGTAGTGTAACTACTACTCTTTGCAGTTTGGGTACTTACAGCTCAATGTTCTATGATTCCTTTGCAACTCCTTTAGATCTTACTCCATATAGTGTGAGAGTAGATTTGGATTCTGTAAGAAATGATAGAGACTATGGTGATAATGATGAAGTTCCATTTAGTTTTTATACTACTTTGGAATATACTGATGCTGCTGTTGCAGCAATTATTACTAATCCTTTGAGTCACTTACTTAGTAACTTGGTCTATAACTTGGATATTCAATCTAAGTTGGCTGTATCTAACAATGGAGGCAATAGATTTGGTAATAGAAATATGGTAGTTTTTGGAATTAATACAGCAGGTGGAGCTGGTCAAGCTTTGGGTACAATTGTAAATGGAACTTCTATTTCTGTACTTACAGGTGGTGATAATACTTTGGATTATGTAGCTGATTTGGAATTTGTAAATACAGTTAATACCTGGATTGCAAATGGTGTTCCAGCAGCAGCTACAATTGAACCAATTAATCTAACACTAGCTGGTACAGCAGGTGGAGCAGCTACAGCAATTGATAGCTTCTTGGTTATGGGTTTAGATGAAACTAAGTCTATTGCTTTTGATAATGTAAAATTCGTAAGAACTAGAGTTATTCCTACATTAGGAGATGGGTTTTTGACTTTCCCAGTACCTACAGTTGTAGAAGCTTCTTTTGGAGTTGAAGAAACTGGACGTGGTTCTGATTGGACAGTTGAGAATGACAATAGAGCTAGATTGAATATTCATAATATGCAGAATCATCCTCATGGAGAGTTCTATGTAGAAGGTACTTCATATGTTGATCCTACAAAGTCTTACACTTCAACTATCATAGACTACTATGAAACAGATGAAACTTTGACTACTGATGCTCAAGTTCCAGCTCAAGCTATTATCCTTTTGGAATGTGCAGTAAGTAATCCAGCAGCAACAGCTACAGTAGGATTAACTACAGCAACAGTACCAACAGCAACAGTAGCTAGTTTGAACGCAATTTTATCTCCTTGGTTGACTTCTGAAAAAGTACTTTCTAATCACGCAATTAAAGGTGCTGCTACAGCAGGTACTTATTTCGTATAAATGAATTTAACAGTAGATAACAGTTGCACTTTTTTAACAGTTACTACACCAAATACAAATAATTTAGAAGAATGGGAAAATGGTAACTTGTCGGATGTACAAGTTACCATTTCTTATAACTGTACTGAAGTAAGTCAGTTTATTTTACCTAATAATTATAATTTTGGTAGTTTACAAGGTAGCTGTAACTCAGTGCTAGGAGGAGCAGAGTTTGAGATAAGTTTAACAGGGATATTAGATTCCCAAATCAATACAACAACAATTACTAGTACTTCAGCTAATATAGTATCAGTAACACCAATAGATAAAGTAACTTTTACAGTTTTAATGAATTCAGTAACTACTAATTTTATTGAGTTTACTATTCTAGATAATAATGGGCATACATATGTAGTCAGAGTAGATTTTGGTATACAAGTAATTACTGAATGTGATTTTACAGATACTTTAACTGTAGTTTCAACAGAAGATTTACCTTGTGGTATTTTATTTGATAATGTAGCTTTTGAATTGATTATACAAAATGAATACCTTAGAGCAGATTGTAACCCTATATGTACTACAGATTGTAGAGCTTTTTGTGATGGTATTTATACTATTCAAGTTGTAGATACAGTTAACTGCATATTTGTAAATTGCACTACAGACTGTGAAGCTGTAGATTGTTACATAGAGAATGGTGGAAATATAATGGTAATACTAGATACTCTAAAAGTAGGGTCAGACTTAACTTCTACAGGTAATACAGATTGTGTAAGTTGTTCACAAATGTGTGACATTTACAATGAACTTTTAAAACTGTTAGGTAGAAGTACAAAAAATAATATTTTAGATGACTGTGGATGTAATAACAATTGAATGTCTTAAATGTATATTACTAGAAAATGTAACTTATATATTGCAGGCAGAGAAATATGGGATAGAATGTGACCTAGATAAATATATTTTAAAAAGAGATTTAGCCTATTCTTATTTAATTATTTCTAGGACAGAGTGTGAATTAACTCCACAGTTTCTAGATATAATTAAAAAGTTTACTAGACTAAATTGTAGTGAATGTAAATGAGAAATATAGAAATAGCAGATGGAAGATTTTTCCCCAATGGGATTAAGCCTTCTTTAACAAATGTACATCAAGCTAACCTTAAAATCTTACCTTTGTTAATTAAAGGTGGAACTACTGGTCAAGTATTACTTAAATCAAGTAATCTAGATTATGATGTAGAATGGGGAGTAGGAGGAGGAATATTAGGAGCTAACAATGGTTTAACATTAACTGGCTCTTTGGTACAATGGGGAGGTACTTTACTCCAAGATACTACTATAGATGGTGATGGATTTAATCTTAGTTATATGGCTATAAATATATTAGATGTTTCTTCTAATATAATGACTTTAGAAGCCAACTTAGCTATGGATATTATATCTCCCACTTTAGCTATAGCTGTTGATACAGCTTTATACCTTCTTTCTCCTAATGTAGTAGCTACTACAGCTAATGAAAAAGATATACTAACTTTAATAGATGAGAATACAGGAGAAACAGATTATCTCCCTTTGAAATACGTACAATCTTTTGCAGTAGGTGATTGGGTAGGTGAAAAAATAACTATACTTGAATCTACACATCAAAAAGGAATTAACCCATTAATACAAGTTTTTAATGGGACTTTAAGTTTTATATTAGTAAATCCAGAACCAGGTACATCTTTGGTTGAGATAAAAGTATTGTCTAATGGTGATATTGAGCTTCTAACAACGGCTAGTTTAGAATTTGATGGTAAAATAATAATTATATAATGGCAGAACAAATAAATATCCTAGGGAAGTCTATACTAGCTTTTCTAAACTACTTAACTAAACTAGGTACAAAAAAGGGTAGAACAGATTTATGGGTACTATGCATAGTGTTTGCATTTATATCTTGTATAACAGGTTATATACCTTGTGTACAGAACAATGTAGTGATGACTATCTTGATTGGTATGTTTAGTGATTTGGGTATAAGTGAATTTAAATCAGCCTTTAAAACAAAAGACAATGGGACTAGAAACAAAGAATGATAGATTAAAAGCAATAGGTTTATTTAATAAATACGCTACAGGTACTTCTACAGGTGCAGGAGGAGGGGGTAGTTTACCAACTGGATTAGCTACTGAAGCACAACAAATTAATCAGCTTGCTCAAGCAATAGAACTTCTAACAGAGTTAGAAAAAAAACCTTGGTATTACATAGATATTACTAAAGACACTACAGGTTTAGGAGCAGGTGTATTTCCATTTAGAATTGATGTACTTGAAGTCAGTAATTCTAGAAGTTATAATGGAAACTTTATTGATACTGATCAGTACTTTATAACTCCTACAGTTGTTAATAATATGACTGAGTTAATTACTCTTTGGAACTCAACTGTAACTTCTGCTACTATGGTAGCAAGAGAAGGTAATACTGTATATATAGATGTTCACAATAATGGGGAGTTTAAGTATATGGAAGTCAATGGTGTTGATAGTATTAACATTGGAGATACTGCTACCTATGGAGTAATGTCTTGGAGAGGAGCTGCTGGAACATCTCCAGCTAATGATGGTTGGTATGAAGATACTTCATTACTGACTTCTAACTTGGATTTTATCCTCGCGGAAGTAGAAAGAATACGTAGGTTCATAACTGATGAAACCATCTTAGCTACAGAAGATAAGCAAGATGATATTATTACAGCTATAACTAATTTACAAGCTGTAATTTCAACAGATTATGAAGTACTACAAACTTATGGAAGAGATAGTGTTTTTTATATTAACTATTTTATAGAGGGTGGATCAGAATCTACTGTAGATTATACTGCATCTGGAAATCCTGCCCCTACTTTAACAATAGGTGGAGATCAAGATAGTATCCAAATAGATCAAGCCAATAGTGATCACTATGTTCAATTTGACATAAATAAAGATTATAGCTCTATAAATAATGTAGAGATGAATTTAAATTACGAAGTACTTAGTACTACTTCTGGTGCTATTACTGATATTACCATTGAACTTATAAATACACTAGGTGGTACAATACTGGACTCTGTAACAGTAGCTTCTGGGTTTTTACCTACTCAAGGAGGTACAACTACTTTGTCTTATGATAATTCAGTAACACAGTATTCAGAGCTAAGTATTAGAATAACTCCAGTTGCTCCTTTTCCATTTGGAGACCCTTCTAGTTATTTCTTTGATGGATTTGAAGAGGTAGGGACAGGTCTTTTACCTAATCCAGAAGAAGCAACTATAAAGAAATTAGATAAGTATGAAGATAATGTATTAGTAAGTACTGACTACTTAACTAAAGATGATGTACCTTATACTTTGTTGGGGGATTTTATTCCAGATGATAATGTAGTAGCAACAGAATTGCTTGTAAAAAATTTAATTGAGTCTACTAAAATTAGCTCAGATCTAGATAAACTAACTAGTCACAATACATTTGCAGAATCTCTTTTATCTTCAGCAGCTCTATCAGATTTGTATACTAACTTTAAAGAACTTAGTTTTACAGTAACGTCTGGAACAGTAGATGTTATAGTTGGTGCTGGAGCAGCTATTACTTATCCTATAGGGCCAGTAGTAGGTAATACTTATACAGCAGATAATATTTCAGATACATCTATAAGTATTGATAGAACTAATGGGGATTATTTAGTAACAGTTAAATCATAAGATGATGCAAGGAAAACATATATTATATAAACAGGTAGAGAAGTATGCTAACGCTGCTTCTTTTCCTACACCAGGTAATGAGCACTTGCTGTACTATGCGGAAGATAAAGATACTACTTCTGTATGGAATGGAACTAGTTATGAAGTTACAATAGCTGACCCTACAGCACATACCCATACAGCATCAGAAATAACTGATTTTGATGCTGAAGTATCTAATAATACCTCAGTAGCAGTCAATACTGCTAAAGTATCAAATGTTACAACTAATTTAAGTGTAGGAACTAAGACAGTAACAACCTTAGATGTGAATTCTAGTGATGGTACAAATGCTACATTACCACAAGCTACAATAACTGAAGCAGGTTTATTATCCGCTTCGGATAAGGTAAAGATAAATAGCACTAGTAATACTAACACAGGAGACCAAACTATAACATTGACAGGTTCAATAACAGGCAGTGGTACAGGCTCTTTTGCAACTACTATTACTAATAATGCTGTGACTAATGCTAAAGCTGCTCAAATGGCAGCCAATACAGTTAAAGTAAACGCTACAACATCGTTAGCAAATGCACAAGATTTGGCTATAGCAGCAAACACTTTCTTAGCTAGGTTAGCTACTGGTAATATAGTAGGAGCAACAACTACTCAAGCAACTGCTTTATTGAATTTATTTACTTCATCATTAAAAGGGTTAACACCTGCAAGTGGAGGAGGAACAACTAACTTCCTTAGAGCAGATGGTACTTGGAATCCTGCGGGGGCATTTCTAACCACAACAGTTAGTCCTGCTCAGATTACAGCTAATCAAAATAACTATACAACAACTGGGTTTGCACCTAAGATGTTTCTTAGATTAGATTTTGATGCTAATAGAAATATAACAGGATTTAATGCTACAGGATTTGGCGCTAGAGATTACTTTGTGGTAACAAATATATCTACTAATAACTGCAAACTGAAAGCCAACGATGGTTTATCTTTAGCAGCAAATAGAATTCTTCTTCAAGGAGACTTAACTATAAAAGAAAATCAAAGTATTATAATCATCCGTGATGCTGTTTCAAATAGATGGCGTACACTAACACCTTTTAAATAATATGTACTTTTTAAGAAAACAAATTGCAGGTAATACTTTTGTAGATGAAGCTACATCTGGAATTTTTGAATATAAATTTTCAGATACAGTTGAAGCGGGTTATGATGACATTAGTACTATAACTGACATAGACTTACACGGACATAGAGTTGACTCAGACTATGGTGTTCGCCAACGAGAAATTACTACTATTGCATCAATAACAGGTTTTGCTAATTTATCTTTAGCGGAACAAAATATAGTAGGAAACTATTGTGCTGCTGATGATAATACATTAGTTGTACACTATGCTACTACTCAAACAGCAGGAGATATTCCAGCAGCCTTAGCCATGCATGGTACTAAGATAGCAGCATTCATAAAAGAGCTTCAGTTAATAGCTGAATCTAGATACAATAGTATTGAAACTATTAAAGCTGTAATGATGTACCTAAAGGATAGGGCAGAGATTGATGCCTTTACAGCAGCAATTAGAAACTTCCTAGCTGATTACAAATCTAAGTTTCACTTAGGTACTCAATATGGAGATTCTACTGATGGTATTATGGACTATATTGAGAATACAGGAGGATATCCTTTGTTGACAGGATTAGACAGTTACTCTTTTAGTGACGTTTACAAACAAGGGTGGTATGATGCAAATGCAATAGACCACCCTT
>Ga0255055_10001776_pt1 | contig 15483 bp, 14 predicted proteins | sample JV7_2_27_MG_FD_188633 | JGI IMG/M metagenome (GOLD analysis project Ga0255055, IMG submission 188633) | Seawater microbial communities from Jervis Inlet, British Columbia, Canada - JV7_2_27 | ecosystem: Environmental > Aquatic > Marine > Inlet | place: Canada: British Columbia | collected... | reverse complement strand
GCTGGCAAAGGATATGGAAGGCCAACCCGGCAGCGGAAACGAAATCACATCAAGGCTGAAGCGCATGTATGCAGAATCAACCCTCGTGACACAAAAAATCAAAGCGGCACTTCGTGTGCTCCAAAAAACAGATCGCTTTCTCCAGCAGAAACAGAAAAAACTATGAACACAGGGACTGTGGGCACGAGTATCTACTCTGGGTAGACCCTCTCGGGATCGCGAATGTCGCCATTGTTTCCCAATTCGTACAGTATACCCAGCTCAGGCTCGAGGTCGAGATAGTAGAACTCATCACCATCAAACTTGCCGCTTTGAATCACGTCCACACCCTTTGCGCGATACTCCTCAATCGACTTTGCACAGTCATCAACCCATTCCTTTATATGATGAATGCCCTCGCCCTTCTTCTCGAGAAAGTGTGTGTACACGGTTTCCCCACTCAGGTTCTGTATCAGCTCGAACTGAATATCTCCCACCCAGGTTATTGCCAGTCTCCAGGTGGCATCTGAGGGCTTTCCTCTAAACGTACACTCCCTCAGTGCGGGAGGTGCAAAGGTGTATACCGACCAGGGGCCTATGTTGAGTAAATCGTAATACTTTTTCATGGCCTCATCGATGTCCCTCACCACATGGGCTATCTGGATGATTTTCCGTACACCAGGTTTCTTGTTCATATGTCCTCCTCTGTGTATTCTATAGCAAATTTTTAAAAGCCGCCGCACATGCCCGATAATTATCCCCCGGCATGCCCATGACGCTGTACTCCTCCACATAACCGATGAATCCGCCCTCGGCTGTTCCGAGCGCCCTGAACAGCCGCTGGGCCTCCTCTCTGATTGCAACGGGTGATCCTGAGATGGAAACGGTTTGATAACTGATAGGGACCATGAAACACTGCTTCCCGCGCAAGCTCCGACCTGTTGAATCGACATCAACGGCATTAGGCTGTGATATGTTCATCACATCCACCCCTGCTTCATGGAAGTCAGGAACAATCTCTGTAATATTTCCGCAGCAGTGAAACCACACATGCATACCCAGTTCGTGTACAGTATGAAATTGTTTCACATACCTGGGTTTAAATAGCTTTCGCCACAGTTCTGGGTCGATGATGAGGTTCTGCTGCGTTCCCCAGTCGTCTGCAAAGTGTATGGCGTCAAAACCGTACGATGAAGCAAGCCCTATCACCTCGTTCTCGAAGTCGAATATTCTGTCCAGCAGGCGATTGGCCCGCTCTCTCTCGAGCTTGAAATCCACAAGGGCATTCTCGAAACCACGCAGAAAGGTATAGGTGTTGAAGCCGGTGATACCCATTTCAGCAGCTCTGTACCGGTCCCCGGCTATATGCTCAAACTCATCGATGCCCTCAAACCTGCCGGGCGTGTCGGGAACGGGGAAGGAAAAGGAGTCGAAATCATCCCAGGTCGGAATAACCGGATTCTTTGGCTGCCCGATAGTTCCATCTCCCAGATCCTCCCACACATAGCCCCACTCGCTTTTCTTCACGTCCGCCTTATAGGGGAAGAGCTCGAAGCTGAGTATGTCACTTCGTTCCTTATCCTCGTTCCAGAACCACACGGGTATGCGGGACGGTTTTTCGAATGAGATTGCTCGCTGTACCAGCTCTCTTCGCGTCATAAATCACTCCATCTCCTCACAATCTTGACAATCTCGTTACAGACAATCGGGATGACCGAAAGTATGGCCACAAAGAGCCAGTCCCTGCCGCCCAGGGGGACCACCCTGAATAGGGCGGCAAAGGGTGCTATGCTTATCACGCCTACCTGCAGGACAGCACCGAGCAGAAGTGCTCCGATGAGAAAGGGGTTGCTTAACAATCCCAGGCTGAAAAGTGATTTTCTCGAATGGCGCATGTTGAAGGCGTGGAAGAGCTGTGTCATGCTCAGCACTGCGAAGGCAAGTGTCCTTGCATGTACAAGCGAGCCGGGATAGAGACGCAGGCCGAAACGGAATGCGAAGAGGGTCAAAAGACCGATCAGGAGGCCGTTTCCAATTACCGTTGCAGTCCCGCCTTCTGCAAAAATGCTCTCCAGAGGGGGACGGGGCGGATTGTCGAGTACGTCCGGATCGCCCGGATCCATCCCGAGTGAGAGGGCGGGAAGCGTATCGGTGATCAAATTGACCCATAAAATGTGTATGGGGATGAGCGGCGTCGGCCATCCGAGCAGTATGGCGAAGAATATGGCGATGATCTCACCGGCATTGCAGGAGAGGAGAAACAGAACTGATTTCCTGATATTATTGTAGATGTTTCTGCCCTCCTCGATAGCCGCCACAATGGTGTTGTAGTTGTCATCGGTGAGCACCATGTCAGAGGCCCCTTTGGCCACATCCGTGCCTGTGATTCCCATGGCCACACCGATATCAGCCGCCTGGAGGGAGGGGGCATCGTTTACCCCATCACCAGTCATGGAGACGATGTTTCCCTGGGTTTTCAGTGCTTTCACGATGCGCATTTTGTGCTCAGGGGATACACGTGCGTACACACGAAGTGTCCCGACCCGCCCTTGCAGCTCCCGATTGGACATGTTGTCGAGCTCTGTACTTGAGACAACCTGCGACTGTTCGCTCGCAATATCAAGCGCCCGTGCTATGGCCAGAGCCGTGGATTTGTGGTCTCCTGTAATCATCACTGTCTGTATGCCCGATTTTCTGCACCGTGCTATCGAATCCTTCACCTCGAGGCGAGGTGGATCCATCATACCGACAAGACCGATGAAACAGAGGCCCTCTTCCACATCCTCAACACCTGGTTCTGCATCTGACATCCTGTATGCACCGGCTAAAACCCGAAGTGCACTATCGGCCAAAAGGTCCGCCGATCTGTTCAGCTCCTCCTTCATCGCATCGGTAAGGGGAATCTCCTTTCCATCAGACATAAGGCTACTGCACCTGTTCAGAAGCTGATCGAAGGCTCCCTTGGTCATGACAATATAGCGATCCCCACTCTTGTGCACGGTGCTCATCAATTTTCGTTCAGAGTCAAAGGGTTTCTCATTGATCCGCGGGAAATCCTGCTCTATCTCCTCTTTTACCATGCCGTTTCTGTATCCCGCCTCGAGCAGCGCGGTCTCTGTGGGGTCGCCGGTCTGTGTTTCCGGTGTATAGGTGGCATCGTTGCACAGGAGGAGGCATTTCAGCAGCATGACATGGACCCTGTTATCTAAGTCAAGAGACTCTATCTCTCCCATCTTGCCATTCGCCAGGAAGCGAGTGACCTTCATCCGATTCATGGTGAGTGTTCCGGTTTTGTCCGAGCAGATGACGTTTACCGAACCCAGTGTCTCTACAGCCGGCAGCGAACGGATAATCGCATTGCGCTTCACCATCCTTTGAACTCCCAGCGCAAGAACGATGGTCACAATGGCGGGGAGGCCTTCGGGTATGGCCGCAACAGCGAGACTGATGGCGGTGAGCAAAAGTTCGATGAGATGGGATTTCTCAATGCCGCCGGCAAAGATGAGAGGCCGCACGAGAGAGACCATAAACAGAAGCGCACAGAGCGCAAGGATGATGCCTCCAAGCCTTTTTCCCAACAGCTCCAGTTTTTGCTGCAAGGGGGTGAGCTCCCTGCTCTGTTCCTTCAGCATGGTGGCTATCTTTCCAATCTCCGTGTCCATGCCCGTTGCCACGGCCACCGCCACCCCGCGCCCGTAGGTGACCAGCGTGGACATATAGGCCATATTCCTGCGATCACCGATGGGCATATCATCCTTTTCGATCAGGGCAGAAGCGGCCTTTTCAGCTGCAACAGATTCACCGGTCAGGGCCGATTCTTCGACTCTCAAATTGGCAGACCGGACAAGCCTGACATCGCAGGGAATCATACGCCCTGTTTCAACGATTACTGTATCACCAGGCACAACCTCCCCTGATGGAATCTCCTGCTGAACGCCTGCACGAAGCACAAGAGCCATGGGCGTTGAAAGATTCTGCAGCGCTTCGAGGGACTTCTCCGCCCGGGTCTCCTGTATCACACCGATGACCGCATTGAGCACGATTACGGAGAGGATGATAACGGTGTCTGTGGTCTCACCGAGCAGCGCGGAGATGGCGGCCGCTGCAACAAGAATGAATATGAGCATGCTGTTCAGTTGTTCGAAGAAGACTCGGAAAACAGACTTTTTCTTTTGACCTGTAATTCTGTTCGGGCCATACTGCTCTAGACGGGACCGTGCCTCCTCGTCTGAGAGCCCTGAAGAAACATCACTGCCCAATTCCAGTAATACGTCCTGTATATTCCTGGTGTGCCACATCATCTGTCCCACCCCCAAAACGGTATGCGAAACTATGATATCATGGAAAACAAAAAGCCTCAAATGGTGGATTCACAACTTTGCTTTGGGTCTAGCGGTTATGTCGATGCCGCAGTATGAGGTAGAGGGCAAGCTGCACAACGGCTCCGCTCAGCACCACGGCAGCACAGAACCCATACACAGCGTTCATCGAGAATCTCTGATAGAGCTCACCGCCGAATGCGGAACCGAAGATGAGACCAGCAGCAAGAAGAGCCTCGTGGACTGCCATACGTCCCGCCCGGTTGATACTCCCCGACACCCCGTGAAACAGGCTATTGCTGTAGCTGAGTGAACGGAAAGAACCGAGCAAGGCGATGAGCATAGCAAGAACGAGCGGTGACCTGGTGAAGTTCATGGCGAAGACAACGACTGCAAGACCAGCCTGCCCCAGAACCATGGGCGTAATGTTAAAGTGCCAGAAAACCGTGTGGCCAAGGATGATGAACACAAACGTAGCAATGAAGGTGCGTGACTGCATCAGGACACCGATGATTTCCTTGCGGAGCATGAGCTCATCCCGTGCAAACACAGGAAAGATACTGATCACCACACCGATGACGACAAAGGTAGTAAACATGCCCACCCATCCGGGAAACCTGAAAAAACTGCTCTCATCGGTTTTCTGCCCCTGGCTTCGCTGTGGGGTGTCAATACCGCGGTCGGAACGCACTTTGGGCAGCACCAAGCTTCCGGTCGCAATAAGCAGGCTTATCACCATGAAGAGAATACTGCCTGCATAGAGGGGCAGTTCTGGAGACCGGGCGCTCAGCACACCTGCAATCAGTGGCCCGATTATCAACCCGATGCTCCATGAAAGATTGAAGTAGGACATTCTTTTGCCGAGCAGCGGACCTTCGGTATCCCTTGACAGCCATCCCATAATGGGCGGCCAGAATAAGGACATGGCAACTGCATAGATGCTGTAGCCTGCATATGCCTGCCAGAAGAAATTGGTAAAGGGTAGGAGCAGTATGAATAGAGACATAAAAAAGGTTGCAGCCATGAGAAGATGACGTGGAAGGGCTTTGCCGAACAGAGGCCGTATGAGTAGGCACCCGAGAATGTACCACAGTGACCAGAGTGCCGTGAAGTATCCTACCTGTCTTGGTGTGGCGCCATATATTTCCCTTATATAAAAGATGATGCCAAGCTCAACTATGCTTATACCGGTTGCCACCAGAAAAGCCGAAGGATAGATGATAAAGGTCTTTCCTATTCCTGCTGAAAAGAGCCGGACCTGCCGTGGAGCGTAGCTGTTGAATTGTTTGCCCATATTCGGTGTTCATCTCGGAGCTGTGTACAGATGAAGCATCCGGCCTAAGGTAGCACCGGTATGTATATTATCAAAGACATTTCAATCTGTGGACTGTATGTTTTATTGGCCCGAAAAGGTGCAAAGTATCGTATAATTAGTGTGTGGTCATTAGTGCGCATTTTTTTCGTGTGTAATCATTGTCATTACAATGAACACCTGAAATTCAATGCGCTGAGCACTAATGATGTCGCTATCGCTCAAAGAGCGAGCTGGTGAATGATAATGAATTAGCCAGTAGCTGCGCTACTGGAATCTGCACCAGCGACTAATAGAGAGTAGTGGATAAAGGAGTCAATATGGTGGAAAGAGACAACATTATAAAGATCGTACGCGATGAGTGGCAGTCGCTGTATCACCACCTTTCGTCAGAGGCAAGGGTGCAGAGAATACAGCAGTGGCTGGTTGTCATATGCTGCATTTTCCTCTTCGCCGGAACAGTTGGCTTCATGCACACTCAGGGTTTCGAGAACCTTGGCAGGGGGGAACGGCAGATGCTCAGTATTTTTACGGCCGTAGTGCTCGCTGCCGGATTATTCTTCCTCACCCTGCAGCAGTTGAATATCCGGAACAGTCGAAGACGAGCCCTTGAAATCGAAAACAAGTTTCTCGTACGCAGGCGATACAGGGCACGATTAGACGGCTGGGAGAGAATGCAGCTCTGGGGAGCCCCGAAATTCATCAATCAGTTTCCCTACTATATACTGTTCATACTCACCATTGTTGCCGGTTTTCTATTTGTACACTGGTATCTGCGAAGTCCCTTTCTCATACACCTGTACAGCCGCTATATCCTGCATCTGTTTTTGTGAGTTGCACTGAAAGCCTATGGGGACTTCACATGAAACATCGTAATTACACTGACGTGAAGGAAAACCGGTCATTAGCATAATCTGCTATGAGCAGTTTACCATTTCGGCTGAGACTTCCTCTTCAACGGAATACCGCAAAACCTGCAATGGGCTCCCTTTGCCGCACAAGCCGGACAGATGAAATAATACTTCTGACAGTGATCACAGTGATACCGCTTCATCGTTTCCTTGAACAGCTTCGCACAGTTGTCACAGGTCGCAATAGGATCCTGGTTTGCCACAGTGTACCTCCCTTGTCTTTGAGATGAACACTTTTTTCATATCATTGATGAAACAAAGGGGCATAAATGTCATATTAACATAACATGTTTTTATCAAATGGACAAAAACATATCACCTTTACTCTACGTAAAATTCATCAGGGTTGCAAGTTTGTCTGTTTATGATAGGCTTTACACAGGCAGGAGAACCATGCAGGGGGATTTCAATGACAAGCTCTAACAAATCAGAAGGAATTCCTCAGTGGCTGGGAAACATCCCCTTCCCCCCGGAGCGAAAGACGCCCTGTGCATTGAGCAGAGAAAACGGAAAGGTCATCTTCTACGGCTCCGGAAGGGAGAAGATCTGTGTGACCATATACTGCAGTACCGACAGGGTGCTGTTATCAGAGTGGGAAGTTCCTCCCGGACAATCCTTTCAACCAGCAGACATACATTCTGGTGATGAAACCTACTACATTCTGGAAGGAGTGCTGACCGAAGCAGACCACACAACAGGGCAGGTGGTTGAGGTGAAGCAGGGGGAGGTCATTCACATCCCGGCTAGAACCTGGCACAATGCGTACAACTTCACAGATAAAAAGCTGCATCTTCTCAATCCTGCAGAGGGAGGAATGTGGGCTGGTAACGACCTTGAGCAGGTGTCGGATTTTAAACAAAATACGACCCGCTATAAGGGGCATCAAAACGAATCCGTTCATGACATCATCGGGAGTGCTTGGCCACAAAATGTTCATGAAAAACAGGCGAAGTACAAAATGAGGTGCATTCCGCCTGGAGAATCGCTGACTCTCATTCATGGAACCGAGAATGAGACAAAGTTTCGTTTCTTCGTCAGCAACGAACGGCTTCATGTGGGCACATTTGTTGTATGCCCCGGGAAGCTTTCAGATCCGGAAGTGCACGGGGGCGATGAGGCGCTCTGCGTCCTGCAAGGGTCGCTCCAGATATCGCTCACACAGGAGCACGAGCGAAAGGATGTAGTGATGAGAGACGCCATTCAGGTTATGGAAGGACAGAAGTACTTCATTCCCGAGGGTGTCAGACATCAGTATTTCAATCTCACCTCTGAGATGTGCGAGGTACTTTTCATCGTATCACCTACATTGTAAACAAAGGAGACGGCAGATGAGAATCGGACAATGGAAAAGAGAAGCTGAGTATATCGCGGAGGTCATGAAGAGGGCGCCGTCGTTTGACCGGGAGTATCGCATCGGTCCCGAAGAGTTCAGGATGAGGCAGGACAATGTCGTAAAGGGATTGCAGGAGGTGGGTCTGACCTGCGGCGTGGTGTTCTCGAACGAACATTACAATGGGGATGTTCCCTATCTCGGCGGCAATACAAACGTTACGGTGGAATCGGTGGTGGGAATCATCGGCCAGAACGGTTTTCACATCCTTGCAGGTCTCGAGGGCGGGTATGTGGCTGAGCAGCTCGCGGGCCGCTCGAATTCGAAGGTGCACAAGATACAGATGCTTCAGCTTGCCGATGAGGATTATCCCATTGAGGCGGAACAGATGGAGGACGTGATCGAGGAAGCATGCGACGGCAAGCCAAAGAGGATCGGGCTGCTCACCCCCCGTGCCATATTCCCTGTGAGTCTCTACGAGTATCTTTCGGATTATCTCGGCTCTCCCGAGAAGGTTGTTGACGCTCAGGAAGTGTATTACAAAGTGAAGTACGAAAAGTCTGACATTGAGATGAAACTTGTCGAAGAGTCGTGCCTGGTAGCAGACACACTTGTCGAGGGCATGGTTGGGGTGTTGAAACCCGGAATGTATGATACGCAGATTGCAGGGTGGGGATACGGCATGGCCTACGAGCTCGGTATAGATGAGCTCAGCTTCGACATCATTGTGACTGTGGGGGAGGCAAACCGCTCCCTCATATCAAAAGCCCTGAATTATAAAATAAAAGAGGGAGACATCGTGTCCATTGGCGTGGCACCAAGAAGGGACGGTCTCACCGGCTGCAACAGGGTGTCGGTGGCGGCCGCCCGTAGCCCCTCAAAGGTAGCGGCGGAACAGAAGTACTGGATCGACTTTGTCGAAGAGGCATATCAGGTTGGGCTTGATGCCTATATCGATGTTGCTGCAAAAGGCCTGCCCGCCAAAGGGGTTGAGCAGGCAATCGTCGATTATTACACACAGCGCGAAAAAGAGGTCAATAAAAAATACGACATACAGATCGATCTCGCACGGCAGAAACCCTACACGGGTGTGCACAATGCGGGATACACAGAAGCCTATGAGTTTTACGGCGCCATCACACTGCAATCCGACAACCCTCTGGGGAATCAGATCGTGAATATGCTCGACATCGCCATTCGCGGCATAGGCAACAGGTGGGATGAGGTGAATATCCCGGGACTCGACTACGTGGTGGTGGAGAAAACTCTGGGAAAATACGGCAAGGATGTTCGTGTACTGAACAAGCTGCCTGTCAACGTACAGCACCTCGTCGGACAGGCATGAGGGTCTACACTATTTCAATGCGACGCGGATATCCTGTCTGAAGATTCCAACCCGAATAGCAAGATCCAGAAATGTAAAAAAACTTCTAGAGTTTGCAATGGCACGATTAAAGCGAAAAACTCTTCTCAGGAAATTCTTGAAACCTGAATGTAGATAAATTTGCCGATAGGCCCTGGTGAGTTCCTTTTCCAGCCCTTCGGCTGTCATGCCCAGGGGTCTGTACACACAGTGCATTCCATCGTATAAATCCCAGTTCTTGTGAAGCAGCCTTCCCTCTCTCTCGAGCCTGTCGTACAAATGGGTGCCGGGAAAAGGTGTAAGAACCGAGATCTGTACAAGGTCAAAGGGGAAATCATTCATAAATGAAATGCTCTTCCTAATGTATTCCGGTGTGTCATACTCATCTCCGGAACCGACCATCAAATACCACTGTTGAAACATTGAACTTCTTTTAATTAATTCAGCAGCACGCACCGCCTGATCGAGTGTGATATTCTTGTGATAGGAATCTATGATCTCCTGAAGGCCACTTTCCAAACCGAGGGAAACGCCCTGACAACCCGATTCCTGCATGAGCCCCAGCAAATCGGGGTCCCTGGTGACGGAATCCACCCTGGTATTGGCATACCACTTGAACTTCAACCGCCTCTCGACAATGCCCCGGCAGAGCTGTTTAGCCCAACGGGTATCAACGGTCAGGGTTTCATCTCCAAACTGTACGGTGACTGAGCCGTCTCTAATGCCTTTTATTCCCTCGAGCTCGCTGAGTACATCTTCAACACTTCGCTTGCGCCAGACTCCTCCGTACAGGTTTGATGCTGAACAGAAAGTGCATTGATAGGGACAGCCCCTGCTGGAAAGGACATAAACATTTGGAGGGTTGTACCTCTCCACTGCCTTTCGGTCGGGAAAGGCGAGCGTGCTGACATCCTTTACAAGAGCTACAGTGTCTGTGTTGTAAGCTTTGTCTCCTTTTTTAAAACAGACACCTTCACGCATGGCATGCGGCTTTCCCTGCATGATGTTTCTGAGCAGTGCGGGAAGCACCTCCTCACCCTCCCCTCGTACAACATAATCAACGGCAGGCTCACCCAGTGTTTCCTTGGTAGTAAAGGTGACGTGATGCCCACCCATGACTGTGATGATCGAATTATCATAGGCCTTGACGTTTTTAAGTATTCTGATTGCATTGTTGTACGTTGAGGTGACGCACGTCATACCCACAACATCCGGTTTGAAACCGGCGAGCATCTCTCCCACCTCTTCAGAATCAGCCAATGCCACCTGCACAGTGAAACCCTGCTCTTTGAGTGCCGATGAGAGATAGAGCAGTCCCAGACCAACATTCTCCCATGAACTGACCTTGTGGTAGGAAGATTCTCTCTCTCTCGGAGATAACAATAGTACGTTCATCCTGCCTCCCAAACAAACATACGGGTTTACACACTAAAAAACAATATATTCATTCTCGTGTTACCCTTTTATGTGAGCATCTCAATTCACTGTGGACTCCGCATGGGAGAGGACGTATTGTTTTTCCTATAAATGAAAAAAGCACATACAATTCTGATCGTCGAAGACGATCAAAACATCGTCAAACTTGTATCCATGCACCTGAAGGACCAGGGTTTCGAGACCGAGCATGCAGCCACAGGCCCCCAAGGCCTCAAACAATCGCTCGAGCATGACTACGACCTGATCATTCTGGACATCATGCTTCCCGGGATGGACGGCCTGGAAATCTGTAGAAGGCTCAGGGCCGAACAAAAACCCACCCCAATTCTCATGTTGACAGCCAAGTCAGAAGAAATAGACAAGGTGGTGGGCCTTGAACTAGGTGCGGATGACTACATCACAAAACCATTCAGCATACGGGAGTTCATCGCACGTGTAAAGGCCGTTACAAGACGCGCTCAGGCCTTGCAGGAGGAGAAGGAAGCCGGATACGAAGAGGAAACGATACAGTACGGAGACCTCATCATTGATGTAAAAAAACGCAGAGTCAGCCTGGAAGGCACAACAGTCGAGCTCACCCCCAAGGAGTTCGACCTTCTTCTCATGTTTGCGCAGAACCCTGGAGTTGCATTCAATCGCCAGCAGCTTCTCGAAGGTGTGTGGGGGTATCAGTTTGAAGGGTACAACCACACAGTCAACTCTCACATCAACAGACTCCGGAATAAAATCGAAAAAGACCCCGCCAATCCACGCTTCATCAAAACTGTGTGGGGATATGGGTACCGATTCGTAGAAACCGGAGAATTGTTATGAAGGGATTCTTCAGCAACTTCTATGTCAGATTGTCCTCACTCTTTCTCGTTCTTCTGATCACCATGGGTGCAGTTCAGGTGTTTATCACTGTCAAGATCACTGAAAAGAGGCAGGCAGAAGCCGACCAGTTGCTCAACCGGCGTCTCGCAGAGGTTATGGTAACGGAGATTGAACCCTATGTGAATGATGATGTCATAGACGAGAATATTGGTTCCATCATTCATTACATGATGGTTCTGAATCCAGCGATTGAAATATATCTGCTCGACAGCCAGGGTAACATCCTGGCCTTCTTTTCCGAGCCGGGAAAACAGATACTGAGAAACATAGTAGATACAAGACCCATCGAGAAGTTTCTCCGCGGATCTGAAAATATACCCATATACGGAGACGATCCCTGTAATCCGGGAAACAGAAAGCATTTTTCCGCTGCGAGAATCGATCTGGGCCAAAATGCATCGGGTTATCTCTACATCGTACTTCGAAGCAGCCTCTATGACCAAACAGTGGGCACCCTTAAAGAGAAGTACTTTGTATCGGCTCTCATGAGAGGATTGCTACTCTCACTCATTTTTGTCGGGATTGTAGGCCTCATTCTCTTTGCCTTTCTCACCAGGCGTATACAGAATGTGTCAAGGTCTGTGAAAGAGTTTGAGAAAGGCAGATATGACCAGAGAATTTCCGTCACGTCAAAGGATGAGATCGGAGACCTGGCGCGCGCTTTCAACCATATGGCGGATACCATCGCCGCAAATATGGACAGCCTGAAGCAGACCGACAGGCTGCGAAGAGAGCTGATCGCCAACGTTTCTCACGATCTTCGCAGCCCTCTGGCATCCATACAGGGCTACATTGAAACCATACTCATGAAACGGGAAACCCTTCCACCTGAGGAGCTTCAAAGCTATCTCGAAACCATACTGGCCGATGCAAAGCAGTTGAACAGGCTGGTTGAAGAACTCTTCGAGCTGTCGAAGCTCGATGCAAAACAGACCGACCCGAATCTCGAGACATTCTCTCTGACTGAGCTGCTCCAGGATGTGAGTATGAAGTACAAGGCCCAGGCATACAAGCTCAACATACAGCTTTCAACCGACCTTCCCAAACAGCTCTACTTTGTACATGCGGATATTGGCATGATAGAGAGGGTGCTCTCCAATCTTATCGAGAATGCAATTAACTTCACACCAGAGCATGGAATGGTGCAGCTTTCCATCCTACGAAACGACGGACTGCTGAGGGTTCGCATCAGGGATACGGGAAAAGGTATAGCCCCTGAGGATATACCACACATCTTTGATCGATTCTATCGAGGTAACAGCAGCAGGTCAGGAGCAATACGCGGTAGCGGACTGGGACTTGCCATATCACAGAAGATTATGGAGCTGCATCACAGCAGCATAAGTGTGAGCAGTAAACCGAAGGAAGGAAGTGTATTCGAATTTGAGCTTCCATGCATTGAACAATGCACATAACAGTGTTTGTGCAGCAGTGCATAGATTATCATCTCCATCCCGCACAAGGTCTGCAGCAGTTTTATGCCTTATTGATCTTTCCGTGATTATTTCGTGATGCATTATGTGTACTATAGGTGTACATATACAAGTCTGAACTGAATATCACATTGATAGAGGAAAGGTTGTAAAAATGGACACAACAAAACGTAAAAACCGTATACGCCGCTGCAGGGTTCTGGTTGCCATGGTCGTGACAGCTCTGCTCCTTGCCCCCATGCTAGTGAGCGGTGAAACAATTGGCCAATTCTCATCATACCCTATCATCACCATCGCATCTGCTAATCAGAACAATCCTGACAGCACAACGGGGTCTGAAGAAGACGTCTCGCAGGACGAGTACGAAGCGACCAAAAATCTTCATGAGACCGGCATTGCCCAGGAGGTGAATGTTGTAAACTGGCGCCTTGATGTTGAGGGAGACAAGGTCGGCAAGTCTCTGTCTCTCAGCTATCGGGAGCTCGAGAACATGGAGATGGTGAAGAAGGAGGTCACACTCGTGTGTCCCGGCTTTTTCACGGATGTTGCAGTGTGGGAAGGTGTACCCCTGATCGATATACTTCAGATGGCGCAGATCGAGGATGACTACAAACAGGTTTATGTGGAGGGACTTGATGGATACAAAAGTGTTCTTGACAGAGAAGACCTGGAAAACCACCTCATCTTTCTTGCACTGAAGGTAAACGGAGTCACCCTGCCGAAGGAGCATGGGTACCCGATCAGACTTGTTGCGGAAGACGTCACTGGCGGCAAATGGGTGAAGTGGATCGATTCAATTGAGGTGAAATAGCATGAATACCACCGCTAGAATCTTTTTGAGAATACCTTTGTTGTTGATAGCTCTGCTCCTCTACCTGACCTCTTCACCTTCTCTGGCATCGAAGGGAGAGAAAAACACCTACGTGGGAATAGACATCGATAAGATTAAATACAATGAGGAGTTTGCCGCCCTTTTCCCGGATTATACACTTCGTTTCACCGGTCTGGTAGAGCAGGAGGTGGAGATACCGTTTTTCGACATCATTCGGGACTACGGCGACCGTATTGAGACGCAAACTGTACGGGGACTGAGAACCGACGAGGAAACCGTTGAAATCCAGTATACAGGTATCAACCTCACAAATCTCGTGGAGGAATTGGTGTTGAAGATTGTGCAGCAAAACGACCTAACAAAGAAATGGGTCAAGAATCCTGTGTTGTTTGACTTCGTGGCTGAATATATCGATGCAGTGCCGCCCCAGGACAGGCCCGACCAGCGCTACGATTAACCCTAGGGATGCATCAAATATGCATAGAGGCTACATCCCCCAGGATCACAGTGCCAAAGAAAAGAACCTTATATATGGAGAGAATATGAGACTGTTCGCCTTTCTCACAACCCTATTTTTAACCCTAATATTCGCAGGCTTTGCAGCAGCTGAACCCGGCTCCTATCAGGAACTGGGAGCGGTCAGCTGGCACCGAAGCTTTGATGAGGCAACTGCTCTTTCAAAAGAGACCGGCAAACCTCTGTTCATTCTCTTTCAGGAAGTGCCAGGCTGCGCAACCTGTGTGAACTATGGTAGACAGGTGCTCTCCCATCCCCTAGTCGTTGAGGCAATCGAAATTCACTTCGTGCCGCTTGCAGTTTTCAACAATCGTGGGGGAGATGATGGGAAAGTGATGAAACATTTCAAGGAACCATCGTGGAACAATCCAGTAGTGCGTATTATCGACTACCAGGAACAGCCACTGGCAAAAAGGCTTGCAGGGGATTACTCCATAGCCGGCACCATCGGAACAATGATAGAGGCACTCGAAAAATCGCGAACTCCGGTACCTGAGTATCTGCGCATTGTTCATGAGGAAAACAGACCGTATATGAAGCCCGAGAAGGCTGTTTTTTCAACGTACTGTTTCTGGTCTGGAGAAATTGAATTTGGAAAGATAGAGGGAGTGGTGGCCACACGAGCCGGCTTCATGCATGGAAGCGAGGTGGTTGAGCTACAGTTCAACAATGAAGTAATCTCCTACAGCGAGCTTCTGCGAAGGGCTAAAATCAATGGAGTCGTGAGAAATGCCTATGTTTTCTCAGTAAAGCAGGAGAAGAGAGCGCTTCATCTGCTTGGAGATGCACACGTCTCATGGGCAACAACCTTCCATCCCGACAAACAGATAAAATATTACCTGTCACAGACACCCTACCGCTACCTTCCCCTTACGTCCATGCAGGCAATACATATCAATCGCGCCGTGTCTGATAGAGAAAACCCCGACGTCTACCTCTCACCCGGGCAGCGTTCAATGCTTGCATACATTGCAAGGCACCCGAACAGGGACTGGCAGAGACGAACAGACGACACTGACTTTGCAGCCTCATGGAATGCGGTTGTAGGGAATATGGACACTGGAGAGTAGGCGGCAGGTATAAAAAATCATGAAAACAGCAGAATCCTATATACAGTGGCTGAGGGATTTTGAACCTGAAACCCTGCAGACAAGTCACTCGAAGCTTTCCTTCTGGAT
>Ga0255055_10001775_pt1 | contig 15484 bp, 13 predicted proteins | sample JV7_2_27_MG_FD_188633 | JGI IMG/M metagenome (GOLD analysis project Ga0255055, IMG submission 188633) | Seawater microbial communities from Jervis Inlet, British Columbia, Canada - JV7_2_27 | ecosystem: Environmental > Aquatic > Marine > Inlet | place: Canada: British Columbia | collected... | reverse complement strand
TCTCTGCGCGGGCCCGTGCTAAAAAACCCAGCGATTCTTGAAGATGTTCAGCGTTCCCGGTTTCTTGGTAGGAATTCGCCATGTCAACTGAAGCTTGTTTAGCATATGCTGACCACCACGGAGCGATATCCACCGCCTGTTTGTATTGCCACGTAGAATCATCGAATTGCAGTTGCGCCAAGTCCTTTTGCGCTTCAAAAAAATGGCGATCGGCGGCCGCGACGCGCCAAGAGAATATCAGGGCTAGAATACCGACCGCGACGGCGATAAGAAGTAAGCTGATTCTCATGATGAAAGTGGGTTTAATGTAAAACCGCCGGTCGGCCTGCCCGCCGATAAGACCCAGAGTGAACCACCACAAGGCCGTGACCGATACGTCGCTAACCGTAAAAAAAAGATGAACGAGATACCCGAGGCTTCCCGAGACAAGCGCGGCGGTCGTTAATGACATAGAACGCGCGGCGTCTCGCGGGCGTAAGATTTGAACATACGTAAACATCAAGAGCACAATCCAAGCGGCCAAGGCCGGCACACCGAGAGTCGCCCCAAGCTCCAGAGGGTAATTATGGGCATTGTCAGCGGTAACTTCCGGAGCAACCAATGCCGCATAACGGTTGGTGCGGTGTTGAGAAAACCCGACAATGAAACCGTCAGGCCCAAATCCCGTCGCCGGCCGCGCCGCTATCATTGACAGGGCGCCTTTCCATATCTCCAGCCGGGTAGCCGCTGTTCCCGCACTGCCAAGTTCGGTCAATCTGGTGATGGGAGACAATCGGGTGCCCTGGGCGATCAGAACGAAGAATAAGACCAGTCCTACGAAGAACAATGAAAAAACGCCGAGCTTGCGTCGCTCATCGGCGTCGAAAAGCTTCCAAGTTAAGACGACAAGCAAAGCAAGGGTAATCAGAGCAGCCAGCAAGGGGCCCCTGGACAGGGTGGCAATCAGGGCCAGGGCCATTACCGCGGTGTTGGCGAGCCACAGGAAGCCGCTTTTGTGTGAATATTTTATTGTGAATACAAGACTTACGGGCAAGAGCAGTACAAGAAAGCCGCCGAAATTAAGCGGATTGCCAAACAACGCGGAGCTTCGGCCTTGAAACTGAGTTGTGCTCCAGGGAAGAAATTCAATTCCCGCCGTTTGAAACAGGGCGTACACGGAGAAAAGACCGGCCAAACCTCCCAGGATTTTCAGCCAAGCGAGCTTTTCCGAGGGGCGCAAACTGATCCGCTTGGCCAGGAAAAATAGACCTACGTAGGCCATCAACGTGAGCAAGCCTTCGTACCGCAAATACTGGCCGGTGATCGCACCGGCGCGGTTCGCTGAGAAAACAAATGAGACCCCAGCGCAAAAGAGAAACACACCGGCCGCCAATTCTGAGACATCGAATCCAAGATCGGGTTTTCTGTGGGCCAAAGCCCGCCAGGCGATTAAAACCAATGAAGTGGAGACACTTACCCACAATATGATTGCCTTGATTAGATAATAATCTCCGGTGAAAGGCCACAAGGTCAAGAAAAGGAGTGGAAATAGCCCAAGCGTCGCGAACTTGACTGATGACAGTAACGGATCGCGCTGGTTGGAAGCGACCGGCCTCTTGCCCATTATAGTTCGTTGCGCAAATAGTTTTCTCGATAAGCTTGCGGCCCCCGAATATGACATCTCGGACAAAAAACGGGCGTGTGGTGATCTAGGCAGGCTGGAACCCCGAGTTTCTTAACTATGTTAGGGTGTTGGCTGTCGCCCGGCGAAGAACTGACCCAAGCGCCGTCCGGATTGAATTGCTGGTGATGGCACTGCTGACAAGAGCCGGTATTGTCGGACCCCTCATGGCACCTGGAGCATCTTTCGGGACCGCCGCCCTTGCGGGCCTCGAGAAAATGGACTTCGCGCCATTTTGGGGCGCTTAACTCGTCTTTCCAGTGCTCGGCCCAGCGCGGGATGTTGTGAGGTAACGTTATGCCTTCGTGGCACTCGGTGGTGCACCAGGTTTTCTTATCATGGCATTGCAGGCAAGAAAAGTTCTCTGCGACGGCGACTTTGCCGTGTTTGCCGAAAACCCACCTATCCCCCGTCGGATGGGAATCATGACAGTCGGAGCAGAAATCCAGTTCTTTGTATTTGTGGCAGACGTAACACTCATCTTTGTTAATACGTTTAAGCTGTTTGTGTCTCGATATCCAATCGTCCTTCTCATGATCGGGAGTGAGAGCGGCGAACCTTTGCCGATGACAGATTTTGCACACGGTTCGATCGATCATGGTTTTGCCCTTCACGCCTCTCTTCTTGGCGCCTATGCTCTTGTGGCAGCTTGAGCAAGTAAGCTCGATAAACGCCTGCGAGAGATGTCGCCGATGGAAGGGCGTGTCTCGCGTTTGCATATCTCCGTGGCAGGATATGCAGGCACGGTTAGTCTGAAAGGCCGCCGTCATGTGGGTCTGATTTTTATAGGCCGTCGATCGACTGGAGAACAGATTTGGAGCTGAAAGCCGAAAATTACCATAGAAAATGAGGTAAGCGGCCGCGGTCACTGCGACCATCATAATAATTCCCGCACCCAAGACACCGATATAAACCGATTTCCTCAATTTAATAACTGCGGCCGGTTCTCTGATTTTTCAAAAATATACACGATCATGATATCCCTCAAGATCGTTGCGCCAAGTACTAGATCAGCGGTCATTTGGGCCTATATGGCAAATGAGGATTGTCAAGAAAGCCTTCGCGTATCTTTGGATATTCGTCGGTCGTTCACATGGTAAATTATATAGGAGACCTCCACGGGAATCCATTATACGCGCTTTCGGGGATATCTATAGAAAGCGCGGCTCACAACGGCGCTACTGGTGCTTTTGACTTCGCTTTACCTGTCACTTTAGGGGCAAAAAATGTTATTCTAATAGCGATGTTTTTGCTCAGGAGTCAGGTCGCGTTCATGGGACGAATTCTTGCCCGCATATTTCGACATTGCGACAGAGCGCGACTCAGGACAATACGGGTCTCTGTTTTCTTGCTCGCGATAGTGTCGTGCATGTTTATTGGTTTTAATATTGCCAGCGCTGTCGATCCGGGGGGCCCGGCTTCGTGGGGAAGCACTACGACTCCGGGCGGTGCCGGCAGAGGCGCGGACCCGTGGACATATTTTGAAGATAGCGGTCAGAACGGCCTCCCCGACGGAAATCCCAGCGGGGGAGGCAGAAACAGAGCGTATTATGGTCAAGCGAGCAATGGACCCGGTTTTGCTTCTTCATTCTGGGATTATGCCGATACGAAGGATTCACAGCGCAAGGGCGAAGGTTCGTATAAAGCTTTTTCGGCTGCCAATGGCTGGAATAAGGATGGATCGCTAAGAAGCGATAACCTCGGTACTTATTCGGTAAGCGCAACGGTGGCCGGCGTGATCGGCTTTCTATCAGATCGCACGGGGCCCGTTTGGATCATACCATATGCGGAAGACGGGGAGACATCTACAGTGGCGCTCAACGGCGACCTCGTTCACTTGATCACTGCGGATGACTCGTCTACTCCATTTCGTATGTATGCCACCAACATAGTCGATGGTCTACTTTTTTCAATTGGAGACGAGACAACCGAGACGACCGATGGTCTGAGCCGGGCGTTTTTTAGTCAATATCAGGACGCCACGACCACGGCCACGTATACAGGGCTGGCGAGCGGGCCGCATGACGCGTACGACTCGCCCGGCGAAAAATGTAGAATCTGCCATGCTGTCCACCGGTCCGGGGGGGCGCGCCGATTGAGTCGCGCCGATACTTGGCAAGAGGCCTGCGGTTATTGCCATGCGGGCAATCATAGACACGCCGGTCTTGAGTTGGCGTCGGAAACGGGTTCGGCCGCGGGCCACGGTTTCGATACGATGCCCGTAAATGATTGGAAGGCCAGCGGGCACGGCGTTATTCCGTACTGAGAGCGGTCTCGGAGGGAAATTATGTCGCGGGCGGGAGAATATCTAGAAGAATTCAATGAGCGGCCTTTCGAGCACCGCGTGATAATCGTGCTGTTGGTTGCCTTTTTGGTATCTTTTGCTCTAGTTATCCTTGTTTCCATTATGGAGTCGTTGTGGCTACGGCGGCCGGAAACCAATATAAAGCAGCTCAGCGCGCCACTCTCTGTTAAAAAAGCGGCCCCTAAACCTGAAGTGCATCCGATCGATTTATTACCGCAAGACATCAGCGGGGCCAAGACCAAGATGAGACAAAGGATGCCCGGAGCTTCATCTTACGCGGGTGAGGCCATTTATACACCGGCCGATGAGTTTGAATTTATCAGGAATCCGTTTTCCGTATATGTCAATGTCACCTACTACCTATCCGGGCGGACAGCGGCGGACGTCATTGATCAGCGGTTGTCAAAAAATGCGATCAATCCCACTGAAGTGGCGATCGGTCGCCAAAAGGCCTTGGCGGGATTGAATCAAAAGAAAGATACATACACGATCGGTTGGTTTGACGGAGCATATGGTTTTGAGATCGATGCTACTTTTGCCCGGCGTGTGCCTGGTGAGATTGAGCCGATGATCGAGTTTGCGCATAAAGTGGCCGATCAGCTCGAAAAATCCGCTTCGGCTAGTCGCGAGGCCATTAGAGGTCGGTGATTTTGCAGACCGCGAAACGGTGGCTCTGGAGTGTTCCGGCAGCCGTACTCTTAGCGTTGATATTCGCAAATCTTTTCAATGTCTCGGCCGCGTTTCCCGGGTCTTGCCGTGTCTGCCACCGAATGGCCTACAAGGGTTGGGCCGCCTCGCCTCACAAAAGCGTCTATTGCAACAGCTGTCATCAGAAACAGGGGTTCACTGGACAAGCTTCTTGGCGCTTGCGGGTATTGTCCATGTTTGGCAGCACGGTCATCGGCAACACGAATGCTTCGTCGCGAATCACGAGAAAAACGTGCCTGGCGTGCCATGACGGCATAAGGCGCGGTGTGGTTAAATCCAAGAACCTGATCATGAGCCACGCGGAGGTAATCGAGGACGGCCCGAATTGCGGCGAGTGCCATCGGAAAGAAGTGCATGGCAAGGGCCCCCAGTACAAGCTGGCCAGTATGGACAAGTGCTTGAAGTGCCACCTTGAGGAAGACGCCGACCTTGACTGCTTTACCTGCCATGTCGAGAACGCAAGGCTAAAGAAGTCGAAAGATCTAACCCCGTGGAGGATAGCTCATGGTCCCAAATGGCGTTCTAACCATGCCTTGCTCGATATAGAGCTGTGCCGGGTCTGTCATACATCAGAGTACTGTTTCCGCTGCCACCAGATACGGGACTTGCCGCATAGCGCGGGGTGGCTTAACTCTCACGGAAAGATCGCCAAAGGACAGCGCGAAGATTGTCTTGTCTGTCATCGCGAAAGCTTATGCCAAGGTTGTCACGACCTGAATATGCCGCATGGCGATCAATGGTTATCACAACACTCTACCGTCGCGGCGGAGCGCGGCACGAAAATTTGCCTAGATTGCCACATGGCTAGGGGTTGTGATGATTGCCACGAGCGTCATATTCACGCAGTCAAACTTGAGCGTATCCAAGACGGGTTTATGAAACAGGGCCAAACATGGGGAGGTTTGGAGTGAACCGCTTCATTGATTGGTCGCAGAAACAATGGCTTGACCTCATTTTTGTGCTGCAAAACCCGAGACAAGATCCCGATAAAACAGTGCTTGTCTTGGCATTTTTCGTGATTTTTGTCCTCTTTATCTTTGTCGTTGTCTTGGCCGTTATCGCTTTGATAAAAGCACGTTTGCGGCGCGACGAGGAGGCCGAGGAAGATTTTGTGCCCGAAGAGGAGACGCCGAGGGCGAGTCTGACAACCGCCGAGCGTTGGGGCGGGACCTTAGTGATTGGCCTGATTGTCCTGGCGGCGGTTTCTTACGGCACCACATACACAGCCCGGCCCAGTTTTTGCGCCAATTGTCATTCGATGAAGCCATCATACGCGAGTTGGAAAGAATCATCGCACCGGAAGATTACCTGTAATGCTTGCCACGCCAGGCCCGGGGCAACCGGCTATTTCATCAGGCAGCTTGCATTGCTGAGAGAAAGCGCCGTCCAGGTTACGAAGGGCCGTCCATCACTGGAAGTTTTTGTGGCCAACAGCTCGTGCCTGAGGTGTCACAAGGAACTTGCCGGCAAAACGGTGAAGACCGCGACCATTAAGATAAGTCATGCCGAAATATTGGAGGCCGGAGCCCTATGCATGGAGTGCCATGCGATCCACAGCGAGACCAAGAAAACTCAAATGGCCCAATGCGTGACCTGCCATAACGGAACCGATGCCCCAGCTGAGTGCGCGACCTGCCACATAAAAGACATCGCGGCGCGACCCAAACCGAAACGAATTCATGTCAAGCTATACGTGCCGCGGATGACCCGATGCGACGGATGCCATAGCATCGACCGTTGCACGACGCACCACGGCACTGAAATGCCTCACCAACCGGGATGGTTGCAAGTGCACGGCAAGATTGCTGGCGCGAGCAACAACCCTTTTTGTTGGCGTTGCCATAACTCCGAACGCTATGATTCTTGCCGAATTTGCCATAGCGTCATACCTCCGCACGACGTGAAAAGTCCGCGTCCCAACTGGTTCGATGAGCACAAGTTTGTGGTCCGGGGTGAAAAACAAAGCGCCATCAGGTTTTGCGACGTCTGCCATAGCACGCTTTTTTGCTGGGGGTGCCATGGCGAAGATGCGGGCCGCTTATTCAAACTAATTAGAAAAAGCTAGAGCCTGTCAGTTCTGGCTTATTGCATACTCCATTTCGACTTTTACGGATCGTCAGTGAATCTACCGATTCATATTTGAGTCTTCGCGCAGTCGTCGTATTCGTTCAAATATACCTTCTGGAGTTGGAGTTATCCCGATTCCGTTGACACTTCATTTCTAGACCCCCACCTTCTCGGGATGTCTTGATGGGGCCTCTTGGCATCACCGCATTCACAAATTGTGGCAGTATCGGCACACTTGATCTAAGCCTTTTCCTGGCTGATACCAGTCGAACAATAGTTTTCGAGAAGAGGAAGCGCCGCTATGCGGAAAGTCATTCTTGGGATTATCCAGAACATATTTACCGGCCCGGTAATGACAACGATCGCAGTTACCGTCGCCTATGGCTGCCGGGCTCGCGGTAGACTCCCACCCCGGACTATTGCCGGTCTGTCGCCCGCCGTCACCAGAAGTCCTGTGGCAAGAATAGCAGGGTGTCAGATTTGTGCCGGAAGTATGGGTTCTATCGCTGAGGTATTTGCCCCTCTTGGGAAGTCGAAAAGCCGCCGCGGAAGCCGCGTCTTCAGGTTTTTCATTGGCCGCGATCTCCAAATTGTGGCAGTCCGCGCACCAGGGCGAAAGAACCTCCGGACTGATGGTCTCAGTCTCCCCTTTCCATTGCGACCAAGTCGTAAATATCCGCTCTACCGTTTGTGAATCAGCCTGGCTTGTGCTTTTCCCTAAATCGTGGCCAGTATTTGCCGGGCCAAAGCTGGTTTCGGGAACATGAACCACGGCGCCCGATTCCAGGTCCCCGCTCTCGAGCACTCCTGTATAGTCAAGTGGATAAGATGTATTGCTCGAAAAAAGGCTGCCTGAGGGCGAAGACCTGAGCAACTTGTAGCCCGCCGGGGCGCCGGAAGGTTTCCAGATCAGGTTGACCGCATTATGCGGCTGGTGACAGCTCATACAAGTAAGTAAGGTGGGCCCGTAACGGACTAGCGTACCGCTCGTTTCGGAACTGTGCGCGCTGCTGCCCGCTCCGGTGTAAACATACAACCGTTGACGCTCGGTCTCATAGCGCCGGATGCGGAGGTCCCAAGTATAATCAATGCTTTGGGTTGTTGCAGTCAGCCGGAACGGCTCCAACCATTGACGTACGGAACTTCCGGGAATGGCGCGTCCCGCACCAACCGTGTGACCGTTCTGTGTGTAGATTCCGTTCGAGTTCCCGTTGTAGGCCTGACGGCTGGCGTGCCGGTGATCATCCACGTGGCAGTAGCTGCAGGCATCATCAGCTGAATCCGTTCTAGTTAATTTGAAAACGCCCCCGGCCCGGTGGACAGCGTGACATGTTTTGCATTTGTTTCCGGTCGTGGGATAGGTGTTGCCCGCCAAACCCGAATGTGGTCCGCGTGCAAGCCCCGTGTGGCTGATGTAGACGTTCTTGTCGAGATAAGGTTCAGGTAACCACGCGGTCGTGGGACTTGTTTCGCCGCTTACCGCTAACCATATCTCGGTGCCGCCGGCCGTGAAGCTCTTCATAACCTCGACCGAGTAATTTCCAGGTGGCCCGTCTTGCCCACTCTCAGTATAGCTAAAGCCAATCGCCTCGATATCGGCAGCGGCGGTTGCGTCCGCGTAAGAGCCGCCGATACTTAATGTATCCGTGTCCACTGTAGTTGAATATGGGATGAGCCAACGCGGGGATCTCGTATCTATCACTGCGGCAATCAAGCCATCCTCCTCCACAAAGGTCCGCGTGCCGGAATATGTCCCGAGATTTCCGGTCACGCGGCTACCATCCGAGTTCCAGCCATTGGCATTCATGAAGGCCGCATAAGATCCCTCTGCTTTCGCTGTCGTATCTCGCGAATCGGCATACGTCCAAAGCGAGGAGCCGAAACCGGGTCCCTCGGCCCCCAGACCATAATAGGCGCGATTTCGCCCCGATGCATCGGGGCTGCCCGATGTTAGCTCCTGCCCTTGCTCCTCAATGTACGTCCAAGGATCCCCTGCCGTACTGGGATCGGCAGCATTCAATTGTTGGACCGACAACATTAATATGCACGTCAGAGCAGCTATTGTTAGGCTTCGCAGCTTCATAAAGTTCATAAGTATTTTAACATTAAACGGTCTTGATTTATCGGGTATGCGGGGGCCTCGCGGCCCCGATCCTCCCACGCCACCGTGTGCACGGTCATTCATGACGAGTTTTGAAGTCGAAGCAACGGATCGGAGAAGGATGTTTGACAAAAGCGATGAAAGCGGTCCCGCTTGTAGAGTACTCTTTGATTGGCGAAATTATTCCACCAAATATAAGTCCGGCTTGCAAAAAACGGCGGATCAGCATTAGTACCCGCGCGTAATCTGATTTGCGTGCTATTTTGGGGAAAAATATGTCGTGGTCTACGCGATCGAAAAATCTCTCGATACTCATAGCAACCACGCACCTTTTCCCGGAGGTGATTATCTCCTTTGCCTTTAGTATCGCCTGATCGGTACCCTTCCTGAGCGGAAACCATAGCTGTGATCCATAAAGATCGGGGTTAGGTTTAGGTACGTCTACCATGGGGTGGGCGCTGGATGTCCCAATCCGACCTTCTGTTTCTTTGTTGCCAGTGAGACTCAAGGCTTCCTCCAATCCGTCATATTCGAACCTTGGGAGTCCGTCGGGCGAACCGACAGACTCCCCGGATAATGCGCATCCACTTTCAGATTGCGCCAAGTGATTGACACCCTTGCTGTCAGGCTAGTAGTTCTCCCTACCGGGCGCACTATAAAGTAGAGGGGGCGCCATTTACGGCGCCCCCTCTACTTACTACTTCTAAATTTCACCAACTTTTTGTCATCACACTACATGTCCGTCCCCATGAGGTTGTGACAGTAGCGACAAACAGAGTCGAGTGCTTCCCCGTTTGAGTCGTCATACCAATCAAACAATAGTTTTGTCGATTGATCGGCGCCGCTGTGCGGAAAGTCGAAAGAAGGATCAGCATTATCGGTTTCGTACTGTGTTCGATAATGACAACGGTTGCACGTGATGCTAGTAAGGTCTGCCGGCGTGGCCGTAGATTCCCAGCCCGCCAGGTTGCCCGACGTGCGCCCACCTTCACCAGCGGTGCGGTGGCAACTCATACAAGGCGCGTAATAGGTTCCCGCCGTATGAGAACGATCGGTGTGATACCTACCTCCCGAATAAGTCTCGCCACCGTAGCCGTAGCTTCCGGTCCTAAATGTCGCCGCTACGGATGCAGTATCCTCGGTGCCTTGCGCGATTGGGGTCTCGCCGTTAGACGCAATGTTTAGGTTGTGGCAATCCGCGCACCAGAACGACAGCATTGTCGCAGACTCGTCAAACTGAGTCATCGTGGTTTCGTAATTTCCCTGTGCACCCTTCCATTGTGTCCACGTTGTGTAAACGGCGTCAGCCGTTTGTGAATCATCTTGGGAAGCGCTCTTCCCAAGATCGTGACCCGTGTTGGCCACCCCGGGATCAGTTTCAGGGGCCGTGACTTTAAACAGGTCGGTCTGACCCGTAAGCTGACCCAAGAAGGTGTTCGGCTGCCTGTCCGGCGTAGTCGTGTCGGACAACAGACTCCCTGATGGTGACGCCCGCAACAGTTTGTAGCCGTTAGGAAAGCCTCCTCCGCCGCCATTGACCGGCTTCCAAACTAGATTGGTCGCGTTGTGCGGCTGGTGGCAACTCATGCAAGTCAGCAAGGTCGGACCATAGCGGTAGTCACCAAGAGCCTCAGGTGTCGACGTTCCCTCATGCCTACTGCTGGCGTTACTTGTGTACACAAACAGCTTCATCCGCTCGGTTTCGTACCGTCTGACTCGCAGAGACCATGAGACATTGTTGTCAGCATCGTCAGCCAGAGCCGACAACGTCATCGGCTCCAACCACTGACGCACGGAACTGTCGGGAATAGAACGTCCCGCACCGACGGTATGACCGTTTTGTGTGTAGATACCGCTCGAACCGCCGTTGTATGCCTGACGGCTGGCGTGCCTATGATCATCCACGTGGCAGTAGCTGCAGGCGTCATCGGCGGAGTCAGACCTCATTAACTTGAAAGCGCCGCCCGCCCTGTGGACCGCGTGACAGGTCTTACAGTTGTTGCTGGTCGTTGAGTACCCGCCGTGCGGCCCCGTCGATCCCGAGATCCATGGATCCGAGTCAGAATACGTACCGAGGTCGCTTGTCATCGGTACGCCCTGTTCGTCGTAGCCATTTTGTCCCAAGAACGCCTTGTAAGAACCTTCGGCCCTACGGGTTGAGTCCTTGGTATCGGCATAGCTCCAAAACGAGGAGCCGAAACCGGGACCGTTTGCCGCGCTGCCGTAGTAGGCTCTGTTTCTGCCCGCTCCGTCCGGGTTACCGTCGGGAATACCGTTCTCACCGTTCTCTTCAATATAGGTCCAAGGATCGGAACCACGATCAGTGCCCGTACCCCAGGCCCCGGTTCCCAGAGGATCAGATGCCCAGGCCGTACCGACAGCCAGTGACATCAATAGAGTTACCAATAACACAAATGTTATTTTTCGCATATTTTTCACCCCCGTTCTGATTCATTTTGGAAAAATGGTTCGAAGCCTCATTTAATCTAGCCAAGCCCCTAGAGGTTCAGCACAACTCGATGTGGCTTTACTCCTTGTTCAACGCTTCGCCCTGTCTCGTTCGCTGTACAAGCGCTATATTCACAAGTGCAAGACATGCCCACCAAAGACCTCCATGCTACGAACCGAAACTATAGTTTTTATAGTAGTTGTACAATAAATAGCGGTTATTTGTATGTTTGTCAAGACGAAATGGTCGATAAACGGTTAAATAGTAGAGATAACAGGTAGAATTAACGTATAAACGGTCAATAGGCAACCAAATGAAGGGAATATGTGCCTGGGTCAAGTCCTAAAAGTTCTGTAATTTCCCTCCAAGGATAGTTTCACCTCTACGAACCAAAACTATACTAATTATATTATCTATACAATAAATAGCGGTTATTTGTATGTTTGTCAAGACGAAATGGTCGATAAACGGTTATTTAGTAGAGATGACAGGTCGAACTAGCGCTTAAACGGTCAAAAGGCAACCCGCTGTTGTTCCTGTGCCGCCCTTGACTCAGCTAGGTCTTCTGGATTGATGTAACGCTTACCGCTAATCCATTCCTCTGAGTGCTCGACACAGATGGCCGAGATCAACCGAAGACAGGATTCTCGGTTGGGAAATATTCGCACGACTCTGGTTCGACGGCGCACCTCCTCATGGAATCTCTCAAGTCCGTTGGTGCTTCTGATTCTGGGGCGAATTGAGTCCGGGAAATCAAGGGACGAGAAGCACTCCTCAATATGCTCGTCGATAAGCTCGGCTACTTTCGGACTGATTTCTTGCCACTTAGTTATTGTCTCGCTCGCCAACCGTCTGGCCTCGGCCTTTTCGTCGGCAGTGAATATCTTTTTTAAGTCCGCAGCCACCTCTTTTCGCTTGGCTCTTTTAACCAGGCCCATGGCATTGCCGCTGAAATGGACCTGACATCTTTGCCAAGAAGCACCTTGGAAGTAACGCTTAGCGGCCTTCTTTAGGCCCTTGTGAGCATCGGAGACGACCAAAAGGACGCCGGATAGGCCGCGGGCTTTGAGATCCAAGAAGAGCTCATTGTATGTTGCCTCACTTTCCGTATCAGCGATCTGGATACCTAGGATCTCTCTTTTGCCGTCGCAACGGATCGCTGAGACGATCAGAACTCCTTGGGAGACGACTCTGCCGCCGATTCTCACATCTTGGTAGTGGGCATCGACGAATATGATCGGGTAGGCTTTGGAGGAAAGCGGTCACTTTCTCCCGGCGTTTAGTTCGGCGTCCAGCCCGCCGGCTAGAGCCGAGACCTGGCTTTTGGAAAACGAGGTGCCGCACAAAACTTCCGTGATCTCTTTTACTTTGCGGGTTGAGACCCCCTGGATGTACAGCTCCATCAGCGAAAGCACTAAGGCTTTTCATTCCTTTGGTAGCGACTGAAAATGGATGTCGAAAATGTCCCTTCGCGATCCTGAGGTATAGCCAGGTTCAGCGTGCCTACTCTGGTCCGAAGCATCCGGGGCTTGTAGCCGTTTCTCTGGCCACGTCTCGCTTCGTTCCTCACGTATGGCGCCGCTCCGATATGTGCTTCCATCTGTGCCTCCAGGATTTCCTGCACCACCCGCTCAACAATCTCGCGAAGAAACTCCGGATCATCGAGCAATGCGCCTTGCAGATTCCCGTCGCCTAAATTACTGTTTGAATTGGCCATCGTTCTCCCTCCAAATAGTCAGTCTTCAAATCACTAACTATCTTGGAGAGACGGTGGCCGCTTGTCTACTGGCCTTTGGCGATTTTACAGAATCGGCCCTTGCCATGGTCTTAAAGCTACTTGAGCGAGCCGAGAAGCGATGGAGAGAATCAACTGGCGCGCATTTCTATATCGCAAAGTCCTTGAGGGAGTGGAATTATTTAAGGACGGCATTGAGCAAGCGGAACGCCGGATCGAAGAGAAAGTCGTCGCCTAGCTATGTTTGGCCGATCCACAACATTTGACAATATCTCAACGACTCCTGCTAGGGAACACCTTGAAAAATATATCATGCCTGCTTGGAAGTATCGATCACGTGATGTTTTCGAGGCGTCAAGGTCAGGGTCACAAGCATTTCCGTGGGGACATTCCCAAGCTACAGCAACGAAAAGGGACCATAAATCTCGGATATCGTTGAACCAACTTGACTCACGAGCAATCACCTTCCGCCCGGACGTCCAACTTAAGGCGATGTGGTGTCTTCAGCCTCGCCCTCATCGGCCACAGTTACAGAAAACGGCTGCATCTTCAGAGAATTAAAGCCCCACCAGTTTTCGATATCTTTGTCTCCGATACGACCGCTGGATTGACCCTCAACATTGATCGTGATCTCGTTTATGTTCTTGTGCTCGGCCAATGTCCTGACTATCGCGCCAAGACCGGTTGTTTCCATTTCTTGGTCCGGCGCCTCCTTGTCCAGTATCCGCTGGTTAAAATTTACAACCGCCCGGCCTTTTCCATCAACCTCAAGTCCCAACACTTTCACGTCCTTTGGAAAGAATTTGCCATCATCCTCTTCTAGAAGCGCCTCAAGTGTAGCTTTGGCCATATTGGCTGTTTTCTTGAGCTCCTTGGTCCGGGCGCTCAACTCTCCGGAGTCAGTTGGCAAATAGATTGTCGCGGTAAACATTTTGTCCGCGTTTGCATCAGGGGGCGGCGCCGGCACAACCGTGTAGCCTCTTTGACACCCAGTTAGCGTCAAAAGCACCAAACCTACCATGAACACGCGCTTAATTCTACTTTTCAAGAACCGGCCTCGTGATCTAAAATCCCCTCGTCGAGTTGTGCTTGCCGCCTTCTAAGGAGCGCCCTCTGCCATAGCCAGCGGCCGCCCAACAGACTCGTTATCAGGAGCAGTATTGATACTAGTATCAAGATCGGCAGACCTCCCGGCATATTATCGACTAAAAGTGGCTGTGTCGTATAGCGAATGACCTGAACCCGATCGTTGAATTTATCGGCAATGGCAAACTTGTTGTCGCCCATATAGGCAATACCGGCCGGATAATAGAACTGGCCGTCATCATGACCCCAATCCCCAAAGCTGGCGACCGCTCCTCCTTCATTATTGATCACAAAGATTTTCCCAACCTGAGCATCAACCATGTAGAGGTTTTCATCGTCTGCCATCGTCAAGCCCGCGGGTAATCCGTAATCGCGCGATTGATCGCGAATCTCGCCGGTAACACGCGGTTTCTTGCCAGTTGTCCACAAGGACTGGCCGTCGTCGTTAAATGCTTGTACCCGGTAGTTTAGCGAATCGGCCACAAACACACGCTGCTTGTCGTCGACCACTATCCCAGTCGGGTGATCAACACTGCCGCTTGTTTCGCCGCGACTGCCGAAACTAGACAGCAATTGCCCCTCGGTGTTGCCAATAAGAATCCCGCGATCCGTAGCTAGATATAGCTGGTCTTTTTTGATAGTGAGGGACAACGGCGCCTCAACAGACACTTCCCAGCGCACCGCATGCTTGTTGTCATAAATGATCATCGCGTTTTGCGTACGCGACAGAACATATACGTTCTTCTTCTCGTCCACCGCGATGCCACTCGGAAATTGAATTTGACCTGCTCCCTCTCCCGGCTCGCCGAATTGGCTCACGTAATCCCCGCTTGAGTCAAATACCATAATCCGGTGGTTGTTTGTATCCGCGACATAGATATTTTGATCGCTGTCCACCGCTACTTCCGTGGGTCTCGACAAGCGATCCGAGCGGTTCCCATAAATCGAGAATAAGTGCTGGTAGCCGAGTGTCGGCTTTTTGTCAACTGCCACGGGAGGTTCATTGATTAAAAAGTAAAAGTATATCAGGACGCCTAAAATAATAACGAGCAACGCGATTATTGCTCTATATGAATTGGCCCTGCCCCCGGGTCCGGATTTCAGCGCGATTTTGGGAGTTTCTTCTTGCTCCATTTACTTTCCCTTACTTTCCTTCTTCTTAGCAAGTTTTGCTTTCAAGCGTTTTATGGCTTCAATCGTGCCCAAATCTTTTGTGTCAAAACTGGACGCGGCCACATACGCGTCCAGTGCTTCTTGTGTTTGACCCATTTTCTCATACAATCGACCAAGATTCTGGAAATGCGGCTCCGAAACCGGGAAGTATTTTATGGCCGAATCATTGGCATCAATGGCCTTTTTGTACCGGCCCAAAT
>Ga0255055_10001774_pt1 | contig 15489 bp, 14 predicted proteins | sample JV7_2_27_MG_FD_188633 | JGI IMG/M metagenome (GOLD analysis project Ga0255055, IMG submission 188633) | Seawater microbial communities from Jervis Inlet, British Columbia, Canada - JV7_2_27 | ecosystem: Environmental > Aquatic > Marine > Inlet | place: Canada: British Columbia | collected... | reverse complement strand
AAAATTTATATAACACAAACCAGTTGAGCCTAATCGTCGCAGGAATATCTAAAACCCGTTCTGTCATCAACTACTCCTTTCGATCTTAAATTTATAGGCTCTCACATGCGTCCTGGCCACCTAAATAGGCCTCCTGCATCATTTCATTGCAAAGCAAATTCTTTGCTGTATCTGTCAGTACGATGGAACCGGTTTGCAGCACATAGCCGCGGTCCGCGATAGATAGGGCCATATTGGCATTTTGTTCGACCATAAAAATAGTCGTTCCCTGCTGGTTGACTTTCTGAATAAGCTCAAATTGCTGGTCGACCAGCTTCGGGGAGAGGCCCATTGAAGGTTCATCCATTAATAAAATGTCTGGATTAGAAAGCAAGGCACGTCCCATGGCAAGCATTTGCTGCTCGCCGCCACTTAGCGTGATACCGGCCTGATTGATTCTTTCTTTCAATTTTGGGAAAAACTCAAAAACCTTTTCCAGATCTTTTTTGACTTTGGATGTGTCTTTCCTGAGATAGGCTCCCATCTCCAAGTTTTCAAGAACCGTCATTCGTGGGAAAATTCTACGGTTTTCCGGAACAATGGCCACTCCCTTTGATATGATGAATTGGGTAGGCTTTCCATCGATACGCTCACCTTTAAGCTGGACGGTCCCTTTTTTTACTTTGCACGCTCCCAGAATCGTCTTTAGCGTTGTAGATTTACCCGAGGCATTGCCTCCTAGAAGGCACACTAACTCGCCCCGTTTGACTTTGAGATTGATATCGTACAGTACTTGAATATTGCCGTAATAGGTGTCCACACCTTCAAATTCTAGAATGGGTGTTTCGGTCATAATCGTATTTCCGTATAGATCGATTTCTCGATATTTCGACAACACTGGAAGTGTTTTTTGGATCCCTTCTAACCGATCTGTTGCTTTTTGCGTCCCAAATACGCTTCAATCACCTGTTCACTGCAGGCCACTTCTTCGTAGCTGCCTTCGGCTATTTTTATGCCATCGTTAAGGACAATCACCCGATCCGAGATAGTCCGCACGACATTGAGCTTATGTTCGATCAGCAGTATCGTATATCCGAAAACATCCCTTAGCGTTTTAATGAACGCCGTTATTTCAATGGTTTCCTGTGGATTCATTCCGGCAGAAGGCTCATCCAGCAGTAAAATTTTAGATTCAGTTGATAAGGCCCGCGCAATTTCCATGCGCCTCCGGTTGGCATAAGAAAGAAACATGGCTTGTTGGTCAAAGCGATAGCCGGTAAGCCTTCCGCCGAAAAGGTGCAAAATTTCTTTGGCTTTTAGATCTGTCTGTCTTTCTTCTTTTTTATGCAACGGCAGATGGAACAATATGGACAACGGTCCAGCTGCGGTGCGGCAAAATTGGCCGACCTTGGCATTGTCCAATACGCTCATCTTGTTAAACAGTCGTAAATTTTGAAATGTCCTTGCGATCCCTGCTTTTACCACCTGGTGTGGTTTTAATCCGGTAATCGCTTTTCCCTCAAAATAAATCGAGCCGAAGCTTGGTGGATAAATACCGGATATCAGGTTAAATAAGGTTGTCTTACCGGCCCCGTTGGGACCAATGATGCTTAAGATTTCTCTTTCGTGTAAAGCCAGATTTAAATCATCGACGGCTTTAATGCCGCCAAAATCCATGGTTACATGCTTAAGCTCAAGGATAGCGATAGTACTTTTTGAATACTGCGGCCTGCTTTCGGTAGTTTCCCGGGTTTTCGCATCTTCGTCATAATACAATTCCGTGGAAGCTTTTAAGCGATCGCTTTGATCTTTGTCCGGTCGAACTTTCTTTTTAACCAAAAATCCAACTTCTCCCATGATTCCCTGGGGTCTTAATGCCATCAGTACAATCAGGATCAAACCGTAGGACATCATGCGGTAGGCACCGTATTCTCTGAGAAACTCGGGCAATATGGAAAGAAAGACGGCTCCCAGGATCACGCCGGTGATGTTGCCAAGTCCGCCAAGAATCACCATACAGTAAACGATGACCAACTGGGGAAAATCAAAATTGTTGGGAAATACGGAATCCTGAAACGAAGCAAATAGAGCTCCGGCAGCGCCGGCAATGAAAGCACCTCCGGCAAAGGCCATCAGTTTCATCCAGGTCGTATTTACCCCTATGGCCTCGGCAGCCAGTTCGTCTTCACGAATGGCCTCCCAGCCCCTGCCGAAGCGCGAGCGCTTAATCCGAAACGAGCCAATGGTTACGGCAATTGTAAAGAGCCAGATAAGATAGGCATAAGCGATCGGAGATAAAATTTTGAAACCCAAAAGATTTATGGGATCGAAGCCGTAAATTCCGTTGACGCCGCCGGTAATATTTACGGGCGTGTCCAGGTTGAGCAATAAAAGCTTAAAAATCTGCGCAAAGGCTAAAGTGACAATTGCCAGGTAATCACCCTTTAGCCGGATGCTGGTCAATCCCAGGGCGATTCCGATAACCATGGTAAAAAAGGCGGCCAGAGGCAATACCAGGATAAATGGTAAGTGAATGTTCATATGGCTCGATGACAACAGCGCAAATGTATAACCGCCCATCCCAAAGAAAGCCACGTAAGCAAGATCGAGCAAGCCCGCAAAACCGGCCACGACATTTAAGCCCAGTGCCAGCATGACCCATAAGCCCGTCATGGTGTAAATCCTCAGCCAATAGCTGTTCGGCATGATGTGGGGCGCAATGATCATGATGGCTGCGATAACCGCATAAACCGCCAACCGTTTTGGGTAGCGTAATGAAGTCGCGTTGGAATGATTCATTACGACTGTGTGGATTCTATCGGTCATCAGACTTTTTCCGGCATTTTTTCGCCAACCAGGCCCCAGGGCCTGACGATAAGAACAACAATAAGAATTACAAAAGCAACGACATCTTTGTAGGCCGAGGGAAGAAAGGTAACGGCCAGCGCTTCGGCCAATCCCAGCAGGATACCACCGAGCATGGCGCCGTAAATGTTACCGATTCCTCCAAGAACGGCGGCCGTAAAGCCTTTCAAACCGGCTTGAAATCCAACATAATAATCGACCTGCGTAAAAAGAAGGCCGACCAGTGTTCCGGCGGCCCCACCGAGGGCCGATCCGATTAAAAACACCAAAACAATCATCCGGTTTACATCAACACCCATAAACGAGGCCGCTTCGAGGTCCTGTGCCGTTGCCCGCATCGCCTTGCCGACTTTTGTTCGCTTTATCATGACGGTCAAAAGTCCCATAAGCAAAAATGTGATGGCGATAACCAGTGCGCGCATAAACGAGAATACAATCGGGCCGATTTCAATAATGCGAAGACTTTCGGGTATCAAAGCTGAAATATGAAAGAAGCGAACTTTAGCTCCCTGATAGGTGAGGACGATATTTTGTAAAAAGATGGAGACCCCCAGGGCGCTGAGCAGCAAGTTCATTCGTGGAGCGTTGCGCAGCGGGCGATAGGCAAATCGTTCAGCGATTACGCCTACCAGAGCAGATACCGCCATGGCAATAATGATCATGAGGGCGATGACCATGGCTGCGCTGAATAAAACTTCATTGTTGCGGGTTAAAAGATGAAGCACCCACCAGCCGGCAAAACCGCCGATCATGTAAACCTCGCCATGGGCAAAATTGAGCATGCCCAAAATGCCATAAACCATTGAATAGCCGATGGCAATGAGGGCATAGACACCGCCCAGCGTCAGGCCGTTGATCAATTGTTGGGGCAGCTGTTGGAGGTATATATCCATTTTACTTTAAAACGGATTACCCGAAAGCAAATTTTTATGAAGGAAACAAAAAAATAGAAAAAGGTCCTCTCCAATTAAATTGGGAAGGACCTTTAGTGCACATTTGGATCATTTTCCGGTCATGACTGTAATTTGCTTGAAGTCTTTACCGGCGACCTGGAAGAAGTAAGTTGCGCCGTCTTTCAAATCTCCCTTTTTATCAAAAGTAACCGGAAATCCCAGAATACCCTTGTAATTATTCATTTGGTGCAGCTTATCAACAACTTCCTTGCGGGTGATGTCTCCATCCGTTGCGGCCTGATCAATGGCTGTCAGCAAAATGTTCATGGCCTCATAGGATGGCGGGCCGAATCCGCTTAAGGTACCGTATGTGCTCTCAAATTTTTTAACATAATTGTTAGCTTCAGGAATTACATAAATATCCGGAGCGAAGTGATATACATAAGCGCCCTCGGCAGCACCCTCGGTGGCTTCAATAAAATCTTTTTTGTCCCGGGCACCTTCTGTTCCGAAAAAGATGGTGTCAATCCCGAGTTCTTTTGTCTGGCGGGCACCGATAGCCTGGTCCGGAGCCGTTGTGGCAACAAAGAAAAGCACATCAGGTTTAAAGGCTTTTACCTTTGTCAGCACCGCCGAGTAGTCTTTGGCACCGCCGACAATCGTTTCCTGCATAATGTCGGTAATACCCAATTTTTTCAGGCCGGCAATCGTCTCCTTTGACATGTTTTCACAGTACGCTACCTTTTCATTCAATACTGCCACCCGTTTGGCGTTTAGATTTTTTTTCATAAATAGAGCGCTATTCCAACCGTGGGCATCATTTCTGGCATTGACTCTAAAAAAATGCGTGTAGCCTTGTTCGGTCAGTTCGGGTTTGGAAGCGGCTGTGGTAATGGTGGCCAGATCGGCAGTCCCGTATATTTTTAGAGTGGCCTGGGCGATATGGCTCATGGGTGGCCCGACGACACCGTACATCAAATCGTCAGAAACAAATTTATGAGCTACGTTGACACCTTGAGCAGGATCCATGGCATCATCACCCATAATGTGTTTGATTTTTACACCTTGAATCCCCCCCTTGGCATTCCATTCATCCACCGCAATCTGGGCCGAGTTGAATATTTCCATACACGGTGCGGCTGCATCCCCGGTAAAAGCGCCGGCGTTGCCCACGTGGATGCCTTTTTTGACATCTGCACTGTAGACGGGTCCCGCAAAGAAAGCGATAACCATTATTGCCAATGCAAATATAAGCGACTTTTTCATTTTACCCTCCCATTAAGGTTAAAGTATTGATTTGAACCAATCATCCCTCCTTTATGATATGGTATAGTACTGTTCCGGTTTTCTAAAATTATCTTTAAAGCTTCCTGAAAAATTTAGGACGGACGTACATTTTTCCGGATCAGACGATCCGCTTTTCATTTTATAGTGGTTGTCAAAAAACCGTTCCAGTATTTAAACGTTTTTCTACAACCACTTATGCTGCAATTCCTTGATTCGGAACATTATTATGGAAAGCAGTATAAATGAAATATACCAGCCACCCTTTAATGTCAATGCATGGCGCCAAGTTACGCAACCGGCTTAATGCTTGACTCAAGTTAGGCCCTGAGCCTATAGTATCCATTCTAAATTTTGACTCAGGTCACGGTTAAAGAGCATTATCCATTGAATTGAAAGGGGATAATAGAGACCCATGTATAAATTGAGGGTAACCGTTGAGAAAATTGACGGGTATTGTAATCAGCCTGTCCTTGTCGGTGATTATTTCACAATCGAGGACGGGAAAATAATGATCCCGGAGGGCAAACATATTTGCATGTGGGCCTTACAAAGCATGATGCCCATATTTCCATTGCTGCAGCGTGCTGAGCCGAAAAAAGGGGATTGGACCGGCAAAGCCGGCCAAGTATTTGTTTGCCCGGACCCTAAGGGACAGGTCCATTACCGAATTGAGAGGATAAAGGCAGAATGATCACTCTTGCGCTTGAAAAGTGTTCCGGATGCAGCCGTTGTGAAGTCCATTGTTCATTTTTTCATTCCGGAAAAATAGGCCGAAGCGGGGCTCGCATCAAGGTTGTCAAAATCGAAGAGTTGGGGATTGATTTTCCGGTGGTCTGTCAGCATTGCAAGGAACGCTATTGCACCAAATGCCCGGAAAATGCGATTGAAGTCGGTCCTCTGGGGCAGATTATCGTCTCACCGACATTATGCACAGCCTGCGGCATATGCGAAACCCTGTGTCCGATTGGAGCAATTGAACTGTACCAAGAAATTCCTTATGTATGCGATCTTTGTGGCGGTGAACCCCGGTGCGTCAAAGCGTGCACGCTGGATGCCATCCATTATGAACCGGAGGTTACTGAAGCGGTCAGTTTAAAGGGATTTAAAAAAGGCAGCCGTGGGTTAAAACCCGAGGAAAAACGACTGCGTTATACGGTGACATGTTCTCAGGATCTCAGAGACCGGTGGGTTTCGGAAAGGAGAGGGTAAATGCTACACGCATACGGTGGACACATTCTCAGAGTAGATTTAGCCTCTGCTCATATTCGGCGCGAAAGAACGGATCCGGATTATATGCTAGAGGTGATCGGGGGCCGCGGTTTGAATTCAACTCGGCTATTTGATGAATTAAAACGGGATATCGATCCGCTTTCGCCGGAAAATATGCTGCTTGTCGGTGTGGGTCCGCTTACCGGTACTCTGTTGAGTACATCGGCATATATGACCATTTCTGGAAAATCTCCGTTAACCGGAATTCTGGGTGACTCAGCTGCCGGTGGGTTTTTCGGTTCTGAATTAAAACAAGCCGGTTATGATCAAATTGTGATGACCGGCCGATCAGATCAACCCGTCTATCTATTTATCGCCGACGATCACGTTGAATTGCGCGATGCGAGTCATTTGTGGGGCAAAGACATCTGGGAAACAAGTGCCGCCATTCGTAAAGAACTCAACGATAACGCTATTCAAATAGCTGCGATCGGTCCCGCCGGGGAAAATTTGGTGAAGTATGCCACTGTTGCCTGTAACAATTCGCGCATGTGCGGCCGTACGGGTATGGGGTGTTTGTTTGGTTCCAAACACCTTAAAGCAGTGGCGGTTAGAGGCGCAGGGCAATTAACCGTGGCTGATCCCCCGGGGTTTCTTCAACTGTGCCAGGAGATGGATCAACGAATCTTGAATCATCCGGAATACGAAAAGCGAAATGCGATGGGATCCACCCTCCTGATGAAAGCACTCAACGGTATCGGAATCCTACCGACCAATCATTTCCAGGAAGGTTTATGCGACTATGTCGACTCGATCAGCGGCGAACGACTGGCGCAAGAATATAAAGTCAAAAATAAATCCTGCTATAACTGCAATCTCCACTGTTCCCGATATTATCTAACCAAAGAGATTGAAAGCGAAGGCCCGGAGTATGAAACCCTTTGCAGTTATACCTCGAGGATCGGCATTGATGATCTTGAATTTGCGCTCAAAATGAATCACTTTCTAAATCGAATGGGCATGGATTCGCTCAGTTCCGGGGAAACCATTGGGTGGGCCATGGAATGCGTGCAGAGAGGTTTGCTGACCAAGGATGATTTTGACGGACTTGATTTTACCTGGGGCAACTGCGAAACAGTTGAAAAACTCCTTCATATGATCGTTCGCAGAGAAGGTATTGGCGACGCTTTTGCCGAAGGTACTTTAAGCCTGGCCCGCCGTTATGGGAGGGGTACCGAGGAGCATGCTCTCCAGGTTAAAGGTTTGGATATTATTTGCGGTGATCCCCGCGGCATCAAGGCGTTTGGCCTCACCTATGCGATCGCCTCGCGAGGCGGTGACCATCTCAGAGCGGAACCGTTTTTTGAATTGACCGAACGCTTCGACGAGGCCGAGCGACGCTGGGGCATACGGGAGATTGCGGATCGTTTAGCCGATAAGGGAAAAGCTGTTTTGGTGGAACACACCGAACGTCAGGCCTTGCTCACCGATTGCCTGACGATGTGCAAAAATATCGGCTTAAGTATGGATATTCTTGATTTTGATTTCGCTTCGCAATTATTGCAGACGGGTACCGGACTTAAATTTACAGCCGAAAAAGTCGATGCGGCGCTTAAAGGCGTGATCGAAAGGGATCGTTTGATGAATATCGATTTCGGCATCGATGCCAGCATGGATACGCTGCCCAGACGATTTACGCATGAACCTCTGAAAAAGGGGGCTTCAAAAGGACAGGTTGTTCCAGTGGATCGTATGGTCAAAGCGTATTACGAAGTTAAAGGATGGGATAAACACGGGGTTCCGAAATAAGAAGATAAGGACTCGGAAGACGGACTCAAACCGCCTGCGGTGGATAAAAATTAGCCAATATAGGCTGATATAATTTCATGTCGAAATGATTGCAATACGGCTCACATTTCGAAAGCAGCAGGAAAGAGATGTTTTTGTTGAGGTGTTTTCTTTCTTCATCAAGGGTATCATAATTGCCGCCCCCTTTTGAAATGATCAGATCGGATTGGCGAACCAGATCGTTGACTTTACTGGAGCATCTGCTCAACAGGGTGCCCGGCAGGGGCCCGTCGATGCCATTCTCAATAACGGTTACGATCTTGTCCAGGCCAACTGATTTTGCTTCCTTTAAGGTGGCGTCACCCAGGGTGGGCACGCTTCTAACCACAAAGGTAATCTCAAGTTGATGTATTTTTTTTAGGGTTTCGATCAATAATTTGTCGAATACGATTTCGCCGGCGTTATCTCCGAAAATCAACAAATGCTTACTCGCCTTTAACTGCTGCTTAAACTTCGCATAATTCTCATCTGAAAGCGGCACCTTTACTTTTTCTGAAATTAAATTTTCAATGGTTACGGACGTGTCCGCCACCATCAGATCCATCGCGTTTCCCAGTATGGATAGCTTCACAGCCATATAAAGCGGGTCGGCGGCTGTGTTTACCATTTTTTCTAAATGCGGGTACAAATCCATAACCTTTTTATTTTGATTTGATTTTTCTAAAGAAAACGGATCGGGCGTATTAACCCTTTTTACAATTTTTTTCCATATATCTTCGATGACTTCCACGCTGGTGGTATCCCAATCAAGGCCGTGTAATGCCGGATTTTCAAGAATATCAGTATATAACGTTTTAACTGAATTCTCATCGAGGGGCAGTTTTCGAAGAGATGTGATTGTCATTCTGAGTATGCAAGGGATACAGTCCGGTCTGAGTAACATAATTTTATCTCTCCGCAATCATTTGATGCATCATTTGGGCCGCAATTTCAGCAAATGCTTGATCGTTAATGTGATGATCCAGTTCCGTGATTTGAATCTGATGATCAAGTTTCTCCTTGAGACATTCTGTGAAAAACAAATTCATGGGTGGATCATACAAAGGGCCTTCAGCGCGATCCGCTTCCGACCAACCTCTTAAAGGGATCAATATTTTTATATTTGCAGCGTCTTTATTCAATTTTTCGGTGAGCTGATCTGCCAGCGTTCGGGTTTCGTCTTGGTTCAGGCGAATGGCGGAGCGGAAATCATAAAAAAAGATCTTGCGATCCTTATATTGCTCCGGAATATTATGGCGGGTGAATTCTAAAACCGCACAATCAAGCCCTCCCGGTACAACCAGCCGGGGAATGGAGTGTCCGGGGACCGGTTCAAATCTTTCAGGCCCGATATCGCCGCAATAGCCATCCAGCAGATGATCGGCCAGTTCATGTGTGGCCAGATCCAAAATGCCGTGGAAATAACCTTCGGCCGCGAGTTCCTCCATGGCCATACCGCCGGTGCCGTTGGCATGAAATGCGACCACCTCGTATCCCAGCCTTTCAAGGGCTTCTTTGGTTGCCTCCGCACCCGCCGTGATGAATCCGAAAAAGGGCAGGGCAATCCTTTTTTTTTCTTCCGGAGGGTTCCAGCGGCTCTGGACCATGCCGCAGATACCTGCTGCGGCTTTATCCAGGATGCGGCCCGAAACACTATTGACCCCCAGCAGGTCGGCAACACTGTGTATCATGGTGATATCTTTGGTGCCGACCGTTTTGGCCATGTTACGGGAAGCCACGGTGGAGACCATAACTTTGGGAACACCCAGTGGAAGCTCATGCATGATACCGGTCGCAATATGGGTGCCGGTACCGCCTCCGGCAGAGATAATCCCTGAGATTTTTTTATTATCGTAGAGATGCTTGATGCGAGCTTTGGCTTCCCGGATCATGGCATCAATCGCTTTATCCCGGCTCTCCGATACGGCCAGGTTGCCTTCGATCACCAATTTATACAAATCCAGATCAACATCAACGGGAGACGGCACCCGTGTGCCCACATTAATCGTCAGGGTAGCAAGCCCCCTTTGTCGGATACGATCTCTAAGAAAAATATGCTCTTCGGCTTTGGAGTCGAAGGTACCAACCACTGCTATCGTGGGTTTGATGTCCATGTTGCATCCTTAAATTGGGGGTCAAGTCTGCTCTTGACTCTTATTTATTTGGAATTCCAATCCGGCGGGAAATAAAATAGGTTCTTCCTCCAGCACGTTATTTTTTGAAGTTCTGCTCCCATTTCTGGCTAATTTCCCGCGCAATATCTAACAGCTTCAATGCATTGGGCGGGATCTCCGTAATAAACCGGTCGGTTTTCGCATCTTCTTTGGCCTTCAGGGCCATCAGAATCTTTTCAGATGTCACCGGCAGATCCATAATCACCGCGCCGCAGGCATCGTTGATCGCATTGATGATGGCCGGCAGGATGGGAATAATGCAGCCTTCCCCGACTTCCTTGGCGCCAAACGGCCCCGCCGGTTCATTGGCTTCGATAATGATCGCATCGAGCTCGGGGACATCCAGGGCTGTGGCAATCTTATAATCCCCCAGCGTCCGGTTGATAAGATGTCCTTTGTCATCAAAGAGCATTTGTTCGAATAAGGTTTCACTCAACCCATGGCACATGGAGCCTTCCATCTGCCCTTCAACGGCCGTGCGATTCAGTGCAAAGCCACAGTCATGGGCGAGGGTCACCTTATCCACCGTCAATTTTCCGGTGTCAAGATCGACCGTTACTTCGGCAATACAGGTCTGGGTGGAATACGCCGGGGATGAGCCCACGGCGGAGCCTTTCCAGTCTTTAAACTCTTGAATTTCTCCGGGTGAATACGTCCCCTTGCCGATCACCTGACCGCTCTGATTATACAGGTATCGGTTGACCTCTTGGAACGTCAGTGGTCCTTCTTTGGGCACGTCGGCAAAGGCGCGATGTTCGCGGCGGTATTTGTCTCGGATTAGTTTGAGTTTTTCGGGGTTTCTCTCGGTTCCCAGGACCTTGCCGTCGCGAAGCGTAAAGGCGTCGACCGGCATCTGAAACAAGTCGGCAATGGCTTCGAGAATTTGGGTTCTGACGGCTTCTGCAGCCTTTTTGGTGGCATGACCCGTCATCAGTGTTTGCCGGCTGGAATACGCGCCTAGATCCACCGGGCACCGGCCTGTGTCCCCGGAGACCACCTGGATGTCATCCACTGTCAACCCCAAAACTTCAGCGGCGATCATAGCGATGACGGTATCCGATCCTTGCCCCAGCTCGTTGGAGCCGGAATACGCTGTCACCTGACTGCCGTCGTCGGCAACATGCAGCATTACCGTGGAGTGCGGAACTTCCGAACGGTATACGCAAGCGCCGGCACCGGAGACGAAAAATCCGGTGCCCACTCCGATTCCTTTGCCCAGGGGAAGCTTGCCTTTCTTTTCAGCCCATTTCGATTTATCCCGGGCGGCTTCCAGACATTCGCCCACGCTGAGGTTTCCGGTATAGTATCCGCAGCAGGTCACGTCATTTGACCCCATTTTGTTTTTGAGTCTCAGTTCGACGGGATCCATGTTGAGATCCTGGGCGATCATATCCAGCTGGGCTTCGAAACACGCCCGGTTGGTGATGCCGCCATGGCCTCTCAACGAACCCGAAGCCGGCTTGTTTGTGTATACGCGGAATCCGTCATACTTCATGTTCGGCAGTCGATAGGGACCGGTCAGAAGCGATCCGTTGTAATAGGTCGTAATGACCCCAAAGCTGCTGTAGGCCCCGCCGTCCAGAACCGACAAGTGATCAAGGGCCAGAAGATATCCTTCCCGGTCTACTCCTGTTTTCATTTCATGCACATATTTATGACGGGCCCGATTGTGCCAGAATACCTGCTCCCGATCCAATACCAACCGGACCGGCCTTCGGGTCATTTTTGCCAGAAAACAGGTAATGGGTTCATAGGGATGGGTAGAGGCTTTAGGGCCGAATCCCCCACCCACATTGGGCGCGATCACGCGGATGTGGTCCACGGGCATCTTCAGGGCGATGGCAAGGGTCCGTTGCACGTAGTGCGATACCTGGGTTGAAGTCCACAGCGTCAGCCTTCCGGACAGATCGGGTTTGGCGACACAAGCCTGGGGTTCCATCATGGCGCCATCGGTCTTGCTGTTGACAAAGCGGTCCGTTCGAATGTGGTGGGCTTTGGCAAAGGCTTTATCGACATCGCCAAAGTGGTTGTGGACCTGGATGGTGATATTATCGGGATAGCGGTCATGGATTACCGGCGCCCCTTTCGCCAGGGCATCGATGGGATCGAAGACAGCGGGCAATTCTTCATAGTCGACCTTGATCAGCTCAAGCGCCTCTTTGGCGGTCTGTTCATCAATGGCCGCCACTGCTGCGATCTGATCGCCCACATGGCGCACCTTGTTTACGGCCAGGGTGGTTTCGTCATATCGCGCGGGTGAATGCCCCCACAGGATATCGCCCGTGTCATTGGCGGTAATGACCGCTTTAACGCCGGGCAGCTGTTTTGCCTGTGAGGTGTCGATATTGAGGATGCGGGCATGCGCGACGGGGCTGCACAGCACGGCACCTTCCAGCATATCCGGGAACGCAATGTCGGCCGTATACTTTGCTGAACCGGTGGCTTTCTCGGGAACATCTTTGCGGATATGTCGCTTTCCGATGACCGCATAGGGATGGGGGGTTGCTTGCGTGGCCATTAGTTTTTACCCTCCTTGCTGCTGCAATGATGTGCTGCGGTTTCAATGGCATTGACAATTTTGTAATAACCGGTGCACCGGCACAGATTACCCGCAATTCCATGGCGGATCTGATCCCTTGTGGGGGACGGCGTTTCGTCCAGCAGTGCTTTGGCACTCATCATCATGCCGGGTGAACAGAATCCGCACTGAATCGCGCCACCCTCCATGAAGGCATCCTGAATGGGGCTCAACTGACCCTCTACGGCCAGTCCTTCTACGGTTTCAATTTCGGCGCCATCCGCCTGAGCGGCCAAAACAAGGCAGGAATTGACCGCCCTGCCGTTCATTAAAACCGTGCAGGCGCCGCAGTCGCCCAACTCACAGGCCTGTTTGGTGCCGGTTAAGTTAAGCTGTGCCCCCCGAAGGGCCTGGACCAGCGTTTCGTTCGGTTTGACCAGCAGTTCATGGTCCGTACCATTGATTTTGAGATTAATGACGATTTTCATAGGAAAATTCTTCCTTATTTTAAGCTAATGATCTGCAGGATACTTTTCCGAGTTAAGGCGCTAACAAGCATCCGCCGATATTCGGCGCTGGCACGGGTGTCGGTTATCGGGTTGCAGGACTGTTGCGCCAGTTCTCCAGCCTGACTGGCCAGCTCTTCTGACAGGCGTTTGCCCTGCAGCAGACGTTCAGTCTCCGGAGCCCGAACAAATGTGGGCGCCACGGCGCCCAGCACAATGCGGGCTTCCTGGCATACACCGTTGTCATCAAGCGTGAGGATCGTCGTTACGCTGACAATCGAAATCTCCATTGTTTCGCGGGTTCCGAATTTCAGATAAACCCCGTGGGTGTTGGGCCTGGGGAGATCCAAAAGAATATCGGTCATGATTTCATTGTCGAACAGAACACATTCACCCGGGCCGGTGCAAAAGTTTTCCATGGGAACCAGACGGTCATCCTTTAAACCCTGCAGCCGGACCTGGGCACCGTAACCGATCAATGGCCCGATGGTATCTGCCGCCGGCCGCGAAGAGACCAGATTGCCTCCAATGGTGGCGCGGTTTCGAATCTGGGGAGAGCCCATGCCGCCGGCCGCCGTGCCAAGTGCGGGGAAGTGGTTCGTGACCTTGCCGGAAGCAGCGATATCATGCATGGTGTTCAACACACCGATGCGAAACTGATCCTTGGACCGCTGATCAAATCCCCGGAGCTGATCCAGTTTGTGTATCGACACGACTAAATCGGGGTGGACGACCCGGCGCTTCATGTTGACCATGATGTCGGTGCCGCCGGCCATAATTTCCGCTTTGCCCTCATGAGTGGCAATCACCGATATGGCCTCCTCGGGTGTCGACGCTGCGGTGTATTCAAATCTCGGTAAAATCATTGGTTTCCCCTTTTGATTAACTTCAAAAAGTTGTGCAAGCTGTCGTCGTTGATGAATGGTTACCGCAACGGGTGTCCGGTCCCCGCAATACCGGTCATATCACCCTCCCATATTCGGATTGATGAATTCGACGATGTCGCCGTCCGCAACGGTACGGGTGGCATATTGGGATGGCGGTATCAAAAAATTATTATGTTCAACGATCAGATGGCGATCGTTTTCGTTTAACAGTGCGATCAAATCCTGGATGGTCGCTCCTTCCGGGATGCGTTCTTCACATCCATTGAGGATCACTTTAATTTTCGGGGACATGGCGACTCCTTCCGTTACGGCAGACATTGCAGTCTTTATTTCTGGTAAGTATCGAAAGAGGCGGCTATGCTGCAAATTTCGAAAAGCCGAAGTCGAAATTGTAAAACAATTTTGTCGGCAGAAACGAGTTGATCTGTTGAAATGGCATTTGATGGCAGACCACATCCATATGTGTCTGAGCGTGCAGCTTAATAACTCTCAGCACTTGACAGTCTTCCATTGGTCCTGTTCATCGATCAAACGACACTCGTCGGACCAGTCACACACATTGCCGATTTTATCTGCTGTTTCAAAAATGGCGCATTTGACCATGCATTCATTGGTTTCCGGGTCGACTTCCAGTTCGGCCAAATAGGTAGTTGTAAAATTCAACTTTTCAATTAACTGGTCCAAAACCATATTCACAATCGGGCAATTATAGGGTTCTATACCGCCCTGGATAAGTTTGAGCTCTTTGGGCACATGGATACATTCCTGAATTCTCAAATAAAGCAGAATTTCCTGCCCCCCGATGGAATATGAGGCCCCTTTGATCAAACCGGCAGCAGTGATCTCCCGAATACAAGATTCAATGACTTCGGCTGGTGACCCACCCGTTATATCTTTGGATTGAATAAAATCGACACCAATGAATTCCGTCTTCCATGCTGCACAATCCGACAATTCGTGGTAAAAAAGTTCCTCTGTTCTGGCCATCAGGTCGTTAAAATAAGCTGTTTTATCCATTTACCGTCTCTCCTTATTGCCGAATCTTTCCCAGTAGACAAGATCTTCAAGTGCATACTTGGGGCGCGGGTGTTTTCGCTGTTCTTTGGGCCACCCGATGGCGACATAACAAATAACTTTATATTCGTTCATACCGGTCGGGATGCCTAAGATTTCTTTAAATTTAATGGCATCCCGGGTGGCCGCGACCGGTCCATGCACCCAACAGGCACCCAAACCAAGTGAGTGCGCTTCCAAAAGGATATTTTCGGTAGCGGCACACAGATCGTAGGGAACATCCACCGAGCCGACTTTCAAATCGCCGATTACGGCGATGATTAGCGGGGC